>Ga0208863_1000334_pt1 | contig 54712 bp, 50 predicted proteins | sample RifOxyD3_FD_184040 | JGI IMG/M metagenome (GOLD analysis project Ga0208863, IMG submission 184040) | Soil microbial communities from Rifle, Colorado - Rifle Oxygen_injection D3 (SPAdes) | ecosystem: Environmental > Terrestrial > Deep subsurface > Rock core/Sediment | place: Rifle, Colorado... | reverse complement strand
CGGCCGCCATGCCGGGTGAGAGTGGCATGGCGGCCGATCTTGTGCTGATCGTGGCAGAGGACTCGGAGGATGCCAGGCCCTTTGAGGAAAGCCTGCAGGAACTTGGGCTGACAACGCGGATTCTCGACTACCGGGACAACGTGAAGGAGTTTCTGCCGCCGGAGGGGGTGCGGGGCGCTGTTTTGGTGATGAGGGACGTTAACGAGCAAGGGATCGCCAAGGTTATTAAAATCCGTTCAGCCTGTGGCAAGGCGTCGCCGCTGCTGGCTGCCGGCCCCAACTGGACGCGTACTTCGGTCCTGCAGGCGGTAAAGTACGGGGCCTGCGATATTGTGGTGACACCGGCCACCACGGAAGAGATCAAGGGAAAAGTCGGGGTTCATCTGAAGACGGCTCCGGTGAGCTGACCTCGTCTTGTTCAAGGTTTTTTTTCTTGATTTTTTCCAGCAGGGTGGTCCGCTTCAGATTGAGGAGTCTGGCCGCCTCCTTCTTGTTTCCCTTGGCAAGCGCCAGGGCCTGCCGGATAAGCCGGGTTTCGAACTCATTGATCAGCGTGTTAAAATCGATCTTGCCCTTCTGCCACTGGATTTCCTGGTTGGCCACCGGCGGCGCGGCCTCCTCGTTGACCGCTGCGGACGGAATCCGGTATTTGGGCGGCAGATCGGTGAGGGCAACTGATTTTCCGCCGTACAGAATGGCCATGTGCTGGACAAGATTCTCCAGCTCGCGGATATTGCCAGGCCATGGATACTGCATGAGCGTCTCCACGGCTTCGGCTTCAAAGCCGTGCAGGGGGGTCTTGCGGTTGCGGTTGAAAAGAAGCACGAATTTTGCAAGCAACAACGGGAGATCCTCTTTGCGCTCCCGCAGGGGTGGAATGTTGAGCGGGATGACATTGAGCCGGTAGTAGAGATCCTGGCGGAAGGTTCCGGCCTCCACCATTTTTTCCAGGTCGCGATGGGTGGCGGCGATAACCCGGATGTCCACCGGGATAGGCTTCAGACCTCCGACCGGTTCGAATTCCTTTTCCTGGATTACCCGGAGTAGTTTGGCCTGCAGCACCGGCTTCATATCGCCTATTTCGTCAAGAAACAGGGTGCCCTGGTCGGCATACTGAACCCGCCCCATTTTGGTCTGGACAGCACCGGTAAAGGCGCCCTTGGTGTGGCCGAACAGTTCACTTTCCAGCAGTTCATCCGGAATGGCGGCACAGTTGACCGGAACTATGCTTTTGTTTCGGCGGGGACCCTGGGCATGAATTACCTGGGCCACCAGTTCTTTGCCGGTGCCGCTCTCGCCCTGGATGAGAACAGTGCTGGAATCGTCGTCCGCCACCTTCTCGATGAAATCGAAAAGGTTCTGCATGACCGCTGATCTGCCGATTATCCCGTGGTACCCCTCTGACTTCCTGAATCTCCGGCTCCTTTGCGGTCTGCCGGGATGGCTACCGGCGTAGCTCAATCCCCGGCTGGCCACAATAACGGTTTCTTTGAAATCGTAGGGCGAGTTGATATACATGAAGGCGCCGAGCCGCAATACCTCCGTGATACTCTCGCGGTCGCCGGATGGAATGCTGGCGATGGTCACGATTTCCGGGTTTAATTTATGGGTTTTTTTCAAAAGTTCGGTCCCGGTCTGTTTGTCGGGCAGGAAAAATTCAGTGATGAGCAGGCAGATGCTCTCCTGTTCCATGATCCTGAGGGCCGATTCGGCATCTTTGGCCGTCAGCACGACGTAGCCGAGTTCCTTGCGGAGTATGGCTGCCAGTTTTTCGCCATTGTCTGGGCTTTGGTCAACAATGAGTATGCCGTGCAGGTCTGTCTGGTCTGGATTCTGCTCTTGCGGAGTCGACATGTTTGACCTTGGTCAGGTGGGCTGCCTGTTGGGGCACCCCGTGGGCGGCGAACGGTTAGCGGTCGGGTTTATATTTTTGTTCGGCAAGTTTCGGGTCTGGAAGTGTTGAGCGGAACCTGTGAGTATCGTCAACACAACATGCTGATATTTAATATAGTGTGATCACGGATATTCTGCAATCCCATTCTGGAATTGAAACCAATTCCGTAACCCAACGGATATGGCTCTTTTCAGTAACCCCTGCCCAAGGGACTGATGGGGTTGCAGGTAAAGTTCGTTCTCCCGGTTTTTTGAGGATTGCGGAGAGATTCTTCTCCCTTGACATCGGACAGCCCGTCTTATAAACTTCCGCCTGCCTGTGGGCCGTCAAGGGGACTGTCAGGTTTTTTTCGCGGAAATTCATACGCCATTGCCATGATTCTGAATCGCATAGAAAATCTGGGAAACAGCACCATTTACCATGTCAGGGATATGGGACGGATGGGTTTGTTTCTGGCTTTTACCGTGTTGGGGATTTTTAAGCGTCCTTTCCGGTTTGCCGCTTTAATCAAGGAGATCCGTCTGATCGGCGCCAATTCTACGGTGGTGATTTTTTTTACCGCAGCCTTCACCGGTATGGTTCTCGGGCTGCAGGGTTATTACACCTTGAGGAAGTTCGGTTCCGAGGGCATGCTGGGGTCGGCGGTTTCATTAAGTCTGATTCGGGAGTTGGGCCCGGTGCTTACCGCCCTTATGGTTACCGGCCGCGCCGGTTCGGCAATGTGCGCCGAATTGGGGATCATGCGGATATCTGAACAGATTGACGCCCTGGACTGCATGGCGATTGATCCATTTCGTTATCTGATTAGCCCCAAGTTCCTGGCTACCCTGATCGCCGTGCCGATTCTGACGCTTTTTTTCGACGTGGTGGGGATCTACGGCGGTTATGTGGCCGGAGTCAAGCTGCTTGGGGTTAATCCCGGCGCGTATTTCACCGGCATGGAGCATAGTGTGCTCAATGAGGACATTACCCTCGGGCTGATCAAATCGGTGGTCTTTGCCGGATTGATCGCCTGGATCTGCACCGGCCGCGGCTATTTTGTCCAGGAGATCCGCGATGCCGGCTTCGGGGCGGAGAGCGTGAGCCGGGTGACGACCCAGGCCGTGGTTCTCTCCTCGATTTCGGTTCTGGTATGGGATTATCTCTTGACCGCCCTGATGTTATGAGCGAAGCCGTTATCCAGCTTGTCGACGTGGTGAAATCCTTCAAGAGCCAGGTGGTTCTTGATCGGGTCAACCTTGAGATTTCAACCGGCCGCACAACCGTTATTGCCGGGCAGAGCGGCCAGGGAAAGAGCGTTACCCTGAAACTCATTCTCGGCCTGATGCGGCCAGATTCCGGGCAGGTGCTGGTCAACGGACGGGACATCAGCCGGATGCGCAAGCGCCAACTTGACGAGGTCAGGACAAATTTCGGCGTTCTTTTTCAGGGGGGGGCACTTTTTGACTCGTTGTCGGTTTTTGAGAATGTTGCCCTGCCGCTCAGGGAACGGACGAAAAGCAGCCGGCAGGAGATCCGCGAGCGGGTTATGGAGACCTTGGCCCTGTTCGATCTTACTGGCCATGAGGACAAGTATCCAGCCCAGATCAGCGGCGGGATGAAGAAGCGGGTGGGTCTGGCCAGAGCCCTGCAGCTTGAACCCCGGATAATGCTCTTCGATGAACCGACCACCGGTCTGGATCCGACCAAGTCGATGGAGATTTATCAACTTTTTCATCGTGCCCAGGAGCGGTTCGGTTATACTTCGATTATCGTCAGCCACGATATCCCGAAAATATTTAACCTGGCGGATCAAGTGGTTATTCTCCAGGATGGCAGGATGCATCGTTTTAATAACCCAGAGGATATCCATTGGTCTGACGATCCAGGGATTATGGATTTTGTCAGGTTGACCATGGGACAGATCTATCAAAGCGAACAGATGGAACGGTAGATTATGAGGAAAGTGACAACTGAACTGAGCGTCGGCCTGTTCATGATCATGGGTTTTCTGGCCTTTGTGTATCTCTCGTTGCAACTGGGAGAATTTTCGGTCTTTGCCCTGGAAAAGAATTATCCCATCAACGCCGAGTTTGATAATGTTTCGGGCCTGAAGCCGGGGGCGACCGTGGAGATCGCCGGGGTGACGGTCGGCAAGGTGTCTGCCATCTCCCTCGACGAATACGACATGGCAAAGGTGACCATGCTTATTTCCCGTGATGTGTCGATAAGTGACGATGCCATTGCATCGATCCGCACCCAGGGTTTGATCGGTGATAAGTATATCCGGATTGCTCAGGTCGGTAGCGGTGAACGCCTTCCCGATAATGGCACTATTTTGGAAACCGAGTCGGCGGTTGATCTGGAAGCACTGATCAGTAAATATATCTTCGGAAAAATCTGAGGTCGCGGATGAACATGATACTGTACAGGCGGAGGGGAATGAGATATTCCACGGCCTGTTTGCTGGGCCTGGTTTTTTTTGTGCTGTTTGTCGGGGTGAGCGGGGCAACAGAAGTGGGTTCCGTGGTTGACGCCGCAACCGCGGCAACCTTATCCGCACCGTCGCCGGCCGACGCGGACGCACTGGCGAGCGAGGACGAGAGATGGCTGGCCGGCAAGGAGGGGGATTTCGGCAGACCCGTGACCGTCCCAGGCGAGGGTGATGGGATTGCCGATCCCCTGGAACCGTTGAATCGGGTTTTCTTTCAATTTAACGATAAGTTGTATTTTTGGTTGCTGAAGCCGGTGACTACGGTGTATAGCCATGCGCTGCCGGATGATGTGCGTCTTTGTATCCGTAATTTTTTCGACAATCTGTCGGCGCCGGTGCGGATTGTCAACACCCTCCTGCAGGGCAAGGTCCGCGGCAGCGGCATTGAGCTGGCTCGGTTCGTGATCAATTCGACGGTCGGTTGCGCGGGCTTCGGTGACCCGGCCGGGGTTGAATTCGGCCTGCAACCCGTTGACGAGGATTTGGGGCAGACTCTCGGGGTTTACGGCATCGGGAATGGTATTTATCTGTACTGGCCCATTGTCGGGGCGTCCAGCCTGCGTGATACCGTCGGTCTGGTAGGGGATTCTTTTCTGGAGCCCATGTCTTATATGATGTCGCAAAATACCGGGGACAGCTTGGTTGTTTATGGCGGCAGGCGGGTCAATGCTCTCTCCTTCCGGCTCGGTGACTACGAAGTCTTTAAGGAGACCGCCATGGATCCATACTCGGCCATGCGTGATATCTATTATCAGTATCGCCAGGGCAGAATACGAGACTTGGCGGGCACTGCGCCGGACAACGGCGAAATGGCCTTAGACGATGATGGCGATTCCGCCCGGCGGCAGATGGCGGCAAGCCCGGCCGCGCCGGTTAGATAGCCGGCTATGCGGTTCTTGCGGCGGCCGGCGCGCCCGGCCTGCCGTCGGAGTATTGCAGTCATCGATGGTTTGGGGAATTGCTTGAATGAAAAAATGGAGGCAGGCTTTGGCGCGACCTGATTTCCGTGTGGTGAATAGCATCGGTTAGCGATGAGGTGACAGAGACAATGGGAAGACGATTAGCAGGAGAACGGAGGAAATTTGTAAGCCTGGCGATGTGCATGGTGTTCTTGCTCGTGGCAGGGCAATGGCAGATCGGTCGGTCGGCCGATGATAATCCTCTGGCAGCAGTCAAGGCATCTGTTCAGGAAATATTGCGTATCCTCAAGGATCCAGAGTTGGGTGTCCCGGCAAGGAAAGAGGAGCGGCAGAAGCAGGTTGTGGCGGTCGTGGACAACGCCTTTGATTTTCGCGAGATGGCTCAGCATACCATGGCCGGTCACTGGGAGAAGCAAACCCCAGCCGAGCAGGACCGGTTCGTCGAGCTTTTTTCGCAGCTCGTTAAGAATAGGTATATCGACAAGATAGACAATTATACGGGCCAGGAGGTGGTGTTCACCAAGGAACGGGTGCAAGGCGACAAGGCGCTTATCTACAGCACCCTTGTTGATAAGGGTACCGATATCCCCATTATCTACCGACTTTTCAAGAAAGGGGATACCTGGCTGGTTTTTGATCTGAAGATCGAAAATGTCAGTCTGGTTGCCAATTATCGCGAGGATTTTTTTAGTATTATCAAGAAAGATGGGTATAACGCTCTTGTGAAGCGCATGGAAGAAAAACTCCAGTCACCAGATAAGGTCAACTGAGCCATGATAGTGGCGCGCGTAACAGGTGCGTCGGCGCCCGGTGCGGCAGAGCCGGTGTTCGATTTTCTGTCCCAGGCCGAGGCAGCCGAGTTGTCCGCCTACCTGGAGAACAGAGATTGGCCGGCAGGTTCGGTCTTGTTTCAGGAGAACGAGTCGGTTGGCCCGCTGGGTTTCCTGGAGCAGGGGCGGCTGGTGGTGAAGAAAAAAGTCCCCGAGTTTCCTGGTAAATATGTGATCGTCGCCGTTCTGGAACGCGGGGCTATGGTCGGCGAGAGTGCGGTTGCCGACTTGGGCAACCATGCATCAACGGTCGTGGCCATGGAGGACTGCCGTCTCCTGATCTTGTCCACGGAAAAACTGGACCTCCTACTTGCCGATAACCCCCGGTTGGGAATCAAGTTGCTCCGGCGGGTTGTTTCAACCCTGACCCGCAGACTGCGGATGGCCGGGGAGCGCCTGACCAAACTTCTTTAATTTAATTCAGTCGGCTTGTCCTGAGGGGGTTCGTCTGTTTCCGGATTCGTGTCTGGCCCGGGAAGCAGGCGGCGCTGTTTTAGCGGCCAGGTCGGTTCAGGCGTTTTTCAGGAGACTAGCAATGGAGCAGGAGGTCGAACAAAAGCGGGACAGACCCTTTCGCCGTCTTTCCTCGCTGCCGCCGATCTTTGTTGCCGGCTTGTGGCGGGTGCCACCTCGGAAATGGTTGTCGACCGCCTTGTTCTGTCAGGCAGCGGTCGTCGTAGCGACCTTGTTTTTCTGTCGTCTGCATAACTTGTCTTATGGGCTTTTTTTCTTTGCCCTGTTTGCAGGACTGCTTCTGGGGATGTCCGTAGCGCTGTTCGAAGTGGCGCTTGATATTTTCCAGGTCTGGTTGTTGGCGGAATGGGGAAAGCTGTTCGTCGGGTTTGTATCTTTTTTTTCGCATATTATCGGGTACCTTATTCTGTCCTCCATCCTGGTTTCACTGCCGCTTGGCTGGCTGATTGAACAGGTGGGGTTGAGTGGTGAGCAGGCCACGGACTACGGATTGTTTCTTGCCAATTTTATTATCCTCCTGGCGCTCGTCAACTGGCTGCGTGATCTTCGCGTAATTTGGCACAACTCCTCCTCGCATTATTGACGGACTTGTAATAGTCAACCCTGACCTTTTGTGGACCATCATTATCGGCTTGTTTCGACTGCCAATGTGTGCGCCGGCTGGTTGTTTGGTTGCCTTTCCGGTAGAGAGTCAGACGTTTTAATTCGATGGGTAAACGGGAAAATGACTTGACAAGGAGAGATAATTTCTTATAGTCAACGCCTATTTACTGTGAGCTCACGGAAAATATATTTTTTCCCTGATTCACTCTGGGCCGGAAAAAAGAAAATAACGTACTATTGCAATATATTAATTGGAGGAACGAAGGTGGCTTTACCGAAACGACGACATTCCCACTCGCGCACCAGAACAAGACGGGCGCATGATGCACTTACCCCTGTTGCGTACTCGAAGTGTTCCAAGTGCGGCGAACCCAAGCAACCGCACCGGCTGTGCGGGGGCTGTGGTACATACAAGGGCAGGACAGTTATCAAGTTGGATGATGAGTTGAATTAAGGATGGCGGTGCATATAGCCCTGGATGTTATGGGCGGAGACCGCGGCCCGGCCGCGATGGTTTCCGGGGCGGTGCAGGCCGTGCACGAACTCGACCTGGAAGTGACACTTCTGGGTGACGCACAACAGATCAATAAAGCGCTGGGCGATCTCAGGGTCCAAGACTCCCGGCTGCATATTGTCCATACTTCCCAGATTATTTCCATGGATGAATCGCCGATTGAGGCGGTTCGCAAGAAAAGGGACGCATCGATCGTCGTGGCCTTTGGGCTGCTGAAGGAGGCCAGGGTGGATGCCGTGGTCAGCGCCGGTAATTCCGGTGCCACCATGGCGGCGGCGGTCAGGATGGTCGGCCGGTTGAAAAAGATCGCCAGGCCGGGTATCGCCAGCGTCTTCCCCACTTTGAAAAACCCCGTGGTTATGATGGATGTGGGTGCAAACGTCGATTGCCGGCCTCAGCACCTTTTTCAGTTCGGGGTTATGGCGGCGGCTTTTTCCAGGGTCCTTTTCGGCAGCCAGCGACCGACAGTCGGCCTGCTCAGTATCGGCGAGGAAGGTGGCAAGGGGAATACCCTGGTCAAGCAGACGCACGAACTCTTTCTGAAAAGTTCGCTTAATTACATAGGCAATGTCGAAGGCCGTGACATCTTTCAGGGGAATACGGATGTCATTATCTGTGACGGCTTTGTTGGCAATGTCTGTCTGAAGGTGAGCGAAGGGCTGGCTGAGGCGGTGATGGCCATGCTGCGGCTGGAGTTGTCGAAGAGTGTGGCGGCTAAAGTCGGATATTTTTTGGCCAGACATGCATTTACCAGCTTTAAGAAACGGGTCGATTACTCCGAATACGGCGGCGCGCCACTGCTGGGCATGAACGGTACCGGAATTGTCTGCCACGGCCGCTCTGATGCCAAGGCCATCAAGAATGCCATCAAGGTGGCGGCCGAGATGGTCAGAAATCGGGTAAACGATCATATCGTGCAGCTGTTGAACGATGCCGAAGCAGCCGGGGTTCTGGAACAGGGAAGCAACCCGGATAGCATGGAGCCGGCGGAGACCGTAACATGACAAGGTCGGTTGTTATCGGGACGGGTTCCTGTCTGCCCAAGCGGGAACTGACCAATGCCGACCTGGAAACAATGGTGGACACTTCCGACGAGTGGATTACCACTCGGACTGGGATCAAGAGCCGGCGGATTTCCGGCCACGGCGAGGAAACCTCCAAGCTGGGCGCGGCTGCTGCCCGCCAAGCTTTGGACATGGCCGGTCTTGCCCCGGCTGCTATTGATCTGATCATCGTCTGTTCCATCAGCCCGGATATGGTGATGCCGTCCTGCGCCTGTCTAGTCCAGAAGGAACTTGCCGCTTTAAATGCCTTTGCCTTCGATCTGAATGCCGCCTGTTCCGGGTTTGTGTTTGGCCTCGATGTGGCGGATCGGTATATTAAGGCGAATCCGGCCATGAAGATACTGGTTATCGGCGCTGAAAACCTTTCGGCCCGGACCAACTGGCAGGATCGCAGCACCTGTGTGTTGTTCGGCGATGCCGCTGGCGCCTGTGTGCTTACCGGCGGCGAAGAGGAGCAGCATGGACTGCTCGCCACCCGGTTGTACAGTGACGGTCGGCTCTGGCAACTGCTGAGTCTGGCTGGCGCGCCGAGCCTGAATCCCGATCTGGAGTATGCTGCCGATAACGGGGCCTATATCAAGATGGCCGGCCCGGATGTCTTTAAGATCGCCGTGCGGTCCATGGGGGAGGCGGTCAATAGTCTTCTCGCCCAGGAAGGCATTGCTATTGACCAGATCAAGCTTGTCATTCCGCACCAGGCAAATGTGCGGATTTTGCGCAGCCTGGCTGAAAAATTGAGCTTGCCGTTTGACAGGGTGTATACCACCATCGAGAAGTACGGGAACACCTCGGCCGCCAGTGTGCCGGTGGCGCTGGATGAGGCCAACCGACGCGGGATCCTGCAAAGGGGCGATCTGGTGCTTCTCTGCGTTTTTGGCGGCGGGTTTACCTGGGGAGCAGCCTTGCTCAGATGGTGAGCAGACCGGGCAGATGAAAAAATGTCTGATCGGCCGGGATTGTTGGTAACGTGGTTGCGCTTGGCGCTGTAATCCTGGATTAATACGCGACAGAGGGAGTAATGCTGTGGATTATTTTTTGACTGAAGAACAACAGATGATCGTGGATGTTGCCCGCCAGATTGCCGATGAAAAGATAATTCCCGCCCGGGCCGAACTTGACGAAAAGGATCAGTTCCCCGCAGAAATTCTGACCGTTATTGCGCAGGCCGATCTTTTCGGCCTATTTATCCCGGAGGAATACGGCGGTTACGGCGGCGGCTGTTTCGATGTGGTGATCGCTTTGGAACAGCTTGGTCGCGGCTGTGTCGGGGTGGCCACCAGTTTTGCCGCCAGCGCCCTGGGTGCCTATCCGATTCTGCTGGCCGGCAGCGAAGAGATGAAACAACAGTACATGCCCGATGTGGCTGCTGGCAGGCGTCGCTCGGCTTTTGCACTGACCGAGGCGAATGCCGGCAGTGATGCCTCCGGCATCCAGACCACGGCGGTGCTTGACGGTGACACCTGGGTACTGAACGGCACCAAACAGTGGATTACCAATGGCGGCGAGGCCCAGATCCATACGATTGTGGCCATGACCGATCGTTCAAAGGGACCGCGAGGCGCCAGCATTTTTGTGGTCGAGGACACAGACCCCGGTTTTTCCTTCGGTCCGAAAGAAAAGAAAATGGGAATTCGGGCCTCGTCAACCCGCGAACTGATTATGAAGGATTGCCGCATCCCCAAGGATCGGCTGGTGGGCAAGGTGGGCTCAGGCTTCATCACGGTGATGAAGACCCTGGATCTGTCCCGGCCGGGGATCGCCGCCCTCGGTGTCGGTCTGGGTCAGGCTGCCCTGGATGAGGCAGTGACCTATGCCAAGCAGCGGGTGCAGTTCGGTAAACCGATTATTTCCTTTCAGGCAGTGGCGCATATGCTTGCCGATATGGCGACCCAGATTGAGGCCTCACGGGCTTTGCTCTATGCGACGGCCAAGCATATCGACGCCCATGGCAAGGACATGACCAAGGTTGCTTCCATGTGCAAGGTCATGGCTACCGATATGGCCATGAAGGTCACCACCGACGCGGTGCAGATTCTGGCCGGCTACGGGTTCATGCGCGACTATCCGGTGGAGAAAATGATGCGCGACGCCAAGATCCTGCAGATCTATGAGGGTACCAACCAGATCCAGCGGAATGTCATTGGCCAGGAATTGAATAAAGAGTATAACAAAAAGTAGAATCTTTCGCCCCGCCGGGCGTTGGCGCACCGGGGTCGGAATATGCGAAATTATCGATAGAGAGAACCATGAAGATCGCTGTCTGTGTCAAACAGGTGCCCGATGCCAAGGATGTCCGTCTGGACCCGAAGACCAACACCCTGGCCAGAGAAGGGGTGCAGAGCATCATGAATCCTTACGACCGCCATGCTGTGGAAGAGGCCGTCCGTCTCAAGGAGAAACATGGTGGCACGGTGACGGTGATCAGCATGGGGCCGCCGCAGGCCGGCGAGACGTTGCGCGAGGCAGTGAGCTGCGGCGCCGACGACGCGGTGCTGGTCTCGGATCGGGCCTTTGCCGGGGCTGATACCTGGGCCACGACCTATACCCTGGCCATGGCGGTCAAAAAGCTCGGCGGCTATGATCTTATTCTCTGCGGCAAACAGGCCATTGACGGCGATACGGCCCAGGTCGGTCCAGGTCTGGCCTGGCGACTGGATATTCCCTATGTGACGTATGTGCGCCGGATAACCGCCTGTGACAACGGCCGGCTGCGGATGGAGAGGTTGATGGATGACGGTTACGACGAGGTGGAGGTGGAATTGCCGGCCCTGCTCACCGTGGTCAAGGAGATCAATGAGCCCCGGGTGCCATCGCTTAAGGGTAAGATGAAAGCCAAGAAGATGACGATTACTACCCTGAACGCGGAAATGATCGGGGCCGATGCCGCTCGGATCGGCCTGCAGGGTTCAACCACACAGGTGGTTCGCGTTTTTTCGCCGCAGATGGGCGGGCCCCGGACCATGCTGACCGGCTCGGTGGATGAGCAGGTGGCGCAGTTGGTCGAAAAGCTGGATACCTTGTGCTAGGACAATTATGTTGCTGATTGATAAGGAAGCCTGTATAGGCTGCGGGGTTTGTGAGGCAGAGTGTTCCTTTGACGCCATCAAGATAGTGGATGGTCTGGCGCAGGTGGCGGACACCTGTACGCTCTGCGGGGCCTGTGTCGACATCTGCGAGGTCGGCGCACTCAGTATCGAGCGGCAGGAACAGGCGGCCGGTCCGACCGATTTGCGCGATTGGGCCGGGGTCATGGTCTACGCGGAGTTTCGCCATCAGCGTCTGGCGCCGGTCTCTTTTGAATTGCTCGGCATCGGCCGGCAGTTGGCTGATCAACGTCAGGTTCCGCTGTATGCGGTCCTCTTGGGTGCCGATCTCGGGAACAGTGGCGCGGAGTTGGTGGCCTTTGGCGCCGACCAGGTTTTTCAGGTCGATCACCCCGTGCTGGCGCATTTTACCGATGAGGCCTATTCCCAGGTTTTCGAGGATATCATCCGGGAAGTCAAACCGGAAATCGTGCTGGCCGGGGCAACGGCCATCGGTCGTTCCTTTATCCCGCGGCTGGCCTCCTCGCTGGGTACCGGGTTGACCGCCGATTGTACGCAGTTGGAGATTCGGCCCGAGGATGGCGTTCTGCTCCAGACGCGGCCGGCCTTTGGCGGCAATGTGATGGCTACGATTGTCTGTCCGCACACCAGACCGCAGATGGCCACGGTGCGGCCGCGGGTCATGAAGGTCAATGGCCGTGATTCTGACCGGGTCGGCAGGATTATCGATTATGTGCCCAAGCCGGAACGGCTTCGGACCCGGGTCACGGTGTTGCATAGCGTGCGGGAGGATCTGGATCAGGTTAATATCTGCGAGGCCGATATTATTGTATCCGGCGGCCGCGGGCTTGAAAACGAAAAGGGTTTTGCCATGATCAGGCAGTTGGCCAAGCTGCTCGGCGCGGCGGTCGGGGCCTCTCGGGCCGCGGTTGATTCCGGCTGGATTCCTTATCCCCATCAGGTCGGCCAGACCGGCAAGACCGTCTGTCCGAAACTGTATATCGCCTGTGGTATCTCCGGGGCGATCCAGCATGTGGTAGGCATGCAGTCCGCCGACACCATTGTTGCCATCAACCGGGATCCTGAAGCGCCGATTTTCAATGTCGCCACCTACGGGATCGTGGGTGATCTCTTTGAGGTGGTACCCCGCCTGATCCAACAACTTGAACAGAGGAAAGGCAAATGAGTCTGGCCGGCAAGGTGGCAGTGGTAACCGGCGGCAGTCGCGGCATCGGCCGGGCGGTCTGTCTGCGTCTGGCAGAGATGGGTGCCCGGGTGGTGGTCAACTATGTGAGCCGGTCGGAAGCGGCCGAGGAAACCGTTGAGTTGGTTAAAGCCGCTGGCGGGACGGCCCTGGTCGCCAAATTTGATGTTGCCGACAGCGCCGGAGTCCAGGAGGGATTCAAGAAAATTCTCGCTGACTGCGGCCGGCTCGATATTCTGGTCAGTAACGCCGGGATCACCAGGGATGGGTTGCTGGCCACCATGAAGGAGGATGACTGGGATCAGGTCATCAACACCAACCTCAAGGGGTCTTTCAACTGTATCAAGGCGGCCTGCCGGCCGATGATGAAGAACCGTTGGGGCCGGATTATCGCCATTACCTCGGTGATCGCCTTTGCCGGCAATGCCGGCCAGGTGAACTATGCGGCGGCCAAGGCCGGTCTGGTCGGGCTGATCCGTTCGGCGGCCCGGGAACTGGCCTCTCGTGGCATCACCGTCAACGGCGTGGCGCCCGGCTATATTGATACCGATATGACCAGCGAACTGCCCGACACCGTTAGGGATGCCATTCTGAAGGGCATTCCGCTTGGGGTGCTGGGCGAGGCCCGGGACGTGGCCGGGGCCGTGGGGTATCTGGCCGGAGATGATGCCAGGTATGTGACCGGCCAGGTTCTGCATGTGAACGGTGGCATGTTCATGGGGTGATCTTTTCTGCAGCGAATTGGTACGCGGAGAAAAGGGGAAAGACAAAAGACAGATTCCAATCGCAAGAAACAGCAGGAATGCGATGGATGGCAGTTGATAGTGGAAGCATGACCGGCAGAAGGGATCCGGCGGTTTGAAAAAAAAATCGTTAAACGAGTCAAGGAGAGAAAAAGATGTCTTCAGAAGCGAAACTAATTGATATTATTGTTGAACAATTGAATGTTGAAAAAGATAAGGTGACGCCGGATGCGTCGTTTGTCGATGATCTCGGCGCCGATTCCCTGGACTTGGTCGAGTTGATCATGGCCATGGAAGAGGCGTTTGACATTGAAATTCCCGATGAGGTGGCCGAGAAGATTACCACGGTTAAAGATGCCATCGCCCACGTTAAGTCCGTTTCCTGATCGGAGAAAGACTAACTGGCAATTCGTGAGTGATACCGCCGAGAGCCCACAGCAATGGTTTTAACCTGACGGTTTTCTGGTTTTAGCGGTGCCGGCGGGCGGTTGTGTCGGGCAGTGTTTTGGTTAGCCTGCCGCTGAAACGCTCGGCAGGGGAAGCGGATGCGCTTGACAGGTTGTCATGAGGCTGGCACAAGTTGGAGTGTAGCGAACTGGCCGCGGTTCCGTCATCGAAAGTCGGAATGGCAGTGGAGTTGATGAGGGCTGACGGCTTGGTCGGGATATGGCTGGCAGACGAGGAGTGGCAAGCTGATGAGAAGAGTAGTGGTGACCGGTGCAGGTCTGGTGACTCCGCTGGGCACGGGCCTTGAGAAGAGTTGGCGCAATCTGTGCGAAGGCAGAAGCGGCGTCGGGCTTATCACGCGGTTCGATACCAGTAATTACGATGTCAAAATCGCCGCGGAGGTTAAGGATTTCAAGTCTGAAGAATTTCTCGACCAGAAGCTGGCCAGGCATCTGGAGCTGTTCGTGCAGTATGCGATGGCCGCGGCTGGCATGGCCCTGCAGCATTCAGGTCTGGTCATCTCCGCCCAGAACGCTACCCGGGTGGCCGTGGTCACCGGCAACGGCATCGGCGGTCTGCCGACCATTGAAAAATATCATCAGGTCTGCATGGAGCGGGGCCCGCGGCGGATCACGCCATTTTTTATTCCCATGGTCATCTCCAATATGAGTGCCGGCCAAGTCTCTATTCTCTACGGCGCCAAGGGGCCGAATCTGTCGGTCACCACCGCCTGCGCTGCTGGTACGCATGCGGTCGGCGAGGCTTTTCGGCTGATCAGTCGCGGCAACTGCGACGCCGCCATCACCGGCGGCAGCGAATCAACCGTCTGTCCCTTGGCGGTGGGCGGCTTTAATTCGATGAAGGCGCTGTCGAAACGCAACGACGCCCCCCAAGAGGCATCGCGGCCCTTCGACCGAGACCGGGACGGGTTCATTATCGCCGAAGGTGCCGGCATGCTTATTCTGGAAGAACTGGAACACGCCTGGGCGCGCAACGCCGAGATCATGGCCGAAGTGGTCGGCTACGGTCTTTCCGGCGACGCCTATCATATGGCCGCTCCGCCCGAGGACGGCGATGGCGCGGCGCGCTGCATGCAGATGGCCCTGGATGATGCCGGTCTGGAGCCGGCGGCCATTGATTACATCAATGCCCATGGCACCTCGACGCCGTTAAATGATGTCTGCGAAACCCGGGCCATCAAGACCGTTTTCAAGGATCATGCCCGGAAATTGGCGATCAGTTCCACCAAGTCAATGACCGGCCACATGCTGGGCGGTGCCGGCGGCATTGAAGCGGTTTTTACAGCCCTGACGATTCAAAGGGGTATTATCCCGCCGACCATCAACCTGGTCAATCCTGATCCGGAATGCGATCTCGATTACGTGCCGAACGTGGCCCGTGAGGTGCAGGTGCAGGCGGCCATGTCCAATTCCTTCGGTTTCGGCGGCACTAACGCGGTACTGGTGATGAAGCGTTTTACCGGGTGATTCCCTTTCCGGATGCTCGCTGCGCTTTGAGGGTCGGCTTGCCTGGTGCCGGGTTCCGGTCTGAGTGATTTCTCATTGTTTAGACGAGGTGATCGTGAAAATTGCTATTGGCTGTGATCATGGCGGTCTGGGATTAAAGGCGGCGGTCAGCGCCCTGCTTGCCACCCTGGGCCATGAAGTGGTAAACCATGGCTGTGATTCGCCGGATTCGGTAGATTATCCGGGTTTCGCGCAATCGGTGTGCGAGGCGGTGCTTGCCGGCCGTTGCGCGCGCGGCATTTTAATCTGCGGTACCGGCATCGGCATGTCCATGGCGGCCAATCGTTTCAAAGGCATTCGCGCGGCCCTCTGTCATGAGTTGTTTACGGCCCGGATGAGCCGGGAGCATAACAACGCCAATGTGCTCTGCCTGGGGGCGCGGGTGATCGGTCCCGGCCTGGCCGAGGAAATGGTGCGGGTGTGGATGACGACGGAGTTTGCCGCGGGCAGACACCAGCGTCGTATTGAGATGTTCTGAATCGGAAGGGTGACAGGGGTGTCGTTTCTTAATCGGGTTGATCCGCAGATCTATCGTTTCATCAGGGGCGAATACGAACGCCAGTCGAATCAGCTCGAGCTGATCGCCTCTGAAAATATCGTCAGCGAGGCGGTTCTGGAGGCCCAGGGCTCCATCTTCACCAATAAGTATGCCGAAGGGTATCCGCATCGCCGCTACTATGGCGGCTGCGATTTCGCCGATGAGGTGGAGACCCTGGCCATTGAACGGGCTCGGCAGATCTTCAAGGCCGAATACGCCAATGTCCAGCCCCATTCCGGCAGCCAGGCCAATATGGCGGTCTATTTTGCCGTGCTCAAGCCGGGTGACACCGTACTGGGCATGGATCTGGCGCATGGCGGTCATCTGACCCATGGCAGTCCGGTCAATTTTTCCGGGCAGTTGTACAAGATCGTTTCCTATGGGGTCAATCGGGAGACGGAACGGATCGATATGGCCGAGGTGGAGCGGGTTGCCTTGGCGGAGCGGCCGAAACTAATCGTGGCCGGCGCGAGCGCCTATCCCCGGGAGATCGATTTCGAGGCCTTCCGGCGGATCGCCGACAAGGTGGGCGCCCTGTTCATGGTGGACATGGCCCATATCGCCGGGCTAATCGCAGCCGGGGTCCATCCGTCACCGGTGCCGCACGCCGATTTCGTGACTAGTACCACCCACAAGACTTTGCGCGGTCCGCGCGGCGGCCTCATCCTTGCCAAGGCCGAGTATGCCAAGGCCCTGGACAGCAAGATATTTCCCGGCATTCAGGGCGGACCGCTGGTGCACGTCATCGCTGCCAAGGCTGTCAGTTTCAAAGAGGCCATGGCTGACGATTTCCGCGTCTACCAGCAACAGGTAGTGCGCAATGCCCGCACTCTTGCCGCCAGTTTGATGAAGTGTGACTTCCGCCTGGTGTCCGGCGGCACGGACAACCATCTGCTGCTGGTTGACCTGGCTTCTAAGAAGATCACCGGCAAGGAGGCCGAGGCGGTTCTCGAGACGGCCGGGCTTACGGTGAACAAGAATGCCATCCCCTTTGACACCCAGAGCCGTTTCGTGACGAGCGGCATCCGGGTCGGTACCCCGGCGGTCACCACCCGCGGTTTCAAGGAACCGGAGATGGAGCGGATCGCCACCTGGATCGACCGGGTTATCCGCCATCGTGACGACAAGGGCGTGCTGGCTACCATCCGGGAAGAGGTCTGGGATCTTTGCGGCCGTTTCCCCTTGTATCCCCACCTGCGCACGGAGGAATAAATGCGGTTCGCATTCCTTCGTCAGCCCTCGAGTTGTTGATTCGTTGATTATGCAACAAGAACAAAGGCCATCCTGGCACGAATACTTCATGGGCATCACCGAACTTGTGGCCCAGCGGGCTACCTGTCTGCGCCGCAAGGTCGGGGCGATTATTGTCCGTGACAAGCGGATCATCACCACCGGCTACAACGGTGTTCCCGTCAATATCCGCCATTGCGCCGAGGTTGGTTGCCTGCGTCAGCAGCTGGGAGTTCCCTCTGGCGAACGGCATGAACTGTGCCGCGGCCTGCATGCCGAGCAAAATGCCATTATCCAGGGCGCGTTGCACGGGGTCAGCCTGGCCGGCGCCTCCCTTTACTGCACGAATCAGCCATGCTCGATCTGCAGCAAGATGCTGATCAATGCCCGGATAGTTGAAATCTTCTATAAAGACGGGTACGATGATCCGCTGGCAACCGCCATGCTGGCCGAGGCCGGGGTCACGCTCAGAAAGGTCGGCTGACCCCCGTCCATTCCGGGCCGCTGCATGGCAAGGCATTCTCCCGTTTCCGATCAGAGTAACTGTTCACCAAGAGGCGAAAACCTGATCGTTGTCCGCAGCCTGTAATCGTTCAGCAGTGCTGCAGATGCGCGAAAGAGGTCTGTGAGCTGTACTGGTCCTACGCGAACAGGCCGATGACAAAGCAGATGCGGTGCTGCTGAACGATTACCGTCAGGTGCTTCCATGAAATGTCCCTATTGCGGTTCTCTGGAAAATAAGGTCGTTGATTCCCGCCTCAACAAGGATTACACCATCACCCGCCGTCGCCGGGCCTGTGAGGCATGCAATCAGCGGTTCACCACCTACGAACGGCTCGAGGTGATGATGCCGATGATGATCAAGAAGGACGGTCGCCGGGAACCGTGGGACCGGCACAAGGTGGTGGAGGGGTTGCAGAAGGCCTGTGAGAAACGGCCGGTCAGCATGAGCGATATCGACGCCTTTGTGGATGAGTTGGAACGGCGCCTGCAAGATCTTGGTGAACGGGAGGTGCCGACCCGGCAGGTGGGCGAATGGGTCATGGAGGGTCTGGCCGGCCTCGATGAGGTCGCCTATGTGCGGTTTGCCTCGGTCTACCGTCAATTCAAGGATATCAACGAGTTCATGGATGAACTCAAGACGCTGCTCGCCACCAGGAAATGACGGCGCCGGCCGATACGTCGTATATGCGGCTGGCCCTGCGGGAGGCCTGCAAGGGGATCGGCCGCACCTCTCCGAATCCCAGCGTCGGCGCGGTTGTGGTTCGGGATGGCAAGGTGGTGGGCCGCGGGTATCACAGAAAAGCCGGCACGCCCCATGCCGAGGTCCACGCCCTGCGGGCTGCCGGCGATGCCGCCCGGGGTGCCACCCTTTACGTGACGCTGGAGCCCTGCAACCATACCGGCCGGACCCCGCCCTGCACCGGCGCGATTCTCGCCGCCGGCATCAGCCGAGTGGTGATCGGCATGGCCGATCCCAATCCGCGGGTGGTGGGCGGCGGCGCCCGGTTTCTGGCCGAGCGCGGCCTGGAGGTAGTGAGCGGCGTCTTGACGGCGGAGTGTTGCCGGATCAACCTGCCTTTTATCAAGTACATTTCTACTGGCCGGCCCTGGGTGATGATGAAGGCCGGCATCAGCCTTGACGGGCGGATCGCGGCAGGGCCGGGGCAGTGTACCCGGATTACCGGTGCCGCGTCCCGGCGCCAGGTGCACCGGCTGCGCGATACGGTGGATGCCATTTTGGTCGGCATCGACACCGTGCTTGTCGATGATCCGGCTCTGACCACCCGGCTGCCAAAGGGTGTTCGTGCGCCGCGCGATCCCCTGCGGGTCGTGCTGGACAGCCGGTTGCGGCTGCCAACTTCCGCCAAGTTGCTCAACCAGGATTCAGTCGCCCCCACCTGGATATTTTGTGGGCCCGGCCATGATCCGGCCAGGCGAAAAGCCCTGGTCGCGGCCGGCGCCGTAATCAAGGAGGTGCCGCTCACCGGCGCGGGGGGCGGGCTTGATCTGGCCGCGGTACTTGATGAACTGGGGCGCAACCAGTGCACCTCCCTGCTGGTCGAGGGGGGTGGCCAGGTGCATGGCTCCTTTCTGGCCGCCGGTCTGGTTGACCAGGTTTTTCTGTTTGTTGCCCCGGTCTTCTTGGGTGATACCGGGGTGCCGGTCGTGCGTTGTGATGCAGAACACTGGCAAGCCGCTCTTCCTACCCTCACGGACATTGCGGTCCGTCGCTACGGCGATGATGTCCTGATCGAAGGGAAGATTGTTAAAACGACCAATGATTTCTGCGAGGATCTGAAGAAATGACCATGAACGAGCCATTGACCCAGCCATTGAATTTTATCAAGCGTATCATCAACGACGACCGTGCGGTTAACAAGAACGACGGCCGGGTCGTGACCCGGTTTCCGCCCGAGCCCAATGGTTATCTGCATATCGGTCATGCTAAGTCCATCTGCCTCAATTTCGGGCTGGCTGTCGAGTATGGCGGCCGGTGCCACCTGCGTTTCGACGACACCAATCCGAGCAAGGAAGAGACCGAGTACATCGACTCGATCATGGCTGATGTCCGCTGGCTGGGGTTCGACTGGGGAACGCATCTCTACTATGCCTCTGATTATTTTGAGCAACTGTACGATTTTGCGGTGCGGCTGATTCAGGCCGGCAAGGCCTATGTCTGCAGCCTGAGCGCCGAGGAGATCCGCGCCAGCCGTGGAACTTTAACCGAACCCGGCCAGGAGAGCCCGTATCGGAACCGACCGCTGGCTGAGAATCTTGATCTCTTTGCCCGCATGCGGGCCGGCGAGTTTCCGGACGGTGCCCATGTGCTGCGCGCGAAAATCGACATGGCCTCGGGCAATCTCAACATGCGCGATCCGGTTAGCTATCGGATCATGCATACCGCCCACCATCGGACTGGCGATGCCTGGTGCATTTATCCCATGTACGATTTTGCCCACTGTCTCTCCGATTCCATCGAGGGCATCACCCACTCCATCTGTACTTTGGAGTTTGAGGATCACCGGCCGCTCTACGACTGGATCCTGGGCGAATTGGCCGTCGCCTGCCACCCCCAGCAGATCGAATTCGCCCGTCTCAACCTGACCTACACGGTGATGAGCAAGCGCAAGCTCCTGCAATTAGTGAACAACGGTCATGTCCGCGGCTGGGACGACCCCCGGATGCCGACCATCTCGGGTCTGAGGCGGCGCGGCTATACGCCTGAGGCGATCCGCGACTTCTGCGAACGGATCGGCGTGGCCAAGAAGGACAGCATGGTGGACATGGCCCTGCTGGAACATTGCCTGCGCGAGGATCTCAACAGGCGGGCGCCGCGGGCCATGGCAGTGCTGCGGCCGCTCAAGATGGTGATCGAGAACTATCCGGCGGATCTGGTGGAAGAGATGGAGGCGGTGAACAACCCCGAGAACCCGGCGGCGGGCACCCGTAACGTGCCGTTTTCCAGGGTGCTGTACATCGAGCAGGATGATTTCATGGAGGAGCCGCCCAAGAAATTCTACCGCCTGGCCCCGGGCCGGGAGGTGCGGCTCCGCTACGGCTATCTTGTTACCTGTGTCGGGGTGGTCCGGGATGAAGAAACCGGCGAGGTGCGGGAAGTGCGCTGCACCTACGACCCGGCGACCCGGGGCGGCACCACGCCGGATGGCCGCAAGGTGAAGGCGACCATCCACTGGGTGTCGGCACCCCACGCCCTGGAGGCGGAGGTGCGGCTTTACGATGCCCTGTTTTCAGTGGAGAATCCCGGGGCGGCCAAGGATGTCGACTTCCAGGAACTGCTCAACCCCGATTCTCTGACAATGCTTACCGGCTGCCGGCTGGAGCCGGCCTTGGCCGAGGCAGTCCCCGGCAGTTTCTATCAGTTTGAGCGGCTTGGCTATTTCTGCGTGGATGCCGGGGACAGTCGGCCGGGGCAGCCGGTGTTCAACCGTACCGTCACCCTGCGGGATACCTGGGCAAAGCTGCAGCAGAAGGGCCCGCAGGAATAGCGCCTGCCGAGTGGTTTCAATTGGAGGCGGCCAGGTAATTCCGCAGCCATTCCAGGAGCCAGCCGCTCCGGAAGGATGTCTTCAGGGCCAGCATATAGAGCAGATAGAGAAACAAGCCGGCCGTGGCGGTCATCCCCACACAAACCCTCCAGCCCTCCCTGCCTTCCAGTCGCAGGTAGAGAAAAATGAAAAGCAGGGAGGCCAAGGGGAAGCCGCACAGGAAGATGCAGAGCAGAAAGCCCAGGATCCATAGGAAAATTGTTATGGTATTTCTGTCGGCGCGCGCCGGATCGGCCTCGGCCGCCAATTGCAGGTCCATGGTTTTTCCGGCGTGCTCTTTATTGTTCCCTGGCCAGCTTGTCAGAAAATTGATGACGGCCATGCCGCAGACAAAGAGGGCGATGCCGGTCGGGAACTGCGCGGCATCCCGCGGCCACTGTCGGGTGGCGATGAGCACCGCAACCGCCGCCGCCATGATGCAGAAGGTCAGAATGGTGGCGCCTTTATTTGCCATGCGGTACCTTCTGCATGCGCCAGCCGGAAAGCATCGGATAGAGGACAACGGCTACGGCCAGCAGCATAAGGATGACAACCCCCGGCCGGAACAGCCAGTTGAACCCATAGAGCTGCGTGGACAACGCGAGATAGGTTTCAGCCGGCTCCCCTAGGAGAAGGCCGATGATGAAAGGCGGCCGCGGCAGGCCGGCCCGCAGCATCCAGTATCCCAGAAAGCCGAATGCCACCATGACGAGCAGGTCGCCCATCCTGTTTTCCGTGCCATAGGCGCCGAGAAAGCATAAAAAAACAATGACCGGAATGAGCAGATTGCCCCGGATCAGGGTGAGTCTGGCAAAATGGTTGATGAACAGCAGGCTGACCGCGACCGTGATAATATTGGCCAGGGCGATAGTCCAGGCCATTGAGAAGGTCAGGGCGAGGTGCTTGGTCAGCATATCAGGCCCAGGCGCCAGGCCAAGGATGATCAGGCCGCTCAGCAGGATGGACATGGAGCCGGTCGCCGGGATGCCGAAGGCAATCGTCGGAATTAACCCGGCGCCCTCTTTTGAATTGTTCGCAGCCCCTGGCCCCAGCACGCCCCTGACGTCCCCCTTGCCGAAGCCGGCTCTTTCCTCTTTTGTTCTGCTGCTCTGCACGGCATGGCCATAGGCGATCCACTGGGAGACTGCGCCGCCGAGGCCGGGAAGAAAGCCGATCCAACTGCCGATAAGGCTGCAGCGGATCACCAGCCAGCCATGCCGGAAGGTATCCCGTATGCCTTCCATGACGCCGCTACTCAGTTTTTCGGGCGACAGATTCCCCGCGATGGAAGTCCCCCTGACCTTCAGGTCAACGATTTCGGGAATGGTGAAGATGCCGATGATCGCCGGCACTAAGGGGATGCCGTTCCAGAGGGCCATCTGGCCGAAGGTGAGCCGGAGGGTGCCGGTCTGCGGTGCCTCGCCCACCATGGCGCATAACAGGCCGAATCCCCCGGCCAGCAGGCCGGCGGTCAGGCCGCGGCCGTCTTTGCTGCTGAGCCCGGCGATGCTGGTCAGGCCGATGATGATGACCATCAACATCTCTGGCGAGCCGCAGGCGAGAATCAGCGGTTTGACCAGCGGAATGGCTACTACAAGAACAATGGCGCCAATAATCGCCCCGACCAGGGAACTCATCAGGGCGGCGCCCAAGGCGCGGCCGGCCTCCCCCTTCTTGGCCATGGGATAACCGTCCATGATAGTGGCCACGGTTGTCGGTTCGCCGGGGATGCCGAACAGGACCGAGGTGATGTCGCCGGTCGTCTGGACCACCGAGTGCATGCCCAGGAGAAAGGGGATGCCCTCCTGCGGGGTCATCCGGTAAATGAAGGGCAGCATGATGGCAAGCGTGGCGCTGCCGCCGATGCCGGGCAGGATGCCGACCCAGAAGCCGATAAAGACGCCAAGCAGCATATAGAGAAAAGGCTTTGCATGGAAAAGCAGCAGGAGTCCTTCCTGTAAACTGTCGAGCATAATGAAAATCCTGGCGTCCGCTGGCTTGCTGGCAGGCCGAAGATCTCCGCAGGGGGATAAACTCCGGAGATGCGGTACCCTGCCTCCGCTTGCATTTTACCTGGTCTATGTAGCAGCCAAGTCGAAAAAACTCAAGGAAAACCAAGGAGTGGTTCGCGGCTCGCTGTTTTGGCGCGGCCCGGTTCTTTTTTGTTTTTCAAGTGGATTTTATGCGATGATTCTGCTACCCTGTTGGGCTTGATAAAATCAACATCGTCTCAACATATTGTCAGGAGGAATACATGGACGTAACGTTTCAATCCAAGGTTTTTGATACCGAGATAATTCAGTTGGCCGATACCCGGGAGATGATCGTTCGCGGCGGCCGCGACCGGTTTCATCTGCTGCCCAAAGCCTTTACCGGCATCAGCCAGATCGGCGTTATCGGCTGGGGTTCCCAGGGGCCGGCTCAGGCCCAGAATCTGCGGGACTCCCTGGAAGGGACCTCTATCCGGGTCAAGATCGGCCTGCGGGCGGGCAGCGCTTCCATGGCCAGCGCCCGGGCGGCCGGCTTTACCGAGGAAAGCGGCACCCTGGGCGAGATGTACCAGGTGATCGGCGAATCGGACATGGTGCTGCTGCTCATCTCCGACGCGGCCCAGGTGGATCACTGCGAACGTGTTCTCGCCGCCATGAAGGATGGCGCCACCCTTGGCCTGTCCCATGGGTTCCTGCTTGGTCATCTGGAGAGCATCGGCAAATATTTTCCGAACAACATCAACGTAATTGGCGTCTGCCCCAAGGGCATGGGGCCGTCGGTGCGGCGGCTGTATGTGCAGGGCAAATCAGTGAACGGTGCCGGCATCAACACCAGCTTCGCGGTTGAGCAGGACATCGACGGCCGGGCCACAGATCTGGCCCTTGGCTGGGCAGTGGCAGTGGGCGCGCCCTATGTGTTCAAGACCACCTTGGGCAGCGAATACCGCAGCGATATCTTCGGCGAGCGTGGCATACTGCTCGGCGCGGTGCACGGCATTGTCGAGGCCCTTTACCGCCGGTTTGTCATGGAGGGCGGCATGGCAGAGGCCGAGGCCTTTGTCGCCTCGGTGGAGAATGTCACCGGCCCCCTGAGCAGGACCATCTCCCGGCATGGAATTCTGGCGGTCTACGAAGGACTGGATGCCGAGGGCCGAAAGGTCTTCGAGCGCATCTATTCCCAGTCCTATGGTCCGGCCTTCGATATCCTTCTGGAGTGCTATGAAGAGGTGGCCAGCGGCAACGAGATCCGCAGCGTGGTCATGGCTGGCCGGCGTTTCTCCCGTTTTCCCATGGGCAAGATCGACGGCACCCGCATGTGGAAGGTAGGCGAGCAGGTGCGGGCCGCCCGGCCGGCGACCCCGCCGTTGGTTAACCCTTTTACCGCCGGCCTTTACTGCGCCACGATGATGGCGCAGATCGACCTGCTGATGGAGCACGGCCATTGCCTGTCCGAGGTGTGCAACGAATCGGTGATCGAGGCGGTGGATTCACTGAATCCCTACATGCATCATAAGGGCGTCGCCTTCATGGTGGACAACTGTTCAACCACCGCCCGGCTCGGCACCCGGAAATGGGGACCCCGGTTCGACTACAATATCCAGCAGCAGGCCTTTGTGAATTTTGACGAGGGGTGCCCGGTCGACGAGAAGTTGATGGCCGCCTTCCGGAACCACAAAATCCATGCCGCGCTGGCCACCTGCGCCACGTTGCGGCCGTCGGTGGATATCTCCTTCACCGAATAGTCGGACGTTTTATCCGCTTCCTGTTTTCAAACAGAAAAAGCCGGGAAGACCAACCTCATGGTTTGGCTTCCCGGCTTTTTCTGTGCCTGCCGTTCAGGTCTCTGTCTGCCAGCCGCCCCGGATGTGCTGTTTTTTTCTGGCCGCTGAATGGACACCCATCAGCTATTCATAGTGTGACCACATACGAATGACTTTGACAGTTTTGAGGTCATCAGGGATCTGACAAACAAGCCGATGCTGGATGTTGATTCTTCTGGAGCATGCACCGGAAAGGTCCCGATTAGCCTGTCCACTCTCTTCAGCGCATCCTTCCGCCATATGCTGAGGTGTTCCACCAAATATTGAGGCTAAACGACTTATTTCATACTTCTCAAATGTTCTCTCCTGGTAACCTTATACCTTGTTATAATGGATGAATCAGACATTTTAATTATTCTTCGGTTGCTGGCGGGCTATTTGCAGTACCGTTGTTACGGTCTAGATCATCTCATCCAAAAGCGAGTTCTTATCATTTCATTTTTGGGAAGTGGGTATAGTCGAAAGGAGGTTAAAATTGCGGCGGGATATGTGTAAAAGGTCAGGAATCAACGATCGTGATTTTAAACATTTCGAAAGGGGGTTTTATGCAAACATGTAAAGTACAGAAAGCTTATCTTGTATTTATGTTACTGACTGTTTTTATTGGCATATCAGTCTGCGGAAGTTCGGATCTTTACGCCAAGGGGCCCAAAGTGCCCCCGCGGCCGGCATTGCAAGTGGTAGATCTTGGGGTTGCGGGCGATTTTGTCATTCTGTCAAAAGCAGGAATCACCGATGTCCCTTACTCTGATATTACCGGAGATATTGGAACGAGTCCAATTTCCGGTGCATTTATTGATGTAGAGTGTCCAGAAGTGGCAGGAACAATATACGCAGTCGATGCGGCCGGTCCTGATTGCTACGTGGTTGACCCAACCCTGTTAACCACCGCCGTAGGTGATATGGAAACTGCGTACACTGACGCCGCCGGACGTTCTAACCCGGATTTCTTGAATAAGGGCGCCGGAGAAATTGGAGGCTTAACGCTTACACGTGGACTGTATAAATTTACGACTGCGGTTACCATCTCCAACGATGTTAAACTTTCGGGCTCCCCGAACGATGTCTGGATATTCCAGATTCCCGGAACCCTTACTATGAGTTCTGCGAAGAGCATTATCCTGAGCGGAGGTGCACAAGCCAAGAATATTTTCTGGCAGGTAGCCGGCGCCGTTACCTTAGGAACGACCAGTCATTTTGAAGGGATCATATTGGGGGAGACAATGATTGCTTTGCAGACAGGCGCATCAATAAACGGAAGGTTGTTGGCACAAACTGAGGTAACTCTTCAGATGAATACTGTCACACAGCCCAGCCAAATTAAAAAAGGTAAAGGCCGCAAATAACAATAGGATTCTTGTCCAGAAGTAGCTGATTGCCTTGTTGGGCACACAGGCTTTTTTGTTAACTCAACTACAAAAAGGAGAAAAGTATGAAAAAAGTGTTTGTTGCAGCGATGGTTTTAGGGCTTGTTTTCTCAATTTCAAATTTAGCTGTTGCGGGAGCTCCGAAGGTGGATGTCTGTCATGTCACGGGGCATGGCGGGTTACAAATGCTCAGCATAAGTACGAGAGCGCTTAATGCACATATCGAACACGGCGATTTTCTGCCGGGTGAACTCTCCTTTGAGGGGGTCAGTTACCCTGGCCTTTACGGTAGCACGGTCACGCCAATTCAGCTCGTCGGCGACGACTGCAGCCGTATAGATGCGCTTAAGATTGAAGCAACGATGAACTTCCAACAAGGCCAGCCCGTGGGCGGATCGGCCGGATGGGCCGGTTGGTCCTGCTTAGAAATTGGATACCCGAAAGTGGTCGGCGGTGGAGTCATCCCCGAGGACGGCACCATCATAGCCCAAGGGATGGCTAAGGACGGCGCGGCGTCGATTGACGGCTATAACTACCCCGTCTATCCTCACTATACTTATCCCGCGGGCGAAGAAGGCTGGGTTGTGGAAGCCGCTGGCGCTACCCCGCCCACGAGTATTTATGTACTCTGCGGGGGGTCGGCTAACTCTGACATTGAGGAGCAGCAACTAATAAAAAGAAGCAATAAAAAGAACCAGAAGTAAATGCTCCTCGTACCGGAAATAAAGAAGAGAAAAGGCAGGGTCTGAAATGGCCCTGCCTTCTTTAAAAAGTCGAGAAACCCTCTATTCATTATTATCGTTTTGATAAGGTATTACTTTCGATGGGCTGAACTATAGAGGGCATTCTACAACCAACCCCTCGTGCTGCTGGAGACCTTCGTCGTGCATTGCGTGCGTTGCGCACCATGACTATGGCAATCAACATGAAAGCTGATGCGATGAGTAGTGGCGTGATCATCGATAAAGCCTGCATCAAATTTAGCGGCTTAGCCGCTGGAACAATTGGCTTGGCATAATCTTTATGATTTATGGACGTCCGGGCCTTCGCCTAAGACCTAAACCCTTTCCTGCGTGGCGTGATGTGAGTTGTTCGCTAACGGAGGTTAGCCTATGAAGAAGCTACTCATGGCAATCGTTCTTGCGGGAGCAATAGCCTGTCTTGTTGCTGCCGCTTTCAAGGGGTTAGCAGTGGAGATCAGAGACAGGCAGGCCTATCACGCAGACGCGGCAAATCGGATCATAACAGGGGCTGGAAATACCCGCGATAAATGATGCACTGACGTATTTTCCGCGTGTATATTTTTTGTTTCCTGCGTAGTTTTGGCAAAGATCGGTTTCAGTTGCAGGTTTTTTAATCATCCATGGGGTTTGTAGTACAGGGCGGCCCCGCTCAAGCAAGGCCGCCGCCGTTCTCTGGCGAAAACGTATCCTCGGCAGCCACTCTCCGACAAAGGCTGCCGCTGGGTGGAACGAATACTCTGCTCAAACCTGTCGCCTTCACCACAAGCCAACCTTCGAAGTCCTCGTCGATGCACTGACCGCCCATTTCCGCGGTCAACCCCCGGACATTTCTTGGATTACCGTCCTGTAATTATCACTGCCTCGCTGTTGTTGCCTGCCGCTACCCTGTGATCGGATACCAATAACCAATGGCCCTGGAACGGCTATTTCTTGTACCACTTGCCGGATGCATCCTGAATCCACTCACCGGATGATGCTTTTTCACCTATCTGGTTGGCCCTCCGTTCCCCGACAAGTGTTCCTGTGGTTCCCTGCTGGCTGGCAATGGCATTGTAAACTGCTTCCCGGTCTTTGTTTTCTTCTGTGATAACACTTTCATTTCTTTTGGCCGCACCTGGTACAAATTCAAGAAAACCTTTATTGTTTTCACCAATTAAGCTGTCTGCTTTCATCTGCACAATGGTAGGCAGTCTTTCCTCCATCCTGGCCTTGATGTCATTTGCTCCTGCAAAGCAATTTCCTTCTGTGCTGAAAATCAATAAAGTAAATAACGCAATTACTGCATATAATACGGAATATTTTTTCATTGCTGCTCTCCTTATTTTAAATATATTTTGTATATGTAGTTGTGAGTTGTTTACTTGATTTCTTTTGCTTTCTCATCAATATCAGAGAAGAAATCATCCAGGGCTCTATCTACCTTGATATTGATATCAATGGTGATGTGGATTGGTTTTATCTCTACCGGAGCCAACTCAACCTTACTCCGGGTATCTATCTCATGCTTGGTGCAACCAAGTGGCATAAGAAGCAGGAGTATCAAAAGTGTTTCTAGAAATTTCTTCATATAATCTCCATGTTTTTACTTTGTTTGTAAGAAATGAAAAATAGTTCATTGTGCCCTGTTACAGGCTGTAATACTTTTCACAGTCAACACTTATCTGCGATTGCATCCTATTTGATTTTTTTCATGATATCCTGAACTTTTCCACTATATCCTATAAATCTGTTCAGGGGGAGGCGAAAATTCACATCAAGCCGGATGGGCTGGTCAATACCCTTTGAGCCATCCTCCACCCTATGCACCAACCCTGTCTGGCTGTCATAGGTGAATGGCAGCGATTGCAAGGGTTTTCCATCCATTTGCATCTGCATGATCAAATCCTCTCCTTCGCTATTCAATAACAGCTTGACCCAGTTATAATTAAAGTTTTTCAGGGCTTCAGCTGCAAAGTCGACCTGGGCGAACTGGGGGCTGCTTTTGGGGATTCCTGCTGACAACAGGTCAAAGGCGGCAACCTTGATGCTTCCACCCTGTCCAGGGCTTGAATAAAGAAAGCCATCCTCAAAACGTACAGTGCCCTTGCCGACCAGCAGCGGTACTCTGCCGCTTACAGTCCCTTCACCTTCAGCATTGGTAATGGAGAACTGGCGCAATATGTCGGCTAATATCAGCCTGTCACAGAATATGGGAACAACGAATTCCTTTCTGTCGGGCGAAATGCGCACTGCATTGGAAAAAACACGGCCTCCAGCCCAGCGGACAACAGTCTCTTCAATAAAGATTGAATCTGATGACTCCAACTGCCAGACCACTTTTCCCTGCTCAAAAGTCAGATCGCCAATTGACGCTTTATCAAAAAGAATTGTTTGGGCAGGGGCTGACCGCAGGTCCGGCAGCGATGGCATCAGCAAGGCAAGGTGGATATTTTTAATAGTATATTTTTTTTCGGGATATTCAAATCGGCCATTCTGCATCATAATGGCCATATTGCCTTTGAAACCATTTGGATCAATCTTGAATTTGGAGTCCAGTCCAAGTTCTCCACTGAGATAGGCATTGTTTAAAGATGGATCAAGCCTGCCGAGATGCAGTGATCTGATGGGTGCGGGGTCCATTTGCAGATCCAGGTTTGCGTAAAGTTCTGAATCAACAATGGTGGCCTGGCCATTTATGCTGGTTGCCAATCCTTTGAGAAGAGTGTGTGTAAACCTGCCGTCCAGTGAGTATGTTGAGCCTTGAAGTTTGACGCCAGCCTCAAAAGAGCCAAGTTCATTATTCTTCCACGTAATCCCGGAAACCTTTAGTCTACCTGTCGTTTCCCGGCCTGAAATCGGCCATTGCCAGGGAATCCGGCCTTCCGCGGAGTTTATATGAATAGTGCCTGCCTGTTCCTCTGCTTTTGCATTGCTGACAACAAGTTCGCCGTCTATTTGAAGCGATCTAATATCCTGGAGCGGTTGCGGCTTCATCTTTCCGCTAAGCTTGATATCACCCTTTCCTGTCAAGAAATCTCGTTTAATATTTGCACCGGGAAGCGAGAATGAAAACTCACCACTGGCAAGATTTTGCTGGCCTGATTTTTTTTCCTGATTAAAGAAACCCTGCAGCTTTGCCATGGGCAAAATTATTTCTCCTGCCTCTGAGCTTGTTGCATGAACATCAACCATTGTCAGTGAAACCAGCATTTGAGCAAAATCAGCTGAACCGTTTCCTTGGATGGTGAATGACGGGATTTTAGTGTTCAGACTGTTTTGACCATATGCAATTCCTAAAGCCTCTTTGCTTCCTGAACTTTCAATTTTTGCATGCCATGCACCGGTTGGTGTGATATCAACTGAAAAATCCCCGTGTACCTCCGGATTACCCTTGATAATGACAGGTAAATGGGCAGGGCTAGGTTCTGCTTCCTTGTCAGCAGCCTTGATCAAGACAGTTCCAAATCCCTTTGCAGCCCCATCACCTGCTTGAAATGAACCGTCCAGCTTAATGGAGGCCAAAAGGGGTTCAAGCATTGAACCGTGGGCACTTACATCCCACTGTTGCCCACTCCCCGTTATCTTCAGACGTAATGGTCGGGTTGTTTTGTCACTTTCTGCAGTTGGACCGAATGTGATCGGAACAGTTTTAAAATTTGCAGATTCAAGTTGAAAATCAATATCCGTTGAAACAAACTGAAACGGCATAAGGTTGATTACCGTATTGCCCCTGATGAAAGCTTTTCCAAAACTAAGAATTTCCTGCAGGCCTCCCGATAAAGAAGCAAATGGTTTCAGGTCAAGAAAATCGGCAGAAAGAACAAATTTTCCTGTGTTATTAAAAAGATCAATGGAACCTGAAATTGCAATTTCTTCTCCCTGGGGAAATATCTGCAAATGTAAACGGTAAACAGGCATTGTGTTTGTATTCGTCTGTTCCTCTCTGGTTAGTTGCAGGCCAAATGGAATGAGAATGCGATGATTTTCATATAGAAAGTTTATAAACCCATTCGTCACCTGTAAATTATCAAGTTCAAAAGGTAGACTGATTGCAGATGAAGACGTTGAAACCTCATGTTTTGTTTTTGTTGCGACTATTTTTTCAAGATCCAAACCGGGAATGATAATCCGGCCATCTGAAATTTCCAGGTTCAGGATAAGGCCGTTTATTTTGATCTGCTTGATTTTTTTATCCAGAATTGATGAAAATGAGTAGGCTGCATGGATGGCACCGATACTGGCAGCAACATTTGTGGTGTCACCAATGATTAATTCACCAAGGGATGCTTCATTAAGCCCTATGGTCAGAACCTTGCCGGTCAATGATGTCGAAAGCTGCTCTCCCAGAGAAGGCAAAATCTTTTTTTCTATATATTGAGGAAGAAAGAAGAAATAAGAAATATTTCCTGCGGCCAGCAGGAATAGAACCAGAAAAAAAATATACATAACAGGATTGCGTTTCACTTACATCTGCTCCTGATTGACATGAAAAGAAAAGTTGTAATAAAACATGGGATCATTGCCCTGGCCTTGCCCGCCAGCGTTTGACCCTCGGATGGTCCTTGCAGTCAGCCTTACAGCACGAATTTTCTGAGCACGGCGATGCCGCTTGCGATCTGCAGCAGGCAGAGGCCGAGGACAACGGTATTGTTGATGCCGTGTATGATCGGCAGCACCGTTCGTTTTCTTTTAACCGTGTGCAGACGCCAGCCCGAGATCAAGCCGAAGAGGAGAAAAGGCAGAAGGACAATGGCGGACCGCCCGTGCAGGCCGGTAAGCAGGAGCCGGTGCCAGAAGAGGAAAACGATCAACAGGCCGGCCGCGACGCCACCAGTCAGGGTGAGGAGGGCGGTGGAGCCCAGCCAGACATGGCGTTGCCAGGCAAAGGAGACCGGCTGCCGAAGATGCTTGGATCGGAAGCGCTGCAGGCCGAGGACAAAGGTGTAACCGACCAGCACGATGGCAATCATCTGGACTAACGGGTGAACAAAGAGGAGCAAGGTGGCAACCTCCGATTATAGACGTTTTTTTTATTCTTACCCCCCGGTCGGCGGGAAAGTAAACAGAAATGTTTTTGCGTTGCTCCGGCAAAGTGATTAGATATATGCCATTCGGGCAAAGGATGCCGGTTGGATGCTACTCTCCATCATGGCTGGACACTTATTGACAAAACGGAAGAGGAGAGAACGATGAAGAAACATTTGCTGATTGTTTGCGGAATATCCATGCTTTTCATGACGGGCGGCTGCGGTCTGGCAGTGGTTGGCGGGGCTGCCTCGGGTGTTTACGCGGTAGAAACTGACGAACGGACCGCCGGCCAGATGCTGGATGATTCGACAATCACCTCCAAGGTTAATTTCGCGTTCATCAATGATTCGCTGGTAAAGGCCAGGCAGATTGATGTGGATACCATGGAGGGGAATGTCCTGCTGACCGGGGTGGTCGAAACCGAGGCGGAGACGGCGCGCGCTGTGGAGCTCGCCGGCAAGGTTCCCGGCGTCAAGCGGGTCGACAACAATATGCAGATCGGCTCTAAGTCCCTGAGCATGGCCATGACCGACAAGCAGGTCGGCTTTAAGGTCAAGGCCCAGCTGATTAGAGAGTCTGATATCCGGTCGTTCAACATCGACGTGGACGTGGAGATGGGCGTTGTCACCCTGAGCGGCAAAGTGGGATCGGAAGCCCTCAAGGCGCGGGTGTTCGAGATCGCTCGGCGCACATCCGGCGTCCTCAAGATTGTCGACAACGTCACGGTGGCCGGTCAGAAGCCCTGACCCAGCGGAGCTGGATAAGTCCCTTAACGCCGGTTAACAGCTGCATATCTCGTGAGCGTAAGGTTTGTGAAATTTTTGACCGCAAACTGTCGACAATCAACGCATAAGGGACTAAGAGGGAGGGGGGCAGGGGGCAATGCTGTTGACTTAAGGAAATAGTCTTTCGCGATCTAACAGCGAATATCGAATATCGAACAAGAAACCGCAGAATGATGAAGTAGTTAAACTTCGACATTCGACATTCTTTGTTCGACATTCCGCGGTTCAAAAATACAAAATTCGCTTAAGTCAACGGCATTGGGATCAGGGGGGAGTCGGCTCCTGGCGGTGTTGCATCTGGGTCAGGGCCTTGCGGGCCGGTTCGGCGTGGATTGACGCGCTGGCGGCCAGTTCCCGCAGGAATTGTTCCGACTGCGGGCCGCCGATTCTGGCCAGCGCCTCCAGGGCGGCACTGAGAACGACCGGCTGTTCCTGATGCGGGGTCAGCTTGAAGAAATCAAAAAAACCTTTTTTCTCTTCGGTTATCTGTCTTGCCACCTCAAGGATACTCTCCTCGATCTGCTCGGGATGCGGCAGGGATGCCATAGCGCCCAGCACTCTGATCAGGCGCGCCTTCAACTGTTCCTGCTCAGCGGAATTTTCATCGGGCTCGGCCGGGGTCTTGATCATTTCCAGCAGTCTGGCAATGGTTGCTTCGGAGAGTGGCGCAATCTGGCCGAGCAAGACAATAGCCTTTTTTCGTACCCGTTCTTCTTTGTCCTTGACGGCCGTCAACAGCAAGGGCTCGATATCCCGGGCCTGCAGTTTGACCGCGGCGATCAGGGCCTCTTCCCGCAGTTTCGGATGGGAATGACGGAGGAATTTCCGCACACGTCCGATGTCTTCGTCCCGTTTGCCCAGATGGCTGAGAAGGAGCAAGGCGTTTCTGCTCATGAACCACGGCTGCTTCTGATCGTCCAGGATCATGAGCGCCCGAGTCCTTGCCCTGCCGCCGGCATGAATCAATGCCTCGACCGCGTCGCGGCGGATCTCCTTTGCTTCGCATTGCTCCAGGATTTTGAGCAGCAGATCAATGCCCGGTTCGCCGAGTAGATTCAGAATCTGATTGATGATTCCTCGCTGGGCTGGAGGTGTCGCCTCATAGGCGGCCGGCAGAGCCTCGATGATCTCCGCGAAGAGGTAGAGAACGGGTGGGTCGGGGAGGGGCGCAATACCCGGCAGCCGGGGATAGCGCAGCGCCACTTCGGTCACGGCCCGAGCCATGGCCAGCAGGGCCTGCCAGTCTTGTTTTTCGAAGAGCGTTGTTGCGGTCCGGTGAAAGCACTGGACAAGGGTCGCGGCATCGTCGGCACTCTCGCTGGCTACAAGCATCTGGGCATAGGAGTCGGAGTTTTTGCCGATGTCGTCAGCCATGCGGCCGGTGTCGATCCGGTAGCGGACCGCCTCGGGCAGCTCCTGGTAGCGCAAAATGGAGTGATGGAATATCTCCTCCAGGAAATGCTGTGCCCCGGCGGGCTGTTCGTGGGCCAGGCGCAGGCTGAGCACCTTGAGGATGCGCCGAATACTGGCCAGGCGCCGCTCAAGCAGCCTGAGCGCCTCCGGATTGTCATGGTATTTTTTCCTCTTGCCGCTGAGCAGTTGCAGTTCTTCCAGGATAAGGCGCGAGGTCGACAGCAGTAAGCCCAAGGGAAAAGAGCTGATAATGGTCCGCTCCAGGTCTTCGGCGTCCAGTGTGCCGATATTCGCGGCGATGACATAGCAGTTCACCACCATGTCCTTGAGGAGATTGGGGTGTTTCAGGGGCCGGAGGATGTCCTGAATGATCTGGACCTTCATGGCCTTGATTTCCTCGGCCGATTTTCCCTTGAACAAGGGCAGGACCTTCAGGTCTTTGAAAAGGCGATGAATCGCCATCTGCACCCGCCAGGGCAGGCTCTCTTCAAGGGTGAGCATGTCATCCTTGAACACGGTCGAGATTTCCGTGATCCCGCGGTCAACCAGGGCGCGGGTCAGGGTTTCGCCCAGTTGGGCGTCGCCGCCCTGTTCCATGCCCGGCGTATTCATGATATCCACGAAGCAGTCGAAGTGGGGCTGGGTGATGATTTTTTTGATGGTAAAGCTCACCAGGCCCTTCTGTTCGAAATACTCGTGCAACTTGGGAAGAAAGAGTTCCGATTGTCCTTCGCCAACGATCTTCCTGACACTGACCGGTTCGTCGATGATGCCGGTAATCGAGATGTCGCTGCTGCTGTCGCGGCCTTCCTTGGTGAACATGAGTTCGTCGACGTTGTTGCCCAGAACATGGCGGAATTCGGCGTAGAGTCCCTGTTTTGCCTGTTTGCTGGCGGGATGGTCGGGATCATAGTAGCCGCTGCGGAGCATTGCCCTGGTCAGGTCGATGAGAAACTGGGCGGCCGGCTTTGCCTTGGCCTGCTCGTCAACAGTCAGTTCTTTTTTTACCCGGCCCGGCGGCGGTAATGGCGGCGCCTCGACCTCTTTTGCCGGCTGGGCAATTTCTTCCCGAGACACGGCCTTTTTCAGCCACTCCATGTTGAGGTCCGGTTTGGCTGCGCCGCTGGCAGCGGGGGCGTGGTGGACAGGTTCCTGCCGATCAGCTGCGGCCGAGGCGAGATACTCTTCATGGATGCCGATCAACTGCGCCAGAGTCTGCACGGAATTCTGCAGAAAACCGAGCAGCATGCCTGGGCTCGCCGGTTGCTGGTCCTGTTTGACCACCATTGCTTCGGCAATCAAATCCTGCTGCAGGCCGGGGAGGACGAACTTCACGGTGATGTGGGTGCCGACTGGCAGCGGATTGTTGGTCAAGAGGAACAGACGACCCTCCCGCAGCTGGGGGCAATCGTTTCCTAGCCGTTCCAGTGAGGGGTATTTCAGGTTGATCGTTTTGTTTTCCATGTCGGCCGTCGTCTGTTGAAGAAGCGGTCGGGGCCAGCGTCCGGGGTTGGTCGGAACCCGTCCGCAGTTGGTTGGGAGCATCCCTGCCGGGGACGATTCTTGTGGCCCACCAGTCCAACTCTCGGAGAATACATGAAATTTACGCGGTAAATTACATTTGTTCAAGTTTTGTTTACAGCGGCGGTTGACCGATCAGCGTTTGGGTGATTTTGGTCGCGTTCTATCCCAATAAAACAACGCGGCACCGACGGTTCGCTTTGTTTTATTGCTTTCCCCGACGAGACAGGAATGCTATGCTGGCGCTTGATCGCCCGGCAGGGATAGGGCATGACAGAGCATGGGGAAAATTGTCACAGCATGAATTCCAGAAAGATCATGACCGAGGTCCGGTTAGGACCGTTTATTGTGCGAGAGAAATTGATCCTGGCCTCCGGGTCGCCGAGGCGCCGAGCCTTTCTGACCGGCCTTGGCTTGACCTTCGAGGTGCGGATTCCGGCGGTTGCCGAAGAGGCCATGCCGGGCGAGACGCCGCTCGAATTTGTCCGGCGGCTTGCCCGGGAAAAGGCCCGGGTTATCGCTGGTCAGGCGCCGGACGCCTGGGTGCTGGCGGCTGACACCGTTGTGGTGCTGGCTGGCGAGATCCTCGGTAAACCCAGGGACGCGGCCGATGCCAGGCGGATGCTCCTGCGGCTGGCCGGCCGCTCGCATGAGGTGTGGACCGGTTTTTGCCTTCGGCAGGAGAGTGCGGGCCGCGAAATCTGCCGGGCGGTAAGCACCGAGGTCGTCTTTGCCGAGTTTTCAGAAGATGTGGCCGCCGCCTATGTGGCGACCGGCGAGCCACTCGATAAGGCCGGCGCCTATGGTATCCAGGATCAGGGCGGATTCCTGGTGGAGGAAATCAAAGGTTCGTACAGTAATGTCGTGGGGCTGCCCCTGGCCGAGGTGGTCGAGGCGTTTCTTGAACAACAGGTGATCGCCCCGGCCTCGGCCTCGAGGTGACGCTCCAGCGCCGGTTGTAAGATTATTCAATTGATTCCTCACTCCTCACTTTTCACTGCGGCCAACGGCCGCGCTATGCTCTATTTGGAAAGAACATGCCGTTTCGTAAAAAAATGCTGCCGCCCATTTCCCTGCCCATTCTCTCTTTCGGGTTGGTGATCCTGCTCGGCACTGTCCTGCTGCATAGCCCTATCAGTCTTGCGCAGACGCAGATTTCCTGGGTTGACGCCCTGTTTACCGCCACCTCGGCCACCTGTGTCACCGGCCTGGTCGTGGTGGACACCGGGACGTTTTTCAGCCGGTTCGGCCAGTCGGTCATTTTGTGCCTCATCCAGGTTGGCGGCCTCGGGATCATGACCTTCACCGGTCTGACCTTCTATCTCTGGCGTCGGCACGTTTCTCTTACTGACCGCATCGCCATTGGCCAGAGCCTGCTGCATGACCCGAGTTTCCATCTGGGGAAATTCCTGCTCCGGATCGTTATCTGGACTTTTTTCATCGAGGCGGTTGGCGCGCTGTTTCTTTATCTGCAGGACAGTCGCGGTTTTTCTCCCTACGCCGCGCTGTTTCATGCCGTGTCGGCCTTCTGCAACGCCGGCTTCGGGTTGCGGGCCGACAGTCTCATGGCCTGGCAGGGCCACTGGGGAATCAATTTGGTCATTATGATCCTGATCTTTCTTGGCGGCATCGGTTTCTCGGTGGTGGTCGAGATTTTTTCCGGTGTTGCGAAGTGGTTTAGGGCGCCCAGGTCTGCCAGGCGTTTTCGGGTGAGTTGGTATGGCCAGGTGGTTCTTTCGACCAGCTGTTTTCTGGTCGTGGCCGGCGGTGCGGCGATTTTCCTGGCGGAGAACGTCGGCTACGGTTGGCAGCCGCCGACCGTCGACCCGGTGCTGACAGCTCTTTTCCAGTCCGTCACCTGTCGGACCGCCGGTTTTAACAGCGTGGATATCAGTCAGATGACCAATGTCTCTCTTTTGGTCATGCTGATCCTGATGTTCATCGGCGGCGCCCCCGGTTCCTGTGCCGGCGGGATCAAGGTCACCACCTTTCGGGCTCTGGTCGGATTCGTGGCAGCCCAGGTGCGGGGTGGCGATCAGGTTGTTATCGGTCGGTTCGCGGTTGATCGGGAGGCCATGAGCCGGGCCATGATTCTCATGGTTTTCGCGGGTGGGATTATTCTCTCGGCGACCATGCTTCTCAATATCACTGAAGGCGGCACTCTGCCGCACCAGACGGCCCGCGGGCTTTTTCTCGAAGCCATGTTTGAGACGGTATCCGCCTTTGGCACGGTCGGCCTGAGCACCGGCCTGACGCCGAAGCTTACCGTGGCCGGGAAATTGATTATTGCGGCGGTCATGTTCATCGGTCGACTTGGGCCGGTTGTCTTTCTGGTCACCTTGCATCGCTTTTATGAGGAGAAGTTCTACTCCTGGCCGGAGGAGAACATGCTCATCGGCTGATACGCCGGTGAACGGTTACGAGGAAATTCAGGGCGGAGACATCGTATGGCGGGAAAAGACAAATTGCAGGTCGGGGTTATCGGCCTTGGGAAATTCGGCTACAAGTTCGGCAAAACCTTGGTGGAATTGGGTCAGACGGTGGTCGGCGTTGACAGCGATCCTGACAAAATCAAGCGGGCCCAGCAGATTTTTACCCAGGTCTATAGCGCTGATGCCACTAACAAGAAGGCGCTGGAGCAACTCGGTATGGCCGACTTCAGTCATGTTTTGGTCAGTGTCGGCGATTCCATCGCCGCCAGTTCAATGATTTCCATGTACCTCAAGGAGCTTGGCGTGCCGATGGTTTTGGTCAAGGCCGTCAACAGCGACCATGAGAAGCTGCTCCGCAAGATCGGGGCCGACGAGGTCATCGTGCCGGAACACCATGCTGCCAGGGAGTTTGCCAATCGGCTCGCCGTGCCCGGTTTTATTGAGCATCTGCCGTTTGACAAGGATGTGGCCCTCAAGGAGTTTCCGGTCAAGAATTGGGAAAACATGACCCTTCGTGATCTTGACATCACCAACCGTTTCAACGTGCAGATTATTGCTGTCCGGAAGCGCGGCGAACCGAAATACCGCTATATCCCGAAGGCAAGCGATACACTGCGCGCCGGTGACACGGTTGTGGTCATGGGGCTTACGGAGCATCTCGCCCGGCTTGAACCGTGAAATTTTCCCAGGAGCGGTTAAAGACATGGTCCTGAAACAGGAAAAGATGTTGCAGTGGGCGGCCCTGCTTGCCGGCGCGGTTGTCGCCCTGCAGATGGCAATCATTGTCCTTCAGGGTGAACCGTTCTGTCCGAACGAGGGTTGCCGGATCATTGAGCAGCTCACCACGGTTCCGCCCATTTTTTTCAATCTCGCCGGGCTCTTTTATTTTCTCGCTGTGTTCTGGGTCAGCCGCCGGGCCTGGCACCTGCCGGTGCCGGCTTTTGACTGGCTGCGCCTGCTGCTCCTCGCCGGTCTGGCAGCGGAAGGAGGCCTGGTCGGTTACCAGCTGTTCGTGGTCCAGACGTTCTGCGCCTATTGCCTGGTTATTTTTTCCTTTATCCTGCTGCTCAATATCTGCTACGGCAGGCAGCAATTGCTGCTCGGTGTTTCGCTCTTTCTTGCCGTGCTCATGGTGTTCGCCGCTCTTAATTTTGGCCCGGCCCTGCTGACGCTTCGGAATCAGACCATCGCTTCCGGGACTTTTGCCGTCAAGCGTTGCGCCGAGCCGTCCCGCCAGCTCTTTTTCTTTTTTTCCGCCGACTGCCCGCATTGTCGCAATGTGCTTGCCGCCATGGAAAACTGCAATAACTGCGAGGTCCATTTCAACCCGGTTGAACCGATCCGGTCCCTGGAACTGCCGGGGCTGGAATATACCCGGACCGACAACCCGGCGTTGAACCGGCTTATTCTGTCGCTTTTGCAGATTGAGACCATTCCCGTGCTGCTGGTCCAGAATCCGGATGGTCTCAACATCATCAAGGGCGAGGCGAATATTATCAACTTCATCAGTCAGGCATGCTTCTTGAGCCAGCCACTGCCGTCCGAGGACAATGCGTTTCGGTCCATCAACCCAGGAGAGATCAGTGTTGATGACGGGCAGAATGGCGAATGTTCCCTCCAGGTCGAGTGCCCAGATGCTACGCAACAATCAACTCCGCAGGGCAGCGGCCAGTAGGACATACCGGCTGCCGCCATCATGCAAGCCGCTATGGCGATCCAGGATTCACCGCCTATTCAGTGACGGAGGTTGAGCGGCTGAATGCCCGGTAAATCCCGTTCCCAATTCCGTCCCTGACTCCAACCCTCGCTCGACCCCGCCATTGGCTGAGCTGCAAACCGATGGCCAGCTTCTATCCGCTCTCTTTTCTGTTCCGAAATATCATACATTTTCGTAAATATATTGCCAGGCTGGCAATCAGTAAATTACATAATTGTCTGTTTTTGTGCTTGGGCATTGACCTGACATGACAGCCAGGCAGTAAATTTTTATTTATAAAATAAGCATGTTAGACTGACGGCCTGCTGTTCTGTTGCCCAGTTGGCACGGCCATTGCTTTGATCTCAAGGCAACAGAACATGTTCACAATAATGGCAAAAAAGAATCAATCATGCAGGAGGCAGAAAGAATGAAGAAGATAGAGGCGATCATCAGGCCGTTCAAACTGGATGAACTCAAGGATGCCCTGTGCGCCATCAATGTCCAGGGCATGACCGTGACCGAGGCAAAGGGCTTTGGCAGACAAAAGGGCCACACAGAAATCTACCGCGGCGCCGAATACGTGGTGGACTTCATCCCCAAGGTCAAGGTTGAAGTCGTGGTCGACGACGCCATGGTTGAGAAGGTGCTGGAAACGATCGTGACAACAGTTCGGACCGGGAAGGTCGGCGACGGCAAGATCTTTGTCATGCCTGTTGAAACCGTCTGCCGGATCAGAACCGGCGAAACCGGCACGAACGCCATTTGATTGCTTACCCATTGAACACAAGAAAGGAGAAACGGAAATGAACTCGGGAGACATTGCATTCATGCTCGTGGCCACGGCCCTGGTCATGCTGATGACGCCCGGACTGGCGCTTTTCTATAGCGGTCTGGTCCGGTCAAAAAATGTGCTGGCCACCACCATGCAGAGTTTTATCAGCCTTGGGCTGGTCACCATCATCTGGGTGGCCTTTGGCTACTCGCTGGCCTTTGGCCCGGACATCGGCAAAGTTATCGGCGGCCTCGACTGGGTGGGCTTAAACGGCGTCGGCCTTACTGCCGGGCCCTATGCGGCGACCATCCCCCATCTGTTGTTCTGCGCCTTCCAGTTGATGTTTGCGATCATCACCCCGGCTTTAATCACCGGCGCCTTTGCCGAGCGGATGAAATTCTCGGCCTTCATCCTCTTTACCGTACTCTGGAGCATCCTGGTCTATCTGCCGATCTGCCACTGGGTCTGGGGCGGCGGCTGGCTTGGCGCCATGGGCGCCCTTGACTTTGCCGGCGGCACCGTCATCCACATCAACTCCGGCGCTGCCGCCCTGGTGGCCGCCCTGGTGATTGGCAAACGCAAGGGATACGGCAAGGAGTCGTTTCATCCGCACAACCTGCCCATGACTATTCTGGGCGCCGGGGTTCTGTGGTTTGGCTGGTTCGGATTCAACGCCGGCTCGGCCCTGGTTGCCGGCGAGCTTTCCTCGCTCGCCTTTTTCACCACCCATGTCGCCACCGCAACCGCGGCGCTTTCCTGGCTGGTTGCCGAATGGAAGATTCAGGGCAAACCCACCACCCTGGGCGCCGCCTCCGGCGCTCTGGCCGGCCTCGTCGCTATCACCCCGGCCGCCGGTTTTGTCGGCCCGCTGCCAGCCATGTTTATCGGGCTTGTTGCCGGAGCACTCTGTTACCTGGCCGTGCTTGCCAAGGGCAAACTCGGCTATGACGATGCCCTGGACGTGGTTGGTGTCCATGGGGTGGGCGGCATCTGGGGCGCGCTCGCAACCGGGCTTTTTGCCTCGACCGTCTGGAACCCGGCCGGCAGGAATGGCCTCTTTTTCGGCAATGCCGGGCAGCTCGGCGTCCAGGCAATCGGCGTGGTCGCCGCAGTCGCCTACTCGATGGTTATAACCTACATCATTCTTAAAGTGATCGACGCCATGGTTGGCCTGCGGGTAACGGAAGAAGAAGAGACCCAGGGGCTTGACCTGACGCAGCACAGCGAAACCGGATACAGCTTTTAAAAACAGTGGCGCGGCCATGGTGCCGCGCCACTACAAAAACCATTTTCGAAACATGGGGGATATCATGAAAACACGAGTCGCAGCAAGAACCACAAACATTGTTGGAGCAGTAATTTTCTTTTGTTCGCTCACCGCGGCCCCGGCCCTTGCTGAGGAGGCAAAGCCGACGGCCAATGCCAGCGTTGGCGTTTTCTCCCAGTATATCTGGCGGGGCTGGGAGTTAAGCCGTGACAGTATCGTGATTCAGCCGTCCATGACCGTTGCCTATAATGGGCTGGCAGTCAATCTCTGGGGCAATCTCGACACCAACTACTACAACCCCGATCCTGCCTTGGAGACCAATGACTTCAACGAAACCGATCTGACCATCTCCTACGACGGCTCTGCCGGCAAGCTGCTTTACGGCGTCGGCTATATTTACTATGCCACCACCGCCGACACCCAGGAGGTTTACGCCAAGGTGGGCATCGACACCCTGCTCAAGCCGACCCTCACAGTCTACCGCGATATCGACCACATCGCAGGCTGGTATATCCAGGCCGGCGTCTCTCATTCCCTGCCGATTACCGGCAAGACAACCCTCGACCTCGGCGCCCGGGCCGGCTACTATATCTCGGCCACGGACAGCTTCACCGAGGCCAACTCCAGCGAAAAATATTCGGCCTTCCATGACGGGGTGCTCTCGGCCGCCCTGACCATTCCGGTTGGTCAGTATTTGACGGTTTCTCCGCAGCTTTCCTGGTCATTCCCTTTGAGCAGTAAGGCCAAGGACCGACTGGAGGCGGATAACCTCGCGTTGTTGGGCGAGGAGAAGAGTTCTTTCTTCTTCGGAGGGATTGCTACGACCTTTGCCTTTTGATTTCAATCCGTCAGGGCATGCCGGGCTATGCGGCATGCCCTGTTTAAACCTTACCGTAAAAAAGTTGTTTTCGAACCAGCGGTTGTCCCCTTTGTCCTTTCGTAAGCCGCCGGCCAAGGAGCCAGCTGGATGCAACCGCGCTGGTTCCGGTCGGCCTTAATGCTGTTAGCCCATTTTTTATCTGTTTTTCAGATAGGTTTTCAAATCTCTGTAATAAGGGGCAGACCCCGTTTATGCCACCTGGAGCGTGGCTCCATAACATCACCGAACTGCTAACGGATATCCTCTGTCATTATATATATAGGGAAGGCTTACCTTTCTCTATCACCTCTGGGTGAATCTCCATGTCCTCTCTCGCCTCTCCTTCTGGATTTCAGGGTCCAAGCCGTGGGGTTGGCGCAATACTCCTCCGTGGCATCAACTTGATGATGGGTCCGGTCAACGTCCACCGACACCGTGAAACAGGTATCCATGCGCTGAAAAGTATACCGGCTGCTTGGAAGATTGAAGTTCGTTGTACCACGGGGGATACGAACCGTATCAGTCTGTACGACAACCTGATCACTGTCCTGTATGCGAATATTCCCCTTGACACGCCTCCCATCATTTCTGAGTCTTACCTCGAAACTGACTTCCTGGCCGGGTGAAGCAGGATCGGGAGTCATCCGAAGCCCTTCAACAGAGAGCTCAACTTCCCGATCACGTTTTGATCTTTCAGGGCAGTATTGTGCCGCCATTGTAATTGGCACCCACCTGCGGTCAACATTCGTCTGTATGATGAAGCAACGTTGTTCGCCGCGGGCAAACTGCATGCTTGTCGCAGGAAAATCAATCTGATTATTTCCCGGTCCCAGGGAGGCATCGTGTACCTGAGTGACAACCCTGTCCTTGTCCACAACCGCGAGGTCAACTCTCACCGCATGACGAGAACTATTTGCAATGATTGCCCGGAAGGCAGCGGGCTGGTCGTCTTCCCAGGGAGAGTCCGGAATCATCTCCATCTGAGTAACCGTAAGTGAATCAAGATTGATCCCTCTACCATCTCTTTCAAAAATGTTTTCAAGGAACTTATCGAATTGGGCATGAGCCAGAACGGGAACTATCAGGAGACACGCAATAAAAATAATCATCAACGGTTTTTTCATCATCATCCCTCTTTTTATAAGTCATATTTGTTTGTCCTTCATCATACTAAGAGAGTACCAGCAAGTGGTATGCCAGCAGACAGAAGCGGGGAGGATAATAAAAAAAATCCTTTATTAGTAACAGGTTAAGTCTGACGAACTGGGCAGATGGTGATATCGAAAGGATCTGTCAGCCCTCAATATACTGCGGCTCCTCAAAATATTGAGGTAAGGGAAAATTAACGCTGTACCTTCGTGTGGCGTTGGCCGCCTCGTCCAGCGCTTATTTTCCGGAGCAGGTCGAGTCCGAACGTATTGTTACAGCTCCGGTTCTTTCATTATTTTCTTGGGGACGGGAGGGTCGGAAGCACCCGGCAGGAGATTATCCCCTCCACTCTCAATTGCGGTGGCATGATAACGGTCTTCCCAAAATGCGCCTTTGCGGTTCTTCCGATGATTGTATTCCTGGCCAGTGCGGCTGGCCACCAATTGCAGGGACCTCGGCAGGACCTCACGATCACCGCCGTCGACTGTCAAGAGGTGGGTGTGGTTTGATGTGACCATGAAATTCAGCACTTGCACACCATAGCGCTTTTTCGCTTCGAACAGCCAATACTACCACCGTTGCCGATCTCTCCTGAACCTGAGCAGAAATTCCTGCTTGTGGCAGCGAAGGGTGATATGCCAAACCTGGCCTGGAATATAATGTCTATTCGCTCTCGGCATTTTTCTTAGCGGCCTTGTTTTGGCGATAAAATCGCCAATCTAAGGGTAGATTTTGAGCTGTATTTTCTGTTTTATTCTATGATTATTGAGTGTTAGTTTGGTCCGACCCCGATATGTACTATGCCGACCCCGATATGTACCGTAGCTAGACCGCCTGCTCCTTAGTTTGTTCCGCCACCATTTAACAAATGCTTTCTAGGCATGAACTCGATAATAAGCCAGACCGCGAAAAGAAACAAGTTGTTTTAGAACCAGCGTCCCCTAATCCACCAATCCCCGACCGTCCCCTAATCCCCGCGCGCCGTGGGGTCGGCGATGTTCAGAAAACCTTGGATAAGGGTCTCGTGACTTCTGGTGATTTGCGGCATGCCCCGAGTAAACCTTATCGAAAAAACAAGGTGTTTTAGTGCCAGCGTCCCCTTCGGCCTTGCCGGCTACCCGATTGGCCTGTCTTTATTGTTTGGCGAAGAATTTTGCACCGGATATGTTCTTAAAGTCTGAATCTTGCGTCCAGATGGTAGCTTCGAATGCCTGTGCTGTCGCAAGAATAATACTGTCAGCCATTGGGATCTTATATTTCAGACTCAATTTTGAGGCAGCGATGGCGAGGCTGACCGTCATATCAATAACTCTGCCCTTTTGCATGGCCGCGGCAGCTTGAAGGGCATCGTTTTCATCAGATTCCCGAAGAACAACCTTGAAAACCTCATAGATAGTTACCACAGGCACAACAAGCGCAGCAGTATCTCTTAAAGGATCCCGGAAGTGCTCCGCATTAGGTCCATCTGCAAAATATTCAAGCCAGCCGGAGGAATCGACTATATTCATACTCGGTCTTCTTCTCTTTCGAATTGAGTATCTATCCCTTTTAGGAACCCGCGTAACTCCAAAATGTCGCGTTCAGGGATAAGCTCAATTCGTCCTTCATATTCAATAAGCTGCATTTTCTGTCCGGGCCGCAAGCGTAAAGACTCCCGTATTTCTTTTGGAATAACGACCTGGAATTTCGGCGAAACCGTGACTGTTTGCATTGGTAGCCCTCCATCGATCATGTTTGGTATTACAATAGCACGATCGATCTTGTTTGGTCAACTTTCTTGGCAGCCAATTAGTTCACCGGCTTGGCCGCCGGAATATATAGGTTGGGTTTTTTTTATGATTTTTAGTCGTACCCTTCGTTTCTCCGTGCCAGCGGCCCTTTGTCTCTTTAAGATTTTGTCAACTTAGGGCCTCGGCAAGAAATAATAGTCCAAAGATTGCGCCGGATTCCGGTTCGGCTCCAAGGCGTAGCAAGGGGCGCATAGCAGCGTTATGTAACCGCATAACTCCTTAATTGCAGAGAAAAACCGTACAAAAACCGTTGGTTATTTTTTCTTTCTTGGGCGGCCTGGCCCGCGCAATTCGAGTGGCTGACCAATCTTTTTCGAAATCATCCGGACAAATCTTCTGTTTGCTGTCAATTGCCCCCGTTGCGTAGCTTCTCGGATCAGCTTCCATTCTTCTTCGGGAACAGTCTCATGGAGCCATTCCCTGTATTTGACTGCACATGCCTCCGGAGTGTTGCCAAGGCTCAGATAAAAAGGGTCAAGGTCGAGCCATGCAAGCTCTTTGATTCCAGTCTTTACCGGACAGCTTGACCAAGGGTAATTTTCAGGATCATCTATCATGCCTGCCCGTAAAGGATTCAGCTCCACATACCGGCAGCAGGCCAAAAGATATTCACTGGCATTGATTGGGCTTGATTTGTAGCGTCCTTCCCAGAGAGAGCCGCTCCTTTTCTCCATCCTGTTGACATAGCGGGTCTGACGGCCGGCAAGACGCTTCATGAGCAATCCGAGATTTTTTTTATCATCACCCGGATCGATCACCAAGTGTACATGGTTGGTCATCAGGCAAAAAGCATAAACCTTACAGCCAAGTTCACTTTTCCATTTCCGGAGGGTATCGAGATAATAGAGGTAGTCTTCATCGCCACCGAAAACAACCTGTTTGTTGTGGCCGCGTTGAATAATATGATGGGGGCAGTTTGGCAGAATTAGGCGAGCGCGTCGTGGCATGGCCATTTCTTACCATGCCGGACGATTGAGGTCAAAAAAATAAATCTGTCCCCCTTTTTGTTCTTTATATGCATATGGTCGAGATAACCTTCTCTTATGAAATCGATGACGTAAGTGTTATCCCAGCCGTATTTAGTTTTTTCTTTATTTCTCCACTCAGAATAATGAATTGGCGTTTTTATGATAACACCGATAGTATCTTCTGGTATTGGTGATTCCATATTCCAAGGAAATGCTTTGACCTTTACAATATCTCCAACTTTATATTTCCCTGTATAGCTTTCCGGCTCAGGTTCAACAAAAATTTCTTTGTATCCATCATGTTCAATAACATGGCAATTTTCATGCCTCGTGTTGGCATCATAAAAACGGATAAGTTTGCCTTTTCTATCAAATGTCCATATCTGCTCATGTTCCCACGGTTCATCATCATTAATTTGATAACTGGCAATTTCGCTTAAAAATCGGTCATGATCTTCTTCGCTGATTTCCTCAATAAATTTATATGCTAATTCATACGACTCAAAAATACTTTCTTCATAAATTGTTTGAGCACCGTATTTGTGAGCATAAAACTTCCTTGCAATATACCCTCGTTTATTTGACGTCATTGATTATATGACCTTTATCCATAGAGACAGAACGCCAAGGGTAACCAGCGGCGGACACTGAACTTGCCGCGACTAGCGCAACGCTGCTCCCCGCCGTCTGGTTGACCCGTTTGTTGGACTTTCGATTTTCACTTCATTGTTCAAGTGCCAATATCACATGGATTCCAGCACCGACGAATCTGAAAGTACATGATGAACTAAAGATGCCGCCGATGCTGCAGCCAATGACTGTGCGTTGTCAGTTTTGGTGCCATCGGCCCAATCACATATGCCTTTCACAACAATCCATTCGACTCCAGACCTAGCGGCTGCGGCGTAGAGACCTGCACCTTCCATTTCACCGCCGATTGCCTGCGGAAATGAGTTGAATAGACTTTCCTTGTATGAGGCATTGTCCACCAGTTTCTCGCCTGACAGTATCGGCCCAATTATTATCTTTGCCTGTTGCCCGTCGGGAGTGACAAACTCCCAGTCCAAGGATTGTCGAATTCGATTTAAGAGTGTAGGACCGGTCTCCACAATGATGCCGCGTTGAATTACCTGTTTCTCTCCAACCCGTTGTTGCTCATAAGAGATGACCTGCGAAGCTACCAGGACGTCACCAAGAGATTGTTTGTTCTTGTTACCTCCAAAAGCGATACCTACCATTACGATACCCTTGGGCGAAAATAGCGAGACAGCTTCTTGCGTAGCGAGAATTACAGAATCTCGGCCCATCGCACCAGTGCCACACATGGTCAGAATCGCGTCTTGAGCACCAAATCTTCCAAGGTAATATGTCTCATGCCCAATGTGCCCACGGCATATAGCTCTTTTTCGTTTTTTGGGTTGCATATAGGACAAAGCAGCCCGGAGTTCCACCTCAGTCGCTGTGATTATTAATATGGGACGAGGTAAAACCTCTTTCTTGAACAGCTCGCCAGAAAGGGTTTTGATCGTGGCGATAGCATCAACATTTCGGGAGCGAATGGCCTCAACTACAGATGCGTCACGAGACTCCGCCTTGGCTGACATTGTAGGCAGTGCCATCTTCTGACGAACGACTTGTGGGCCAGGAAGTTGCATCGCTTTTCCATCCAACGGAGGGCGAACCCATCCGCTTTGATTATGAAGAAACTGGAGAGGGATGACCTTGAGTGTTCCTGAAGATTGGTCAATTTCAATGACATTGCAAAAGAAATCAGGCAAGACAGAAGAACTACTTCCGCGAACATTCCAGCCAGCGGAGACCTCGATAAAAGATTCATGTTGGACCATCGCACTGTTTGATCCATGCGCAGCTCCGCAGAAAACCAAATCTATTCCATCTGTCTCAGAGAGTATGCGAGCGATTCTGTCACGCTCGCGATTTTCGAGAGCTGACAGTGGGTGGTGTACCAGCCAGAAGCGCATTGTGCAGTCGGCGGCAGCCGTTAGCGCGTCTCTAACTTGGAACTCCCCCAAAATTGGAACAGATGACGATGGAGGACCGAGCGACCATGCACTATTCAGTTGAATCACGGCAACCAAACTACCAGCCATATCCACCTTGTCAACGCGCCAGGGGCGCTGTGAGCGCCATGCACGAGAGCGTCCGAACATAAGTTCCGTGAACTGGTAAAAACTCGCGAGTCTCGCACCTAGCAGGCTCATTGTCTGTGAGTGTGAAAGAACTTTTGCTACTGTTTCCTCAGAATCGAGTTTGCCGAGGATTAGACCGTCCGCCGGACCAATTTCAGACCACTGCACATCATGATTACCTGGCACAACAAAGCAACGATTTTCAGCGGAGATATCGAGTCGTTCGAGGAGTTCTGCAAGAACGACACGGGCAGAATCAAAGCCCTTCAGATCACCACGAAAGGTCAAGTCTCCTGTTACCAAAACAAAGTCAATGTGCCCGTCCTTAATAAGTGACTCTGCCAAACTGACATAAGCAGATCGCTGAAATACTTCGTTTCGATCTTGGCCTAAGTGAAGATCCGAAAGGTGAAGCAGCCGAATAGGCGCTGAACGATCTCTCGTGACGCTTGGCGAGGCTTCCGTCTCCAGGGTGGGACTAGCAGGGAAAGTGGGGGAAATGAGTGGCTTTCGCCTGTTGCGGTCGATCCCCGCCAGAAGTGACTTCTTCGCATTCTCCTCGGACATGCCCACAAGATCGATATAGACAATTTGCTGGAGTATACCTTTGGGGTCGCATTCCCGAACACGCACGGGCAGGAGTTTATGGTGACTCCCTGTGGGATCAACGGCGAATGCAGCGGCCCACTCTGAGAGCGTGAAAGGCGACTTCAGATAAGATGGCGAGAGCACGGCAATTGTGCGCTCAGCTTCTTGTGCTGCCATGTGCATCTCAAGAGCAAAGTTGGAGCCTGGCCTGAAGTCCCAAGATTGAAGAACTGTTGATAGCCCCGTAGATTCAATTTGCCAAGCAATCCACTCGGCCCAGTGAACATCAGCTTGGTTGTAGCTTATAAAAAAATCCTTCATCCTCAGGTGGTCTCCTCACAGGGGGCTGGACTTCTTTGCGCCTATTGTATGTGTTTCATCGTCCAACGAGTAGTTAAGCCGCGCCGGTAGGCGCCGGCCTTGAACGTAGGGTTAGGGATAAAACTATGAAAGAGATTGTCGGAGCGAAGATCGGAACCATGATTACCAATAATCGAAAAACGATCTCGGGGGCTTTTGAGCGAGGCGCGGTTACGGAGTGGCTAGACAGGGAACGAATGCAGTTTATGGCCGGTATGGACTTGGGTAGAAACTGGGAGTTGATGGCGAATGGGCCGACGCTGTTTTGTCTGGACGATGAAGGCAAACCGCACGCCCCTAACGACCTGATCACCAGCGGCCCACCATAAATTGCCGCATCAGCGCCGCAACGCTTCTTGCCGTCTGGTGAATGCAATTGTTCGGCATTGTCGGAAATATTTTCTGCGCTTTTTCTTGTGCGATAAATATTTGGTATTCTCCCTCTTTTGCCGAAAGCAAACATATATGAGCAGAAACACCAAATTTAAAAAAAACTTCTTTAGACAACTCATTTCTTAAGGCAAGTACTTCTTGGACAGAAATTTTTTGTGTGTCATAAACTACGAGTAGATCTATATCCCTTGGCTGAGTTTTATAAAGACCAGACCCAAATATATAGATTCTGATTTTCTCTATATTTACAGCGTCATTTTTCACCTTCGGTCGTCTGGATGTATGTAGTCTAAGAATTTTTGCCCAGAAGAGTAAATAGCACCAAGAAATTCTTTGAAAACAAAAAGGCCAACTCCTTGATTCCTACAAATTGACTTTGCCCTAGTAGAATAACTGTTCCAGCCACTCAAAGTTACAATGGCATCAATCTCACCCTCATCAGCCAATATTTCTGCAACATCAGCCTCGCCAACTATATAAATATTAGTCATGTGAACTTTAGAGGGGCGCCATCTGTTTTTGTTACAATGAGTAACTGTGGTTTGACCTGAATTACATTTGACACAACTTTTGAATTGCTCACATATTTAACGAATGCCTCTATTGTTTCAGGGCGAGGTAATTTTTGAAACCTGGGGTTTGCATCAGGCATGTATCTTATCCTTCTGTAATGGCATAAATTCGAGTGGGAAAGAGAGGAACACTTGTATTTTTATCACCAGAGAGGTGGTTATATTCAAAACCTTCTTTGTGAAGAGCAAACTCTTCTACGGTAATTTGTTCTTCTGCGCTTAAAAGCTTGGAGTTTTTACGCAACAACTCCAAAATCATTCTGTTGTTGGGAATAATTGTATCAAGGATTTTATGCTTCCACATCGCTGGAGAATCTGTAAGAAGCGAGTCCCTATCTCGTGAAATTGGCCCATAAGTTTCAAAACAGACTCGATTTTGCCGAAAAAGATTGGAAAGCTCTTTTGCTAATTCTTGTTTAGTGCTGAAACTCGGAATATGGAAACACGCTGAAATTTGCTTTTCATGTTTACGCTTCCATTCATATATCAAATCAGCGGGATATAACTCGCTGGCTTTATCAATCTTAGTGTGACAGGTAGGGCAAAGAAGTATTAAATTCTCATATGAGTTTATTTTTATACCACTTTCTTGCTGCTCTCCTCTGGGACCATCTTCGCTAAAAGCGATAACATGTGCTGCTTCGCGTATGGTGGCAATACTGCCTTTATCAATAAGGGGATATAAGTCAGTATTGCACTCTGGATTCTGGCAAAACCCGCCTGATTTCGCTAACAACATCCGCAAAACATCTGCTGGAATATTTCGACTATTTTTTTTCATAGTTAATTTGGAGCCGAACGTTATTAATCAGCGGCGGCTGCCAATAAGCTCGCCGCGCAGCGCCTCAGCAAGCTTCCAGCCGTCCGCTGGATTAACTTGTTGGGCAAAAGGAGGATTTATATATGAAAGAACTAAAATCTAAAGAAGAATTAAATCCAAATATGCCTTTATACGATTTCATAGGTAAAACAATAGAGACATTAGAATGGTCACATACAGGGGTTGATATTAAATTCACTGATGGTACTTACGGTTATTTATCAATTTCACTATCTAGTGATGTCAATGTTAATTTTAAAACAAACCCGTATCCTGGTATGGAAATCGTACCTGAGCCAGTTTTGTATAATCTATGTAAAGCAGAGCAGTTAGAAATATACGGTGGTTTAATTCCTGCTCATGTGCTTTGATGATGTTTAGACCAATGATGTCCACCTGTATGAGTTTTGGCATCTATTATAGCTTTTTCAATTGTATCTGATGGCTTACTTGGGGTTGTATCTGAGTTAACATTACATGTTTCACAAAACCACCAACCACAATATTGATTATCAACATATGTTACGTAGACAGTGTAAATAATACTATCTCGTTCGTATGGTTCTGAATGAACTATATTTTTGAAGTCTTCAAAGTTCATAATGTAGCTTCCTTTATCATTGAAGGAATTTAAAATTAACTGGCTACCTAGATGTGGCCCAACAGAAACATAACCTGCTTGTCAGGTTGATGTATTGGTTGAAGGGGGTTGAATATGTTAAGTTTTTTACGTAAAATCTTTCAATGCTACTTGTTTGACAGCCATTGAAGTAGCACAGGGATGTGCTACGGCCCGCCGACCTGGTTGGTATCTCTTAGCCAGAAGGTCGTAGCGCGTTGTATCTTTCGTCGGCGGCGATTTTTCCATGGGTTTAACTAGCTTCCTTAATAGTATAAGATTTAACTTGCTTCTAAGAACGAGTTAAATATTACGTTCTATAAGATTTAACTTGCTTCTAAGAACGAGTTAAATATTACGTTCTATAATATTTAACTTGACTTTAACTAATTTGTATGGTATGATCTATTTTTAAACTTAATCAGGAGCATTAATGAGAGCTTTCAAATTCAGAATCTATCCCACGCTTAAGCAGCGCAAACAACTCCAAAAGGAGTTTGCTGCGTCCCGCTTCGTCTGGAATTGGTCTCTGGATCAGAAAGACTCCATGTTCAAACTCTACGGATTTAAGCACAACGTAGTAACCTTAAGCAGAGATTTAACTTGTCTTAAGAAGCATGAGTCTTGGCTTTTAAAAGCTTCTGTAACGGTAATGACTAACACCTTGTATGATTTGGATGAAGCCTATAAGAAGTTCTTCCGACATGAAGCCGAGCATCCTAAGTTTAAGAAGTTCAAGAATTCCGTGTGTTATCAAATGGATAAACGTCAGGGAACTCATATCTTCCAATCAGGTAAACTTCTAAAACTTTCCAAGTTAGGACCAATCGACGTAAAATGGTCTGATGAAGTTCCAGTCTTCCCCAACAGTGCCACTATTTCAAAAAGGCCTAATGGGGATTGGTATGTTTCTCTACAGGTCGACTGCACGAAACCAATGAAGCTCAAGTCTCATAACAAGATCGGACTTGACCTTGGTATTCAAAGTTTTATTACCACTTCGGACGGAGATAAAATTGCCCCACCAATACCTTATAAACTGTCTAAAAGGAAGCTTAAAATCCTCCAAAGACGTTTTAATAAAACCAAGAAGAAAAGCTCTAACAGAGCCAAAGCCAGAATAAAAGTAGCAAATCTCCACCAGAAAATAAGTGATCAGCGGAAAGATTTCCTGCACAAATTGAGTACCACTATCGTAAGCGAAAACCAAGTGATAGCGATAGAGGACCTAAAAGTGTCGAGTTTAGCTCAGGGAAAGCTAGCCAGTGCGGTTACAGACTGTGGCTGGGGCATGTTTACCATTTTTTTAACGCATAAAGCCCTCTGGAATGGTAGAGAGCTTTTGAAACATCCAAGATACGAACGAAGCACAGGAGTTTGTCCTAATTGCAATTATGTTACGGAGAAACTCCCGTTAAATATTCGTAGCTGGAAATGCCCTTGCGGACTAACTCACGACAGAGATATAGCCGCAGCTCAGGTTATACTGAAGCATACCGTCCAAAATACGGTGATACTAAATACCGCGAGGAGCGCGGGAAGTTTAATTACTAAAGCCTGTGGACCGGCAAAACCACTTGACGATAGGGAAGCAATTCCCGAAAATAGGGGTCGGGTTGAAACAGGAAAATCGCTACTAAGGCCTAAAACACGACGTTTTAGCCGGCCGCTGAAAAGCGCTGCCTTAGTTTAAGCCGACGACTCCGAGATTCACACACCTGTTTACCAGAAGATTTAGAAAAAATATATGGTATTGGTATGAAAACTTCTCGTTGTTTTATCCTTCACAGCCGTAAAGATTCCAGATATGCCGGTCTAGATACGCATATACTTAAGTTTTTGAAGGGATATGGTTTTAAGGTTCCAAAAGCTACACCAGCTAAGAAAAAATACCTAGAATTAGAACAGCAGTTCCTGTATATTGCGGATAGTCAAAATAAATCGCCAGCAGAGCTTGATTTAGAAGTCTGGAATGCTTATAGTTTACTTTAACGCTGAAGTATTATATAAATTTAAAGATTGGGGAGAATTAAAATGGATGATTTAGTTTTGAAAAAGCTGTATGAGCCTTTTG
>Ga0208863_1000333_pt1 | contig 54992 bp, 51 predicted proteins | sample RifOxyD3_FD_184040 | JGI IMG/M metagenome (GOLD analysis project Ga0208863, IMG submission 184040) | Soil microbial communities from Rifle, Colorado - Rifle Oxygen_injection D3 (SPAdes) | ecosystem: Environmental > Terrestrial > Deep subsurface > Rock core/Sediment | place: Rifle, Colorado... | reverse complement strand
ATTCAAATAACCCGAAATGGTGGTGAGGAGGGGTTTCAAGCTGAACGGCTTTAAAAAGGTTAGGGACAACACGGGTCTCCCATCCCCCTTCATTCGGAAAACTCCCCTCCAAGCGGTGAGCAAAAATCTCTGGAGGGGTCATCCCTTCGTTCCCCTCACAAAACGGGCATGGTTCACTAAAAGAAGGCTCACTCTCTGCTATAGGAACATCCGCATGTCGAAGCCTCTCAGGAGCTATAAGGACATGGGTGTCATGGAGTCGATCGTACCGAATCTCAGACATTGTTTATCTCCATTGATCCTTTGAGAATAAAAGAACCTACGAAATCGAATGCCAATGCCATACTGATCCCCTGTACCGTTAAATCAAAGCCTTGCTCACTCTGGGAAAGGGTTTTAAGTTGAAAATAATGGATGCGACATGGCTGGTTCAGGGTGAGGATTATCTTTTTACCGAGAACGCGATCGATAATTTCCACACGTGAGCATAGTGCTAATTCACCCTCTTCCCTAAGTCGTTCTCCGTTAAATAACACCGCATCGACATTCGAAAAATGGAAATTATGTTCTAAGAGATAGGTCAATTTTTGTGTTGTTTTAGAGGTAAATTTCACCTCAAAATCGAGAGAATTATCATGAGGAATATACTTCTTTTCTAAAAAAGCTTCTTCTTTTTCGGGGAAATAAAGACCCCCGTGGCGTGCAAAGGTTATGGAGTGTTGATTCCATTTCGATTCAAAAGGCTGATTGGCAAAATCCCCGTATTCTCTAAAGTTACAATGACGGAAAGATTCCGTGCTAAACGTTTCATCGCTGATATGATCGATAAACGAGTTTTTTAGATACCAGTCATAGATGATCGCATCACGTAAGCTATCGTCCATTTCTCCCATGGCAGTATGGATCGTATCGATCCCATCTTCGGGTGGAGTCTCATCTTTAGCCTCGATACAAACCGGTTCTAATACTCTTTGATGATAGGCCTCTTTACGCCGCGTCAATGTGTTTTGATAATTGAAACATCGATCACGAATATCAAACTCCACCAACTGTCCTCCGCAGCCGCTGTCAAATCGAAATATTAGCTCGGAGGTCAGTGCTTTTACTTTCTCATATCCATCAAGCTCATTGTTATTGGCTTCAATCACGCTGCTTTTATCGTACCTTATATTTTCACATTCGATGAGGTAGCGATAGGCAGTATCTCGCAGATTCGGCAAATAGAGACCTCCGAAAACTCCATGCCACAGCGGATCGTTTGTCTGGAGTTTAAAAAGGGCAGTATCGAAATCACTGCGATTAAGCACGGGGCGCTGTGCGGAGAGTTCGAGCATCCGTTTGTGAATACGGTTGCTCTCCGGATATTTAACAAAGAAGTTTTTCCAAATTCCCCCTTTGATAAACTTCACCCCCTCCTTTTCATACTGCTCAAACCCCATCTCCTGTTTGTACCGCTCAAGCCGTAGAGCATCATCGGCACTCAAGCTCCACTCCCCCATCTCATAATACGAGACGTTGGGAACATAAGCGAGGCCTCGCGGTTTATTGTGTTTAAAGTACTCCCCATAATGGATCGGCTCAATCGCTTCATCCACCAAAACGGCTTCAACAAATTTTTCCAGCCATTGCTTTTCATAAACCCATGCGTAGGTTCCGGGCCACATACCGAATTTTTCAGCATCATCAAAAATAATAGCGGCCGAATTTGTCTCCCGTGTATAACTTTTAATGGCACTCAGTGCCTTCTCGACACTCTGAAACGGCAATGCATAGCGGAGCTTTTTACTGATAGGAAAAATTCCGAGCCGTTTTCCCCCCTCTTCACTCATATAATAGCCATCAAGTACCTCTTCATCAAATCCTGCGCACTGAAAGTGGTAGTCATCCATCACCGTATATTCGATTTTACTGCGATGCAAATCGGTTATCAACGACGATTCCCATACCCTCTCCGTGAGCCATAACCCTTTAGGAGTCTGTCCGAATGATTCTGAGATAGAGCGGTTAAGTTTTTCGATCTGAGCCACCCGATCTTGGGAGGGGATGACACTTAAAATCGGCTCATAATATCCTGCACTAAAAAATTCGATACTCCCTGATTGGGAGAGTTTTTGGATCTGGTGATACAGCACAGGATCACGCAGCTGTATCTGCTCCATCAGCCATCCGCTGCAATGGAGACTGAAACGAAACGACGGATAACGGCTCATCACCTCGAAAAAAGGTTTGTAGCATACCTCTATCGCATGCTCAATGACCCAATCGAAATTATCCACCGGTTGATGCATATGTATCCCGAATAAAAGTGCTGTTTTAGACATCTGTTTTCCTTTATACAAACCAGTTTGCGGCGTAATGTTCATCCAAATCGATACAAAGCGCTCCGTTTCCTGGGAGCGTTTGAACTATTTTAGATCCGTTCACAAGCTCGAAACGGAGATGAAACAATCGCATTGCTCCAAAATGGAGTCGTGAAAGTGCTATTTCAAGCCTCTCATCGATCGCTATGAGATCATTTTCAGCCGAGGTAACCCTCTCTAAGTCAAATTCATACTGCTCAGAGCTCTCTTCCACAATAACCAGCAGTTTTAAATTATGACGATCAATTTTCGAAATATCTCCCTCAAATGCCACGTAGATCGCTTTTTTATCGTGACCGTAGTAGAAGATATCAATAGGCCCTCGTACTCGGTCCATTGTGGAATAGAGTTTTCGCTCATCCATGCTCCCGCATCCAAGCCACTCAAAAAAAGAGTTGTACTTACCATCAATAATCGGGGTAAGGGGGGACTGCGGCTTAATCCAAAAAGGGGCACTATCCGCCATTGCCACGATCGGTTGATAGAGATTTGCAGGGGGTGCAATCCCCATAAGCTCATATATAGCAATCAAATGGTTTCGAAAAAGGAGATCAAATTCCTCAGCGAAATCACTAACATGATCATCACCGTACCACCAAAACCAATCACTGCACTCCGATGCTAAAAAATGCTCCTCAATTTTGCGTACCGTCTCGTCTGAGACAACACCTCTAAAATTTTCTGTATCCCGACGGGTCTGGAAAATCAGTTCCCACGCCCTATTTTTTTGGGGGTGCCCCGACCATGTGTCAAAGGTGCCGTGAATCCAGCTTCCGGGATGGAGCGTTTCTAACTCGATAGGATTTTTACCTTTTGCCATCTCATCCATAGTAGTACTTTTACACCACTCCGTTGCCTCTAAACGTGAATAGAGTGCGTTAAAGAAATCAAATCCGTTGTTCTCATAAAACTCCCACGCATTCTCTCCGTCAACAATCACAAAAACGGAAGGGTTGCTTTGTTCGTTATAAATGGACCCGAGGGAATGGATAAAATGGTTCACGGCATCTTCTGCACCTTTAAACCGATAAGTAAAACCGATCAAATCACTCAACCCATGGTCTCTGAACCCCATAGTGACACCGTCAAAACGGTAGGTCTTATAAAGATTTTTTCGACTTTCATCCCCAAGTGAATGAAATAGTATCGCTTCATCCGTGGCGATCCACTCCACCCCGTATTCACGGTAGAGGGCAACACTTTTCGTATCTACCGCACCCTCAGCAGGCCAAAATCCGGTCGGCTTTTTTTTGAAATGTTTTTTATACAATGCAATAGAGCGTTCGATATGCTTGCGAGCATCTTCAAGCAATGAAATGGAGCGTTGGGGAAGTACGGTGTGCGAATTGGCTAAAGAGGCATTTTCCATATCGATCAAAAGTGGCAAAATCGGGTGATAATAGGGGGTAGTTGATACCGAGATTCGACCCTCTTGCTGCAATAAAGCATAAAAAGGGATAATCGTATGAATAAAACTGCAAAGCGCATCAAGAAGACGTTCTTTATCGTGTTGAGAAAATCCTTCTCCGCGCTGCAGTAACTCTTTGACCACTCTGTTTTCACTACGAAGATAATTTCCGCACCATGCCAATAAAAATAGAACCTCTAAATCAATCAGTTCATCGTCGCTGTACTCGCTTTGAGGATACAAATGTTCATAGCGTCTCAACGGTCGTACCATCGTCTCAAATTGGGTCGATTTGCAAATTTTAATCAGCCATTGGCGCGATGATGTATCGAGTGCAGAGGGGTGTTTATCCCACAAGGATAAAAAATAATCGTATTTCAGAGGATCCGTATAAAGTTCCAACTGTTCCATAAGGGTTGCCGTAAGGTTGAAGGTCGCTTTAATATGGGTATATCGGCTAACCAACCATGGCATTTCGTAGTAATCTTTTATGGCATGCAAAAAGACCCACGGCATCGTCATAATCCCATCACTCCCCCGATAATCAGGCTGATGCATGTGCCAGAAAAACGAAAGTGTTAAAGGGGATTTATCCATTAAGAGGCCATCCATTCCTCAATTTTAGCGGTGTATAACTGATGAATTTCTTCACCGTCATTGTCATTTTTAGCTTGTATATAGAGATTGAGGTGATCATTATAGTGATCCGGAATCATCAAAATCCAATCATGTTTGTCAAGCCAAATTTTAACACCGTCAAGGGTTGAAGATACTTTATCTTTGGCATCCTCCAAAAACATCCGCATCATTTTCCCTTTGTGAGACTGCTTACAAGGAACCTGAAAAGAGTGATAATAAAAGCGTGGCATAGTTTCCAAGATTTCCGAAAGCTTCACGTGGTGATTAACGATCATCTCTAATATTTTGAGTGTCGCATACATCGAATCGCGATGGGTAGAAAATTCGGTAAATGCATAATTCCCCTCCCCCGTGGTGACGAGATCATAACTTTTCATCTTTTCTGATTTGAAATTCAAATACTGTCCGTATTCAATCTCAAGATGCTCAAAGGTGACCAAATCAGCAGCCCAAGTCGGTAAAAATACCCGTTTTTTAACACCCAAACTTTTTGCTTCCATGTTCAACAGTGTCAATACGGCATAGAGTGCCGACTGCTTGCTTAAAAGCGTCCCTTTATCACTCATCATCTCCAGCCGCTGACCATGAGGATAAATCATAAATCCCGCATCGAGATTCAAGGCTTTGATAACCGCACTCATATCATCATTCGTCGATTTGGTGAGCGTATTGATATTTTCCAAACGACGCTCATCCGAATGGGCATTAAACATAATATGATCAACCCCCAAATCGTTGAGGATCGTAGGAAATACTTCCGATGCCATACCATGCATCATATCGACAACAACACGACAGTCAAGGCACTTGAACATATGGGACGTTAAGAGTTCCTCCATCCCTTTTTGGTACTCTTTATACTCTTTTTGGTGATCTGAATTGTAAATTTGTCCGATTCGTGAATAATCGACACGGCGATAGGTCTCTTTAAAAAATGCTTTTTCAACTTTCTTGGCCACCTCGGTATTGATACGTAAGGCTTCCTCATTGTAAAACGTAATAACGATACTGGTAGGATCATCGAGCTTTTGATTGAAATGGACACCGGCACTGTATTCTTCATGAAAAGAGAGACTGCAGCGCATAACGGCTGACGTTACGGCATTGTAATCCAATACATTCATCCCGGATGAAAGAAGTCCCCCTAAAAAAGCACGTTTGAGCATCCGAGCACTTTTACTGTTATCACGCGATACCAGAATCGTTGAACCTACCGGAAGCTGTGCTCCGAAGGATTCGGCAAGTTTGGTAGCCATTTCACAAGAAATTTCGACATTTGCCTTGCCGATAACCATTCCGTTTTCAAAAATCGAATTTTTATATTTACTTCCTAGAATAACGCTTCGACTCACGATAGAGGCATCTTCGATCACTTTATCCGGCCAGATGGTGACATCTTTTTCAACCGTTACCAACTCACCGATTTCACACCCCTCGGCTAGAATCAATCCTGATTTTGCGGTGACATTTTTTCCGATATGATTATTGTTACAAATGACACATCCATCCAGTTTGGTGTTGCGTCCGATCACAACATCATCCCAGATAACCGTATTGCAGATTTTAGAGGATCCACCGATAGTGACATTATCTCCGATAACGACATTATTGAGTTTCGTCCCTTTTTTGACCGTTACATTTTTTCCGATTACGACAATCCCGATCACTTCGACACTATCATCGAGAGTATTGTCTTCTTCGCAGATCAATACTCCGTCGACATATTTAACCGCTTCTCCACCCAGATTCAGTTTTATTTTTCCGCTGAGAAGATCCTCATAGACATCACGGTAGCTCTCAGGATTTCCGACGTCACGCCAGTACCCTTGCGCATAACCGGCCATCAAATCTATCCCTTTGCGCATAAGGAGGGGGAAAAGGTCTTTGGCAAAATCAAAATTTTCATTGTTAGGTATGTAATCAAGAATTTCAGGTTCTATAATATATATGCCGGTATTGATAGTATCGCTAAATACCTCTCCCCAACTCGGTTTTTCAAGAAATTTTTCAATTTTTCCCTCTTTATTGGCTATAACTACTCCAAATTCAAGCGGGTTATCAACGGATGTAAGAGTAATGGTAAGTTTCGATTTTTTAGAGGCGTGATAATCGAATATTTTTTGAAAATCAAAATCGGTGACCAAATCGCCGCTGATAATAATAAAATTTTCATTTCCGATTTGCTCTTGTGCTTTTTTGACGGCACCCGCAGTGCCGTAATCGTCATCCGGAAGAACATAAGTGATATTAATCCCCCACTTCTTTCCGTCTTTAAAATAATCTTTGATAACATCGGGTTTAAAATAGAGGAGAACAATGAACTCGGTAATCCCTAGCGCTTTAAGGCTCATTATGGTGTGTTCCATCATTGGACGGTTCATTATAGGCAACATAGGTTTAGGGATAGAATTGGTCAACGGTTGTATCCGTGTTCCAAAGCCTCCAGCCATCACAACAGCTTTCATCGGACTCCTTAGTAGAAAAAGGTATCTATTCGTAATCAACCAATTAGCTTATTAACTAATATTTTTGATCTGTTTTTAATGATAACATAGATTTGACGTAATTCGATTATTAAAGTGATAAATTATCAACAAAATAAATATATCATCTGTTTACACTCCTTTTTTTAAGACATCCCATCACCGCTTTAGCAATATTCAAATGATTGTTGACTATAATAACCTTCTATTTTATACGAGGTTTGTTTTTTTGAAAAAACGTTTAGCGATTGCATTCACCGGTCCCTCCAACAGCGGCAAAACTACGCTGATCCTCAAAGTTGCCCGTAAATTGATACATGAACATAATCTGGATGTAGCCATTATCAAGAATGATCCGAAAGATAAAGCACAATTTGACGTACCGGGCAAAGATAGTTACAAATTCAGTGATACCGGTGCTGAAGTGATTGTCACCTCTCCGACTCGTACCACCTATTTTTCCCAGCGTCATAAAGAACTCGATGAACTCGTCTCCCTTTTCGGTGACTTTGATGTTCTCCTCGTTGAGGGGCTTAAAAATCTCCCCCTCCCCCGAATCAGTATCTTTAGAGGCTCCATCGACACCGACTATTTTCCCTATATGAACGCATTGGCTATCGATGAGAGTATCAATGTTTCCCACTATTCGATTCCTGAGGGGATTGACCTTCTCGATCTCAACAACCCCGATCAGGTGATCGAGTGGATTTTAGCTCACGCAAAGGTTATGAAATGAATGTTATTTTAGAAGCGATCCAAAAAAGTGCCATACGGATCAAACACGCAATCGATGTCAAAGATATCGGCTATTCCCAAGAGCAAAACAGCTCCGGTGAAACCCAGCTTCAGCTTGATATCCAAAGCGATTTAATTATCGAAGAAGAGTTGAGTCAGATTGCAAGTGTCCATACCATTGCAAGTGAAGAGAAAGAGCTTCCTATGGTTCTCAATGAAAGCGGCCGCTTTTTTATCGCCTTTGATCCGCTTGACGGCTCCTCTTTAGTCGATGTTAATCTCAGTGTCGGTTCTATTTTCGGAATTTATGACGGAGCTTTTACCCCTACTAAAATGGTTGCAAGCTGTTATGTTGTCTATGGCCCGCGTGTTGAGCTGGTCTACGCCGATGAGCACAAAGTCTCCCTCTATCTCCTCCAAGCGGGAGAGTTTGAGTTTGTGAAGCATATCCACTTGAATGAAAAAGGGAAGATCAATGCACCCGGCGGTACACAGCAGTGTTGGGCACCGTTTCATAAAGCGATGATCGATTCCTTCTTCGCACGCGGCTATCGCCTCCGCTACTCCGGCGGTATGGTTCCCGATTTGCACCAAATCCTCCTCAAGGGGGGCGGATTATTCAGCTATCCGGGTGCCAGTGATAAACCGGAAGGGAAACTTCGTATGTTGTTCGAGGTATTTCCTTTCGCCTTTATCTTCGAAAAAGCCGGAGGTAAAGCGGTGGATGGAACCAAGCGGGTTTTAGAAAAAGAGCCTGCACACGTTCACGATACCAGCCCATGCTTTTTCGGTTCATCTGAAGAGATAAACGAGGTTTTGAGTGTCTATGCCGGAGCAGAGTGAATACGAAGCACAATTGGATGAAGCTATAAAAATTCTCCAAGAGTGCCAACAAGAGCAGAATGTGAGCAGTTGCTATGTCTGTGAAAAATGTATCGGGTGCGAAATTCGCGCCAAATACATCCGTGCCGTCTATGAGAGTATGTCCAAAGGTGAAACCGGCGGGTTTGATTTTTAATAAGGAAAATAAATGAAAAACTATATTACCACCCCTATTTATTACGTTAACGGCGAAGCCCATATCGGTCATGCGTACACAACGTTCATCGCCGATACGTTGGCACGTCATTCACGCCTTCTCGGAAACGAGACCTATTTTCTTACCGGAACGGATGAACACGGTCAAAAGATCGAAGAGGCGGCAAAAAATCTCTCCAAACCGACACAGCAGTTTGCCGATGAGATCAGCGCGACGTTTCGTACGTTGTGGGATGAGTTTGATATTAGTTACGATCAATTTATCCGTACTACCGATGAAACCCATAAAAAAGGGGTTCAAGCCGCATTTTTAAAAATGCATGAGAACGGTGATATTTATAAAGACTTCTATGAGGGGAACTACTGCGTCAGCTGTGAAAGCTTCTTTCCCGAATCTCAACTCATGGACGGCGGCGGCTGTCCTGATTGCGGCAGAGCGACTACCATCGTAAAAGAGGAGAGTTATTTCTTCCGTCTCTCCAAATACGAAAAACCTTTGTTAGAATATTATGAAGCCCATCCTGAATTTATCCTCCCTAAATCACGCCGTAACGAAGTGATCAGCTTTGTTAAGGGGGGATTGAATGATCTCTCCGTCACCCGAACCAGCTTTAGCTGGGGTGTTCATTTGCCCGAATCGTTGAATGAGCCGAAACACGTTATGTACGTTTGGCTTGATGCCCTGATGAACTACGTCACGGCTCTCGGATACGGCTCTGATGAAGCTAAAATGGAGTTCTGGCCTGCGACTACCCAATTGGTTGGTAAAGATATCCTCCGTTTCCATGCGATCTACTGGCCGGCATTTTTGATGAGCCTCGGATTGCCGTTGCCGAAACATATCGGTGCGCACGGATGGTGGACACGCGACGGCGAAAAGATGTCAAAATCCAAAGGGAATGTTGTCGATCCGCGTGAGGTTTCCAAACACTACGGTGTTGAGAATTTCCGCTATTTCATGATGCGTGAAGTACCGTTCGGACAAGACGGTGATTTCTCTCAACGCGCATTGATCGACCGTATGAACTCCGATCTCTCCAATGATCTAGGGAACCTTTTAAACCGTATCATCGGAATGTCAGAGAAATACTCCGACTTTGTCATCAATAGCTGTGATGTTGAGAAATACCATGCCAAAGAGCTGAATGATGCCCATACCCTCCTAAACTCTCTTGAGACCTATCTAGGTGAGCTTCAGCTCCATCGTTACCTCGAAGAGCTGTGGAAAGTATTCACCATCGGAAACAAAGCGATCGAAGAACACGCTCCATGGGTGAAGATCAAAGAGGGTCGTAGCGATGAAGCCCTCGCAACGGTTGCATTGGTTGCCAATCTTTTGGCAAAAGCTTCCGTGATGCTCCACTCCATTATGCCAACCACTACCGCTACGATAGCCGACGCACTCGGATTTGAGATTACGACCGAGAGTTATAACCGCCTCATTGTTAATAAAGGGCTTCTAGAGACCTTTACGATCAAAAAAATCCCTCCTCTATTCCCACGTGTGGATGAACCGTTGATGCAAGAAGCTCCTAAAGCAATGATAGAAGAAGCTCCCAAAGCGGAACCGAAGCCTAAGATGGAAGATAAAAAAGAGACAACCGTCTCCGAAGATGGTCTTATAACTATCGATCAGTTTTTCCAGACCTCTATCAAAATCGGAACCGTTTTGGATGCCGAAGAGGTACCGAAAAGCTCAAAACTTCTCAAACTCCAAGTCGATTTGGGTGAAGAATCTCCGCGTCAAATCGTAGCGGGTATCCGTGAGTATTACAGTGCCCAATCGCTAATCGGAACCCAAGTGTGTGTTGTCGCAAACCTCAAACCCGCTAAACTGATGGGATTGCTCTCTGAGGGGATGATATTAGCGGCCAAAGATTCTGAAGGACTTTGTTTGGTTCGACCTGAAAAACGACGCATCAGCGGAAGTTCGGTGGGATGAGAGTCGAAAATATCCTCGCACTCAGCAAAGGGATACTCCTCGGAGACCCCTCTGTCACTCTTTTTGAAAGTGTCGTATTCGAACCCTCAAAAGTAAAGCGCGGATCATTTTTTATCGCCTATTCCCCTGAGGATATCCCCGAAGCTCTCCTAAACGGTGCTTACGGTGTCATGTTTGATAAACCGACCCAGATTAGTGATAGCGAAATAGCTTGGATTAAAGTCGATAATATCGATAACGCCCTCAAAAAGCTCCTCCGGTTTTACCTTCTCGAAAAAGAGCTTCAAACCTATGCATGTGATCCGATAACGTTGCATCTCTCGACCATGATTTCAACCCCTGCCAATTTTTGCAATGTTGAGGGGTCAATGCGGGATATTTGGGAAAAGCTGTGGCCGCTGGAGAAAAAGTCGATCGTCCTTTTCTCACCTGCCCTAACGGATCCCGATATTTTTATCGAGCACTCTCAGCTTATCCGAGCGCAGGAAAATACGATTACGATTATCGAGCAAACGTTGTTTGAAACCTCCTTTATACATAACGATACCTTTTATGAGCGGCAAATGCTATCCCCGTTTTTTATCCCTTATCTCGAACATATCCTTTTTTTCTATACCTTTTTACGGATACCGTTTCAAATACGGGGATTTAGTAAAATGGGGCACTTTATCCCTGTCTTTACGAATTCGAGATTAGAGAGCAAAGAGTTCGGGAGCAGTGACCGCGTCGTCATTTTCGAACCGCTGTTAGAGCTGATCGACGAGCAGATCGATTTTCTTGATGCACAAGCTTCATGGGCAAAAATTATCTATTTGCTCCCGGAAACAATGCGTTCTAGCTTGACCATAGGGATCGAAAATATCTTTTTCTATCGCTACAGCGAAGAGGTACTAAGTATCTTGCAATCCAAAACATTTCATTTCGCCCTCGTCGCGGGTGTGGATAAAGGGATACTCAATCCATCCCGCTCCGCCATGAAACAACTGGAACTCGATTTTTAACCGATCCGTATCTCTTTTAACTCTCTTCTCAAACCTCTCTCATTCTCTAAAATAGTCCGTACCAATGCGTGGAACTCTTTGGAGTGATTCATATGGCGTAAATGGGCTAATTCATGAACAATGATGTAGTCGATATGTTCGTAGGCCAGTTGCATCATCATCGTATTAAGTGTCACAATCCCCTCACTACTGCAGCTTCCCCACCGTCGTCGCATCTTTTTAAAACGTATCTCTTTGGGGTGTAGATTCATCTTTCGTGCGTAATGCGATACTCGAGAGGGAAGTGTTAAAAGTGCTTCATTTTTGTAAAAATGATGGTAATATTTTTCAATATCAATGCTGTTTTTAGCTTTTTCGAGTGTTTTAATCAGTTGGGGCAGTTGTAGCAGTGCGACACATTCACCTCGAAATCGGATCGATTCACCGAGTATATGATGCTGTTGCTGACGAGAAGCGATCGCACTCAGTTTGGAATGTATCCACCCTTCCCTCTCTCGTAAAAGTATACGAATACGCCGCTCGTCTTTGATCGGTGTCCGTACACATACTTCTGCGTTATGGGTTATCGTAATATAGGTATTACGATTTCGTGGCCGATAGTGAATCGTAATTGGTGAAGTAAGGTGATTAAACATACGCTATAGGATCAACCGCTCCGGCACGTTCAAACCCGCGCAGACGTAATCGGCAGCTATCACATACACCGCACGCCATCTCTTCGCTTTGATAACAGCTCCATGTAAGATGAAGCGGTGCACCCATTCGAAGTGACTCTTCAACAATTTGAGATTTTTGCAGATGCACGAGAGGCATCTCTATCGTAATATTTGTCGTCTCTTTAGTTCCCAAGTTTGCCGCGTTCTGAAATGTCTCAATAAAGGCTTCCCGACAATCAGGATAACCGCTGCTGTCCTCTTCGACGACTCCGATAGCGATAACACTGCACCCCTCTTTTTCGGCAATCGCCGTGGCGATAGAGAGAAAGATCCCATTGCGAAAGGGGACATAGGTGATGGGGACGCCCGCTTCGATCCCCCCTGTAGGAACCGCTATCGTGTGATCGGTCAACGCCGAAGCTCCAATGGTTTTGAAAAAATCGAGATCAATTTCGTATTTTTCACTCACCCCTAAATCGTCGCAAATAGCACGAAAGCAGGAGAGCTCTTTTGCTACGGTGCGTTGTCCATAGTTAAAATGGAGTGCCACGATCTCGTAGCCGCGTGAACGCATAATATAGGCGACAAGGGTCGAATCCATCCCGCCGCTCATAATACAAAGTGCTTTTTTCATAATAGTTACCCTTTGTGCGTGATTGTACCAATGGGTTGCTTATGTTACAATACCGCCATGATAGAACTTGATAACCGAACCGACAAAAACTATAATTTTGCCCTTTTAGAGCAAATTGCCGCTACCCTCTGTACCCAAGAGATTGAGTTGATCCTCACCGATAACGACGAGATTGCGCAGATTAACCGCGAATTTCGCGACATCGACAAGGCGACCGACGTCCTCAGCTTTCCGAGCGATCCCTTTCCCGGTGCTCCGTTGGGGAGTATCGTTATTAGCGTTGACAAAGTTCAGAGTGTTGCCCATGAATTAGGTCACAGCGAGAATAACGAAATCGCCCTCCTCTTTATCCACGGGATGCTCCATCTACTAGGATTTGATCACGAAATCGATAAGGGGGAGATGCGTCAAAAAGAGGTAGAACTGATTGAGCGGTTCAATCTCCCTAAAAGCCTGATTGTTCGTACACTCGAAGAGTAACTATTGCTCCTGCGGGGGAGTTTTTTTAATATACCCCAGATCATCCAGCTTATTATAGATGGATGAAATCATCCCTCCGGTAGCCTCTCCCCCGTGTCCTCCGTGTTCCACCATGACCGTTACGATAAACTGCGGATTATCGGCAGGTCCATACGTGGTAAACCACGCATGAGAACGGCTGAAATAGTCCATACTGTGTTCACTCTGCCGCTTTTTAACGTTTTGTGCAATCCCCGTTGTTTGTGCGGTTCCGGTCTTTCCTGCTATCGGAAACCGTGTATGGATAAAAGCCTTTGCGGTTCCGCCGGGGTCATTACAGACACCTCGCATCGCATTTTGTACAATAGGAAGTTTTTGTTTCTCTTGGGGCGTTAAAACATCCAAAGGCTTAGGCATATAAGGATTATTACCGATCGTTTTTGCAATATGCGGTATTGGGAGAACTCCTGTTGCCATCAAAGCCGTCTGCTGAGCAATCTGCATCGGTGTAACGAGAAAATCGCCCTGTCCAATCGACGTATTAAGGGTTTCACCCTGATACCAAGGTTTATTAAATTTTTCCCGTTTCCACGCCCGACTCGGAACGGTACCGATAAATTCATTCGGCAAATCAACACCGCTCTTTTTGCCCAATCCCATACGCATCATGCCGTTGCTCATCCGCTCGATTCCCACTTGCAACGAACCTTTATAAAAATAGTCATCACAGCTTTGTGTAATCGCTTTTGACAGGTCCGTTGACCCATGTCCATGATTTTTCCAACAACGAAATGCACGATTGCCCAGTTTCATAGACCCGCTGCAATCTACGCTGCTGTGTTCATCAAGCATTCCTGAAGTAGCATAGATAAGTCCCATACCGGTCTTGATTGTCGATCCGGGAGGATAGAGACCATTGATCAGCTTGTTGGTAAACGGAGCATCTACACTCAGCATCAGAGCATTCCATTCACTCGAGCTTATCCCCGATACAAACGCATTAAGATCATATTCTGGATAACTTCCGGCAGCATACACGGCACCGTGAATATCCATAACCACAATAGCTCCGACACGCTTTTCAAATGCTTGCGTAATAAAATTTTGAAGATTCATATCTATATTTAGGACTAAATTACGATTCTCTTGTGTTGCACTGCGTCCTATCTCTTCAATTTCGACGTTATGGGCATTTACCTTGATTCGTCTCTCCCCTGCTATCCCTTGTAAATAACGGTTGTAATATTTTTCGATACCATTTTTTCCGACATGTCCTAGCAGTTGCAAAGAAGGATCGGCATTAATCTCTTTTTGATTGGCTTTTGCCACATATCCTATAAGGTGGGACCCTACCATCCCATAAGGGTACAACCGTTTCGGTGATGGCGATATTTTAATCGTATCCCGTAAATTCATCAAGGCATATATCGGTATAACCGTTTCATGAGGGACGAAATCTACAACATCGATAAACGCATGGTTATAATAAGAGTCTTGCTGTTTGTAGGTCTTTGCTATTTTTTTACCATCCAACGTGGGAATCATAGAGAGGAGATAGGCAATCTCTTTGTCCAACAACGTAGTATCTTTCCCTTTGGTCAGATGGGGAGCAAAGGCAATTTTAAACCCTAATTCATTAATCGCTATCGGCTCATTGTTACGATCCAATATCTCTCCCCTTACCGGAGCGGAGAGCTCAGATTTAATACTATTGTTTTCAGAGAGACCTTCATAATACTCATTAAATTGGATCGAGAGATGAAATACTCTAACCACCAAACCTATCCAAACAATGATAAAGAACGTCAGTAATATTTTAATTTTCATACTAATGCCGCAACCACTAAAAATTCAATAATCATATAGAGCCCTATATGCCAGTCAATAGCAGGTACATTTAACAGGAGTACCTGATTAACGAACCATACAAATAGCCAATATCCGGGATAAGCAAGGGCTACCATAATAGCCGCCATACAAATTTTACACTGAATGATCTGTTCAATTTTGGGGAGGAGATATTGTGACAGCAACGTGAAAAATACAATCGTACTACCAAACCAAAACCCTTTTTCAGCTTCAAATACCAGCAGCATCAGCGAAATAATGATCAAGCCGAATAAATCGTGTTTCATCAATGCATCGTAATAGAAGAAAAAAAGGATCGCCAATAAAGGGGGCAATAAAAGATACATGCTGCTTAAGCTGATATAGACAACGAAAAGTGCGACTAAAAAAAGCCGACTTATAACGTTTTGATAAGAGAAACTTCGTTGCATACCGGAAAGTGTTTACATTTAATACAATCTGCCCAAATTTTATGTTCAGGGATAGATTCTTTTGGAATTTCAATAAATCCCAAACGTTCAAAAAAGTGTTGTTGATATGTCAACGCCAAAACCTCTTGTAATCCTAAACGTCGCCCCTCTTCACATGCATTTTCCACTAAAGTAGTTCCGATATTTTGCCCGCGATACGCTGTATCGATAATCATTGAGCGAAGTTCTGCCAATACCGGAGAATGGATATGCAATGCGACAAAACCGACCAGTTTTTCCCCATCCATCGCTAAAAAATACGAACGGATGTTCGTGGCGATTTCGTCGTTGCTGCGTGGCAGAATAACACCGCTCTCTATTTCAGGCGCAACCAACAGCTGCATTGCCGATATATCGTTTAGTGTCGGTTTTTTATAGGTGATACTCATACATCGTTACTTTTAAGCAATCGATACAAATGTTCAACTATCGCATCGACTCCGCGACGTTTAGAGTTGGAAACCATAATTGCACCCGGAAACCGTTTTTTCAGTTCGGAAAGCTCTTTTTGGTTCAGTTTATCAATTTTAGTAAAAATAGTCACGATCGTTTGATCAGGGGTGCATATTTCATTTAAATAACTATCTACTGAGCGGTCAATCTCCAAATCGGGATGGCGACAGTCAATCAGATGGACAAAAATACGAATTTGTTTCCGCTGGGAAATAAAATCAGTGAGGTTGCTTTCCCAATCGGTTTTAAGCGACTTTGCCACTTTTGCGTATCCGAATCCCGGTAAATCGACAAATTTTGCATTAAGGCGCTCATTGGTTTCTCGATCGGCAAATACAACATCGAAATAGTTAATAAGCCGTGTTTTTCCCGGTGTTGCAGAAACTTTAGCCAGTGATTTTCGCTTAGTTAAGGTATTGAGGAGTGAGCTTTTCCCAGTATTGGAACGGGCCATAAAGGCCACTTCGTTTTGGTACTCATTTTCCGGAGTCACACGAATGGTAGGAGCTGACGTTACGAACGACGAATCAATAATTTCAATCATTGAGCCGCACTTTTTTGTTTTGTTTTTTTATCTTGGACGGTGAAGGTCATAATGACAGGTTCGTTATTAGCACTCTCAGCCGAAGCATTCCCGACAATCGTATTGACGACGACTTTATCCCCTTTTACACGTCTAAAATCATCCAAACGGATCAAATCGACTTTTTTATAAAAATGGTATTCACTTTTATCAGGTAAATAAATAGCCGTTTGCGATTTCCCTTTGTATCTCTCTTTAAGTTCGGTTACGATGTAAAACGATACATCCCCCTCCGCTAAATATTTAACCGGATTTTTATCTTTGTCGGTATAAATCGTCACTTTTGTGGCATTCAGTTCATCCAGCCCTTTGGTCACTTTGACGTTACCGGTAAAGACCGAAATCCCTTTTAGCTGATCCCCGTTAAAATTATCAGAAATCACTTTTAACTCTTCACCCCATGTTAGGGTAAACAATAAAGGGGCTAAAAAGAGTAGGTTTCGTATCATCATTATTTTCCTATTTTAATTGGTAACTGCCGCGCACCTGATTCGCGGATACGGTATCGAGTTCGGTATTATAAAGCAATTTCGTCCCCTCTACACGATTAGCGTTTTGGGTAATGACAAAAGAACCTTTTGTTTGAACCAAAGATCTTTGAGAGTCATAACTCCCCTCATGGGAGCGAAATTCTAATCCATCTGCTCGTACATAATGGACATTCCCATCAAGTTGAATAATCTTATTTCGATACTCTGCATCATCGGATCGGATGGACTGAAATAAATTTTTCGTATTATCGCTAAATTTCGCTGATGTTATCACATAATATTCATCAAATTTTTTCCCCTCAACCCCCGATAATATATGATCGATCCCTTTATGGGAGATTTCATACAACGTAAAGTCAGAGAGCTCGATTTTTGGGATTTCACCCGATTCTTGAGTCGATGTATAATTGGGGGAAAAATAGCCGTACATCCCCATCAAAAAGGCTACAATCAAGAGAAAAAAGAGGTTAATCGACATTTATATCCACTGCGCTAAAAATTTTTCTTCTTCACCGTTGCGGCGGATCACTTTTTCAATCATTTCCCGTACACATGCATCGCCGCCTTTGCGATCCAAAACTTCTGCAAACGTTTTCAGATACTCAGAGCCGTCTTGCGGTGTAAAAGCCTGCCCCGACCACTGCAAAAGATTGTAATCGTTCAGATCATCGCCGATAACTGCTACTTCATGCGCTTCAATCCCAAGCTCGGTACACAGTGCCATGGCAACGGCACGTTTATCCTTCACCCCTTGATAGAGATGAGCAATATCGAGTTCTTTGGCTCTATGGGTCACGATACTGGAATCACGTCCGGTAATGATAGCGACACTATGTCCCATTTTAACCCATGCTTTGATCGCAAAACCGTCTTTGACATTGAAGTTTTTGAGTTCTAACCCCTCGGCGGTGTAGATGATTTTACCGTCACTCATACATCCGTCAACATCCAAAATCAGGAGTTTAATCATAAAACCCCTTTGGTACTTGGAACTCCGGCACGCTCATTAGGGGCCAATGCACGGCGAAGGGCAACGGCAAGCGATTTAAACGCCGCTTCAATAATATGGTGTTTGTTTTTACCGCGTACCATAACGATATGTGCAGTAATTCCCGCATTAAAGATAACGGCACGGAAAAACTCTTCGGCAAGTTCTGCTTCAAATGACCCTATTTTCCCAGAAACAGGAACATCATAAACTAAAAAAGGTCGATTACTCAAATCCAGATCGCAGCTCACCGCCGCTTCATCCATAACCACAACTGCACTTCCGAAACGCTCCACTTTCTCTATCGGATAGATCGCTTCGCGCAGTGCTTGTCCTAATACAATCCCGATATCCTCGACACTATGGTGATCATCAATATGGACATCACCCTCACACGTAACACTCAAATCGATCTGGGCATGTTTGGCAAAGCTCTCCAACATATGATCCAAAAAACCTACTTTGGTAGAAATCGTACTTTTCCCCTCACCCGCAATGGTGAGGGATAAGTCAATGTCAGTCTCTTTAGTTTGGCGTTTTTTTTGGATCATCTTATTCCCTTATAATAAAGGAGCCTTCGAAATAGCCCCGTGAAATGAAATCGCGCGCTTCGGCTTCACTTTTAAATCCGCCGAGCCATACACGAAATAAACGTTTGTTATTATACTCTGTATCTTTAATGATTGCAGAATAACCGTTATAGGAAGCATACTTTTGCTTTGTGCTCATAGCCCCTTCAAACCGCTCAAATGAGCCGATTTGAACAAAAAAAGCATTCAAAACGGATTGTTGCGGCCCTTTCGCCAAACGTCCCATATCGATAGTGCGCATTGATGAGGGTTCAAATCCTAAAACCTCTAGCGTTACCGGAGCCGTCCCTTTTTTATTAAGCCCGATTTTCTCTCCAGCCGCATAAGAGAGATCGATGATACGGCTCTCGACAAATGGGCCTCGGTCATTAATCCGAACCACCGTTTGTGCACCGTTTTCGCTATTTGTCACCCGAACGACGGTATTCATAGGGAGTGTTTTATGGGCTGCCGTCATCGCATACATATCATAGGCTTCCCCGTTAGAGGTTGATTTACCGTGAAAATCAGGTCCATACCAACTCGCTCGGCCGCTGAAACTATCCCCTACCCGCACAACGGTCGGATAATACTCTTTTCCAAAGACGGTATAGGGGCGCATAGTTGCGTGAAGTTCACCATTTTTTTTGTAGACATTTGACGGAGCCATTGCTAAGTGCTCAGATGGATATTTTTGAGAAGGCTTCGGCTGATAGGAGTAGGAGCCGCTGTTGGTCGTACATCCGCCGAATAAAATAATTAGACATAACAGAAGGGTTTTAATCACCAATTTTTACTTCCTCCCCATCATGCAACGCATTGGATATAAACGGATTTTTTAATTTGAGTTGTTCAAGGTTGATATTATACAGTGTTGCGACTGAAGCGAGGGTTTCGCCTGAACGTGCACTGTGCAGACGCGGTTTTTTCAAAAACGGTTTATTAATGGGTATTTTCACCCGTCGATTGAGATTACGTTCATTATCATCTCCGATCATATTCTCCATCATAATCGTTGACTTAGGTACGTTATACCGTTTTGAGAGCTGCTCAAGCGACTCTCCCGATTTTATCTTATGCATCACAAAATAGCCCCGTAGCCCTTTTGTCCGATATTTTTGACGAAAGTCATCCAATTTCTCTTTAGGGATATAGACAGGATACGACTGCTCGTTCGGAGGAGTAACCCCTTTTTTAAGATGGGTATTCAGTCTTACCAGATTGTTTTTGGGCATTTCAAGCACCGCAGCTATACGATCAATATTTTCCCCCTCCGGCAAATAGACGGTAGCGATAGGATTTTCTTGTGCCGACTCAAGAGAAGTATCGAATTGAATTTTAGACAAAAAAAGCTCATCGGTCGCCAACAAAGACAAAGCGATAACTTTACGAATATATTTACGGCTCTCAGGAGGAAGAAGACCTCGTTTGGGATCGGTTAACACGTGAATGTCGCTTGTCCCCGCCTTTGCTATCGCGCGTTTTAGCCTTCCATCTCCGCAATTGTAAGCAATAAGAGCCAAATACCATTTTCCGAACTGCTTTTTCAAACCGCTTAAATAGGTGATAGCGGCACGGGTTGATTTGATATGATCTCGGCGCTCATCTACAAACTGATTAACCCGTAATCCATGCAGTTTTCCCGTACTCTCCATAAATTGCCACAACCCGGCCGCACCGCGACGCGATGTTGCACTCCCGTGCAATTGAGACTCTACTAATGTAACAAATAAAAATTCACTCGGCAAATCCGATTGTGCGATGAGCGAGGTCAGCATAGGGATAAAAACATCGGCATTTTCAGAAGAATCGGCAAACCCCTGCAAAATAGATTCCCGTTTTTTTTGTGCATACATATCATGCAAATAGGGATCTTTTAAATAAGAGGCGGGGATATCAAAATGGCTGAGAACCTCTATCTTTTTTTGATCATGGGGATCAAAACCGGAAGCAAAAAGCCCTAAGGGGATTAGCAGTAATGCAAATAAATACTTCATATCCCCTCCATAGTACTATCCTAAACCAAATAGAGTTTTCGCATTTCGGGTCGTTAATGATTCGATGGACTCTGCCGTTTCACCTAATAACTCCCCCATTTTATTAACGATAAAACGGGTATAGGCACTCTCATTACGGCTGCCGCGATGGGGGTGCGGGGTGAGATAGGGGCCGTCCGTTTCAATCAGGAGTTTATCGCGGGGTATACGGGGTAGAATATTGACCAATTTTTTAGCATTTTGAAACGTTACGACACCGCCGATTCCAAAATAAAAATTCTCTTTTGCGAGGCTGAGAAGCTCATCATCGGCATTGTAGCAATGAAGAACTCCCCCAACCTCCCCTGCTCCCTCTTCTAAAAGGATCATTTTCGCATTGTGGCTTGCATCACGGATATGGACGATAAGGGGTTTTTTTACTTTTTTGGCAAAGCGGATATGGGTTCGAAATACTTCGTCTTGACGTCGTTTCTCTTGTTCTTTTTCTTCATCACTCCCCTCCAGCCGAAAATAATCGAGTCCGCACTCCCCAATCGCAACGCATTTAGGATGAGCTGCGTAATGGTCAAAATCAACTGTGTCGATCGTTTCCATATCATAGGGATGAACTCCCACCGCAAAATAGATATTATCATACTGCTCACACAACTCAACCGCACGTTTCAAGGTCGAAGGGTGCGCTCCCGGAATAATAAAAGCCTCAACACCGGCCTCGTGAGCACGCTGAATCATTTCGTCAAAATCATCACGATAGCGTTCATCGTCCAAATGGATATGGGTATCGATGATCATCCCGCTACCCTTGAGCGTTCAAAGAGATCTCGAGCAAAACCGCGTGCTTCATCACTGATCGCCTCACCGCTGATAATTCGGGCAATCTCCTCGACCCTCTCCGCATCGTTTAACTCTCGTACACGGCTCTCATCGTCTTTGTAAATCAAGAAATGTTGCTCCCCCATAGAGGTAAGCTGCGGCTGATGGGAGATAACGAAAATCTGGTACCGAGAGGAAAGATGACGGAGCACTTTTGCTACACTCATCGACTCTTCCCCGCTCAAATTCGCATCGATCTCATCGAGCATCAGAACTCCGCCGCTGCTTTGCATACTCTCAACTCCAAGAGCTAGCAAAGCAAGACGAAGCCGATTAAACTCCCCTGAGCTGAGTTTATCGAGTTTCGTCCCGTTCAATCCCAGTACCGCTTTATCACACCCTGTCGCGTTCAAAGCACACACTTCCAGTTCCAGTGTCGCGTCGCGAAGATAGAGCATCCCCAAATAGTCATTAAGCGATTCAAGAGTGCTTTTCATAATCGAATGGCGCTGACGTGAAAGTTCGTCTGCGGAGTGTTCCAACTCAGATTTTAAGGATGCAATCTGTTTTAGCAAATCGCTTTTTGAATGTTCGATTGTCTCATACGATTCAAGCTCACGCTCTTTGTGATCACGATACGCCAATGCCTCTTCGACACTCCCGTAGCGGCGTTTAAGCTCAGATATTTGTTCGATACGATCCAGCACCGATTCGATCGATATCTCTTCCAACTCTTCGAGACGTTCCGATGTGTTCTCAAACAAAGAGCGTAATTCGTTCATCGCATCATCAAAAAATGCACTCTCAGCTTCCAAAAGAGTTAGTGCAGAACTCACCGCGGATTCGTGAGTAAAAATAGCTTCTGCCGCAGTGATTGCGTTCTGAATTTTCTCTTTTTTTGAGAGCTGTTTTTTGATGGAACTCAGCTCTTCATCTTCACCGATACGAGGCTTAATCGCATCAATCTTCGATATCTCATAAAGGGCAAACTCTTTGAGCTCGGAGAGGTGTTTCTCTTTATCTTCGATACTTCGAAGCTCATCGGAGAGGAGCTTAAATTCACTAAACTTTTCTGTATGATTCTCTAAAATAGCGGCATATTCAGGCTTTTGTACAATGATACGTTCATCAATCATTTTTAAAAGGTTGGAAGGGTCAAAGTCACTGTAGTCTTTGAGACTCAAATGACGAAGATACCCCGAGCTGATCGATTCCATCGATGATTTTGAGGTACTTTGGTTGTTGATAAAATAGCGGGTTTTCTCTTTTTTAACGTGACGAAAAATATTGAGAGGCTCATTTTGAAGGCCGTAACGCTCTTCATCGATATTCCACGAAACAGACGATTCACACACCTGTGCATCGACATTTTCAAGCCCCACCGAGGCCAAAATCGAACGCATCAAAATCGATTTACCGCTTCCGCTGGGGCCGGTAAAGACGACTAACCCCGGATGAAACTCCAAGTCTGCCTCTTTAAAGGTCAAAAACTCTTTTAAATAGAAACGTTCTATCACCGATTAATTCCCCCACCCTAATTTCTCTTTGAGTACTTCAAAATAGTTAAACTCTTTTCGATGGATCAGATGTGCGGCACCGCTTGCGAGTTTTATATGAACGGTGTCACAATCACTAATCTCAACTAAATCCTGACCATCCACAATGACCAAAGCACTCGCATCGGGAGTCTTCATCTCAATCTCAAAATGACCCGGCAAAACGACGGGACGCTGTGTCAGCGAATGGGGGCAAATCGGGGTAAGGGCAAACACCTGCGTCAGAGGAAACAGCACCGGCCCTCCTGCGGATAAGTTATAGGCGGTCGATCCCGTCGGAGTCGATACGACGACACCGTCACCATAATAGGTGTTAAAGCTCCGTCCGTCGACATAGGTCTCAAGACTAATCATCTTTGCAATCGAGGGGCGTGTCAATACGATATCGTTAAACGCAAAAATCTGACTCTCACCGTTTGGGGTCACTATGGTCGCTTGCAATACGGCGCGCTGATCGATACGGTATTCCCCCTCAATCATTTTGTCTACAAACGATTCGAGTTCCGCGAAGTCAAGATCCGCTAAAAAGCCAAGTTTACCCGCATGGATTCCTAACACTGGTAGCTGATAGCGATACGACCGTCGAACGGCAGAAATGAGGGTTCCATCACCACCGATAGTAACGAGAAAATCGCAATTTTGACACATCATATCAAACGGCTGACCCATCACATCGATCATTCCACCGCTGATATTATCGATAATAACCTCAATACCCCGTGATTCAAATATCCGCTTTGCTTCAAAAAACATCTCTTTAAGCTCAGGAGTTGAGGGGCGCAGAAGCATTCCGACGCGTTTAATATTAGTTAATTTCAATATTTCGCCCCTTTTTTTTGTTTTCTATTATAGCTAACTTCCACACAAGGTCAAAATTTTAGTGCAAATTGTAATATTCTAATGCGATACCTTCACGCAGCCCGTCATCAATAATAATTGCTTCCTCACACCCCATCGCCTCATAAATCGCTGTGACCATTAAAATCCCCGCGATAATTAGATTCTCTCTCCCTACCCCGACATAGCGCGTCCGTTCTGATTCACCCATATTCAGCAGTTCATCATACACACGGTAGCAATCGGCCAGATACAATCGATACCCGTTAATTTTTTCGGCCTCATACGTTGTGTAATCCATACCGCATAAATAAGCGGCAATTGTTGTTGGGGTTCCCGCCGTCAATACCAGTGTTGCGGATTGGTTAGGGACACTTTTTTGGACGACGTTTTTAAACCTCTGAATCTTCTCAACCAACGTGTTCTCTCCCGCTTCACTAAGGGTGAGTATTCCGAAATTAAGACTCACGGTTTCAACACTATTATGAGTATAGTGTGTCAGTTCCGTAGAGCCGCCGCCGATATCCGCCAGCACAAACGATGAGGGTTCTAATCCCAATAAGGATAGTCGATACAAAACCGCATTGAGGGTTAGTATCGCCTCTTTTTCGCCGTCAATAATTTCAAAGTGTATGCCGGTTGATGCAGCAAGTGTTTCTAATACTTCTACGGAGTTATCGGCTAATCTCATGGCAGCGGTCGTATAGGCTTGAATCGGTTGGGTAAAATCGAGGTTCTCCTTGGCTTCACCGATTGCATCGATTATCCGAGCCAGTGCTTTGTTTCCGATTAAACGGGTTTCTTGAAGCCCTTCGGCCGTCCGTACGATTTTCTCAAAACTTTTTCCCCATTTTTCACCGTCAAATTCGATAAAACGGATCGTATTGGAACCTAAATCAATCGCGACCATTACCCGCCCTGCGTAATATCATAGAGCCGCATTGACGGTGCCCATAACTCTAACGAGCCTTGCTTGAGTGTTTCAAGATCGAGGCTAGATTCGTACAATAGTATAAAATAGTCGTATACACTGCGAACACCCTCATCTAATCCAAATAGTTCAACATACTGCCGAAGTCCGAATTCGATCCTCTCTTGAGGAGCTTTAAATTGTATTTTTTGCTCCAGTTGCACACAATACGCTTGTCCTATCACAGCGGCTATTGCCCTATATTTATCACGTATCTCCCGATAGGGTTCAAAAACATCGAATATCTCTTCAATACTGCCTGTTGATGCAAACCGTTGTGCTGTATCCACAATACTATTCCATTGACGTTCCAATACTTGTGCTTCAGGTGTCTCATACAGAAGCGGATAGATGCTGAGATAGGAAAATGCATTGGAGAGATCATTCGAAGCTATGGCCTTATAAAAAAGATGTTTTATCCGTATCGTTTCGATCATCTCCTGAGCTTCATGCGCATAATCGGGAAAGGATATTAAAATCTTACACGCTTTTCGTGCCGTTGCATAATCACTTTTTGCGTACGCTTTTTGGGATTGAATATAGAGTATGTCTCCATATTCCATAGTTGACGCGTACTCGGAAAACTCTTTTAAAAACGGATATTTTTTAACCAGTCCGAAAAACTTAACGTAATCGTGCTGTGCAATTGTTTTTTTCATATAGTCATACATTTGGCGTTGTTCAAACAGCTGTTGAATCATCACCGTTTTATCCGATATTCCGCGATACGGTGCCAATAGTGCTTTGGCTTGCTCTTCTTTATTGGGCAATAAAATAAGCTCTTGCGCTTTAGCAAAAACCTTTTTCCACGCAAGCTCCATTTTAAAATAAAGTTCCGATTCTTGAATAGCGGGATATTGTTTTGCCAACGAATAGGCTAAAGGGAACCTCCCCACTTTTATATACCCTTGAAACTGCTCGTATTTTTCATACGAACTGAGTAGTTGATTGATAACCGTATTTTTTTTAGGTATACCCGTGAAAGGGGCAAAAAGTTCTTTCGCCGATGAGCGTTCATTTTTTTCAAGAAGCTCGCGCCCTTGGACAACGCTCTGTGCCCACAGTTTCTCTGCTGCCTCATAAGTTTTAGAATAAACCAACATCGGGTTATTCTCAATCGCTGTATAAAATGGTTTAAATCGGCGTTCGCGAATCATCTCCATACACTCCGGTTCATCACTCAAAAGCGAGTAAATACGGACATTTCCCCCTACGGTTCCGATCACTAAACACAGTGGATCATCGAGCAGCGCAAGGGAGGTTATCTCTTCACTCTCTTTGATATAACGTGGGGTAACTTGTTCCATAGTATGTAGATTGTACAACCCTACGTACCCCAGTTTGGTTCCGACGAAAAGAAACTGCTTACTCGGACTGATACACATAGAGGTAACTTCATCGGTCATTTTTGAAAGACGTTTCAGCACTTTAGCACTGCTCATATCCCATACAATCAGCCCTCCTGCACGTTCAACGGAGAGAAGTTTCGCTTCCGGCAAAAATAGAATCTCTTTGATCATATCCGAATGTCCGCGCAGCTTTATCGGATCTTTCATAGTTGCGGTATTGAGTAGATTAATCGATTTGTCGTAACTTCCGGTTGCAATCCACTGCCCCTCATCATCAAAAGCAACGGAGCTGATAAAATCAGCATGCGGGGGGAGTGAAAAAGCTAGATGGGAGGTTTTAAGAACCCAAGCAAAAGACTTCCCGTCTTGACCGCATGTGATGAAATATCGCCCCTTCGGGTCCATAGCGACGCTCTCAACTTCACCTTCGTGACGACCCGCTTTGTAAATCAATTTTCTCTTTGATAAACTAAAAATGGCGGCTTGATTCGTATCGGCAACAGCGGAAACTAAATAGTTGCCATCCGGTGTCAAATCGACATAGCTGCTAAGATTTCGTTCATGTTGAATATTTGTTTTAAATCCGTCTACCACCGCAAACGTATCTCTATCAATAATACGAAGGGTATTTTGTGAATCCACTACCCCTAACTTTCTATCGGTAAGGCTCTTTACAAAAAGTATCGGCAGTTTAAAGTTTAGTGATTTGATTATTTCCATATACTATTTTATCAGTACTACCGTGAGTTTCATCTTATACCCGCGCCGTGATATCATCAATCCGGTTCATTGGACTCCACGTTTCTAGAGAACCTTTTTTAAGCGCTTGAAGGTCAATCTTGGACTGAGTCACACGCTTTAGAAAATCTACAATACTTAAAATGGCTTCATCAATTCCAAAAAGAGTCACATATTGTCGGACACCTCGTTCGATGGTATCTAAGGGGGCATCACGACGTATTTTTTCTTCGAGCTGTACACAATACGCTTGTGACACAACCCCTGCCATCGCTCTATACTTATCACGTATTCCGAAATAGGGTTCGAAAACAGCTCTGGTTTCAGCGGCATTACCTGATGCCGCATACTTCTGTGCTTTATCCACAGCACTGTTCCATTGACGCTCTAAAAGCTGTGCTTCACGTGTTTCATACAAAAGAGGATAGGAACTAAGATAGGAGAAAGCATTGGAGAGGTTATTGGTGGCAATCGCTTCAAAAAAGAGATGTTTAATTCGTATGGTATTGCCTACTTCTTGAGCTTCTTGGGCATAATCTGGAAAAGAGACCAAAATTTCACACCCTTTTCTCGCCGTAGCGAAATCCCCTTCTGTATAAGCTTTTTGGGTTTGGATATAGAGCTTATCGGCGTATTCCATCACTTCGGTATATTCTTCAAACTCTTTCAAAAACGGATACATTTTTACAAGTCCGAAAAATTTCACATAATCGCGTTGCGCTATCGTTTTTTTAAAGTATACATACATTTTACGTTGTTCAAAAAGTTGCTGAATCAGTACGGTTTTTTCCGATATCCCCCGATATTGTGCTAACAATTCCCTAGCTTGTTCCTCTCCATTGGGAGTTAAAATAAGCTCTTGGGCTTTAAAAAAATTCTTTTTCCATTTTGCTTCCATCTTAGTGTAGATCTCTGAGTCTTGAAAGGAGGGATATTGTTTGGCCAATGAATACGCTAATGCAAGGTGACCCTCTTGAGCAGATAATCGGTATTGTTCATATTTCTCATACGAGCTGAGCATCTGAGCGATAAAGGGCTGTTTTTTTCCAATGACAGCAAATGGGGCAAAAATCTCTTTTGCTTTTTGTCGCTCATTTTTTTCCAAAAAGGAGCGCCCTTTGTTGAGTGCATCCAGCCAAATTTTTTCCGCCGCCTCATAGAGCTTGGAATAAGAGAGCATCGGGTTATCTTCCAACGCATCATAAAATGATTTATAATCTCCATCGCGCAGCATAGCCAAGTATCTTTTCTCATCCCCCAAAAGAGAATAAATATGGATATTCCCCTTGAGTGTACTGATAGCCAAACGGAGTGGATTACTCAATAATGCCAAAGAGCTTATCGTCTCATGAACTTTAATATAGTGTTGCGTAACAAGTTCCATCGTCTGCATATCGTATAACCCGACATAACCGAGTTTGGTTCCGACAAAAACAAAACGCTTCGTCGTGCTGATACACATAGAGGTAATATCGTCGTTCATTTTTGAAAGCCGTTTGAAGACTTTCCCTTTCCCTATATCCCATACGATCAAACCGCCGCCCCGATCAGCCGATACAAGTTTTGCCTCCGGTAAAAAGAGCATTTTGACTATAACGCCGGTGTGCCCATAGAGTTTAATAGGCTCCCCCATAGTAGCTATATTAAATAATATAATTATTTTATCGTAACTGCCGGTGGCGATCCATTGTCCATTTTCGCTAAATGCAACCGTACTGACATAGTCAGCATGAGGGGGCAATGCAAACGCAAGACGTGAGGTTTTAAGAACCCATGCAAATGCTTTGCCGTCTTGTCCGCATGTAACGAAATATCGACCGTTCGGATCAACTCCGACACTCTCGACATCGCCGTGGTGATGACCCACTTTATAGAGAAGTTCTCTTTTGGATAAACTAAAAATTCCGGCTTGATTGCTCCCGACGATGGTAGAAACGGTGTATTCGCCATCCACCGTCATATCGACATTGCTGCCAAGGTGACGTTCATGCTCAAGGTTGGTTTTAAAGCCGTCTACAATATCGTAGGATGATTCATCCACTATTCGGAGAGTATTTTGAGCATCAATAATTCCCAAGTTACCGTTGGATAGTGTTTTTAGAAGAAGTACGGGGTGTTTAAAATTTAATAATTTTAAAGCTTCCATACTCAATTACCTCAATGTTCTTCGCTGCTGAGATAACGGTGTTCTTTAAGTAAATCACGAATTTGTGATTGATGATCTTGCCCTTTTGTCTCCAAATGGATCATCACGTTTGCATCCCCATAGGCAAGTGTCGTAGAGGTACGATCATAGGCGATATGGACGATATTCGCATTAAGATCCTGAAGCATACGGGTCAACTGCATCAGTGCGCCCGGTTTATCTATCAATGTAACGGTAAGTTTCATCTTACGGCCTGATTTGATAAGCCCTTTTTCGATAATGATGGAGAGCAATGTCACATCCATATTCCCGCCACTGAGGACAACACCCACTTTTTTATCGCGCAAATGATCTAGTTTGTGATGCAATAATGCGGCAACACCTGCCGCCCCTGCCCCCTCGACAACGAGTTTTTGACGTTCCAGCAAAAACAAAATGGCGTTGGCAATCTCTTCATCATCGACGCTGACGAACTCATCAACCGATTCAAGAATATGAGAGAGGGTAATCGGTGACGCATCCCGCACCGCGATCCCATCGGCAATAGTGCGCACCGCCAAACTGTCAATCACCCGTTTGGCTTCATACGACTCCCGCATAGCAGGTGCACCCGCCGCACCGACACCGATGACACGGATATGAGGAGAGAGCGCTTTGATCGCCGATGCCATCCCCGAAATAAGTCCGCCGCCGCCGACGGGGATCACGATGGCGTCAAGATCCCCCATACATTCGAGCATCTCAAGCGCTATCGTCCCCTGCCCCGCCATCACCGCTTCATCGGCAAACGGATGGACAAAAACCATGGCATGCTCTTCACCGTAACGGGCTGCATACGCATACGCTTCATCGTAATTGCTCCCCGCCAAAATAACTTCGGCACCGTAATAGCTGACGCCGTTAATTTTGGTCAACGGTGTCGATTCGGGCATAACGATGAGCGCTCTGGCGCCGAACATTTGAGCCGCCATCGCAACCCCTTGCGCATGGTTACCCGCACTGGCCGCAATCACACCGCGATCTCGCTCACTCTGAGTTAGAGAGGCAATCTTATTGTAAGCACCTCGTATTTTAAACGCACCGGTAACTTGAAGATTCTCTTTTTTGAGATAGACCTGACATCCCGATTCCTCACTGAGCCTAGGAGCATGCGAAAACGGTGTTTTAACAATGACATTTTTGATACGTTCATGTGCTTCGTATATCGTTTTTAAATCGATCAAACTTTCCCTTTAACTGCGGCTGATTCGATGTTCGACCATCGTACAATGGTTCTGAACTACTTGCATCCCCGCATTGCGGGCACGCTCAGCCGCTTCATTATTGACTATCCCTTTTTGTGCCCAAAACACTTTAACATCCCCACGCTCGATACACGCATCGGCTATGGCATTTAGAGCATCGGGTTTACGGAATATATTAACCATATCGACCGAACATGGTATTTCCGCAAGGCTGCGGTACACTTTTTCACCCAAAATCGTCTCTTCTTTCGGATAGACAGGGATAATCGTGTATCCGACACTTTGAAGATATTCCGCTACACGGTAGCTGTCTTTGGTCGCATCGGGGGAAAGTCCCAAAACCGCAATCGTTTTTACCTCATCCAAAATTGTTTTAATTTCATCATTCGTAGCATTGACAGTGGGAAATTCACACTCCATTAAAGCTCCAGTCACATATAAAGTTTCTTATTATAGCAAATAATTCAGAGACCTTTTTTTACTTCTCCGATGTAGCGCTGCCGTGGGCGCGCAATTTTCATTTCGTGATCGTTATTCAATTCGATCCATTGGGTAACCCACCCAACAGAGCGTCCAATGACAAAGATAATCGTAAACATCGATTTCGGTATTTTTAGTGCCGTCAAAATTAGACCGGAATAAAAATCGATATTAGGATAAAGCTTGCGCTGAATAAAATATTCATCTTCTAATGCAATTTGTTCGATCTTCTCCGCTATCTTCAATAAATCGTTATTAACACCAAGTTCATCTTTCAGCTGATCGAGAAGATTTTTAAGGATTTTCGCTCTTGGATCAAAGTTTTTATAGACCCGATGACCGAATCCCATCAGTTTGAACTCATCGCTCGGGTCTTTCGCACGTGCAATAAACTCATCCACGTTATCCACACTCCCGATGTATTCGAGCTGGGCAATCACCGACTCATTCGCTCCGCCATGCGCCCTCCCCCAGAGGGCATTGATTCCGGCGGATAACGATGCATACGGATGTGCCCCCGTCGATGCGACAGCACGTACGGTAGAGGTAGAGGCATTTTGTTCATGATCGGCATGGAGGGTAAATATCGTATCGAGCGCTTTGACCTCAACGTCACGAATTTCGAGATTCTCTCCCGGATAGGCACGCATCATATAGAGAAAATTTTCGGTAAAGGGGCGTTCAATATCGGGATAAATATAAGGGATTCCAAACATACGTCGATGGGTAAACGCTGCCAAAGTAGGAATCTTGGCAATAATCCGTCGAGCCATCACTTGCGCCTCTTCCTTTGTCGTCACATTCAGATGTTCAAAATAAAAGGTCGAAAGCGCCGAAACCGCCGATGACATCATCGCCATCGGATGAGCTTTATCGGGGAATGCGTCAAAAAGACGTTTTAACCCTTCATGGACAAAGGAGCGTTTTCGCAGCTCAATATCGAATTCGGCCCGCTCTTTTTCATTCGGAAGCTTCCCTACCAACAGGAGATAAGCGACATCCAAATAGCTCTTCTTTGTCGCTAAATCACTAATGTTATATCCTCGATAGAGCAATTCTCCCTTTTCTCCGTCAATATAAGTGATGGAGGAGCTGCAGCTTGCCGTAGAAGTGAACCCTGGATCATAGGTAAACATCCCCGTTTCTTTGTAGAGGGAACGTACATCGATAACATCAGGCCCTATTGTGGGATGCAGGATAGAGAATTCATAACTTTTTCCGGTACGGTTATCGGTAAGTGTGACAGTATCCAAGGGAATCTCCTTTAGGAAAAAAAACATTCTATAACTATAGCTTAAATATTAGAATTGAAAACATTTTTTGTAACCCCTGCTATACTAATGCATTGTAATGTTTTCATTACGCTAAAAGCTCACCCGATAGGAATCCTAATGAAACGTCCAAAACAAAGCAGAAGCGAGACCCGCTTTATAGTCATAATTTTCATCATTCTGGCTATCTTGACAGCAGTTTCTCAATTATTTGGACTCTATCAATTACGCATTATGAACGGCATTACCAATGCTATGTATGATCATCCTTTTAATGTATCTACTTCGGCACTGGTAGTCAAATCCGAAGTCTATAAAATGCATCGGGATATGAAGGATATTGTTTTAGCTCAATCCGATGAAGAGCTGCAAAAATATATCAATGAAATCGATAAACATGAACAACATGTCTATAACAATCTAGCTCATATCCGTGAAGACACTGAAAGTGATAAAGGGAAAAAACTTGTCAATCAGACGGAAAAGTTGTTTCGAGATTGGAAACCGATTCGAGATGAAGTCATTCGATTGGCACAAAAGGGTGAAAAATCTAAAGCGATTGAGATGACAAAAAATGGCGGCGCTAACTATGTATTAAAGCTCGAACAATCAAGTCATAACCTCTATATGTATGCCAACCAAAAAGCCGTTGAGTTTAAACACCATTCCGATGCTATATATCAAAGACTACTGATTAGTATCATCCTAATCGGAAGCTTTCTTTTAACATTGTATGTTTTTTTATCCTATTTTACAGTTCGGAGAATTTCACAATACACAGCTAAAAACGACCATTTAACGGGTGTTATCTCTGTTATTAGAGATATCAATCAACTTATTGTACGAGTTAAAAATAGAACAACACTGATTGAGGAGAGCTGTAATATTTTAGTCTCCAATCATGTCTACGGAAATGCATTTATAGTCCTTTACGATGAGAACAATGGTATCGAGTACATTGCCAGCTCAGATACGTCAGGAAATTTCACCGGATTTACAACTAAAATTAAAAGCGGATGGGTACCCCCTTGTATTGAAAAAGCAGCTGAGCGAAATGAAGGGCACTTCTTGATCAAGAATACAAAACAAAGCTGTCCTGAGTGCCCGCTAAGCGATAGGTATCAAACCAAAGGTGCATTCAGTATTCAGCTTAAATATAACAACAAAATATACGGAAACATCTCCCTCTCCGTCAATGAAGCCTACATATATGATAAAGAGGAAATTTCACTCTTAGAGGAAGTTGCAGGTGATATCTCCTATGCCCTTAATAATTTTGAAACACAAGAGCATCTTAGGGATCAAGAGGAGTCTCTTCTTTATTTCAAAGAACTCTATGAAAACATTATTGACAGTGTAGACAATATCATTTTTGTTAAAGACATCAACTTTACCTATACCGTCTGTAATCAGGCATTTGAAAAATTTGTCGGAAAAGCCAACCATGAAATCATCGGCAAAACCGATTACGAAATTTTCAACAAAGAGGTTGCCGATTTCTTTCGCTACCATGACATGAAAATGTTTGAAGAAAAAAAAAGCAAATCCAATTTCGAGTGGGTAACCTACCCTGATGGTAGACATGTTTATCTCTTTACCGTTAAATCTCCTCTCCTCAATTCTGCCGGAAAAATTTTAGGGCTAGTCGGAAATTCTGCTGATGTAACGGAACAAAGAATTACAGAAGAGGCATTAACGCAAAAGAAAAAAGAGCTGGAGACAATCTTGCAAGAGGCACCTAATCCTATTATGCTTCATAATGAAGCTGGCGAAGTGATTATGGTTAACCGTGTATGGCAATCTCTCAGCGGTTACACCTTTGAGGAGATTGATACCGTAGAGAAATGGGCGGAGAATGCGTGTGCTAAAGACAAGCCGCTGATGAATCAATATATGGACGAACTTTACTCTGTAGAACACAAAATTGATATGGGGGAAGCTTCGGTAACAACCAAAGAGGGGAATACCCTTATTTGGCAGTTCAGTTCAGCTCCGCTGGGGATTATCGACGGGAAACGAACGGTCGTCACCACGGCGATGGATATTACCGAACTAAAAAGAAAAGACCAGCTGATGATGGCACAATCACGCCACGCGGCAATGGGGGAGATGATAGGTATGATCGCCCATCAATGGCGTCAACCTATCTCCGGTATTGCGATGAACGCCAATAATATATTGCTCGATATTGCGTTAGAGACATTTGATACCGCATCCGCTACGGTATACGCCCAAGATATTCTCGATCAGACACAGCACCTTTCCAAAACAATCGATGATTTCAGAAACTTTTTCAAACCGGATAAATCGGTTACCAGCGTGAATCTCAAAGAGATTATCGAGGAGACCTTCACCATCGTAAAAGATAGCCTTATAAATAATGGAATCCGGATCAAAACCACCTATCTGAGTGAAACCAAAGTAGACGCATACTCTCGAGAACTGATGCAGGTATTTGTGAATCTTATCAACAATGCAAAAGATGCATTGCTCTCCAGAGAGACGAAAGAGCCTTATATTGATATCTGTATCGATGAAGATGAACTTTATCTTAACACAACTTTCTGCGACAACGGAGGCGGTATCAGTGAAGCCGTTCTTCCAAAATTGTTTGACCCCTATTTCACGACAAAAGATGAAAAAACGGGAACGGGACTGGGACTTTACATGAGTAAAATGATTATAGAAGATCATCTCCACGGTATTATTGAAGCCTACAACACTGATGAGGGTGCCTGTTTTAAAGTGAGACTGCTAAAAAAATCCCCTAAAAATGAGATACTTATATGACGCAACACCACTATGATGTACTCATTATCGGGGGAGGAATATCGGGATGTGCCCTTGCGTATGAGCTGGCACGGTACACCGATATTGCGAACATTGCGGTCGTTGAAAAGTATGGCTCTATTGCTACGCTGAACTCAAAAGGGACAGCCAACTCCCAAACGATTCATGTCGGTGATATCGAAACCAACTATACCCTCTCCAAAGCGGCCATCACAAAACGAACCGCCAAAATGGTCGAAAAGTATTGCCTACAATACGGCTACCAAAACAGCATAATCTTTTCCCACCAAAAGATGGCACTCGGAATCGGTGAGGAGGAGGTGGAATTTCTTCTGCACCGCTATGAGGAGTTTTCCGAGTTATTCCCTTACCTCGAAGTGTGGGACAAAGAGGAACTTAAAAAGATCGAACCTCGCGTCGTATTCGATGAAAAAGGAAATGAACGTCCTGAGCGTATTGTCGGAATCGGTGCAAAGGGTCAGTGGACGACGGTGGATTATGGAAAAATGGCACAATCGTTTATCACCAACGCACAAAATGAACCCGATACGACTGTCGACCTCTTTTTAAATGCACCCGTCACAGCCATCGAAAAAAATCCTTTGCGCGGCTACAGTGTCCGAACCAAAGAGAGAGTCTATAGTGCCGACTTCGTGGTTGTCAATGCCGGTGCTCACAGCCTCTATCTGGCTCATTCCATAGGACATGGACTTGACTATTCATGCCTTCCGGTTGCAGGGAGTTTTTATCTTACCTCACAACATATCCTCAACGGCAAAGTCTATATGATCCAAAATCCGAAACTCCCTTTTGCCGCACTTCACGGTGATCCCGATATTCTGGCAGAGGGAAATACCCGCTTCGGTCCAACCGCCCTTGTCCTCCCTAAACTCGAACGATTTACCGGCGGAACCTATCTCGATTTTTGGAAAACGTTTCGACTCGATCTCAATGTCTTACGTGCCTTATGGAAGCTCCTCCGAGAAAGCGATATCCGCAACTACATCTTCCGAAATTTTCTCTTTGAAATTCCCTACCTAAACAAACGTCTTTTTTTACACGATGCCCGTAAAATTGTCCCCTCACTTCGTCTGGATGAGTTTGAATATGCCCATGGCTTCGGAGGGGTTCGTCCGCAAGTAATCGATAAGCATCAGCAAAAGCTGATGCTGGGTGAAGCCTCTATCAATACGGGAGAGGGGATTATATTTAACATGACCCCCTCCCCCGGAGCAACGAGCTGTCTGGGCAATGCAGAGCGTGACCTTCGCTATGTGGTGCAATATCTGGGAAAAACGTTTGATGAGAAGCGGTTTAATGACGAACTCACCGATGGAGAGTACTGTGTCCTCTCCGCACCGATTGAAGAACAAAAGAGAACACTCAATGCGATCCGTGATGCGATGAGTGCCCTTGAAAAAGAGTATTATGAAGAGATTCATGTCGGGAAGCCGCACGAGTCGTTTTGGAGCCGACCGCACAGTTTATGGAGAAAAAAATAATTACCCTTTAGGGGTGGGGATATTCACGAGGAGACTCGAAAAACGCTCCAGATAGTTCCAAAACGATTGGATATGTTCAGGGGATATCCCCTCCTCTTCCAGATAGGGCAAAAGGGTGGCAAAAGAGTTCAGCCAAATCTGACGACCTCTCTCATCAATCCGAAAACGCTGATGACGTGCCAGCATCCTTGGATCTCCTCGGGTTTGCGCAAAATAATCGGGACCGCCGCAAATCTGTATGAAAAAATCGGCTGCGTGTTTCTTGACCTTCGCAAACTCATCTTCATACTCAACCGGAAACATAAAAGCAATATCACTGTGAGCGATATTTTCATAGTGATCGTCCACCAGCTGGCGAAAACGTTCTTCCCCTACTTGATTCAAAAACTCAGGATTAGGCTTAATGATCGGAGAATCCACACCCAATGTACTCTCTTTTATCGTAAAATCCATCCTGATCTGCCTCTGTATTATCTTGATACCCTAAAAAAGTCTATCAGCCCATACTTCACTGAAGATTTCAATGTATTCAAATATAGCAGAATAAACACTATAGAAAGCGATACCCATAACGGTTCCTTGCACGAATAATATGCTTCAAGTAAGCAAAATCTATTCCTAAAACCGAAACGTTACCTCATTTTACTCTTTAAGAATCACTCGGCACCGTAGGCTTGTTTAATGTACATTTCGAGTTTTCCGTCCATCGCACTCATAATAGAAGCTAAGATTTTATCTTTTTCGTCGTTGGAGAGTTGGTTGCCCGTTGATTTTTCGATAGCGTAGATCGCAGTTGATGCGGAAGTATCGAGGACATAGTTGTTGAGCGCCATCGCCATTTTTGCCGTATGATCACCGACAACTTGAGATATATGGTGTTGAAGTTCTATTAGCATTTGTTCGTTCATTTGTAACTCCTCTTTGGTTTCTATGAGAGCAGTATTATATCTCAGGTACCCATTTTAGTATAAAAATTATGTCGCAAAATGTTCTTCATAAAAATCATTGGACCAATTGTAGCTCTCCGTCGCCATCATATTTAATTTATCTTCATCAAGATTCAATTTTGTTATTTGCTCTTGAATGTTGCTAAAATTTTCTTCTTCAATAGAGATTACCAATTCAAGCATCTCCCCGAGCCTTCCCTCTTTATCGATTAATGCGGATACAATCAACTCATTCAAATGAACACCGGAAAGTACCTCTTTCATCGGTAAAGCCATCATCACATCAAACAAAGAGAGCAAGCCGGTTAAAAATGCTTCATCATGGATAGGAGAATTCATACAAGAAACCAAGCAACTCATCATTTTTGCCCGAAACAGTGCGGATAAAAGTATAGGTTCCGAAAACATTGATCCGGTGGCATCGGCATAGAGAAATAACAAAATCCACTGTTTTAACGATGCTCTTCCGAGCAACGTCATCGCATGTCGAAGTGAGGAAATCGGCTCTTTTGCCCCTATCTCAACCGAATTGATGTATTTCAAGAGATTTATAATCAAATAGGGGCAATTTAGCAGTTTGGCTTCCAGCTCCTTGATATCTGCATTATCATCTATCAATGCAATCACTTCTAAAAGTACGTGATGAGATGGGTCAAATCTTTTTTGTGTAAAAACAGTAGGTTTTTCATAAAAATAGCCTTGGAAATAGCTAAATCCAAATTTTTTGTAATACTCATATTCCTCAATGGTTTCCACTTTTTCGGCAAGAAGCTTAATCCCCTCATACGCTTCAAATATATTAATTTTTTCATGTATTTTTTCTTTGCTTGCAGTGAATAGATCGATTTTAACATACGACAAATAGCCAAATAAAGGTTCAAAACGTTTAATCATCTCATCACTTAGATCCATATCGTCCAATGCGAAGGTATACCCTTGCTCTTTGAGATTTTTTACTTGAACTACAAACGCATCATCAATAAAAGTATTCTCTAAAATTTCCAATACAAATTTATCAGCGGGTATAGCATTAAAAAGAGGAGTATCAAAAAAAGTATGATCGATGTTAATAAAACCAAAATGTTTTCCGAGAAGTTTGCGTGAACCGAAGTTGTTGAGTGAATTGACCAAAACACGACATGTAGCCTGAGTATTACAAGAAATTGGTGCTGCATAATTATCAAAACTCTGGCGAAACAATAATTCATAGCCATGGATATTTCCATACAGATCAATAATAGGTTGTCTTCCAATAAAGATATTTTGCATATAGAGCCTATGATTAAATTTGATTTACAGCATAGCAAAAGGAATGAAAAATCTCACTTAATCAGTTAGCTAATTGACTTAATATAATAAAAAAAGTTACTTTATTGAATATTTTTGTATTTTTTAGAGGTGTAGGTTTACGCAGTTTTTGAAAATCAGTTTTAATTAAATCTGTTTCAATTTCTTTTCTTCATAAGACAAAATCAATGTATTAAATGCTTCATAGATTTTTTTACATTTTTCGATATCGACATCGATATAGATCTTTTTTCCTTCTTTATAACTCTTGATCAAGCCCGCTGATCTGAGTATGTCAACATGTGCTGAGATAGTTGGCATAGAATAGGTGAACAATGCTGCAATATCGGTTATGCACATCATCCTGTTCTCATGAATACTTTTATCAACGTTCAATAATATTTGTTCGAAAATTTCAAGTCTTGTTTTATTACCAAGAGCTTTATAAATTTCTACTCTTTCTTCAAATGTAATTTTTCTTTTATCAATAAAAGACATACTCCCCCTTTTGATTGTTCTAATGCATAACATGATTGTATATCACATTTGTAGTAGAAGCAAAGGTTATATTCATTGACTCAAAAATATTAAGTTCAATTAAAAATAACCCAAGTCAGTATTTTAGGGACTTTCAGTCACAAAAAAGTCATAAAACACTTTTATATTCATAAAATAGTAGCTCTATACTGTTGCATCCGTGTTGCATTTTTGACACTATAAAGATAAAGTAGCTAAAACATACTTTTTTAAGACTATATTTAAAAAAAAAGCTATAATAATTTTTATTACTTACTGATAAATGCACTGTTTTATTTCCAACAATAAAAATATTAAAGAAAGTAGGAGTTCTATTATGATTCCAATCGATTCTTTACCTATAAACATTGCACTTTACCGTTACGAGAATGGTGACTTTTTATTTGTCGATTTGAATCTTCAAGCGCAAAAAACGGATAGTGTTATACGTGAAAATATTATAGGTAAAAAAGTACAAGATGTTTTTCCCGGAGTAAGAGAATTTGGGTTACTTGAGGTACTTGAACGGGTTTACAAGACGGGTGAAGCAGAACATTTTGAAGCTGGTTACTATAGAGACGAGCTTCGAGAAGGATGGCGATCTAATGATGTGTCACGCTTGGATAATGGTCATATTATGGCTGTTTACAGCGATATTACACAAGAAATTCAAAATAAACATTCTCTCGAATCATTGGGGAACTTGATTGATAAAAGCCTGAATGAAATCTATATCTTTCATCCGGAAACATTACTATTTTTCTATGCGAACACGAGTGCCTTGCATAATATCGGCTATACCATGGAGGAACTCTCAAAAATGACTCCTCCGGATATTAAACCACAATATAGCACTGAAGAATTTCGCAAACTCATTCAACCTCTGCTTGATGGGACAACACCGTTATTAACCATAGAGACAAAACATTGCCGTAAAGATGGAACTGAATACGATGTGGAAGCGCGTATTCAAAAAATGCTCTATCTCGGAAAAGAGCATCTTGTCGTGAATATTATAGATATTACCGATCGTATCAAAGACCAGCAGGAGATGCTAAAACTTCATCGTATGATTGAGGAGAGCGAAATTCTCTTTAAGACACTGACAGAAAGTGCGCTAGCAGGTATCTTCCTCTATCGGGAAACCTTTCTCTATATCAATCAGGCATTTACTAAAATGACCGGATATACGTTCGATGAGCTTCAAAGCATGACACCTATGGATCTTGTTACGGCAGAAGAACGAGAGTTCATAGAAGGACGTGTAGAGGCTAGATTGAAAGGAGAGTTACAAGATCAAATCGTTTACGAAGATTTGAAAATTGTGACGAAATCAGGAGAAGTACGATGGTTTTATATTGCTATTTCGGTGGTAAAGTTTCAAGGAAAATGGACAGGGCTTGGAACCGCTATCGATATGACACAGCGTAAAATGATGGAAAAGAAGCTTGAGTATGTCGCGCAGACCGATCCATTGACAGGTCTCTACAACCGTCTCAGATTTGATGATATTATTCAGCGTGAAATTGCTGTTGGAAAACGTCAAAACACACTGATCTCTTTTATTTATATGGATATCGATTTTTTCAAAAAAATCAACGATACATGCGGTCATGATACGGGTGATATTATTTTGAAAGAGATTACCCGTATTATACGGGAGGTCTTACGAACAAGCGATTATCCATTCCGTTGGGGCGGAGAGGAGTTTATAATAATTTGTCCGAATACAACGATAAACGAAGTTAAAGTTTTAGCAGAACGGTTACGTACAAAAATTGCAGAAAATCATTTTTCTATAGTGGAGAAAGTGACTGTCAGTATCGGAGTCACACAGTATTATGATGATGAATCAGTCGATGAAATGATCAACAGAGCCGATCAAGCGCTTTATCAAGCCAAAGAGAGTGGACGAAATAAAGTTATGGAAAAAGTTAAATAATCAGAGTGTAGGTACATCTTATGCCGATTGCGGTGTTTTATCCAAAAGCCGCATAAGTGTGCGCAGTGCTTCGTTGACAGATTTAGAATCGGGAAAAACTTTGGTAACATCTTCATCAATTTTTACGATATTGACCCCTTCGTGATATGCTTGCGCATATTTACCGCTTCATCATGTTATACTAAAAAATTGACACAAAAAAAGGATAATTTTTATGAATAAAATTTTATTTATTATTGTAACTAGTATTTTGTATTTCAATTCAATTGCTATAGCTGATGTATATGTTCAACCTGCCGAAACAATTTTAAATGAGAATGTGAAAATTAAAGCTGGTAATTATGTTTACTACAAATTTACACTGAATGAAGAAGAGCAATTAAAAATAAATATATTAGTAAATGGCGGATTAAATAATATTATTGATGTTCGCTTAGTTGATATGCATAATTTTCAAATGTATACAAGTAATCAGCAATATTCATACATTAGTTCTGTAAGCGGTTCAGTTCAAAAAACTGGAAACTATGACTTTATTGCACCAAAAACTAATATCTATTATCTGATTCTAGACAATAGAAAAGCCTTGTTTGCATTTCGTAACGTAGACATAAAAGTTGTTAAAATTTCAAATAATCAAACAGAGTCTTCATTAAATATTCAAAAAGAATATGAAAATAATTATAATGGATTGAAAAAAATATTTACATTCAATGATTTCAATATTAATGTAAAAGTCTGTGGTTTCGAGAATGCTTTCTCTAATCCTGATATTACAATGTGTATAGAATTAATAGATAGTCTAAAGAAACAGAACTTGTCTAAGGCTATAAATTTTGTATTTTTACATGAAGTATCACATAGTCTACTAAATATTTGGGGTTATCCCACCTATGACAATGAAGATGTTGCCGATGAGCTGGCTACTGTTCTAACAATTATGGCTGGACATGAAGACGTAGCATTAGAGGCAGCAGAATATTGGTCTGAACAGTTATCAAAAACATCGGCAATTTCTAAACTATATATCGATGATCGTCATACTATTTCTCCTCAAAGAGCACGAAACATTATTAATTGGCTTAATAAAAAGCCTGAACTTATAAGTCGCTGGGTCAATTTATTACTTCCTAAAATGACAAATCAGAGCTTGAAGCAAATCGCCAAGAATAAAAATATTCAAAAAAACAATCCATTTTTACAAGAAATTGAAAGACGTAAATTATTAAAAGAATGGGATAATAAAAGTTAATAGTTATTAGAATTAGCGGTCAGGTATTCAATCTTCAAGTTTTAAAAATAGCAAAATGTACCATTTATCAAAAAGATTTTTGACGAAACACCGTCAAGATATGGATAGTAGTCTCTCCAACATTAAAAACAATCGTATATCCTTTATAAATCATATCCCTCGTTAGTTCATCCTCAGTGTAATAACTTTTTCGGCAACGTAGCGGCATTTCAGACAACGAGGCTATAGAATGTTCTAGTTCACGAATAAATGTTGTAGCTTTATTTTTGGAGTCGTTTTTAGAGATGAAGGTATAAATATTAATGAGGTCTTGAAGAGCTTCGGGTTCGACGATGACGCGATAGGTCATTTAAGAGTGGATCACTTTTTCGATGGCATGAGTCAGATCAATACCCTCATTTTTAGAGATATTATTTATAGCCTGACCTACTTTGAGTTTTGCTTCGTCAAACGAAATCGCAGGATATTCATTTTCTTCGATAATCTCAATTTTATCTTTCGGAAGAATCTCTAAAAGCCCCATCAACTTATCGTAAATTGTGTCATGGATAGTGAGTCTGAGCGTATGCATTCTTACGTCCTCTAGTGTTCTTTTAATGGCTGTATTTAAAATTGTATCATTGATTTATATAATTGTGGTAGAAGTAGGTACAACGTAAGCCGGGTTCTGGATGAAGTGATAATTAATCTACTGCCTAGATCACTCTAGGCCTCTAGCGAAACAATAGCGATGTAGGACGCTAACCATCTGTTTCTTGCTGCGCGGTTGGGTTTACATAGCTCTCATAGTTGCCTAAGAGACTGGTGGGCTCTTACCCCGCCGTTTCACCCTTACCTCTTGCGAGGCGGTCTATTCTCTGTTGCACTATCCCTCATGTTACCATGGCCATCCGTTAGATGGAACCGTGTCCTACGGCAGCCCGGACTTTACCTCTTGGGATTACTAGTTCCAAGCTATCACCTGTTGTACCTGAACGCATTATAGGAAAAAAAGGATTAAAGAGACGAATAGGAAATAATCAATCCGAAAGTTTATAAATCAAGCGTCCTGCATATTCCATATAAAGACTTTTTTTATGTTCTTCAATCTCATCTGGATTCATAATCGCATAGCGATTAACGATTTTATCTAAATCTTCTTCACCATGTTGCTGCATTAGCATCTTTTCCATTACGGCGATTTTGGTTAATATCTCATCAAAATCGTATCGATAGGTATCCTCATTAACTTGTTTTGCGATATCCCAGTATTTTGACTGTGGAGAGCCGCTAAAGATATCGTCTTCATCTTCAAATAGTGCATCAAATCGTGACATAATGAACTCCTAAAATAGTTATGCGTAGAGTATCCAACAAATGATTAATCACAATACACGCTGCATGAATTAAAACAGATTTATAAAGAGAGAGACAAGAGGTTTTTCCGCCGAAGCGGAGCGGAAATTACATTCCGAGTTTTGCTTTTGCTTCTTTGGCGTATTTGATACCCAAATCCCAAGCTTTGTTGTTTACTTCGTGTACTTTTTTAGGAACTTTTGAAAGCATGACCTCTTTCAATGTTTCCGGTTCAAGAACACCGGTAAACTCATTAGTGATACCCAATGCAACTACCGATTGAGTAATAACGTTTCCGACTTCCTCTTTTGCGATCGTAATGATCGGAATCTCAACGATGATCCATTTTTGACGGTCTTCCTCGGTTGGATGAACCAAGTTTGGCTCAACAACGATGATTCCGCCCGGTTTTACACCGTTTTTGAATTGTTGGTAGCTCACGTTGGCAACGGAGAGCATGAAATCGATCTCACCCTCATTCGCATACGGGTAAAAAATTTCATTGTCATCAAGGGTGATATCAACAACCGTTGCTCCACCGCGAACTTGTGACGTATAAGTCGCAGTTTTAAGCCCATGACCGCCCAGTTTGATTTTAGCCGCAGCCATAATTTCACCGGCGAGAAGAACCCCTTGTCCACCGACGCCTGTAAATCGTATCGTATGTCTCATGGTTTCTCCTTAGATTTTTTTCGCAAAGTCGTCTTGCGTGATTTTTCCACGTTTGCCTTGAGCGGAAGCGATGACCATTTCATACATATCACAGTACTCAGCTTGCTCAACTTCACGCAATACACCCGTAGGGAATTTATTCATTTGATCTTCCGGTGATAACGCTTCCCATTTTTTCAACGGAGTTGTAATACTGTCGATCCACTCAAGGTTTTCCATAGCACTCAACATTTTGTTTTTACGGCCAAGGTTGATATGGCAGTTAGACATAATATCAAAGAAAGAGAACCCTCTATGCGAGAACCCTTTTACAAGGACTTTTTCCAATTTTTTCGGATCAAGCATCGTTTCACGCGCTACGAATGACGCACCGGCACCGATAGCCAGTTTACACGCATCGAATGTCGGATCGATATTCCCGTTTTGCGCCGATACACACCACATACCCTGTGGAGTTGTCGGAGAAATTTGAGAGTTGGTCAAACCGTAGATGAAGTTATTGATAAGAATAAAATTCAAATCGATGTTACGACGACACCCGTGGATCGTGTGGTTACCACCGATCGCAAGTCCGTCACCGTCACCCGCTACAACAATAACGTGTGCATCGGGACGGGTCAATTTGATCCCCGTAGCGTACGCGATTGTACGACCGTGTGTTGTGTGAACGGTATTACAGTTGATGTATGAGCTAAAACGCCCTGAACATCCGATACCGGAAACAACACACACTTTGTCCATATCCCAGCCCATTTTATCGATAGCACGGATAACCGATTTAAGGATAACACCGTCACCACAGCCCCAACACCAAAGTGTCGGCATTTTATCTACACGTAAATATTGATCGTAATTGAAAGCCATTAGAACATCTCCTTAACTTTTGCTACCATTTCAAGTGGTGCGATTGGACGGCCGTTTGCTTTGAGAAGCGTCGTAAAATCGCTGCGTCCCGTAACACGTTCGATCTCTTTGAGGTATTGACCCATATTAAGTTCAGTCACGAAAATTTTGTCAAATTTTTGACCGATCTCTTTGAGCTTTTTAGCCGGACTCGGCCACAATACGATTGGTCTGAAAAGACCTGCTTTGATACCGTCGTTACGAAGTTTCATAACTGCTTCTTTCGCACCGCGAGAGATACTTCCGTATGCGATCATACATACTTCGGCATCCTCCATCATAAACTCTTCATAATCGGCTTCATCATCCAAACCGTCGTTTTCTGCCGCAATCGTGTTGATTTTACCGACAAGACGCTCGATGTTGAATTGGCATTGTGCCGCATCTTCCGTCGGGAATCCGGTCGGACCGTGGTGAAGACCCGTGAAGTGGAAACGGTACCCTTCAAACATTGGATTCAATACCGCAGGTGTGTTCATAGGAACATCGTACGGACGATAATCTTCAGGCTTGCCATCATATCGTTTACGATTAACGATTGAAGCTTTTACCTCTTCGAGATCCGGAAGCATTGCTTTACCGTGCATGTGACCTACCGTCTCATCCAAAAGGACGAATACCGGAGTCATGTATCGCTCAGCCAAATTAAATCCGCGTACGGTTTGCGTATAACACTCTTCAAGTGATCCCGCACATAACGTGATCGATGCGTAATCACCGTGGGTCGGATATTGCGCTTGACCGATATCCGCTTGGGATACACGAGTCGGAAGACCGGTTGATGGACCTCCACGCATTACGTTAACAATAACCAATGGAACTTCAGCGATAAACGCCAAACCGATTTGCTCTGCTTTAAGAGAGATCCCCGGACCTGAGGTTGCCGTCATCGATTTTGTACCCGCCATTGAAGCACCGAGTGCTACAGAAATACCGGCAATCTCATCTTCCATTTGGATAAATTTTCCACCGACAGTCGGTAGAAGATCAGACATCTCGTGCATTACTTCCGATGATGGAGTGATCGGATATCCGCCGAAAAACATACAACCCGCATCAAAAGCACCGAGTGCTGATAATTCGTTACCTGTTGAAATTACTTCTCTTGCCATTATTTCACTCCTGCTTGGTCTAGTGACATATACTTATTAGCGATAATAGCCGCTTGACGTGCTTTTGCTTCATCAGTCAGTTTTGCAAATTTATAATCTGCTTTATCCGCAACATAAATAGCGAAGTCAGGGCATGTGAGTTCGCACTCATTACAGCCGATGCAACTCTCAGGATGATTGATCGAGATCATAGCACCCAAGGTTGATGTCGGCTCATAACGCATACCGAGTACACCCGATGGGCATACCGATACACAAATATCACATGCTTTACAGTTATCGGTATTTACCCATACAGGGACGTTACCGGGATTGGTCGTTTTAAACATCTGTTCTCCTCACAATTTTGAAATTAATCTGATTCTTTATCAGTTGAAAATTTACCAACGGCACAAGAGACAAAACTCTTGAGCTTAAGAGTAGCATTATCAATAACACCCTCTTCCTCACCGATTAGAGGATATCCGAGGCTTCTTAATGTAGCCTTAAAATGTGCTAATTGCGCCTCGTCAGCAATCTCAGCTGTTACTTTGCGAGGCTCGCACGTGAGGTCAACATTGACCTCTTCAAATCCACCTTCTTGAAGTGACGTCGTAATCGTTTTAGCGCACCCGCCGCAACGAATATTAGCTACTTCAAAAGTCTGTTTCATAGTGATTACTTTCTCATCACTTCTGCGATAGCTTTACCGATATCTGCCGGAGAAACAACGACTTTAACACCTGCCGCTTCAAGAGCTGCCATTTTCTCAGCTGCCGTACCTGCACCGCCGGAGATAATAGCACCTGCGTGTCCCATACGTTTACCAGCCGGAGCCGTTTGACCTGCGATGAATGCAACAACCGGTTTGGTGATATGCTCTTTGATATACGCCGCTGCTTGGATCTCAAGATCTCCGCCGATCTCACCGATCATAACGATAGCGTGCGTTTCCGGGTCTGCTTCAAACATCGGAAGGAGTTGTTTGTAGCTCAAGCCGATGATCGGGTCGCCGCCGATACCGACCGCTGTGGTAATACCGAAGCCCTCTTTAACCACTTGGTTCGCTGACTCATACGTCAATGTCCCTGATTTAGAGATAAGTCCGATGTTCCCTTTTTTGAAAATGAACCCCGGCATAATTCCGATTTTACACTCATCCGCCGTGATAATTCCCGGACAGTTTGGCCCGATAGTCATCATGTCTTTTTTAACCGCGTACGCTTTTGCGAACATCATATCTTTAACAGGCGCACCCTCGGTAATAATAACCGCAAGGCTGATCCCTGCATCTGCCGCTTCCATAACGGCATCGGATACGAAAGCCGGTGGAACGAAAATCATAGAAACCGTAGCACCGGTAGCACGTACCGCTTCTTCTACCGTATTAAATACAGGTTGACCGAGGTGCTCTTGCCCCCCTTTGCCCGGTGTTACTCCACCGACGATCTTGGTGCCGTATGCCATACATTGCTCTGCATGGAACGTCCCCTCTTTACCTGTGAAACCTTGTACGATTACTTTTGTATCTTTGTTTACCAAAATTGACATAAATTATTCTCCTTTCGCTGCTGCAACGGCTTTACGAGCACCGTCTGCAAGATCGGTTGCCGCTACGATATTAGCGATTCCGGCATTGTTTAAAATTTCCGCCGCTTCGATAGCGTTGGTACCGTCAAGTCGAACAATAACAGGAACATTGACGTTTGTAAGTTTTGTTGCTTCCAAAATACCGTTAGCAACACGATCACATCGTACAATACCGCCGAAGATATTGACAAAAATTGCTTTAACGTTCGGATCTTTAAGGATGATTTCAAACCCTTTTGCCACTGTTTCCGCACTCGCACTTCCGCCGACATCAAGGAAATTAGCCGGACGACCGCCTTCGTAGTTGATCGTATCCATAGTACCCATTGCAAGACCGGCACCGTTTACCATACAACCGACGTTTCCGTCAAGTTTAATATAGCTCAGACCGTATTTGTCCGCTTCGATCTCTGTCGGTTCTTCCTCTGTCAGGTCGCGCATCTCATTGACTTGTGATTGACGATAAAGGGCATTGTTGTCAAAGCCCATTTTTGCATCAAGAGCCAAAAATTTACCGTCACCCGTTTTGATCAACGGATTGATTTCGATCATCTCAGCATCGTGATCCATATATACACGATAAAGTGCCGATGCAAATTTAATAAAGGTATTGATCTCCTCAACCGCCAAGCCTAAACCAAATGCCAATTTGCGGCCATGGAAGCTTTGGAAACCGGTCAACGGATCAATAGCGACTTTGATAATTTTCTCAGGAGAGTCATGCGCTACATCTTCAATCGCCATACCGCCCTCAGTAGAGGCCATCATAATCGGCATTTCAGACGCACGGTCGAGTAGCATACCGAGGTAGTACTCTTTTTTGATATCGGCACCCTCTTCAATGTATACTTTTTGAACGAGTTTACCCTCTGGACCTGTTTGGTGTGTCACCAATTGCATCCCTAGAATTTCAGCAGCCAAAGCGCGTACTTCAGAAGTAGAACGGGCTAATTTTACCCCGCCGCCTAAACCGCGTCCGCCGGCATGAATTTGAGCTTTAACAACCCAAACACTTCCGCCGAGTTCTTGAGCCGCTTTTACCGCCTCATCGGGTGTAAAAGCGATATGTCCGCGTGGTGTCGGTACATTGTATTTTTTGAATAATTCTTTAGCTTGATATTCGTGAATATTCATCCATTCCTCCTATTGTAAGTTTACGCTATTGGTCTTGTCATCTCTTCAGGGATGACATATTTATCGAACTCTTCGGCTGTTAAGAGACCCAGTTTAATGGCGGTCTCTTTCAGTGTGGAGTTCTCTTTGTGTGCTGTTTTAGCAATTTTTGCCGCGTTTTCATATCCGATGTACGGGTTTAGTGCTGTTACCAACATCAATGAATTGTTCAAATAGGCGTCGATTTGATCGCGTACCGGCTCAATTCCTACCGCACAGTTATCGTTGAACGACACGATAGAATCAGCGAGCAAACGAACCGATTGTAAAAAGTTATAGGCGATTACCGGTTTGAACACGTTAAGCTCAAAATTCCCTTGGCTAGCCGCGAAACCGATACAGGCATCATTTCCCATAACTTGGCAGGTTACCATGGTCACCGCTTCACTTTGAGTAGGGTTTACTTTACCCGGCATAATCGATGAACCCGGCTCATTTTCAGGGATAGTGATCTCGCCGATTCCACAACGCGGCCCTGAAGCCAACCAACGAACGTCGTTGGCAATTTTCATCATATCAGCCGCAAGCGCTTTAAGAGCGCCGTGTGCAAATACAAGAGCGTCATGAGAGGTCAACGCATGAAATTTATTCGGTGCCGTGACAAATGTATGACCTGTTAATTCAGTCAGTTTTGCCGCTACGCGTTCTCCTAATTCAGGATGAGCATTCAATCCCGTTCCGACTGCTGTTCCGCCGAGGGCAAGTTCGCGAACCGATTCGAGTGAATCTTTCGCCATTTTTTCACATTTGTTGAGCATCTCTACCCAACCGCTGATCTCTTGACCGAGTGTCAACGGGGTAGCGTCTTGGAGATGGGTACGTCCGATTTTGACGATATCGCTGAACGCTTCGCTTTTTGCGATTAACGTACGGCGTAAATGATCGATTGCCGGAAGAAGACGTGTCTCAACCGCGATAACCGCAGCAACGTGCAACGCCGTCGGATAGGTATCGTTCGAGCTTTGTGATTTGTTGACGTCATCGTTCGGGTGAACCAATTTTTGAGTTCTGAAATCACCGCCGAGAATCTCCGTTGCACGGCTTGCCAACACTTCATTGTTGTTCATGTTTGACTGGGTACCCGAACCCGTTTGCCATACGACAAGCGGATAATGAGCATCAAGTTTTCCCGAGAGCATCTCGTCTGCCGCCTGAGCGATAGCATCCGCTTTTTCTTTACTCAACATTCCAAGATCGCAGTTAACCAACGCTACCGCTTTTTTGAGAAGTGAAAATGCTCTTGTAATTTCATACGGCATTTTCTCTTCACCGATTTGGAAGTTCTCCAGTGAACGCTGTGTTTGCGCTCCCCAGTAAGTGTCATTCGGTACTCGAACTTCACCCATCGTATCTTTTTCGATGCGATAACTCATTATTTGGCTCCTTCAAAAAATTTATTCGTATTGAGGGTATCAATCAACCCTTGAACCGAGGCACATGATGCGGCAAACATTGCTTTCTCTGTCTCATTCAACGTTACTTCAATGATTTTCTCGGCACCGTTGGCTCCTAGCATAACAGGAACACCGCTTACCACATCATGGAAACCGTATTCCCCTTCGAGGTAAACGGCACACGGATGAATTTGTTTGGTATCTTTCAAGATCGCTTCTACCATAATCGCTGTTGCTTTTGCCGGAGCATAATAGGCTGATCCCGTTTGGAGAAGCGCTACGATTTCCGCTCCCCCTTTGCGTGTGCGTTGAACAATCTCATCAATCTCATCCTGAGTTAAGACATCGGAAAGAGGAACACCCGCAACCGTCGAATAGCGCGGAAGAGGAACCATATCATCCCCATGTCCGCCCATAACCGACGCACGAATTTGTCCGCCGCCGTATCCAAGTTTTTCTTGGATAAATGCAGCCATACGGGCACTGTCCAATACTCCCGCCATACCGATAACACGGCTGCGATCAAAACCGCTCTCACGCAATGCCACATACGTCATGGCATCCAACGGATTGGAAACCATGATAACGATTGCATTCGGAGAATATTTTGCAACTCCCTCGATTACTTCACGAGTAACTTTTGCATTGATCATCAACAAATCATCACGGCTCATTCCCGGAAGACGAGGGCTACCTGCGGTGATAACGACGACATCACAATCGGTCATATCCGCCATCGTTTCAGCAACCGTTACTGTTGAGTGGCTTCGGACTGCCGCTGCTGCTTGAGACATATCAAGCGCTTTACCTTTTGCAATTTCGATTTTGTTATCACGTAAAATAATCTCATGGCACGAACCAAGCATTGCAAGAGAGTAAGCGATCGTCGATCCGACATTTCCTGCCCCTACGATTCCGACGCGTTTTCCTTTTACCATTTTCCTACTCCTTGTGTCATATTGCTATTACCTCTCCAAAAAGAAGATAATCACAAGACGATATAATCGCCTTTTATCTATAGAGAAAACTCTACAGATAAAAAACGATTCCGGCGAACCGGAATCTATGCATTTAGATTGCGCTAATAATAGCGTTCAATGTTGCACTCGGACGCATTGCCGCTGTTACTTTTTCAAGATTAGGGTGGTAATAACCGCCGATATCTTGAGGTTTTCCTTCTACAGAGAGAAGTTCTTCCATGATTTTAGCTTCATTTTCAGACAACGCTTTAGCCACGTTAGCAAATTTTGATGCAAGTTCTCCGTCCACAGTTTGCTCAGCCAACGCTTTTGCCCAGTATTGAGCCAAGAAGAAATGACTCGCTTTGTTATCCGGCTCACCCGCTTTACGTGATGGCTCTTTGTTGTTATCCAAATACGCCGCGTTTGCAACATCGAGAGCCGCAGTAAGAGCGCTCAATTTGTTGTCTTTTTTCGTTTTGTTGATGTGACGTAGTGACTCTGCAAGAGCCAAGAACTCACCCAATGAATCCCAACGAAGGTGACCCTCGTTTACAAATTGCTCAACGTGTTTCGGTGCAGAGCCGCCCGCACCCGTTTCAAACAATCCACCACCTGCAAGGAGAGGAACGATTGAAAGCATTTTAGCCGATGTTCCAAGCTCAAGGATTGGGAACAAGTCAGTCAAATAGTCACGAAGAACGTTACCCGTTGCTGAAATAGTGTTTTGTCCTGCACGTACACGTTTAAGTGAGAACGCCATCGCTTTTTCAGGAGCCAAGATGTGATACTCGATCCCTGATTTGTTGAACTCAGGTAGGTACGCGTTCACTTTTTTAATGATTTCAGCATCATGCGCACGGTTTTCATCCAACCAGAAGACAACCGGAACATTTTCGATTTCAGCACGCTCAACCGCAAGACGTACCCAATCTTTGATCGGGATATCTTTAGCTCTCGACATACGCCAGATATCACCTTTCTCAACATTGAAAGTCATCAATACGCCGCTATCATCAGATACGGTTACAACACCGTCTTCTGCGATTTCAAATGTTGTTGGGTGTGAGCCGTACTCTTCTGCTTTTTGCGCCATCAAACCGACGTTTGATACTGAGCCCATAGTGGTAACATCGAATTGACCGTTTTTCTTACAATCTTCAATACACTCTGAGTACATTGTTGCGTAACAACGATCCGGGATTGTTACGATACATTGTTGTACTTTCCCTGCCGGATCCCACATTTTGCCACCGTCACGTACTACAACCGGTAGTGATGCATCGATGATCACGTCGTTTGATGCATGTAAGTTCGTGATCCCTTTATCAGAATCAACCATCGCCATAGCCGGTTGAGTTGGGTAAACCGCCATAATAGCCGCTTCGATCTCCGCTTTTTTATCAGCAGGGAGTTTTGCCAATTTTTTGTATAAATCACCAAGACCGAGATTCGGGTTAACACCGATCTCTTTGAAATCTGCTCCGTATTTTTCAAATACATCTTTAAAGAAGACAGATACCGCATGACCGAACATGATCGGATCGGATACTTTCATCATCGTTGCTTTAAGGTGGATAGACCAAAGGATATTTTTCTCTTTTGCTTCCGCAATCGCATCAGCATAAAATGAACGTAATGCTTTTGCACTCAAGAAGGTACCGTCAAGTACTTCACTATCAACCGCATTGATCTCTTTAAGGGTTTTTCCGTTCAAAGAAATAACAACTTTACCATCACCTTTTTTCGTGATTGATTGCTCATTCGCATAGAAATCGCCGCTGTTCATGTGGGCAACACGAGTTTTTGAACCCTCATCCCATGCACGTAGTTTGTGTGGGTTTTTCTTTGCAAAGTTTTTAACCGCAACCGCCGCACGACGATCTGAGTTACCCTCACGAAGAACCGGATTAACCGCTGAACCAAGACATGTAGCATAACGTGCAAAAATCTCTTTTTCTTCATCTGTTTTAGGCTCTTCCGGATAGTTAGGAAGATCGTAACCTTGAGATTGAAGCTCTTCAATACACGCTTTAAGCTGTGGAATCGAAGCAGAAATATTAGGAAGTTTAATGATGTTACCATCAGGCTGAGTTGCAATAACACCTAACTGAGCAAGATTGTCAGGAATGCGTTGAGCATCGCTCATTCTTTCTGGAAAAGTTGCGATTACGCGCCCTGCAAGTGAAATATCACTTGTTATGACTTCTACACCTGCTGCTTGTGTGAATGCATTTACGATTGGAAGTAGCGAATAAGTCGCTAGTGCCGGAGCTTCATCAATTACTGACCAAATGATTTTTGCCATCAGGTTCTCCTGTCATTTTTTTTATACGAGCATCATAACACTCTCACGAGAGTTTTTTTCTATTTAATGCCCTAAAGGGGAGAAGAAGTTCCAAATATGTTTCATTTTGTAGCATTTACTATGTTTTTACGGTGTGTAGAAAAGTAACTACTATAGATATGCTCACCATCCTTGCCGCGTACGAAATAGAGGTAATTAGTATCGGCGGGGTTCAGTGCGGCAGCTATTGCTTCTTTGGAAACGTTGCATACGGGATATTGTGGCAAACCTTTGTTTTTATACGTATTATAGGGAGTTCTGTCCGTTCGTATACGACGAGCGGTCACTTTTTGATGAGAGAATTCTCCGTAATTTAAGGTACCGTCCATTTGGAGACGCATCCCCTCTTTTATCCGATTATCAATAACGGAGCTTACATAGGGCATATCGCTGAGCGATGCTGCTTCTTTTTGTATAACGGATGCTTTTGTTACAATTTGTAACCATTTTTCCTTCTCAAAAGGTGTATTAAGCTCTTCAGCCCATCGTTGCATTTTCTTGTCCGATTCATTAAGGAGGTGAATAATCAAATCTTCTTCGCTGATTCCGTTCGGTATGCTGTAGGTATCAGGGACAAAGTTCCCCTCTTTATAAGGGGCGTGTTTCTCATACGCCGACACCAATAAATCTTTATCGAGCGACAGAGTTTCTGAGAGCTGTTCCAAGAATATAATACTCGTCTCACCCGGTATTAATGTAATCTGGCGTGTTGCCGCTTTTGCCGTCGTGAGGCGATAAAGATACTCGATTCGGCTCATTTTCTCCTCTTTGATATCAATCCACCCTTGCTGAGGCTGTCCTAATAATCGTAAAATAAACGCATCAAATTTATAAAGATTTACCCCTTCGCTTTGGAGGTGTGATATACTTTTAAAGACGGAACCTTGCGGTATATAGACGATTTTGGGTGATGTAACGGATGAAAACAGGTAAGTCATGAAAGATACAATCACCACCAAAATAATTCCAAAAACCCATAAGAGTGTTCTGCTTTTTTTAGTTTTTACTTTTTTTCTTGGCTTTTTCACGTTTGTCGCTTTGCTAGAGGGATTTAGTATTGACCATCTCACATTCAGAGGGGTCAAAGTTGAGAAATTATATCTAAAATGGGACAAAGCCCTCCATATAAAAGCC
>Ga0208863_1000331_pt1 | contig 55110 bp, 47 predicted proteins | sample RifOxyD3_FD_184040 | JGI IMG/M metagenome (GOLD analysis project Ga0208863, IMG submission 184040) | Soil microbial communities from Rifle, Colorado - Rifle Oxygen_injection D3 (SPAdes) | ecosystem: Environmental > Terrestrial > Deep subsurface > Rock core/Sediment | place: Rifle, Colorado... | reverse complement strand
CTGACGGTGTCACCACCCACAAGCCCGTTGAAGCTGACCACACCCGCAGAAGTCGTACTGCCATCGTAAACTTTGCTGTCCGTTACCGCATTCACGCCCAGCGCGGCTTTGCTGATCGTGCCAGTCGCGCTATTTTCTGTGACGGCGTAGTTATTGCCCGCATTGCCATCGTTCACCGTGTAGCTGGCAGGAGTCACCAGCAGACTGCTGCCGTTCACACCCAGCACATTCCGGTTGGCAAACGACTGGATTGCCCCGCTGACGGTGTCGCCACCCACAAGACCGGTCACATTCACCAGTCCCGTCGATGTTGTGCTGCCATCGTAAACTTTGCTGTCGGTCACCGCATTGATAGCCAATAGCGCTTTGCTGATCGTGCCCGTCGCACTATTTTCTGTGATGGCGTAGTTATTACCCGCATTGCCATCGCTCACCGTGTAGCTGGCAGGGGTCACCAGCAGACTGCTGCCGTTCACCCCCAGCACGTTCCGGCTGACAAACGACTGGATTGCCCCGCTGACGGTGTCACCACCCACAAGCCCGGTGAAACTGACCACACCCGCAGAAGTCGTACTGCCATCGTAAACTTTGCTGTCCGTTACCGCATTGATAGCCAGCGCGGCTTTGCTGATCGTGCTGCTGATATTGCCCGCTAGGGTCACGATATAGTTAAGCCCACCATTGCCGTCAGAGATCGTTGCAGAATTCAGGTTGACTGTTTTGTTGTCAGTTCCGGCGTCCCTGCTGGTATAGACAATGGCCGCATCCGTGACGGCATCCCCTGTGATCAGCGGAACAGAAAGTGCAATCAAATCAGCGGCTACAGCGTTATAAGCTATGCCGCCATCATATACTTTGCTGATCACCGGCACAGTTAAGGTTACTGGCTTCGCGGTAATATTGGCCGATGTGACACCGGGAGTGGGATTGGTGAACAAAGCGTAGCTGACTGCGGCACCGTTTACCGTGTTTGAGCCGCTAATGCTGTCGAAGCCAGTGTAATTGACCGCTTTTCCATTTCCTGCATTCCAGTCAGCAAAAGTCGCAGCACCCGGTGCCAGCGCAACATTGTAGAGGCCGCCGACGGTCGGATCGCCATTGAACGAGAGTGTTGCCGCCGTGTTGCGGTCATATACTTTGTTGTTCGCCTGCGCATATACCCATGCTTTTGCATCCATCGCTCCTGCCACCACCATAGGCTGATATGCAGCAATTTCCGCGCCCGTCGCAGCATAACTTACCGGATTGAAGCGAATTGTTGTCAGTGTGGAGCTAACTTGACCAGCTCCTGCAAATCTAACCGTTCCCATCCCTTTCCCATCATTACCTGCGAGCAGAATCACTGGACTGGAACCCGCAGGAACGGCGGTATCTGCAGTGATTGCTCCATTTACGATGACGTCATTGTTGGCACTCAGCAACACAGACCCGCCTCCACTGGCGGTCACGGCGTAAACGCTCACGTCATGCCCTGCGCTCATGTCGATTACAGAACCATTCGCACTTGCAGTCACCGCAGCACCGGGAGCTACGAGTATGTCATGCACAGCTATCAGTTTGATCCCGGAACCCGCCGTACTGGCGGTCATCGTGGCGTTGATGAGTACGTCATTTCCAGCGTTCAACGTAAGACTTTGCACTGTTGACCAGGTAATCGGGTCAGATACGACTATGTTATTCGTGACGGTAATCAAGCGATTCGAAATCGCCAAACTGTTCTCCACCTGAGCCGGCGTCTCATCCCCCGCTGCAAAAGCGATAGTCCAATTGACGGGATCTAGCAACCATAGGCCTGAATTACCGACAGGTGCCAGCGTATTAACTAGCGCGCTGTTGTCTAGCAATACATGGCTGGCTGACGTTTCAATAAAGCCACCATTTCCGCCATTTGGTGCCGAAGCGTCCAGTGTTCCGCCGACATTGATGGTGCCACTTTGCATATCAGCCAACAGCTTAATGGTGCCGTTGTGGTTATCAATGGTCTGTGCCCGAATCACACCGGTGTTATTGACCACAGTGGATAGCAAATTTCCAGCCGCTTGCGCAGTGAGTAGAACCTGTCCGCCATCCGCCTGAATCAAACCGCCATTTTGTAGCAACCCGTTCACCACACCTTGGTTCACAGATACATTGAGCAGACCATCCCCAGCCACATCGAGCGTAAATACGGTGCCTGCAGCAAGTGCGACCGTGCCAAGCTTCGCTGTGATGATACCTTCATTGCTGATTTTGGCACCCAACAGGGCGACATACCCGCCATTTACATTTGTGTTGATTACCCCTTGATTTCGGACTGAGCCATTGCTTGCGCCGGAAAAGTTATAGTTACTCGCCATAAAATCACGATCGCTAATGCCCAGAGTGGATGCGACCAGACCGGCGACATTGATAGACGAGCCCTGACCGAACAGGATGCCGTTCGGATTGACCAGAAATACTTTACCATTCGCCGACAGACTGCCAAGAATGCTCGATGGATCTGAACCCATCACCCGATTAAGCGCTACCGAGTTGTTGTCAGGTTGCACGAACCTTACCGTTTGTCCCGCTGCGATACTGAAACTTTGCCAGTTGATTGCCACGTTTTGCGTCGACTGGGTAATAGTGGTATTGCTCACAGCGCTGCTAATACTGGCCGCCCCTACTGATACGACACCGCCCAAGGGCAGCGCGTAAATATTGAATGAAATCAACAGAGATATTACCAGGACTGCCAAGGGAAAACTTGCGCTAATGCTAGCTAGTTTTGTGCAGAACGCAGCCTTTTTAGCTACGCTTTTGGTGTTTTCTGACTCACCTGCCAGCGTGCTGCTCTTGTCGCTCAAGATCAATTGGAAAATGCGTTTCATGGCAATTATCCTTACAGCCTACAAAGCTATATTCATTCAGAACAAAAGATATCCACACCAGCTATGGGACAAATTTGACTTGCGGGAATCGCAACACCCTCTCGCCACAATTTGAGTGCATACCGCTTCTCTTCGCCATCGACCAGAAAAATAACTTGCCGCGATTTGCTCAAGCGCGCCGCGCTGAGCGTCACACGGTATGCGGCTGGTTCGGGCGCATCACAAACCGGAAACGCGCACGGCATGCGCTCATCTAATCTGCCGTGCGGGAACAAGCTTGCCGTATGGCCGTCTGTGCCCAGGCCCAGCACCACCAGATCAAAGGCTGCAACGTTTGCGAGCAATTGTGCATACAGGATGGCCGCCAATTTTGGCTCCCCTTCCGCTGCTATCAGGTGAATCTGCGCTGACGGGATGGGCACTTGATCCAGCCAGAGTGTTTGTATGAGATGACTGTTACGTTCCGGATGATCAACCGGCAAACAGCGCTCATCCGCCAGATAGATATGCCAGACTGACCAATCGGTCTTGATCTCACGTAGCGCGCGGTAAAGACCGCGAGGGGAATGCCCACCGGACAAGACAACCCGAAAGCAGCCGCGCAAATCTATAGCCTGCTGCGCTGTGTCCACGACGTACTTTAAGGCGGCCTGAACCAGCAAAGTTTGACTGTCAAACTGATGCCAGCGACGCTTCTGCAATAAGGGCATAGCTATTTCCCTCCCGGCTCTGCATGGCCGCCAAAGCCTGCGCGCATCGCCGATAACACTTTTTCGGCAAAGGTGTGCTCCTGCCGCGAACGAAAACGAGCATACAAGGCGGCTGAAATCACATCTACCGACACCCTCTCGTCGATCGCCGCCTGCACCGCCCAGCGTCCTTCCCCGGAATCATTCACAAATCCGCTGTAATTGGACAATTCCGGGTTGTGTGCCAACGCCTCGGCAGTCAGATCCAGCAACCAAGAACTCACCACGCTGCCATGTCGCCATAACTGCGCGATAGCGGCAAGATCCAGATCGTAACGCTGTTCCGGCTGCACCGTTGCGGCATTGGCCTGTTTGAGTATTTCGAAGCCTTCCCCATACGCTTGCATCAGCCCATATTCGATGCCGTTGTGCACCATTTTGACGAAATGCCCGGCTCCAGACGGCCCGCAGTGCAGCCAACCCAGCACGGCATCGCCCGCATCAGAGCTCTTCTCTCCGGCCGGGGCCAGCGAGGTAAAGATGGGCGAAAGTTTACTCACCGCAGCCGCGTCGCCTCCCACCATCAGGCAATAACCGCGCGCTACCCCCCAGACACCGCCGCTGGTTCCGGCATCCAGATAAACAATTCCCTTGGCGGCCAGCAAAGCGGCGCGGCGCACATCATCCTTGAAATTGCTGTTCCCCCCGTCGATGATGACATCCTTGCTGTCAAAGAGAACAGCCAGCTCGCTCACCACCGCTTCTGTGGCCTCACCCGAGGGCACCATGATCCATGCCGAGCGTGGCACGGTCAGTTTTTCCGTCAGCTCCTGCAAACTTGCGGCGCCGATTGCGCCTTCCAAAACCAGTTGTGCGACCGATGCCGCGTTCTGATCAAAAACCACGCATTCATGGCCGTCTCGCATCAGGCGTCGCACCATATTTGCGCCCATTTTTCCCAGCCCTACCATCGCGATTTGCAATTGATTCTCCTCATAAATATCGTAAAAGCTCACCGCTGCCAGAGTATGTGGTTATCCTCTTGCGGAATTGGCAGGCCGTCGCGGTGCGGAATGAGCCGCGCCGTATAGTCAGAGACGGGGCGATGCGCCGGAATCCGGGTGCAATAGGCATAGCCGCCAATCGCACCAACCAGCGGTCGTACGCACTGCATCGGTATGCGAACTGATTGCCCGCCCGCGACCCCGTTGGCATACATTTCAAGCAGAACTGCGTCAGGAGTGAGGCCCGCCAAATACACGTGAACCTCAACAGAGTATGCATCGCCGTCCACAGCGCTATTCACAGACCCGAAGCGTATTGCCGGCCAGTTTTGTTCAAGTTCGTATCGTCTGGCAACCCGCTGCATGCCCAGCGCCCCCTGATCACCGGACATCTGAAGATAAGCCGCTGCCGCCGGCAGATAGTATTCTTCGGTGTACTGACAGACGGTGCGGTTGGCACAAAATTGCGGCGTCAGTTGCGCCATGCTCTCGCGCATCCGCCCAACCCACGCCACCGGCACCCCTTGTCCGTCACGCGTATAAAATTCGGGGATGACCTCGTTTTCGAGCAATTCATAAAGTGCTTCGGCATCCTTTGCATCCCATGCCGGATCATCGCCATGTTCCTGACCGTCACCGATCGCCCACCCCACCTCCGGCGTATAAGCTTCCGCCCACCACCCGTCCAGCTCAGAGATATTGAGTCCGCCGTTGACCAGCACCTTCATGCCGCTGGTGCCGCACGCCTCCCAGGGACGGCGGGGCGTATTGACCCACACATCAACTCCCTGAACCATTTTTTCGCTCAGATACATGTTGTAGTCGCTGAGAAAAACCACATGACCCGCGACCTCCGGGCGCCGGATGAAAGCCATCCATTGCCGAATCAAATCCTGACCGTTCATATCGGCGGGATGTGCCTTACCGGCAAGCACTAGCTGAACCGGTCGTCGCGGATTGAGCAGTAAACGGATCAAGCGCTCCGGATCATGCAAGAGCAAATTAGGTCTTTTATAGGACGCGAAACGACGTGCAAACCCTAACGTCAATATATTGGGATCAAACAGATGAGCGGCCGCGCTGACCGCATCACTAGAAGCACCTGATGATGCCTGTTGCCGGGAAAAACGCTCACGAACGTAACGCACAAATGACAAACGAGTATCGCTGCGCAATTGCCATAGCCTTGTGTCAGAAACGCTGCGGATCGCCTGCCCCATGCCTTGCGTTGTGCCCAGCCAGCGCTCCTTGCCACAGACCTCGGTCCACAATTCATCGGCCATAGCAGAATCCCAGGTCGGCATATGCACACCGTTGGTAATGTAGGCTATCGGCACTTCCTCGGTCGGCCAGTTCGGGAAAAGCGGTTCAAACAGCTTGCGGCTTACCGCTGCGTGCAGTCGGCTTACCCCGTTGATCGATCCGCTCGCCCTGATCGCCAGATAAGCCATATTGAAATACTCAGCAGGATCATTCGAATTCAGGCGACCTAAGGCGAGCAGATCATGCAGGTTAATACCCAAATGCTGAATGTAAGTACCAAGGTACTGTTCGATCAGCGCAGGAGAAAAACGGTCAAAACCCGCATCCACCGACGTGTGCGTGGTAAATACATTGCCGGTGCGCGTCACGCTCAGCGCCACCTCGAAAGACTGCCCGGTTTCCTCCATGTAATCGCGGATACGAGCCAGTACGGCAAAGGCCGCATGCCCTTCGTTGAGGTGACACACTGCAGGCTTTAATTCTAATGCCCGCAGCAATCGCCATCCGCCCAGTCCCAGCACCAGTTCCTGTTTAAGACGCAATTCCGAACCGCTACCGTATAACTCGCTGGTAATACCCCGGTGCACCGGATAATTGGCCACATCGTTACTGTCCAGCAAATAAAGTTTCACCCGCCCTATCTGAACCTGCCAGGCTCTTAGCCAAACCGAATAACCGGGCAACGGGATCTCCAGCCGCAGCCACTCCCCGTTCGCTTTGCGCAAAGGAGTGATCGGCAACTGTCCCGGATCGTTATACGGATACAAAGCCTGCTGCGAGCCATCCTGATCGATAAACTGACGAAAATATCCCTGCTGATACAGCAGCCCCACACCGACCACCGGCACACCCAAATCGCTGGCCGCCTTGAGCTGGTCGCCCGCCACGTTACCCAAGCCGCCAGAGTAAATAGGCAACGCCTCACTTAACATGAATTCCATACTGAAATAGGCCACACAGTTAAGTGCCGATCCGGAATGCTGTTTTTGAAACCATGCGGGGCAATTGGCCGCCTGCGCTTTGTATTTAATCAGGTCATCGATTTTTTTACGGTATGCCGGATCCGCCAGCGTGCGCAGAATTTTTTCACGCGACACGGTCTGCAACACATCAGAGGGATGATGCGTCAGATCCCATAGGGCCGGGTCCAGTTGTCGCCACACGTCATCTGTCGCATGATTCCACGCCCAGCGCATATCCAGCGCCAGTTCGATCAGCGAACTGACGCCGTCTACATCCACCGGCAGCAAGCTATACAGCGCATGACTGCCATCATTGGCCGTGATCAGTTCACACTCCTGCCCGCTCATTTTTTCAAGTCTCCGGCATGCGCACCCGGCTCACCATCAGGCTCACCACCTGGCGTACTCATCCATGCATGAAGTGCACGCAACAAGGGACGTTTCTTGTCTTGATGCGTTTGCATGCGGCGCAAAATATCGCTAAGCGTATGCATGGCCTCACGAATATACGGCCCTTTGTTCAGCATCACGCACTCGGCTCTCTCCCCCATCGCAGCATCCGTAATCTCGGCCCGGGAGGGAAGTCCTGTTCTGGCTAAGGTTTCCAGAACCTGAGTTGCCCAAATTACCGGTATATGTGCGGCTTCGGTTGCCCAGAGAATTTCCTCCTGCACTTCGGCCAGCCGCTCATAACCGCACTCAACAGCCAGATCACCTCGCGCAATCATCACCCCGGCCGCCTTACCGGCCATCACTGAAAACAACAATTCGGGGAGATTTTCGAAGCTGCGCCGGGTCTCGATTTTGAGCATGATGCCAAGTGCCGGCGCGCCCAACTCACACAAACGCTTACGCAGTATGTTCACATCCGCAGCACACTGCACAAAGGACAAGCCGACCAGATCCGCCAGCCTGGCCACAACCGCCAGATCTTCATTATCCTTATCCGTCATGGCAGGCAAGTTAAGCTGACTGTCCGGCAAATTGATGCCCTTGTCACCGGCCAGCTTCTCTCCGCCGTCACGAACATGGGTGATTTCTACATCCAGATATTCAGTCGCAACACCCCGGATCACGCCGCCAATACGTCCATCATCGAACCAGATACGTTCACCTAAATTAACCTGAGCGAATATTTCCGGCAGCGTACAGGCAATGGCGGCTACCTGCGCGCAGCACTGCGGCTTTAGCGTCGCCGGCAACGGAAAGGAATGGCTGGTCAGATGCAGGTGATCGCCTAACTCAAGATGGACCGATCCCTCAGAGCAAGACACTCCTTGTACCTGTGCCGTTCTTTTACCCTTGCCCTTGCGGCGGCGCTTCAGTTTAGTTTCGGGCACCAGATAGGCTGTCTTTGCACATTCAGCCAGCACCCCGATCCGATTACGCTGAACCACCAACAGGCAGCGCCGGGCACCAGAGGCATCGGTAAAATCAAGGTGATCACCTGCTTTCAGCGCGTTCAGCCAGTCGATATCGACCCCGACGTGATGCTCAACGCCCGTTTTCATCGCGCCCACGGGGTGCAGTTGAACCTGCACATTGCGTACTACCTTGCCAATCCTGTCCCGCTGCGGGCTCAGTTTAAGCACGGGCAGTTCACGGGGAATAGCACCTGTGCGCAGTTTTGGCCCGCCAAGATCCATCAATATTCGTATGGGTCTCCCCTCTACCTCCGCCGCGCGGCGTACATTCGCAGCCATCGCCTGCCATTCCAGTGGCGTATCGTGCGCGCAGTTGATACGGGCGATATCCATACCGGAACTCGCCAGTTGCAGCACCCGCTCAAAATTCACAGCGGCTTCCGGGGACAGCGTGACCATGATGCGTACAGCGCGCCCGAGCGGATTGGGCCCGAGCAAATCACAGGTATGTTTTTCCAGCAGCTTGCGACCGCTATGTATGCTGGCGGGTTCATCCGGGTTTGGCGGCGGGCATATCTCACCGTCTAAGCGTTGCAAAATGCCGAGTATTTTATCCAGATTGGCCAAAACATTGGACTCCGCCCGCCCCAGAGAGGAGACGCCGATGTGGTCTAGTTTTTCCTGTAAGGGGCGACGGTCACGCTGACGCAGCGCCAGATAATGGGCAAAATTCCTCGCACTTGCCCGGTAATCTGGATGAACGCCTGCAATCCAAACCGCCAGACTCACCTCGTGCTCCCGCATACTGCTACGCAATGCCAGCAACTGGCCGATGAGCGGTTTATAACTGGTCATCTTCACGATACCTGCCCGATGTGGTTGTTTCATGGTTTTTCGATGAAGCGAACCTTAAAACCGTTTCGCTCCCTAAATTGATCTGGTTTTCATCCTGCAGGTCTGCACGAATACTGTCCGTGCGCCACCCCACACAAGGCGATTTGTGCGTTAGCGCACAGGACACAATCGCGATGCAGGATATGGTTGCACAATGAATAATTCCCCCATGAAACGCGCCGACGCGCTGGTAATCTTTGGTGTCACTGGCGATCTTTGTCACAAGATGATATTTCCCGCGCTCTACGCGATGGCGAAACGGGGACGGCTGGACTTTACGGTGATCGGCGTAGCGAGGCGAGCGTGGTCCCCTGAACAGTGGCGTGATCGTTTGACAGACAGCGTGACACAGACGGGCAGCGACTATGACGCTGCCGCACTCGAGTACTTATTGTCAAAATTCAGCTATGTTCAGGGCGACTATGCTCATCCTGACACGTTTACTGCATTAAAAATCGCACTCAATGGCAGCCGTTATCCTGCACACTATCTGGCCGTTCCCCCTGCACTTTTTGGCCCGGTTATCCTGGGATTGTTCGTCAGCGGCCTGGCCGAGCAGGCGCGTATCATCGTCGAAAAACCGTTCGGCAATAACTACGCCACCGCTCAGGAGCTCAATCGCATTGCGCTGTCCGTCTTCCCCGAAGAGCGGATATTTCGCATCGACCATTATCTGGGCAAGGAGGCGATCATGAATATTCTCTATTTCCGCTTCGCCAATTCTTTTCTGGAACCGATATGGAATCGCAATTGCGTGGACAGTGTGCAGATCACCCTGTCGGAGCAATTCGGCGTCAGCGGGCGCGGCAATTTTTACGAGGAATCCGGCTGTTTGCGCGATGTGATTCAAAATCACCTGTTCCAGATCGTCGCCTTGCTGGCCATGGAACCGCCGGCTTCCCGCAGCCAAATGGCGATAAAAAATGAAAAAGCCAGCGTGTTTCAGGCGATGCGCCCGCTGCTGCCGGACGATGTGGTGCGAGGACAGTACTCAGGCTACCGGAATGAACCCGGCATCGCCCTCAATTCAGATGTCGAAACCTTCTGCGCACTTAAACTATTCATCGATAGCTGGCGCTGGCAGGGCGTGCCCTGGTATTTGCGTTCGGGGAAGTGTCTGGCCGAATCGGTAGCGGAAGTCGTGGTGCAGTTAAAACCGCCACCGCAACAACTATTTGACGACGCAGGTTCCGCTCCTGCGAATTATCTGCGTTTCAGGCTTACTCCCAATTCCGCTGTGGCCCTCGCCGCTCGCGTTAAACGTGCAGGCAAGGACTTCATCGGCGACCAGCGTGAACTCTATCTGCTCGAACAACAAGCCGGTGAGGAATTACCCTACGAACGCTTGCTCTCGGACGCCATGGCGGGCGATGCGACCTTGTTCACCCGCGAGGACGCCGTCGAAGCCGCCTGGGCGGTGGTCGAACCGGTGCTGGACAACCACCATCCCGTTCATTCCTATCAACCTGGCAGCTGGGGCCCCGAACAGGCCGACGCGCTTATTGCACCATCAGGCCGATGGCGCAACCCGAAACCAGCGAAACTATGTGACTGCCATGGCGAATAAATCCCACAAAAACATACTGATACCCGGACAGAGAAAATCATGACAATCGAGCAACTATGTATCAACACCCTGCGCACGCTGGCTATCGATGCGGTTGAACAGGCGCAGTCCGGCCACCCCGGTACCGCAATGGGCGCAGCTCCTGCCGCCTACTGTTTGTGGCAGCATTTTTTGCGCTACGATCCCGAGGACAGTGGATGGCCTAACCGCGACCGTTTCGTGGTGTCCTCCGGTCACGCCTCCATGCTGCTGTATGGACTGCTCCACCTGAGTGAAGTCAGGACGGCACGCGGCGACCATCCCGCAGGACTCGCGGTTAGCCTCGATGATATCAAGCAGTTTAGGCAACTTGGCAGCCGTTGCACGGGGCATCCGGAACACGGCTGGACGGATGGCGTAGAGACAACAACCGGCCCGCTTGGGCAAGGCGTTGCAACGAGCGTCGGCATGGCGATTGCAGAGCGCTGGCTGGCCACCACCTACAACCGTCCCGATTTCAATCTGTTTGGATACAAAATCTATACCCTATGCGGTGATGGCGACATGATGGAGGGCATCAGCAGTGAAGCGGCTTCTCTGGCCGCTCATCTCAAACTTTCTAACCTGTGCTGGATTTACGACGCCAACAAGATCACCATCGAAGGCTCAACCAGCCTCACCTTCACCGAGAATTTACAAGCGCGTTTCACCAGCTACGGTTGGCAAGTGCTGCGTGTCGCCGATGCCAACTGTCTGGGGCAGCTCAGCGCCGAATTTAACAGTTTTCTTGAAACCGCTGACCGCCCTACCCTGATCATCGTGCCCAGCAGTATCGGCTACGGCTCCCCCCACAAACAGGGATGCCGTGAAGCGCACGGCGAACCGCTGGGCACCGAAGAGGCGCAGCTGACCAAAGAGTGTTACCAATGGGACCCGGATGCCAAGTTTTACATTCCAGATGACGTGGTAGCACATTTTCGTGCGCATTTCGGACAACGCGGCAAAACACATCGAGCCGACTGGGATACCACGTTTGCCGCCTATCGGGCCAGCTACCCGCAACTGGCGGCCGAGATCGATTGCATGCAGCGCCGTGATTTGCCAGCGGACTGGGATCGCAACTTGCCGAATTTTTCTGCCGATACGAAAGGAATGGCGACACGCGAGGCCTCGGAACAGGTACTCAATGCCATCGCCAGAAATATCCCCTGGCTGGTGGGCGGCGCGGCGGATCTTGCGCCCTCGACCAGAACGCGTCTGAACCCGGTTTTAGCGAGAGATTTTCAGGTCGCCGGAATATCGGGCGACTACAGCGGACGCAATCTTCACTACGGTGTGCGTGAGCATGCCATGTGCGCCATCAGCAACGGCCTGAGTCTGTCTAAACTGCGCCCGTTTAGCGGCAGTTTTCTGGTGTTTAGCGACTATGCGCGCGGCGCACTGCGGCTGGCCGCCATGATGAAAATCCCGGTCATCACCATCTGGACACACGACAGCTTCCTGATGGGCGAAGACGGTCCCACTCATCAACCCGTGGAACAGATCGCGTCACTGCGTGCCATGCCCGGGATGCTGGTGTTGCGTCCAGCGGATGCGAATGAGCTGGTCGAGACATGGCGAGTGATCATGATGAACAACCGCCAGCCGGTTTGTCTGATTTTGTCGCGGCAGGCACTGACCACGCTGGATCGCAGCCGTTACGCCTCAGCTGCTGGTGTGGCGATGGGCGCCTATGTGCTGGCCGACGTTCCTGAGCATCGTCCCGATGTGCTTTTGCTGGCGACAGGCAGCGAAGTTAACCTTTGCATCGCAGCCCATGAACAGCTAAGGGATGAAGGAATCAGCGCCCGCGTGATCAGTATGCCGTGCTGGGAACTGTTCGAAGCGCAGAGTCAGGAATACCGTGATAGTGTACTGCCGCCAGACATTAAGGCGCGCGTAACGATAGAAGCCGCATCCGGATTTGGCTGGGAGCGCTATGCGGGAAGTAGCGGCTGCATCATCAGTCTGGATCATTTTGGCCTGTCAGCACCGATGCATGTGCTGCAAAAAGCATTCGGCTTCACAACCTCCGACATCATCGCCGCCGCCAGAAAACAGATACACGCTTAAAACGCACTGGGCACGCATAATGCAACTTCGTCGAACGTCATCAGGATGATCGCCGGCACCACCATTTCCTCAACTCCTCCAGTGTCAGCATGGCAAAGGCACAGGGAATCAGCAACACCCACACCTCACCTGGGATAGGCAATGTGCCAAACAGGGCATTGCCTGCCGGCGTGTAGTCGATCAGCAGAATCAGGATAATCTCCGCAAACACGCCAGCAAGAATTAGCTTATTTTTCAATATATTACCGGACAATATTGAATCGCGGTCGCTGCGACAGATGAACACATTGACCACTTGCATGACGATAATTGCACTCAAGGTCGCCGTGGTGCCACGAAGATAAAGCGCATCGTGAGGCGCCATGACGCCGCCATAGCGCCAGCCTCCTTCGTGCAATACCCAGAAAAAAGCCGACAGTGCGACGATGGCCTCCATGACACCCAAAAACAGGTAGGCGCGCAGCAGCAAGGCACCGTTGAGCAGACGTTCCGTGGGCAATCTGGGCGGTTTTTGCATAATGGCAGGATTAGGACTTTCCGTGCCTAAACCTAGGGCTGGCAGCATGTCAGTGCCCAGATCGACGGCCAGTATCTGTATCACCGTCAGCGGCAACGGCACTTTAAACAGGACCAGCGCCAGATAGGGCACGGCCTGAGGAATATTGGAAGTTAAGATATAGGTCAAAAATTTGCGGATATTGTCAAAAACGGCGCGCCCCTCTTCGATCGCCGCCACGATGCTGGCGAAATTATCGTCCAACAATATCATGTCTGCAGCCTCCTTCGCCACGTCGGTGCCGGCTATCCCCATGGCGATACCGATGTCCGCTTTTTTCAGCGCGGGCGCATCGTTTACCCCGTCACCGGTCACGGCGACGACATGGCCTTTATTCTGCAATGCCATCACGATGCGCATTTTCTGATCGGCTTTCAGCCTGGCAAACAGGATCTGGGGCGCATCGAGTTTGAGCTGCAACTGGATGGCGGACAGGTGTTCCATTTCATCGCCGGTCACCACCACAGGATTGCTGCAAAGCCCGATTTCACGCGCAATGGCCACGGCGGTGTGCGGATGATCGCCGGTTACGATGATCACCTTGATGCCCGCTAACTGACATTTTCTTATTGCATCAGGCACTTCGGCGCGCGGCGGATCTTCCAGCCCCACCAGTCCATTGAGAATCAGTCCTGCTTCCAGTAGCTCATGCGCGCAGCCGGCCGCTACCGCTCGCGAGGCGAACGCCAGCACGCGCAGCCCCTGTTCTGCCATATTTTGTTCAGCGTTCAACATCGACTCGCGCAGAGCGGCATCGAGTCTCACCCGCCCGTTCGCCATTTCTACGTGAGTACACAAGGGCAATACGGTCTCCAGCGCCCCCTTGGTATAGAGCACCAGACCATCCTCAGACTGGTGCAGCGTCGATAGACGTTTGCGGTCGGTATCAAATGGCACCTCGTCGAGCAGGGGACGTTCTGCCCACCCGCTATCAACCTGTTCGGCCAGACTGACTAAGGCCACCTCCATCGTGTCACCCAGCCAACTGCCGTCCTCTTTTTGTTTCAAGGTGTGACAGTAGCGCAGCGTCGCCATAAAATTACTATATAAATCAGAGTGCAAGCGCAAATAATCCGGTGTCTGGCTAACGCCATCAAGAAAAACCAGTTTTACTTCCATGCGGTTGAGCGTCAGCGTACCGGTTTTGTCGGTGCAGATGACAGATGCCGATCCCAGCGTTTCCACCGAGGGCAGATGTCGCACCAGTGCATTGCGACGCGCCATGCGCTGTGTCGCCATGGCAAGGGATAGCGTCACCGTGGGCAACAGTCCTTCCGGCACATTGGCGACGATAATGCCGATAGCGAAAATCAGATTCGCCCAGAACGGAAAACCCATCGCCTGACCGACAAAGAAAAAAATTGCGCCCAGTCCCATCGACAAGCCCGCAACAAGATGAGAGAGACGAACGATTTCACGCTGCAGCGGGGATAGTCGCGCCTTAGGTGTCTGAGTCAGATGTGCGATCTTGCCGAACTCGGTATTCATCCCGGTGGCAAACACCAGGGCTTTTCCTTCTCCAGCGACCACAGAAGTGCCTGCCAGCAGGATATTATTGCTGTGCAGTACACCTTCAGCACTACTAGGCTTCGCATCACACGCCTTGACGCTCGATTCTCCGGTGACGGTGGCGGTATTAAGCAGCAAACCATAGGCTTCGATCACACGGCAATCGGCGGGTACGTTATCGCCTTCCTGCAGCAGAATCAAATCGCCCGGCACCAGTTGTGCCGCATCGATCTGCTGCACCCCGCTTCTGAGCACTTTGACCCGATTGGGCAACAACTTGAGCAGGACAGACAACGCCCGCTCGGTGCGAAACTCCTGCCAGAAGGAAAACAGTCCGTTGATCAAGATCACGCCCAGTATGGCGTATCCCAGCATCGCCATGCCTTGCCCCGCATCGCGCCACTCGGCGATAAACGCGAGTATGACAGCGAACCACAGCAGCAAGGCAAAAAAGTGGGTAAACCCCTTGAGGAACTTGATCCACAACGGTTCAACCGGCATGACCTCAATCTGATTGGGTCCAAACTCCAGCCTGCGCCGCTCGGCTTCAGCCTCCGTTAAGCCAGTGTGCCCGCTGTGCAAACTGGCAATCGCCTGCTCGGCGTTAAGTAAAAGGATATTCACAATTTTTCATACGACCGGCACTTATCCGAGCTGCAAGCCACCCGGATGAGTGCCATAGAGAAATTCGCATTAGTGCACATATTCTCTCCTTTATGCAAAGCCGTACACGTCGGCTCGGGCCTAATCATAACAATGTGGACAACCGCTTTTTCAATCTTCACCTTTTTCTCTGCAACGCTCTGTGCGCTTAAACACAAAGAAACGCGGAATCACCCAAACTTAATTGAGGCTTAAGCAATCCTTAAGGTTCACCGTTTATCCTGCACACATCAAAACTCAACACAGAGGCCAAAAATGTTAAACAAAATTTATGTATCTGTTTTATTTTCTTCACTGATCGCAACGGCTCTGCCTGCCATGGCACAAGCGCCAGAAGAAATACTGGCAGACATTACGCATGAAGCGCGTACCGGCAATCCGGCATTTAAAGGCTTTTCCGCCTCGCAGGGCGAAATATTTTTCAAAGAAAAACACGGCGGAGAATGGGCTTGTGTGTCTTGCCACACTGACAAACCGGCAACGCCAGGCAAACATGCCAAGACAGGTAAGCTCATTCAACCGTTAGCGCCGGCAGCAAATCCCGAACGCTTCACCAATCCAGCCAAAGTCGCGAAATGGTTCAAACGCAACTGCAACGATGTATTGGGCAGAGTTTGTAGCGCACAGGAAAAAGGCGATGTCATGAGTTATCTGCTCACTGTAAAAAACTAAAGAGATATCTATATCATGTTGATTAATAACAAATTAAGAACACTCATTGCCGCCACTTTGCTGACTGGCGCAATATCGGCATCGGCCCGCGCTGACGACGATGAAGACCATCGTCCATTCGCCAAAAACAAAGTCTGGCAATCCGAGTGCGGCGAATGCCATGTCGCATACCCGCCCGGAATGTTACCCGCCGCATCCTGGCGGGTACTGATGTCAGGACTGAACAAACATTTCGGCTCAGATGCCAGCTTGGACAAAGCTACAGCTCGCGAAATCAGCGATTTCCTCGAAAAAAATGCGGGTCGCCGTCGTCATGAGTCAACCCCGCTGTTGCGCATCACCGAGACCCGCTGGTTTATACACGAACACGATGAAATAGCAGAGCGAACCTGGAAAAACCCCAGGATTAAGAGTCCTGCCAACTGCGCCGCCTGTCATCCGGGTGCTGAAAGCGGCAACTTCAACGAACACAACATCAGAATTCCTAAATAAAAGGAGAGCGTCATGGAAGTCCGCAAATTGATTTGGGATGTACCGACCCGTGTATTTCACTGGCTGCTGGTCGCTTCATTCGCTGTCGCATTTTTAACGTCCGAATCAGAACACTATCGCGATATCCATGTGGTGATGGGCTACACGCTGCTGGGCTTGATCGCCTTTCGTCTGGTATGGGGTTTCATTGGAACGCGCTATGCGCAGTTTAAATCATTTTTATTTTCACCTGCGGAAACAGCCAGATATCTGGCCTCCATGCTCAAAGGACACCCGAAGCACTATCCGGGTCACAACCCGGCAGGCAGTCTGGCGGTATTCACACTGCTAGGCTTAGGGATCGTCTCTGGCGTCAGTGGCGTACTGTTATTTCAGGATGTCGGCGGGGAAGCACTGGAAGAACTGCACGAAATGGCTTCATACGGCATGTTGACAGTCGTTGCGCTGCATGTGGCCGGGGTGCTGGCCAGCAGTCTGTTACATCGGGAAAATCTCGTCCGCGCCATGATCACCGGTTATAAATCGGTACAAACTGTCGGCGAGCGAGGAATCAGTTGCGCATATACATGGCTGGGTGCCATCATTCTGGCCATCGTGCTGGCGTTCTGGATTGGCTTTCCTGCAACCGGACTGATAGCACCCATTTCCGGCGATGCCGAGTCACGGCAACACGACGATTAGAAAACGGACAGACCAATGCGCATACTGGTAGTCGAAGACGATGCCTTGTTAGGCGATGCCCTTCAGGCCGGCTTAAAACTGGCGGGTTACGCCGTGGATTGGATGAAAGACGGCGCATCCGCCGATCAGGCGCTCCTCACCGAGCCTTATGCCGCAGCCGTGCTCGATTTAGGTCTGCCGCGCCTGTCTGGTTTAGCGTTGTTGCAACGTTTACGCGGACGGCATCATACTATTCCCGTACTGATCCTCACAGCCAGAGATACCGTAGAGGATCGCATCAAGGGTCTGGATGCAGGCGCTGACGACTATTTGGTCAAACCCTTCGACATGGGGGAATTATCCGCGCGTTTACGTGCGTTGATCCGTCGTTCCAGCGGAAAACCTGCTGCAGCGCTCTCTGCCGGCGGCGTGGAACTCGACCCTGCGACCCATAAAGTCCGCTACGGAGGCGTGCCGATTGAACTGCAAGCCCGCGAATTCGCGGTGCTGCACGCCTTGATGTTGAATGCAGGACGGGTGCTATCGCGCGCCCAGATCGAGGAGCAACTCTATGCCTGGGGCGAAGAGATCGAAAGCAACGCAGTCGAGGTTCACATCCACCATTTGCGCCGCAAGCTGTTCAGCCGTTTGATCGAAACCATACGCGGCGTGGGTTACCTGATTCCCGACTGACATGCCTATCTCTTTAAAACAACGTCTTTTGCTGCTCTCCCTGACCACCGTGCTGGTAGTGTGGGTCGCTGCGAGTCTGTTTACCTATTTCGATGCGCGCGAAGAATTTGAAGAATTACTTGATGCGCATCTGGCTCAATCCGCGTCCTTGCTGGTGGCGCAAAGTTCGCATGACCTCGATGAAATTGAAACTGAGCACGCCCCCCTGCTGCATAAATATTCGCGCCAGGTGGCGTTTCAAGTGTGGAACGAGGAACGCGTGCTGCGCCTGCATTCTGCCAACGCCCCCACGCAATTGCTGGCGACAAAGGAGCAAGGCTACAGCGACAACGTGATCGAGGGCAAACGCTGGCGCGTATTTTCTACACTGGACGCAGCGGAAAACAACCTGATTCAGGTCGCAGAACGCACTGATGTACGCGATGAACTGGCCGAGGGCATTGCGGGCAATCTGCTCAAACCGTTGCTCGTTTCTTTGCCACTATTGGCCTTGCTGCTCTGGATTGCCGTATCGCGCAGCCTGCGTCCGCTAGTTAAACTAACCGCCGAAGTGGGACAACGCGAACCGGAGAATCTGCACGCTTTGGAGGTAGCGAGTGCACCGGCCGAAGTTCAGCCACTGATAGAGCGACTCAATCAATTATTTGCCCGCATGGAGGCCTCCTTGCAGAATGAGCGGCGCTTCACCGCCGATGCTGCCCACGAATTACGCACGCCGGTAAGCGGAATCAAAGCACAGGCGCAAGTGGCTCTTGCGACAATTGACGACGAACAGCGCCGCCACGCGCTCGACAACGTCATTCTGGGCTGCGACAGGGCCACTCGCTTGATCGAGCAACTGCTGACCTTAGCTCGCATCGATAATTTGGGCGATGATTTGACCGAATCCTGCCCGTTAAAGGCGATCGCGGCAGAGGTAATCGCCCAAATCGCACCGATGGCACTAAAACAGGACGTGCGACTCGAATTGTGCGCAGGGGAAGAGCATGTGGTCAACGGCAACCCTTTGTTGTTGCGCATTTTGTTGCGAAATATAATCGATAATGCCGTGCGCCACACACCATCAGGCACCGAGGTAAAAATCAACGTCAGCGCAATATCAGGTCTAACCTGCCTATCGGTGACGGATAGCGGTCAGGGCATTCCTGAAGCCGAATTATCCAGAGTCGCTGAACGCTTTTATCGCCCTGTCGGCACGACGGCCAGCGGGAGCGGCTTAGGATTGTCGATCGTCAAACGGATCGCAGAAATTCACCACGCCACACTCGATCTCAAACCTTCAAGCACCGGGCTGACGGTGAGTCTGATGTTTAAGTGACTATTGATATCGCCAATGCAAGAACGAGTATCTTACATTTAAAAATATGGATCACAGAAATAACCCGGCAAAAACAATGGGTGACATGATTAGCCACCTCACCACTTAGGCCGCACGATTTTTCTTGATTAAATCGTAGGCCAGCTGAATCTCCTTGGCCTGCTCGGTCGCCATCGCAATCATATCTTCCGGCACGCCCTGCCCCATCAGTTTATCTGGGTGATACTGACTGATCAGTTTTCGATATGCGCGTTTGATCTCGGCATCGGTACTGTCTTTTTCTACCCCCAGCGCCTTATAAGCATCGTTCAAGGCATCGGCTGGAGTGACCTGCCCTGCACCAAAATGCGACTGATTCAGTACCATCTCCAGCAACTGCTTGAAAGCGACATCATCAAAACCCAACTGTGCGGCAATGTCGGCCAGCAACGCCTGTTCTGCAGGATGAAACTCTCCATCAGCCAGCGCCATCACGATCAGATAAACCAGCAATACCTGTTTCAAATTCTTGGTATGACCGCATACCGACATAAAACGGCGGCAGGTGGGGGATATGTCAAACGCCGGCGCAGAACCTTGTTTAAACCAGACAATCGCCTGCTGCCTGTGCTCCGCCGTCATGCCCATCTTCTGCATAAACTGCTCTACATGACTGATCTCCTCCGGCGTCACCACCCCGTCCGCCTTGGCTAACTTACCCATGGCGATAAACAGCGTTTCGAGAAACACAGCCTGACGGAGTGCATTCTGCAATGGGTTCATTCCACCCGTTCCGTACGCGCGCATGCGATCAATAAATCCGCCTGCCAACAAGCCCAACAGCGCTCCAAAAAAGCCGAGAAAGTAATAGCCCGCAATAAAACCGATCAATTTAAACAAGGCAAACTCCAAAAAATCAGTTAAAACAGAGGCGATCCCTGCTCGCCTCTGTTTATTTCAAACGACGCTCAACCCACCCAGCGACGGGCGTTCTGGAACATTTTCAGCCACGCCCCGTTTTCCTGCCAGTCAGACGGATGCCATGAATGCTGCACGGCACGGAACACGCGTTCAGGATGCGGCATCATGATGGAGAAGCGACCGTCCGGCGTAGTCAGCCCGGTAATCCCTTGCGGCGAACCGTTAGGATTCAAGGGGTAAGTCTCTGTCGCCACACCGCGATTGTCCACATAACGCAAGGTCACCAGATCCTGCGCGGCCTTGAGCTTCTTGGCGCTGCCAAAATCGGCATAACCTTCGCCGTGCGCCACCACAATCGGCATGCGACTGCCGGCCATACCGTCGAACAGGATGGAAGGGGATGGCTGGATCTCGACCATCACGAAGCGCGCCTCGAACTGCTCAGACTGGTTGCGCGAAAAATGCGCCCAGTTTTGTGCGCCGGGGATGATTTCGTGCAGATTGCTCATCATCTGGCAACCGTTGCACACACCCAGCGCGAAGGTATCGGTGCGATTGAAAAACGCTTCAAACTCATCGCGCGCACGACCGTTTAACAGAATGGATTTCGCCCAGCCCTCACCCGCCCCCAGCACGTCGCCGTAGGAGAAACCACCGCAGGCCGCTACCCCTTTGAAGTCCGCCAGATTGACGCGACCGCTGATGATGTCGCTCATGTGCACATCGACAGAGGCGAAACCGGCACGGTCAAACGCCGCCGCCATTTCCACCTGACCGTTCACACCCTGTTCGCGCAGGATTGCCATCTTGGGACGGCGCTTCAAAATTGCCGGAGACTTGTTCAAGTCGTAAGTCAAGCTCACGTGCAGGCCGGGATCGGTCGCATCCAGCAGACGATCGAATTCGGATTGCGCACAGTCAGGATTGTCGCGCAGCTTTTGCAACTGATAAGTCGTCTCAGACCAGATGCGTTGCAGGTTCACGCCGGAATCGGCATACAGCGTTTGACCGCTGCGAACCACGTTGATCATGCCGGTCTGATTAGGCTTAGCAATGGTGTAAGCCGCCAACCCCGCATCGCGCGCCTGTTGCAGAATTGCTTCAGCGTCGCTACTGCGCACCTGTACCACCGCGCCCAACTCCTCGTTGAACAAGGCAGCCAGCGCATCGCCCGGCAATTCATCCAAACTAACATCCAGACCGATGTGCGAGGCAAACGACATTTCGCACAACGACACCAGCGCGCCGCCATCCGATCTGTCGTGGTAGGCCAGCAGCGAACCATCAGCATTAAGCAATTGAATTAATTCAAAAAATAATTTCAAGCTAGCGGCAGAGTCAACATCGGGTGCGACATTGCCAACCTGTTTGTACACCTGCGCCAGGGCTGAACCCCCCATACGGTTTTTGCCGCAACCCAGATCGATCAGCAGCAAAGTCGTATCGGGATCGGCCAGCAGTTGCGGGGTGAGCGTGCTGCGGGTATCCAAACAAGGTGCGAAAGCCGTCACGATCAGCGACAGAGGGGACGTCACCGATTTATTTTCATCGCCATCCTTCCAGGTCGACTTCATCGACATGGAGTCTTTGCCGACCGGAATACCGATACCCAATTGAGGGCACAACTCCATCCCCACCGCATGCACGGTGTCGAACAGCGCGGCATCTTCACCGTGGTGACCTGCCGCCGCCATCCAGTTCGCCGACAGCTTAATGTCACCGATCTTGGCGATCTTTGCCGCCGCGATATTGGTCAGCGCTTCGCCCACCGCCATACGGCCGGAAGCTGCTGCATTTACCAGCGCCAGCGGGGTGCGTTCTCCCAGTGCGTACGCCTCGCCCAGATGCGTATTGAAACCCATCAGGGTCACGGCCACATCTGCCACCGGCACTTGCCAGGGACCGACCATCTGATCGCGTGCGGTCATGCCGCCCACGGTACGGTCGCCGATAGCAATCAAAAATATCTTGTTAGCCACCGCCGGCAGACGCAACACTCGTTCCAGCGATTCTTTCAAGTCCAGCGACGCGGTGTCAAAAGCCGTCAATTGGGGCGTTTCACGCACCACGTTGCGCGTCATCTTAGGCGGCTTGCCCAGCAGCACCGACAGCGGCATATCCACCGGATTATTTTCAAATTCCGTGTCGTGCACGATGATCTGATCGTCTTCCACCGCGACACCGACCACGGCGAACGGGCAACGTTCGCGCTCACAGAAGGCGCGGAATTCTGCCAGGCGTTCCGGTGCGATCGCCAGCACATAGCGTTCCTGAGATTCATTGCACCAGATCTGACGAGGCGACATGCCGGTTTCATCCAGCGGGATCTTGCGCAATTCAAATGCCGCACCGCGACCTCCACCATGCACCAGTTCCGGCAGTGCATTGGACATACCGCCCGCGCCGACGTCATGGATGGACAGAATAGGATTGTTCTCGCCCAACTGCCAGCAGCGATCGATCACTTCCTGCGCACGGCGCTGCATTTCGGGGTTACCGCGCTGCACCGAGTCGAAGTCCAGATTTTCTGCATTGCTGCCGGTATCCATACTGGATGCCGCGCCGCCGCCTAGCCCGATCAGCATGCCCGGACCGCCCAGATGCACCACCAGCGCGCCTATCGGCAGATCGTGCTTATGCGTGTGGATCGCCGAGATACTGCCCAAACCGCCCGCCAGCATGATGGGCTTGTGGTAGCCGCGCATTTCGCCGGCGACGTTTTCCTCGAAGGTGCGGAAATAGCCGGTCAGATTCGGGCGACCGAATTCGTTGTTGAATGCAGCTCCGCCCAACGGACCGTCCAGCATGATCTGCAAGGCCGTGACAATGCGGGAAGGTTTACCGTAATCGGCTTCCCAGGGCTGCTCGAAGCCGGGAATATTCAGATTGGACACGGAGAATCCGGTCAAGCCCGCCTTGGGACGTGAACCGATACCGGTCGCACCTTCATCGCGGATCTCGCCGCCCGATCCTGTCGCCGCACCCGCAAAAGGCGCGATCGCGGTTGGATGGTTATGCGTCTCCACCTTCATCAGCGTATGGGTCAATTCTTCGGAAAATTCATATGCGCCGCCGGTGCGAGGATAAAAACGCTCGACCGATGCGCCTTCGATCACCGAAGAATTGTCGGAATACGCCACCACCGTACCTTCAGGGCTGACCTTATGGGTGTTGCGTATCATGCCGAACAGCGACATATCTTGCACCACACCGTCGATCACCCAGTCGGCGTTGAAAATCTTGTGGCGGCAATGCTCGGAATTGGCCTGAGCGAACATCATCAATTCGACATCGGTAGGATTGCGCGCCAGCTTCTTGAAGTTTTCCACCAGATAGTCGATCTCATCGGTCGACAAAGCCAGCCCCATCTCGCGGTTAGCTGCGGCTAATGCCTCTGCGCCGCCATTTAAAATATCAACAAATTCAAGTGGTTGTGGTTCACCATGACGGAATATTTTATCCGCTGCGGTGGCGATATCGGCCAATACCGATTCGGTCATTCTGTCGTGCAAGAGCGGCAACACCAGAGTTTTTTCGGAATCGGTCAGCGCCGCACCGTTTTTGCCGGACAAGTAATACTGCACGCCGCGTTCGATACGCACAACACCGGTCAGACCGCAGTGCTGCGCAATGTCGGTCGCCTTGGTGGACCAGGGGGAAATCGTGCCCAGACGCGGCACAACCAGCACGCGGGTCGGAGCCACTTCAGATTCGGCCGCCGTTTTACCCAGACCCAGCACTTTATCGAGCAAAGCGGCTTGTGCTTTGCTCAACTTCGCATCTTGCCCTCGCAAGGGGGATGCTGCAGAACTTTTGGAACCTTCTTTTTCGTCTTTGCACAACGCGCTGAAGTAACAATGACGGGTATCGACAACGGCGACATCGGGCGCAACGGCAGAAATCGCGGTACGCAATTTTTCCAAACGGAAAGCGGATAAGGCAGAACTACCGACAGAGACTTTAAACATGGCGGGTGAGAATAAAATTCGGGACGCGATTATACTATGCCCCGCGCCATTTAATTTAGCGAACCCGTTATGAATCCACTCAGCATCACACAACAACAAGTGGCAAAGTTCCTGCCTGAACGACCGCGCGACAGCCACAAAGGGATGTTTGGCACTGTCTGCGTCATCGGTGGTGCCCCCGGCATGACGGGGGCAGCTCTGCTGGCCGGGCGCGCCGCGCTTAAACTGGGCGCAGGTTGCGTCCATGTCGGCTTGCTGACCGACAACCCGCCCACTGTTGATTATTCTCAGCCCGAGCTGATGCTGCACAGTGCAAAAAACGCGATACAACTCCCCGACCTCACCGTCTTAGCCATCGGCTGCGGCATGGGCCAGGCTCCACCTGGATTGTTGCTCGAAGCGTTGCAGACCGACGCCGCACTGGTCCTCGATGCTGATGTGCTCAATATTCTGGCGCAACGCCCTGATTTAGGCAGGAGACTGAATGCAAAGAACCGTGCAATCGTGCTGACTCCGCATCCTGGCGAGGCCGCACGGCTTTTGTCATGCAGCCCGGTAGATATTCAAGCCGACCGCATCCATGCGGTGCAAGAACTGGCGAAAAAATTCGGCTGTGCGGTGGTATTAAAGGGTGCCGATAGCCTGTGCGCCACCAGTGATGGATTATTTGTCAATCACACTGGAAATGCCGGCATGAGCGCACCCGGCATGGGCGATGTGCTCACCGGCATGATCGCAGCCTTTCTCGCCCAGGGCTTAAGTGCCGATCATGCCTTATTGCTGGCAGTGCACCTGCACGGTGCAGCAGGCGATGAACTGGCAAAATACAAAATCAACATCGGCATGACCGCTACCGAAATCACAGACATGGCCCGCTCTTTGCTAAATCAATGGATTACCACAGCCGCCCGATGACGGAACTATCCCTCCTTGACCTACAGATCGACAGTTCCCTGAACCGGCAAACTCTGCATCGTTCTCACCGCCAGACATAAATCCTGCCAGGCTTTGGCCTTTTCCATCGGGCTGCGCAACAAATAGGCCGGGTGATAGGTCACAATCAGCGGAATCCCCTTGTAGTCATGCACCGTGCCGCGCAGACTGGCGATGGTCGCGTCCGTCCCCAGCAATGCGGTCGCGGCAGTCTTGCCCAGCGCCACGATAAGCTTCGGTTGCACCAGTCCGATCTGCCGTTGCAGATAAGGCAAACAGGATGAAATCTCACCGACATGCGGATGCCGGTCGTCTTCAGGACGACATTTGATCACGTTGGCAATATAGGTCTCACTGCGTTTTAACTTGATCGCCAGCAGCATATTGTCGAGCAAGCGCCCCGCGTGGCCTACGAATGGCTCGCCGCTTGCATCTTCCTCGAATCCCGGCGCCTCGCCGACAAACATCCAGTCCGCCTGTTCGCACCCGACGCCAAACACCGTCTGTGTACACCCCTCGCGCAGATCACAGCGATGGCAGCCAGACACCCTCTGTTTGAGTTCTGGCCAGTCCAGACTCGCCAGCACACCGCTAACCTTCATCGCCGCAGCGAATGTTTCAAGCGAATCGGGGGCTGATTGCGACTCCTCGCACGCTTCGAAAAAGGACAGTTCGAGTTCAGGCATCGCTTCTGGCGCGGCTTCCGAACTTATTTCCGGCACAGTAACGACCTCAGTCACTGATGCCACTTCCTGCACAGCGATCACCTCAGGCATGGCTTCCTGCACTGGCTCAGCCATGACTTCCGGCACGGCAATGACCTCAGCTACCTTTTCCGGCAGCTCCCGCCTCACCCACATCGGGTAGAGGTTCAATTCACGCAGCATCGCCTCACGACTATCCATTTTTTTCTCCTCTTTTCTCCCCCGCCCGTGTGGGAGGGATTAGGGGAGAGGGCACGACGCACGCCATCACCAGCGCATCTTCGCTGCCCTGTGCATCGCGGTAATAACCGCGCCGCACGCCTACCTGTTCAAATCCAGCCCGTCGATACAGAGTGAGCGCCGCCAGATTGGACGCACGAACTTCAAGAAACAGACGATACAGTTGCTTATCCGTGGCAATTTTGCACAAGGCGGACAACATCGCGCCGCCCACGCCTTGTCGCTGATGCGATGCCGCAACCCCGATGTTGAGCAATTCCGCCTCCTGCACACCCGGCATCAGCACCGCATAACCTGAGATTTCGCCGGCGATTTCTTCCACGAAACACAGATAACCGCTGCCCAGCGCATCGTTAAAATTGCCACGCGACCACGGATAAGCCTGCACCGCTCGCTCAATACTCAGCACGGCGTCCACATCCGCCAAACTCATTGCTCTCATTACTTATTGAACAACATAGATTTTTCCAAAGCGATCTGCTCGCGCTCGGCAGTTTTAAACGCCACCTTGTCGCGCAGATAAAAAGGCTGGGCGAGCGCTGCATCGACGCTGAGTCCAAGTGCAAACTGAACAGCACCCAGTTCAGCAATAAAAGCGGCTTGCGGCACGGCGGCGCCATCCGTGCCAGCTAATTGACCTGCATAACGCGATGACAAATCGTCCGCGAAAGCGGCAAATCCGCTGCCCGCGCCGAACCATGCCTCACCCGAAACTTGCGGCGCGTCTTCGGGTTTGCAAAGACAAGGCTCAAACACCGTCACCCAGTCATCGCCCTGTTTTTCATAGGCGGCGCAATAGATCTCACCCATGCGTGCATCGAGCGCTGCGATCACGCGAGTTTGCCCTGAACCCTGCGCCAGCGCCTGCAAGGTGCAGATACCAGACACGTTCAATCCCGCACCCAGCGCCAGCCCCTGGGTCGTACCACAAGCGATGCGCACGCCGGTAAAGGAACCGGGGCCTGAACCATAGGCGATGCCGTCCATGTCGCCGATTTTGAATCCGTTCTCCTGCAACAGTTTATCCACCATCGCAATCAACAATTCGGAGTGCTTTTGCCCGACCAGCTCGAAATGTTGCGTGGTCACGCCATCCTGCCCAGACGCGCCGCCTTGCCAAAGCGCGACCGAACAGTATTCGGTGGATGTTTCTAAAGCCAGTATTTTCATCGGTCCGCCAGCAATAAGACGACCGCCTGTGCCGCAATGCCTTCACCGCGCCCGGTATAACCCAGCTTTTCCGTGGTGGTGGCCTTCACGTTCACCGCGCTGCGTTCGATGCGCAGATCGGCGGCGATGTGTTCCACCATTTGCGAAATATGCGGCGCCATCTTGGGTGCCTGCGCGATAATGGTCGCATCCACATTGCACACCCGGTAACCTTGCTCGCGCACCAGATGCAACGTCTGGCGCAACAAAATCCGGCTGTCGATATTTTTGAATTGCGCATCCGTGTCGGCAAAGTGCCGTCCTATGTCGCCCAAGGCTGCCGCACCCAAGAGCGCATCACAAATCGCGTGCAGCAATACATCCGCATCTGAATGACCGAGCAAGCCTTTTTCATACGGAATATCCACGCCGCCGATAATCAGCCGACGCCCTTCAACCAGTTGATGCACATCAAAACCTTGACCTATACGCATGTTTTTTCCCTTAACAACAACTCCGCCAGTATTAAATCCTGCGGATAAGTAACCTTAAAATTACTCGAGTCTCCCGCCACCAGTTTGGGCGACAATCCCAGCGCCTCGATCGCCGAAGCCTCATCCGTCACATTCTTGCATTGCTGCAAGGCATGAGCCAGCAATCCGGCACGGAACATCTGCGGCGTCTGCGCCTGCCACAACTGCTCGCGGTTTTCGGTTTTCTGTATGCGCTGACCGTTATCGGCACGCTTTAAGGTATCGGCAACCGGCACGGCCAGGATCCCGCCCACCAAATCACCCTTTAACTCATTGATTAATTTTAATAAATATTTATCGCTCAAGCAGGGCCGCGCAGCATCGTGCACCAGCACCCAGTCGTCCGGCTCCAGTTCCGCCGCCAGCACGCCGCTCAACACCGTATCCGCGCGCGTCGCACCGCCACAGTAAAGGGTCTGCAATTTATCGCCGAACTGCGACCAATCGTAATTGTGAAACAGGGTGTCGTCCGGCGAGAGCACCACAAACACGGTCGAAATCAAAGGACAGGCGCACAAGGTGTTGAGCGCGTGAAAAATCATCGGATGACCCGCCAGCGGCAGATACTGTTTGGGCAGGGCGTTATCCATGCGCGCACCGAAACCGGCGGCAGGAACTAAGGCGTGAAAGTCAGTCATAGTGCAATTGTAATTGAATCAGGCGCTAACAAGTAGTTCGTACAGCAAACGCGAACCCTTGAAACGCAATACTACAGGCGTCGCTAGTCCTCCACATCAGACGATTGCAGCACCTTAAAAATCACGTCAAAACCGAAGCCGCGCGATTGCAAAAAACGCATCTGTCTGGCTTTTTCTTTGGCATCCTGAGGAAATGAGCCGAATTTGCGCTGCCATACTTCGCGGGCAGTTGACAACTCAGAGTCTTTTAAGGCGGGTATAGCATCGGCGATCAGTTCTTCGCTGAGCCCTTTTTGATGCATTTCATGGGTGATGCGTTGTGTGCCGAAGCGAGGTCGTCTGGCGTGCAGGATTTGCGTGGCAGCGCGCTCATCTGACAGATAACCGCTCTCCACCAAGCCATCCAATAACGATTCTAAATCAACAGGTTGCAACTGTTCAAAATCATCTTCAACCTGCGCATAGGGTCGAAGTTTAGCCGCCAGTTCAGCACGACTGTACTCACGACGCGCCAGATATTGCAGGGCGCGCGTGCGTAAGCTAATTTCAGGCTTTGTCTTCACCTAATTGCGCCAGTTTTTCAGCGGCCTTCGCCTTAGCAGCGGCCTTGGGAGACTCACCGCCATCGACTAGCGCCACACCGACGATAGTGCGGATCTTGTTTTCGATTTCATAAGCCAATTCAGGACGACTGCGCAGCAGCTCACGCACATTGTCCTTGCCCTGACCAATCTTCTCACCGTTGTAGCTGTACCAGGAACCGGCTTTTTCGATCAGCTTGTGCAACACGCCCAGATCGATAATCTCACCTTCACGTGATGTACCCTCGCCGTAGAGAATATCGAACAGCGCTTCCTTGAACGGCGGCGCAACCTTGTTCTTGACGACCTTGACGCGCGTCTCGTTACCGATCACCTCATCGCCCTTCTTGATCGCGCCGATACGGCGGATATCCAGACGAACCGAGGCGTAAAACTTGAGCGCATTACCGCCGGTCGTCGTTTCAGGATTACCGAACATCACGCCTATCTTCATGCGCAACTGGTTGATGAAGATCACCAGCGTGTTGGAACGCTTGATGTTAGCGGTCAACTTACGCAAAGCCTGTGACATCAGACGCGCATGCAAGCCCATCTGTGAATCGCCCATCTCGCCTTCGATTTCAGCCTTAGGGGTTAAGGCGGCAACCGAGTCGATCACCACCACATCGACCGACGCTGAACGCACCAGCATGTCGGTGATTTCCAGTGCCTGTTCACCGTTGTCCGGTTGAGAGATCAGCAAATCTTCGACCTTCACGCCCAGCTTCTGCGCATATTGAGGATCCAGCGCATGTTCCGCATCGATAAATGCGGCGGTGCCGCCCAGTTTTTGCATTTCCGCGATGACCTGCAAGGCCAGCGTGGTCTTACCGGAAGACTCAGGACCGTAAATTTCGATCACACGACCGCGCGGCAAACCACCTACACCCAGCGCAATATCCAAACCCAAGGAACCCGTGGAGACGACCTGTATATCCTGAGCGACTTCGTTTTCACCGAGGCGCATGATGGAACCCTTGCCGAATTGCTTCTCAATCTGACTCAGTGCCGCCAACAGTGCCTTGCTTTTATTCTCATCCATGCTGTACCCCTAGAAGTTAGTGTGCGGATTATGGCACATCAATTCAAATATGAACAGAACGATCGTTCTTTTTATGCAGTTTGAGTATATCGATTCAGCAAATCGATCACCCCTTGCAGTGCGATGTGCACGGAATGCTGACGCACTTGGGCGCGATCACCCGCTATCTGGTGACACTGAGTTTGTACGACTTCACCTTGCATACCCCAGGCAAACCATACCGTACCGACCGGCTTATCGGGCGTACCACCATCAGGACCTGCGATACCGCTGACCGAGAGCGCGACTTGCGCACGACTGTGGCGCAAGCTGCCCGCCACCATTTCACGCACCACCGCCTCAGACACTGCGCCGTATTGAATCAGCGTCGCCTCCGCCACACCCAACATCTCCTGCTTGGACAAATTGGAATAAGTGACAAAACCGCGTTCAAACCAAGCAGAACTACCGGCAATCCCGGTAACCGCCTGCGCCACCCCGCCACCCGTGCACGATTCAGCTGTCGCCAGCATCAAACCATGCGACTTTAACGCGAGTCCGACTCGTGCGGCCAGTTCATCCATTACAGACCGCGTGCCAGATCGTTTTGTATATCGACCACCGCTTCGAGACCCACCGCGAGGCGGATCAGTCCGTCGCTAATTCCTGCCGCCGCACGCGCGTCCGCGCTGATGCGCGCATGGGTAGTGCTGGCAGGATGGGTGATCGTGGTGCGTGTATCGCCCAGATTCGCGGTTATCGACAGCATTTTGGTATTATCGATCACGCGCCAGGCCGCCTCCTTGCCTCCCGCCAGCTCGAAGGAAACGATGCCGCCGCCGGTTTTTTGCTGACGCATCGCCAACTCGTGCTGAGGATGAGAGGGCAGACCGGGATAAAACACGCGAGACACGCCCGGCTGCGCTTCCAGCCAGATGGCCAACTCCAGCGCATTCGCGCTGTGGGCATCCATGCGTATCTTCAACGTTTCCAATCCCTTCAAAAATATCCAGGCATTGAATGCGCTCATGGTCGGTCCCGCCGTGCGCAGAAAACCGTAAACCCCTTCCAGATGTTTGCGACTGCCCAACACCGCGCCGCCCAGCACGCGCCCCTGCCCGTCGATATACTTGGTCGCAGAGTGAATCACGATATCTGCGCCGAGAGTCAGAGGACGTTGCAAGATAGGCGTGCAGAAACAGTTATCCACCGCCAGCAAAGCGCCGCAACTCTTGGCCACAGCCGAGATTGCCGCAATATCGGAGATCTCGGTCAGCGGATTGGAAGGCGTTTCCAGGAAAAACATACGGGTATTCGGGCGAACAGCCGCCTGCCATTCGGACACATCGGTGGCTGAAACATAAGTCGTCTCAACGCCGAACTTCTTGATGATGTTGTTGAACAGATTGACTGTCGCACCGAACAGACTGCGCGATGCCACGACGTGATCGCCCGCTTTCAACACGCCCATCACACAGGCCAGAATTGCCGACATGCCGGAGGCGGTGGCGACACATTGCTCAGCACCTTCCAGTGCCGCCAAGCGTTCCTCAAACATGGTGACGGTCGGATTGGTAAAGCGCGCGTAAATATTGCCCGGCTCTTCACCGATAAAACGCGCCGCTGCCTGCGCCGCACTTTCAAACACGAAACTGGAGGTTAAAAACAACCCTTCGCTGTGTTCGCCGAACTGACTGCGCAAGGTACCACTGCGCACCGCCAGCGTTTCAGGTTGATAATCTTGTTCGTTCATTTGCTCAAATCCCCCGTAGCATCAGCTACTTCAACACTACTAGCTGTTTCTTCACATAGAACTGGCGCTCATCGCCAATTCGAGCTCCATCTGATCATCGTCCACCACCTTATTGGCCTTACCGCCCGCGCGACCGCGTTCGATCTTATCCAGATAAGCCGGCGTGATATCGCCGGTGATGTAGATACCATCGAAACAAGAGGCTTCAAAATCTACGATAGATGGATTCGCCTTGCGCACCGATGATTTCAGATCTTCCAGATCCTGATAGATCAGCGCATCCGCGCCGATTTCACGACAGATTTCCTCATCGGAACGACCCGTTGCAATCAACTCGGTGCGACTGGGCATATCGATACCGTACACATTAGGGAAACGCACCGGGGGAGCCGCAGAGGCGAAATACACTTTCAACGCACCGGCATCGCGCGCCATCTGCACGATCTCGCGACTGGTCGTCCCGCGCACGATGGAGTCATCCACCAGCAGCACGTTCTTACCCTTGAATTCAAGACCGATTGCATTGAGTTTCTGGCGCACCGACTTCTTACGCATCGCCTGACCCGGCATGATAAAGGTGCGGCCGATATAACGGTTCTTAACAAACCCTTCACGGAACAGGATATTCAGGCGATTGGCCAGTTGCAGCGCACTGGGGCGACTGGAATCCGGAATAGGGATTACCACATCGATTTTCACATCCGGCCAGATGCGTTTGAGCTTATCGGCCAGATATTCGCCCATAAACAGACGCGACTCATGCACTGAGATACCGTCGATCACCGAATCCGGACGCGAGAAATACACGTATTCGAAAATGCAGGGACTCAACTGCGATTTATCGCTGCACTGACGGGTATGTAAGCGGCCTTCAAAGTCGATAAACACGGCTTCACCCGGCGCGATATCGCGCATAAATTTAAAGCCCAGCGTGTCGAGCGCGACGCTCTCGGAAGCGATCAGGTACTCCGTACCGCCTGCGGTCTCGCTAACACCGATCACCAGCGGACGAATGCCGTAGATATCGCGAAACGCCAGCAAACCGTAGCCTGCAATGATGGCAACCACGGCATACGCACCCTGACAGCGCTGATGTACACCCGACACTGCATCAAAGATCACAGATGCATCCAGTCGCAAACCCTTGGATTTGGCCTGTAACTCATGCGCCAGCACATTGAGCAACACCTCGGAATCCGAGTTGGTATTCACATGGCGCAAATCCTGCACAAACAACTGTTTTTTCAGCTCTTCAGCGTTGGTCAGATTGCCGTTATGACCCAACACGATCCCGAACGGGGAGTTCACATAAAAAGGCTGCGCCTCATTGTGATCAACCGCTGAACCTGCAGTCGGATAACGCACATGGGCGATACCCGTGTTGCCCTGCAGGGCTCGCATATTGCGGGTACGAAACACGTCTCGCACCAGCCCATTGCCTTTATGCAAATGGATTGTATCGCCATCCATGGTCGCAATGCCGGCGGCATCCTGACCACGATGCTGTAAAACCTGCAAACCATCATACAAAAGCTGGTTGGCTGGGGTATGCGATACCACTCCGAGAATGCCACACATATTATTTCCTTGTTAATTTCGATTTCTGTAATGGATGCGATGGCCGATGTTGTCCGGCAGCCATACTTTGGTGTAAAGCGCTACATTTTCTGCAATTGCACTGGTTTTAGCCTGAGTCCAAATTTCACGTTCGGGGAAACTCGACAATCCGGCCAGCCAAACCAGCACCAGGGTGATCAACAAGCCGCGCAGCAAACCGAACAAACTGCCCAGCACGCTGTCGAGCACACCCAATCCTGCCGCTTTGACCAGACTGGTGATCAACCAGACTATCAAGCCCCAAACGATCAGCGCTGCGACAAATACCAGCACATAAGCCAGCGCAATGCGAATCTCCGCCTGCCCTACCGGCAGCAGCGATTCCACATTTTCTGCAAACATACGGCTCAGGAAAAATGCAATCGGCCAACCCAGCAATGACAACACTTCATGAATCAGGCCACGCCAGATACCCAGCGACAGCGAAATCAGCATAATGCCGATGACAGCGTAATCAAACCCCGTCATTTAACCTCCGAGACAGCCGGATGATGACCGCGCTTCTCAAGCTGCGCACGTATTTCATCCGCTGCGTCTCGTGATTTATAGGGCCCCATGCGCACGCGCATCGTGCCGTTGATTTGTTCTGTATAAGCTTTGAAGCCTGCGGCTTTCAACTTATCGGCTTCGGCACTTGCTGTTTCCGGATTAGAGAACGCACCAATTTGTACGATAAAAGTCCCAACCGGCTTATCTACGGCTTTGGCTTCCTGCGCTTTAACCTCCACAGGTTTGCTCTCGACCGACTTAACGACTGGCTTTACTTCAGTTTTTTTAATCTCAACAGGCTTTGCTTCCAGCTTTTTTACTTCGGCAGGTTTTGCCGTTTTAACCTCAGCAGAGACTGGTTTTTCTTCGACAGGCTTGATGACAGTTTTAACGTCTACCGACCTAATCTCTTGTTTCATCACTTCAACCGGTTTAACGGCGACAGGTTCAGGTTTAACCTCGATCACTTCGCTGTGAACGACAGGCGCAGACTCGGCAATTAAAGTCGCGTCAGATGCTGCAGTAGCTTCCACTACTTCTGACAAGGCCGCACCGGGAACAAATTCCCCCGCCTTATCGGAAGCAGGGATGCGTAAATCGATATCTTGCGCAGTAGGTTTAGGCTCGCTATCGAGCACCATAGGCAAAACCACCACAGTCGCCAGCGCGAGTGCAACTGCGCCTACCAGACGACGCCGGGCTTTACGCTTGATATTCTGTTCGTCTTCGCTTGCTTGCTTTGCCATTACCTTTTCCTGCCAATATAAAACTTTTCACCGCTTGCGACATTCAATCGCGCAGGCCGCCGGAACACAACAAACTATATATACCAATATTTCAACAACTTATAACACAAGCATGGCTGCGCACAGAGACAATCTGAGCATCAGAATACGTCAAACGACCCGTATCCCTCTTGCCTGCATTGCAGCGGCCACTGTGTAGAATGATCCAAACACGGCGATTCTATCATTTTCACCCGCCACATTACAGGCATGCGCGAGTGCTTCTGCGGTATCGGCAAAGGTTTTAACCTGCCCTTGCACGCCTGCGGAAGTTAAAACAGCAGCTAATTCCTCCGCACTCGCTCCACGCTGGGCATTAATCCCGGCCAGCAACCACGTGTTGATGTGAAGATTTAAAGTATCCACCACCTGAGCGATATCCTTGTCTTTGAGCATACCGAACACGGCATAAGTGTGAGGGCAAGGCGGCAAATCAGCCAGATTCTTCGCCAGCGTGCGTGCCGCATGCGGGTTATGCGCCACATCCAGTATCAACTGTGGCTTGCCCGGTACAAACTGGAAACGCCCTGCAAGTTCCACTTCCGTCAATCCGCGACGGATCGCCGCCATGCTGACCGGCAAGCGCTCACTGACCGCATCCAGCGCCGCCAGCACCGCGCTGGCATTGGATAATTGAAAGCCTCCTCGCAATGCAGGATAGGGCATCGCCATGCGTGTTGTCCGTCTGCTTCGATAATCCCACTGCCCCTGATGCGTTGCAAAACCGAATTCGCGACCGATACACCACAGCTCTGCACCGATCTTTTGTGCATGTGCGGCCAGTGTTTCAGGGACATTGTTGTCGGCACAGATCGCCACGCGCCCGTGACGGAAGATACCAGCCTTCTCAAAGGCGATTTCTTCCCGGCTCTCCCCCAGATAATCGGTGTGATCGATATCCACGCTGGTCACCACCGCGCAATCTGCATCGAACACATTCACCGCATCCAGCCTGCCGCCCAACCCCACTTCAAGGATAGCGACATCCACCTGATGCGAGATAAACAACTGCATCGCCGCCAGCGTGCCGAACTCAAAATAGGTCAGCGAAATATCGCCGCGCACCTGTTCAATATCGGAAAATGATGCGCACAAATCTTTGTCGGAAACCTGCAACTTAGCTATGCGCACGCGCTCGTTGTAATGCAGCAGATGCGGCGAGGTATAGCAACCGACCCGGTAACCGGCAGCATGCAGGATGGATTCGAGCATCGCACACACGGAGCCCTTGCCATTCGTGCCGCCAACAATGATGACTGGAAAATCAGGGGAGAGATTCAAGCGCGCCTTGACCTCAGCCACGCGATCCAATCCTAGCTCAATGGCCTTAGGGTGCAACGATTCGAGGTAAGCCAGCCATTCGGCTAAAGTAGAGGGCATATCATCTTTACTGTGAGGTGGGGTCAGGTCTTGCATTAACGCATATGCGTTAATGCAAGACCTGACCCCCGGTTTATATATATGCGTTAATGCAAGACCTGACCCCCCGGGTTTTTTTGCCCCCAGGGGTTGAACCCGTTTTATGACGCCGGTTTACATTGATAATTTTAAACGATTTTCATCTTTTCAAAAGCGTTCCATACCTGAGTCAACGTTTGCAACTCTGAACTTGCCTCCTCGCCAGTCTCCAGTTTGAGTTCCATGGCAAGTACCGCCTCATGGATTTTCACCGCACCCAGATTACCCGCCACACCTTTGAGAGAGTGCAATTTTCGCTTTGCTGTAACCGGGTCACCCTGATTGAGCAAGTTCTTAATTTCCACTGGTAAACCGACAAATTCCTGACGCATGGTTTCTATCAATTCCATCAACATCGCGCTATCACCCAACAACTCGGTAACTTCAGCCAATCGTTGCGCATCAAAACCTTCCATATATCCTCCCTCCCCATGCGCCTCACCCGATGTATCATCGAGCGCAACCATGTCTGGCACACACAATTCGACCAGTTTATTAGTCAGTTGCAGCGAATCAATCGGTTTGCCGATAAAGTCTGTCATGCCTACGGCCGCACATTTTTCCTGTTCATCCAGCGTCACACCGGCGCTCATCGCAACGATAGGCAAAACGGCGTATCGCTCATCCTGACGAATAAGATGCGTTGCCTGTAAACCATCCATCACCGGCATCTGAATATCCATCAGCACCACATCGTATTGATCATCCTGTAAACAGCGTATCGCCTCTTCGCCGTTATTAGCGACTTCCACCTGCATACCCAACTTCTTGAGCATTTGCGTGGCCAGCAATTGATTCACCCGATTGTCTTCCACCAGCAGCACACGCTTGCCTCGTAACGCTTGAGCCGCCGCCTCAAATCTGGCTGGCGCATTATCCGTTTCCCTGTGCTTATTACGTGCGATATTCTGCTCGTCGCTCACTAACACCATATGAACTTGAAAAATAAACACACTCCCCTCACCGAGCACGCTTTGCACCGAGATATCTCCGCCCATCAGGGTCGCCAGATTACGGCTGATCGACAAGCCCAGCCCGGTGCCCCCAAACCGGCGCGTAATGGAATTATCCGCCTGCATAAAGGGCTGGAACAGATTAGCCAGCTGCGCCTCACTCATCCCGATACCGCTATCCTTGATGCTAAATTCCAGCACGATGCCAGTTTCCGCCAATTGTACCGTCCTGACCTCCAGACTCACCTGCCCATGGGCAGTGAACTTGAATGCATTACCCAGCAGATTGGTCAATATCTGCCGCAACCTCAACTGATCGCCGACCACCAGCTCGGGCACTTGCGCATCTTTGTAGAGCTTGAATTTCAAACCCTTTTCCTGAGCTCGAATCGAAAACATCCGATTCAAATTAGCCAACAAATCTTCCATATCGAAGATACTCTTATCCAGCGTCATCTGACGCGCCTCAATCTTGGAAAAATCGAGAATATCGTTGATGATACCCAGCAGTGATTTGGATGAGTCTAGTATCTGACGCAGGTAGGTATCCCGCATCGCACCATCGTCAGTATCCAGCGCCAGTTCAGAAAAACCAATCACAGCATTCATGGGTGTGCGTATCTCGTGCGACATGTTCGCCAGAAAATCGCTCTTGGCACGATTAGCCGCCTCGGCTTTTTCTCGTGCGCTATCGAGCAATTTAGCCTGAGCGTTGCGCCATGTGATGTCTTTGACAAAACAGAACATCCGGCCACCCGCAATGGGCGAATAGGAGATCGCGACTTCGACATCCCAGATGCGTCCATCCCGCGCACGATGACGACTATCGAACTCATCCCCACCTTGCACGATAACCTTGGCGATGCGCTGAGCGACCATTTCCGGCGTATCGTTCACTTCAATATCCCCGACGTGCATGGAGAGCACTTCTTCACGCGAGTAGCCTGACAACTGCAAATAGGCATCATTGACTTCGATGATGCGACCTGTCATATCCACCGTCCAGAAGCCGTCCACCGAGGTCGCGATCGCAGCGGAGTGCAGCGCATCGCGCTCACGCATTTCACGCTCCAGTTGCAAGCGTTCCGTGATGTCATCGAACACGACCACCGCGCCTTGCAACAATCCATCGTGATAGATAGGTGAGGTCGAATACTCGACAGGAAAACTGCTGCCGTCCTTACGCCACAACACCTCATCGACAGCGCTGCGCGCAGTACCATCACAGGATGTGGCAAACATCGGACAATCGTTCTGGTGATATTGCCCGCCATCAGCATGGCTGTGATGCAAGGTGCTGTGTATCGGCTTACCGATCAAGTCTGCGGGTTGATAGCCAAGCATCCGTGAGGCCGCCGCATTGACGAAAGTGCATTCACCATTGGAATTTTGCCCCCAGATTCCGCTGTGCACCGATTCTAGCAACAACCTTAACCGTGCTTCGCTCTCCTGAATCAATTTTTTGCTTTGACGCGTACCTTCCAGGTAGAAAACCACCAGCGCGGCAACCAGCAACAAACTCCCGCCTATCATAGCCATCAGCCAGAAATCATTCATCCGTTCGCGCTTGAGTGCGGGATAGCCGGTCAGATCACTTTCAGCAAAAACCTTCATCCCGTACTCGGACAACTCGGCAGATGCCAGCAAATGAGGGAAATCTTCATTATTGATGCGTTTTAATTGCCCTCCGCCCTCACCAACCCATGCTTCAATCGGCAATTCGGGAAAATTACTGCGCTGGTACAAGGCTATCCTGTCCTTGTCGTTCATCTTGCTGACAGCCGCACCGGGAATCGCCATCATCACCATTTCCGGATCATGCGCCATCAGGATCACCCCATTGGCGTCGGCAATGTAGGCATCGGCCCGATTGGTCAGAAACGATAGCGACGGCATGTCTACTTTAGCCACTACCGCCCCCTGATACTGCCCATCGATCACTACCGGTGTGGAAAAAAACAGCCCGGGTATCTTGGTCACCCGCCCCACGGCATATTGCATGCCGTGATACCAGGTTTGCGTATCGATGAACCACTGCCGGTCCGCAAAATTGGTGCCTATCGGATTGAAAGAATTATTCCAGTTGCTTGATGCGACACAGTCTCCCGCCGCGTTAACCAGCAGTATCTGATCGACCCCTAAAGAACGTTGTATCAATTCAAAATATTTATTCAGATCATCGAGCACAGGATCCGCAGCCCAGAGTGCGATAACCTCTTTTTTCGACAAGCGGGTCGGCTCCGGATGTGCACCGAAACGACCAAGCGCCAGTTTGACGCGCAGCGCATTCTGAAAAGTATCCGGTATGCCGGCGACAAAATGCAGATTGCGCCGAACGCTGTCAGCCACATCATGCGCAGCATCCTGCGCCTGCTGTTGCTCTTTAACGATCTGTGAATTGATTTCTGTGTTGAACTTCCTGTCGGCGAGATACCAAGACAGCATCAACCAGAACATCAGCGACAACACAAACCACAACACAATATGGCGTCGCAATTTTTCAAAAACCGGCTGCATCTTGTGCCCTCGTATACTGGATATTGACACCTGCCCGAACCCTCTCAGCTCAGACGCACGAGCATGGTTGAGCACACTACCAACAAACCGTCTCGCTCACAATACTCCTATGAAATATTTCGGGCCATTTTATACGGGAGATGAGCGCCGGGCATACTAAAAACCCCTGCACAGCAGATAACAAAACCAATATGAAAAATTTGTGCGCCGTTGTGCAACGCAAGTAGAAATACGGCTCTATTGATTATTTGAATTCTTTTTTAAGTGAGATCAGCACAGCCCATGCGCCTAGCCCAAGATAGCAGAGCAGTGACCACTCAGGGATGCCTAACCCCAGAAAACTCCATACTTTTTCCGCACACTCGCCTGAGCCATGCAGTAATTCCTTGAGCACATTGGCCATCGGCATCGTTTCGAGCATGTAGTCCAGACCCGGACCGCAGGCGGGCACCTGATCGGGCGGCAGATTTTGTATCCAGATATGACGGGCTGCAATGCCTGCACCGGACAAGGCGAGCAAGCCGATTACGGCCGCGTAGAGTTTTTGACCCTTGCGCGCCGGATTATGCAATGCGGCCAGCGCGAACACCGCCAAAATAACGATAAAAAACACGCGCTGCACCATACAAAGCGGGCAAGGGTCCAAGTGTTTCACATATTGCAGAAACAGACCGAACCCCATCAAACCGCAACCATACAAGGCCCCTGCCAGATACAGCCAGCGATTTGAAATATTTCCCAATATATTCAGCATATTATTCAGCTTCATCGATCCAGGTCGCCTGTATCGCCTCGAGCACCTTTTCGCCGCCATGGCTGTGATCGTCATCGAAGCCCTCCAGATCGACCACCTTGTTGTGCAGATCGACAAAACGTATGGTTGCGGGGTCGATGTCCGGGTATTTCTCACTCAGCGCGATGGCGATATCTCGTACGTCTATCCATTTCATATCAGCCTTCCTTCACCATGTTGATGCTGTATTTGGGAATCTCCACCACCAGATCGGCATTCGCCACCATCGCCTGACAGGACAGACGGGAATTCGGCTCCAGCCCCCACGCCTTGTCCAGCATATCGTCTTCCAATTCCTCGGCAGGATTGAGCGAGCTCAAGCCTTGTCGAATGATCACGTGACAAGTGGTGCAGGCGCAGGATTTTTCACAGGCGTGCTCGATATCCACGCCATTCTGCAGCAAGGCGTCGCAGATGGAAATACCCGGTTCCACGTTGAGCAATACGCCTTCCGGACACAGCTCTTCATGCGGCAATACGATAATTTGTGTCATTTTTGCTTCCGTTATTTAATTTCCAGATCGGAAATATTCATGCCCGACAATACCCGCTTCACGCTCTTGTCCATACGCGCCTGTGCGAAACTGACCGTCGCGTCGTTCAAGGCGGTCACCGCGCGTTTAATGGTCAGATGATCGGTCAAAACCAGCGTCTCTTTTAACGCCGACATACGGCTCTCAATCTCGGCATGCTGAACTTCGCTCAGCAAAGACCCATCCTGATCCAGTGCATTTTGTACCGCATCGAGCAATTGATTGGCTTCCGTCTGCTGCTCGCGATGCGCGCGCGCCTGCATGTCGTCCTGTGCGTGCTGCGTGGAATCCTGCAACATGCGGGTGATCTCGGCGTCCGACAATCCGTAGGAAGGTTTGACCACGATGGCCGCTTCCACACCGCTGGCCATCTCGCGCGCCGCCACATTCAGCAAGCCGTCGGCATCGACCTGAAACGTCACCCGTATGCGCGCCGCACCCGCCACCATAGGCGGAATACCGCGCAACTCAAATTTCGCCAGCGAGCGGCAATCGCTCACCAGTTCGCGCTCACCCTGCAACACATGCAGACTCATCGCGGTCTGACCGTCCTTGTAGGTGGTGAACTCCTGCGCCCGCGCCGTCGGGATGGTACTGTTGCGCGGGATGATTTTCTCGACCAGCCCGCCCATCGTTTCCAGCCCTAACGAGAGCGGAATCACATCGAGCAGCAACCAGTCATCGCGGCTCTGGTTACCCGCCAGCAAATTAGCCTGTATCGCCGCGCCCAGCGCCACCACCTTATCGGGATCGAGGTTGGTGAGCGGCGTCTGACCGAAAAACTCCCCCACCGCATGTTGCACCTGCGGCATGCGGGTAGCGCCGCCTACCATCACCACGCCCTTGACTTCATCCACGCCCAGCTTGGCATCGCGCAAGGCTCGGCGCATCAGTTGCAAGGTGCGCTGGATCAGATTGGTCGACATCTCCTGAAAATCGGCACGGCTGAGCACATTGTCGATGATCTCGCCGCTGGATAATACCGCCGTGATGCGCGCCTCAACATGTTCTGTGAGCTGCTCCTTGGCGGAGCGCGCCAAGGTCAACAGCAGACGCGTGTTCTGCGGGCTCAATACCGACAACTGATTTTTTTCCAGCAGCCAGCAGTGGATGCGCTGATCGAAATCGTCCCCGCCCAAGGCGGAATCGCCGTTAGCCGACAAGACCTCAAACACACCGCGCGACAGACGCAAGATGGAGATATCGAAGGTGCCGCCGCCTAAATCGTAGACCGCATACACGCCTTCCGAGGCGTTATCCAGACCGTAGGCGATCGCCGCCGCTGTCGGCTCATTGAGCAGTCGCAACACATTGATACCGGCCAGCTTGGCGGCATCTTTGGTCGCCTGACGCTGCGCATCGTCGAAATAAGCCGGCACGGTAATCACCGCACCCACCAGTTCACCGCCCAGCGACTCTTCCGCACGCAGGCGCAACACTTTGAGAATTTCAGCGGAAACTTCGACCGGACTCTTGACCCCGGCGACCGTGCGCAGTTGCAACATGCTACCGGTATCGACGAAGCGGTATGGCAGACGACTGGTATCGCCGACGTCCGTTAAACTGCGCCCCATGAAGCGCTTGACCGACACGATGGTGTTGACCGGATCATCGCTCTGCGCGGCTTGGGCGACTTCACCGACCACCACCTCGGTCGCATAGCGCACCACGGAGGGCAGCATCGCACGGCCGTTTTCGTCGTTCAGCACCACGCTGATGCCGTTGCGCACCGTCGCCACCAGCGAATTGGTCGTACCTAGGTCGATGCCCACCGCCAGCCTGTGCTGGTGCGGAGCCGTGCTTAAACCGGGTTCGGAAATTTGTAGTAAAGCCATGTGAATTCGCTTGTGGCTTGCAGCTTACAGCTTGTAGCAACCCGCTACGAGCTATTCGCTACAGGCACTAATTGTCTAGTTCATCGTAAGCGGAAGCGATTTCTTCCGCCAGTTTTTCCATAAAACGCAGCTTGCGCACCAAGCCTGCCGCAGCCTGATAATTCTGTAAGGTATCGATTTGTTCCGCGAGTTCAGCTTCAAGTTTTCGCGTATCGGCTTTCAACTGTGCAGCCTGTTTGTCCAGCGCCGAGATATCCTGCGCCCGCAGCGCCGCTTCGACCGCCTCTCGTAAATCCATCTGCGCCATTAAGAAATCAACCGGCATCACCGTATTGGTTTCCTCCTGCGTATCTACGCCCTGGAGAGATAACAGATAGCGCGCCCGCCGGATCGGACTCTTCAGGGTTTGGTAGGCTTCATTCACCTGGGTGGAGCGCTGCATCGCGATACGCTGCAAGGCGTCAGATAAATGCGCCGACTTGTCGGGGTGCACCTGCGCCTGCAAGGCGCGAAACTGCACCTCCAGTCCGGTGCTATCTAAGCGATAACAGCGGCTCAATCCGAAAAGATTAAAATAATCTTGTGAAAAATCAAATGATTGCATTAAACTTGAAAACTCTCGCCACAGCCGCAGGCATTCTTCACATTCGGATTATTGAACTTAAAGCCTTCGTTCAATCCTTCACGCGTGTAATCGAGTTCCATGCCTTCGATGTAAGGCAGACTCTTGGCGTCGACCAGCACCGTCACGCCAAAACTGTCAAATTGCAGATCATCAGCATCCAGCGCGTCGGCAAACTCCAGCTTATACGCCATGCCCGAACATCCGCTGGTGCGCACGCCGATGCGCAGCCCGATACCGCGACCGCGTTTAGCGATGAAATTTTTCACATGTTTGGCTGCTGCCTCAGACAATGTCACGCCCACATTATTCTCCTTAGCAGCTGCCGGTGCAGGCTGCGGTTTCAACATTCTTACCTTGCTTGGCCTTGTAGTCCGCCACCGCTGCCTTGATAGCGTCTTCCGCCAGAATAGAGCAGTGAATTTTCACCGGCGGCAGTGCTAACTCTTCTGCGATATGCGTATTCTTGATCTCCAGCGCCTGTGCTACCGTCTTACCCTTGACCCATTCAGTCACCAGAGAACTGGAGGCAATCGCTGAGCCGCAGCCATAAGTTTTGAATTTGGCATCTTCTATGATGCCGTCTTTGCCGACCTTGATCTGCAATTTCATCACGTCGCCGCAAGCCGGCGCACCTACCATGCCGGTACCCAGACCTTCGTCATCCTTGCCGAACGAACCTACGTTGCGCGGATTTTCGTAATGGTCCAATAATTTTTCGCTGTATGCCATTTTTATCTCCTTTGAAGCTACTAGCCGGTAGCTAGCAGCTATAAGCTTTTTAGTGCGCCGCCCACTGCACGGTGTTCAAATCAATGCCGTCCTTGTACATTTCCCAAAGCGGCGACAATTCACGCAACTTGTCGATCTTGCTCTTCATCAGCGAAATCACGTAATCGACTTCCTCGACGGTCGTGAAACGCCCCACCGTGAAACGAATCGAACTGTGCGCCAGCTCATCGCTGCGCCCCAGGGCGCGCAGCACATAGGAAGGCTCTAAACTTGCCGAGGTGCACGCAGAGCCGCTCGATACCGCAACATCCTTGATCGCCATGATCAGCGATTCGCCTTCGACAAAGTTGAAACTCAGGTTCAGGTTGTGCGGCACGCGCTGTTCCAAGTCGCCGTTCAGATGCACTTCTTCCATATCCATTAAACCTGCCATCAGACGATCGCGCAGCATCTTGATGCGCACGTTTTCTTCGGCCATTTCTTCCTGAGCGATGCGGAATGCCTCACCCATACCGACGATCTGATGGGTCGCCAGCGTACCGGAACGCATACCGCGCTCATGACCGCCACCGTGCATTTGCGCCTCAAGTCGGACACGCGGTTTACGCTGCACATATAAGGCACCGATGCCCTTGGGACCGTAAGTCTTGTGCGCCGAAAACGACATCAGGTCGACTTTTAATTTTTGCAAATCAATCAACACCTTACCCGTTGCCTGCGCCGCATCCACATGAAACAGGATACCCTTTGCACGGCAGATTTCACCGATCGCTTCGATATCCTGAATCACGCCGATCTCGTTGTTGACCAGCATCACGGATACCAGGATGGTGTCTGGACGAATCGCCGCTTTGAGTTTTTCCAGATCGAGCAGGCCATTAGGCTCAGGATCAAGATAAGTGGCAGCAAAACCTTCGCGCTCCAGCTCGCGCACCGTGTCGATCACCGCCTTGTGCTCGATGCGCATGGTGATGATATGTTTACCCTTGCCCTGATAGAAATGCGCAGCTCCCTTGATGGCCAGGTTATTCGATTCAGTAGCCCCGGACGTCCAGACAATTTCCTTGGGGTCTGCATTGACCAAAGAGGCGACCTGCGCGCGCGCCAGCTCCACCGCTTCGTCCGCTTCCCAGCCAAAGGCATGAGAACGACTGGCCGGATTACCGAATTTCTCGGTCAGATAGGGAATCATCTTGGCGGCCACACGCGGATCAACCGGTGTCGTCGCAGAATAATCCATGTAAATAGGTAACTTCATAATCGACTTCCTTAGTCTCAGAGCGAAGCTGATCTCGCAGCCGGTTTAGTCATGGTAATCGGCGTAACTCCCGATGCGGATTTAGTCTGACCATCGACCAGTTGTTGCAGATTGACCGATTCCAGATATTCGTGAATTTTGCCATTCAGTCCGTACCACAAGTCGTGGGTGATGCAAGGCTTGCCGTCCTGGCAATTACCCTGACCGCCGCAGTTGGTCGCATCGAGCGGCTCATCGACCGCCAGCACCACTTCAACCACCTTGATCTTGGTTGCGATTCTGGCCAGATAATAGCCGCCACCGGGACCGCGCACGCTCTCAACCAGATTGTTGCGACGCAGTTTGCCGAACAACTGCTCCAGATAGGAAAGTGAAATTTTCTGGCGTTCGCTGATGGATGCCAGGGTGACCGGCCCGCGTCCGCCGTTCATAGCCAGATCAACCATGGCGGTTACAGCAAAACGTCCTTTGGTGGTTAAGCGCATATTAGCCCTCGATTCCTAATAGATTATTTACGTATCGGCCATCGCCGATCATCACAGGTGCAAATACTATAATACCCGAATTTTTTAATCAACTATATTGTTCAAATGATTAGGGTCAAATTTATCCGCCGTGGCGCGCTCCTCTTCCACGCTCACCCCCATTTTTTCGAGTTGCTGCAATATAAAATCGATGCGCTGATCGACGGTGACGCTGTGGCCCAGCAGTCCGTGTATCGCTTTGGTAACCGGATCGTTCTGATCGTTGCCTATGCCGTAGGCGTCAAAACTCGCTGTCTTTTTCTTTTCTTCATCGAGAATGCGTGCAGGAATGCCGGCAGCCGTAGCGCCTGCAGGCACATCTTTCACCACCACCGCGTTCGAGCCGATTTTAGCACCCGCGCCCACCGTAATCGGGCCGAGTATCTTGGCACCGGCGCCCACCACCACCCCGTCTTCCAGTGTCGGATGGCGCTTGCCGTGACGCCAGGATGTGCCGCCCAGCGTGACACCGTGGTACAAGGTCACATCGTCGCCGATGATAGCCGTCTCGCCGATCACCACGCCCATGCCGTGATCGATAAAAAATCGACGGCCTATGGTCGCGCCCGGATGAATCTCAACACCTGTAAACCCCCGGGTCAAATAGGATAAAAATCGCGCCATCCACTTCAAATCCGCGTGCCACAAGCGATTGCTCAGACGATGCAACAGCCGCGCATGCAGCCCGGGATAGCAGGTCAGCACCTCAAACGTGGTGCGCGCGGCCGGATCACGGTCGAATACGCTGGCGATATCTTCCTTGATATTTCTGAATATCATCAATCTTTGCTCTGTTCCTGCTGATAACGGATTTTGAGGCGGGCATTGTACTCGGTTGTCACGCTCAAGATGCCGCGCAGAATGTTAATCTCATCAGACTCCAGCCGGGCTCTGGCATACAAACGACGCAAGCGCTGCATCATACGCGCCGGGTTCTGCGTGGTAAAAAAGCCGATCTCGTGCAATGTCTTTTCCAGATGCACCATGAAACCTTCTACCTGCTGATGCGTGGCCGGCTGTGCCTCTTGCACCACAGGCTGAAAAGCCTCACTGGCGACCGACAATTCATAGGAAATCACCTGCACCGCAGCGGCTAAATTCAGCGAGGAAAATTCAGGATTAGCCGGGATATTCACCAGCAACTGCGAACGACTGACTTCCTCATTGGTCAGCCCCGACATCTCGGTACCGAACAACAACGCCACCGGCTGGGTTGCGGCCTGCTGCAGCACCCTGGGCATCGCCTCACGCGGCGAACTCACTTCATTGGAAATATCGCGCAGCCTGGCTGTCATGCCCACCGTCAGCACCACGCCCTGCAACGCTTCATCGATGGAGGCGCACACCACCGCGTTCTCTAACACGTCGTCCGCACCTGCTGCCATCGCATGCGCCTGAGGGTCTGGAAAGTGGCGCGGATTGATCAGATACAAATGACACAAGCCCATCGCTTTCATCGCGCGCGCCGCAGCGCCGATATTGCCCGGATGGGTGGTATGGCTCAGCACCACGCGCACATTATTGAATATATTTAATTTTTCCAAAACATTTGCCCGAGTGCACTTCTGCACCTCTATATTAGCTGCAGATAATAAATGAAAAACCCTGTTTTGGTCGAATGAATTCTCCCCAGGCAACGCAATATTGGCAGGACAAACTCTCGCCCCCTTTGCGGGCAATTTCAAATGTTGGGAATAAAAATACTAACATATTGAATAATAAAGATTATTTTTACAGACCCGCTTTTTTAGATGATTTTGTTTATATAAAGCCGGTTTCCAATTAAAATAGCGCGCTGAATTCTCGCTCATTAAACTATAAAGAAGGTCGTTATGCATCCCATGCTCAACATCGCGGTGAAGGCCGCACGTCGCGCCGGTAATCTGATTCATCGCAGTACCGACAAGATCGATCACCTGACCATCACCAAAAAATCTCATGCGGATTTTGTCAGCGAAGTGGATCGCGCCGCCGAGCAAACCATCATTCAAACCCTGCTGGACGCCTATCCGGATCATGCAATTCTGGCCGAAGAAAGTGGCGCGCACGGCGAGTCTGATTTTGTCTGGATCATCGATCCATTGGATGGCACAACCAACTTTTTGCACGGCTTGCCACAATTTGCAGTTTCCATCGCCTTGCAGCACAAGGGCATCATCACCCAGGCGGTGATTTACGACCCGACCCGCAACGAACTGTTTACCGCCACACGCGGACGCGGCGCCTTCCTCAACGACAAACGCATCCGCGTCTCCAAACGCATCCATCTGGCTGACAGCCTGATCGGTACCGGTTTCCCGTACACCAACTTCGATCACATGGATGCCTACCTCGGCATATTCAAGGACTTGATGCAACAAACTTCCGGTCTGCGTCGCCCGGGTTCTGCCGCGCTGGATTTAGCCTGGATGGCAGCGGGCCGTTACGATGGCTTCTTTGAAACAGGCTTGAAAGCCTGGGACATCGCAGCCGGTACGCTGCTGGTGACGGAAGCGGGAGGTTTAGTCAGCGACCTGCACGGCTCGGACACTTTCATGAGCACCGGACATATCTGCGCGGGCAGCGGAGAGATTCATCCGAAGTTGCTGCAAGTCATCGCACCGCATCTGACCCCAGCACTCAAGGGCAAGGCTTAACAATGGAAGAACGCCCATCCCAGACAGGAGGGAAACCGGCAGGCCCTACACCGATGATGCAGCAATACTTAGGCATCAAGGCAGAACATCCCGATGGACTCCTGTTTTACCGGATGGGCGATTTTTACGAGCTCTTCTTTGAAGATGCGGCGCGTGCCGCCAAACTGCTAGACATCACCTTAACCCACCGAGGCTCATCCAACGGCGTGCCGATCAAGATGTGCGGCGTACCCTATCACGCCGCCGAGCAGTATCTGGCGCGACTGGTGAAGATGGGCGTCTCGGTGGCGATTTGCGAACAGATCGGTGATCCGGCCACCAGCAAAGGGCCGGTCGAACGCAAAGTGATGCGCATCCTGACGCCGGGCACCATCACCGATTCCGCACTGCTGGAAGAAAAGCGCGACAACCTGCTGCTGGCACTGCATCAGCGTCAGGGCAAACTGGGGCTGGCCTGGCTCAATCTCGCCTCAGGACAATTTTTCGTCTGCGAAACGGCAACCGACAATCTGCCAGCCGAACTCGAACGCCTGCAACCGTCGGAAATTCTGCATGCAGAAAATGCCACTTTGCAATCTGCTGCGGCATGCAAACAATTGCCCGCCTGGCATTTCGAACTGGACACCGCGCGTCGCACCCTGTGCCAGCAATTTGCCACGCTCGATCTGGCCGGATTCGGCTGCGATGACTACACGGTAGGCTTGGAGGCAGCCGGCGCCTTGTTAGGTTACGCCAGACTCACTCAGGGACAGTCGATCAGCCATATACGCGGCTTGCAGGTGTACAGCGTAGATCACTATGTGCGCATGGACGCCGCAACGCGAAGAAATCTGGAAATTACCCAGACGCTACGTGGAGAGGCCGCCCCCACCCTGCTCTCACTGCTCGACACTTGCGCCACCAACATGGGCAGCCGCCAGTTAGCACACTGGCTGCACCATCCGCTGCGCGACCGCACCGTGCTAAATAACCGACTCAATGCGGTGTGCACTTTGCACGATAGCGGATTATTCAAGACGGTCCATGAGCAACTCAAACCCTGCGTAGATGTGGAACGCATCACCGCGCGCATCGCCTTGCGCAGTGCCCGGCCGCGCGACTTGTCAGGGCTGCGCGACACGCTGCTAGATTTGCCGCACTTAGCCGGTATCAATCCCGAACCACCAACCTCGCCGCTCATCACCAGCCTTATCGATGCGCTGCAAGCCGACGAATCACTCACCACCATCCTGCAAAGCTCATTGCGGGCAGAGCCCTCCAGCGTACTGCGCGAAGGCGGCGTAATCGCCGACGGGTTTGATGCAGAACTGGATGAGCTGCGCGGCATACAGACTAATTGCGGCGATTTTCTGCTGGCACTGGAAGCGCGCGAGCGGGCACGCACCGGAATTTCGACCTTAAAAGTCGAATACAACCGCGTACACGGTTTTTATATCGAAGTGAGCATCGCGCAAAGCGTCAACGTACCGGACGACTACCGACGTCGCCAGACGCTGAAAAATGCCGAGCGCTATATCACACCTGAATTAAAGGCCTTCGAAGACAAGGCGCTGTCCGCCAACGACCGCGCCCTGTCACGAGAAAAATATCTTTATGAGCAATTACTTACATATATAACGCCGTTTATTCCGCAACTGCAACGCATCGCCTCTGCCATCGCCGAACTGGATGTGCTGGCCACCTTTGCGGAACGAGCCGCCACGCTAAATTTCACTGCCCCGCAATTTACCGATGAAGTGCAACTCAATATCACGGCGGGTCGTCATCCGGTGGTGGAGGCGCAAGTCAATCGCTTCACGCCCAACGACACACAACTTAATCAAGCGCGCCGCATGCTGCTGATCACCGGCCCCAATATGGGCGGTAAATCGACCTATATGCGTCAGGTCGCCATCATCGCGCTGCTGGCGCACATCGGCAGCTTTGTCCCTGCAGGACAGGCGTTCATCGGCGAAATTGACCAGATTTTCACCCGTATCGGCGCCTCCGACGATCTGGCCAGCGGCCGCTCCACCTTCATGGTCGAAATGACGGAAGCGGCCAATATTCTGCACAACGCCACCGACAAGAGTCTGGTGCTGGTCGATGAAATCGGACGCGGCACCTCAACATTCGATGGTCTAGCTCTGGCCTACGCCATCGCGCGTCATCTGCTGGAGAAGAACCGCAGCTATACGCTGTTTGCCACCCACTATTTCGAACTGACCCGCCTGTCAGAGGAATTTCTGCAACTGGCCAACGTGCATCTGTCGGCGATCGAACATCAGCACAGCATCGTATTTTTACATTCTGTTGAGGAAGGTGCTGCCAGCCAAAGCTATGGTTTGCAAGTGGCAGCGCTGGCGGGTGTACCGGCTCAGGTCATCAAGATGGCCAAAAAACAACTGCGCGTACTGGAGCAAAACAGTGCCAGCGCCAGCCCGCAAGGCGATTTGTTTGCCGCAATCCCTGACATCCCTGAACCTGAGGAACACCCACTGCTGGCCGCGCTGTACGAGATACAACCGGATGAACTGAGCCCGAAAGCCGCGCTGGAGTTGCTATACAGCTTGAAAAAACTAGCGGCTTAGCACACATGAATCCATCGCTACACCTGATCGTCTCCATTTCAGGCCATGGCTTTGGTCATGTCGCCCAAACCGCTCCGGTGCTCAACCGATTGCATCAAATCATGCCGCAACTGCGCATCACGGTGCGCTCATCCGTACCTTATGAACACCTGCGCACACGGATTCTAGCGCCGTTCACCCATCAGGTAAGCGTAGGCGACATCGGCATGGCGATGTCCTCTGCGCTGTCTGTCGATGTCGAGCAGAGCCGGGCCGCATACCGCGAATTTCACGCCAACTGGGAGGAGCGCGTCAAAAAGGAGGCTGCACAACTCTTAGAACTAAAGGCTGACATGGTATTTTCCAACATCGGCTATCTGGCGCTGGCGGGTGCGCAAAGCGCGGGCATCAAAAATGCCGCACTTTGTTCGCTCAACTGGTCGGACATCTATCGCCACTATTGCGGTGCTGACGAGATTGCCAGCCAAATCCAGTCCTGTTACGCCGGTGCCGGTGCATTTTTACGCGCCACTCCGGGCATGGCGATGAACGACCTTCCGCTGCGACTCCCGGTAGCGCCCATCGCAGAAATCGGCACCAACCGGCGCGATGAACTCTTTGCGCAGCTAAAATTGTCGCCACAGGAAAAACTGGTATTGGTCAGCATGGGCGGCATCGCCAGTCGCCTGCCGATAAATGCATGGCCCAGAATCGAGGGCGTACGTTTCCTGACACAGGATCAGGCCGACCATCCAGATGCATTTAGCTTTAAAAAATTACCTTTTACATTTAATGAGTTAATAGCAAGCTGCGATGCGATGCTCTGCAAACCCGGCTATGGCAGTTTTGTTGAAGCGGCATGCAGCGGCGTGCCGGTGTTGTATGTAGCCCGTCCGGATTGGCCCGAGTCAACGGCCTTGATCGCATGGTTGCAGCAGCATGGCGTTTGCCGGGAAATTTCGGATGAGACATACAAGCAGGGCAACATCGCTCATGAACTCGACGCGCTCTGGCAGCACAAAACACAGGAAAAGATCATTCCAAACGGCGCAAATCAGGTTGCCAACTGGCTATGCGAAAAAATTTCCCGTTCGGGCGATTGATTTATCCTCGTCCTCAAGGCAGGATGCGACATCGCGAACCCTCTACCCAAGATCACATGATAGATTACATTTTTTTCGATGCAGCACTGCGTGAACGGTTCGTCGCCTTCGCACAAGCGCGCAACGTACCTTGCAGCGTATCCGATGACCACCTGGGCTTGCTGGCATCCATCCCCGAAACGTTCCCGGAAGAATTAGTCGACGAACTGGAAGAGCACTACGAACAACTGCAAGATGAACAAGCCGAACTAAATCATGCTGAAGGTGAATTCAATCGCCTGGCAGGATTCCGCTTCAATCTGCCCGATGGTCAGTCGCGCATGCTGCCCTTACAAACCGATATCGCCAATCGACTGCTGGCCAACTTCACGCTGGAAGAGATACAAAACCTGTTCGAAGCCGTAGCTGCGTGCACCGTCAATCCCGGCGAAGAACATCTGTGCAAAATACTGGCCGCACAGAAATAAAAAAGGGGGCATGATCGCCCCCTGTTTACTGCACTGGGTGAAACAAGGCGAAACGCTTCCGCCCGTTTGGCTTAGTGCAGATGACCGCCTTCTTCATGCACGTGACCGTGCTCAATTTCTTCAGCCGTTGCAGGTCGCACACCGGTCACCGTGCAGATGAACGTCAGCGTCTTGCCAGCCAGAGGATGATTGCCATCTACCGTCACTTCATCGTCATTCACTTCAACCACCGTGTACAGGATGAAATCCTCATCGTCGGACTCTTCTGGCGCACCTTCGAACTGCATACCGACCGCCACATCCGCAGGGAAAGAACTGCGCGCTTCGACTTCAACGAGCTCGTGCTCGTATTCACCAAAACCATCATCAGGCTTCAGCGTCACGTTGCAATGATCGCCGATGCGTTTTCCATGCAACGCTTCTTCGACCAGAGGAAAGATCCCATCGTAGCCACCGTGAAGATAACTGATTGGATCTTCAACATTTTCTACCAGCTCACCTTCAGAATCAAACAATTCGTAACGCAACGAGACGACGCAGTCCTTTTCGATTTTCATTTCATTTCCTTTATCAAATATTAAGAATTCTTGGTTAGGCGATCTCGACAAGGTTTTAAACCACCACGATCATGATCGCCCTGCATGACCAATATCATCACCGCAGCATTTTAAACACTTTGTCCGGCGCTTCCTAATTAATTTTTTTACAATTCATTTTTTCACTGGCGTCAAAATACTGCACGACTATAATATCCGGCATGAAAACAATACCCACTCTGCTAGGCGCCTTGAGCGTAGAAGAATTTCTGCGCGACTATTGGCAAAAAAAACCATTGCTGATACGCGGCGCCATCCCTGATTTTTCAGGACTGCTCTCCCCGCAACAGGCCATCGAATTAGCCTGCACCGAAGACGTGCAAGCGCGACTGGTGATCCAGCGCAAGGGACAGTTCGAACTGCAACAATCACCCTTTGAACCGCAAGATTTCAAAGGTTTAAGCAAAACCAAGTGGACCGTGCTGGTACAGGGTTTAAACCACCACTTATCCACCGCGACCGACCTGTTAAAACAGTTTGACTTTATCCCCCATGCGCGCTTAGACGACCTGATGGTGAGCTACGCCCCACCAGGCGGTGGCGTAGGTCCCCATTTTGACGCTTACGATGTGTTTTTATTGCAGGGATTAGGACACCGGCGCTGGCAGATTTCCACCCAGGCCGACCAGACACTGATCGAAGGTGCACCGCTGCGCATCCTGAAAGACTTTAAAATCGAGCAGGAATGGGTGCTGGCACCGGGTGACATGTTGTATCTGCCGCCCCACTGCGCGCACAACGGCATCGCCGAAGATGACTGCATGACCTATTCCATCGGCTTCCGCACGCCGGCGTATCAGGAACTGGCCGAACAATTTCTGGTGTATTTGCAGGACAGAATTTGCGTGGAAGGCATGTATGCCGATCCGGCGTTAAAAACGCAAGCCCACCCCTCAGAAATCAGCGCAGAGATGCTCGACCAGGTAGAGTCCGCCATCAAACAAGTGCGCTGGGACAAGGAAGATATCGCCAATTTCCTGGGTTGCTACCTGAGCGATCCTAAGCCGCATATCTTCTTCGATAGCCCGGAATCTGAACTCAGCCTGAGTAAATTCAAAAAACAGATTAAAAACAAAGGATTGGAACTGGATTTAAAAAGCCAGATGCTGTGCCATGCCGGCAGCATCTTTATGAATGGCGAGGCAAATCAAGTTCCGGATGAGAACTACCCCCTGCTGCGCGAACTGGCAGACCATAGAAAGCTACCCGCAACTGCCGCCTGTTCAGACGAATTGCTGGAATTACTCTACCAGTGGTATCTGGACGGTTATCTTTACCCGCTATAAATCGAGCATCTGCCATGACAGAATTGCAGCACATTCATCTGGAGGGTACGGCGGACTATACCGCCGCGCTGGATACCCTGTGCAGGCAAGCGAAACACGATTTGTATTTTTTTGAAAAAAATTTCGACGGACTGGGTTTTAATTCGGAAGCCCGCCACGAAACCTTGCGCCAGTTTTTACTCGGCGGCAACCGTTTACATGTATTAGCGCACGACACGCACTATTTAACCGCGCTGTGCCCGCGCATGATGACTTTGCTGCGCCAGTTTGACCAGCACATGGCGATCCGCCAAACAGCCAAACATCTGTTACATATCACGACTCCTTTTTGCGTAGCCGACCACACACACTATGTACGCCGTTTTCACTTCGATGACCCGAGAGGATTGCTGGCCCTCAATGATCCGGAAAATGCCCGCGCACTGGCGTCCCGTTTTATGGAAATGTGGAACAATTCTCACGCCATCATACCCACAACAAAATTAGGTTTATAAAAAATTATAGATTTAGTGGATTTTTATAAATTTACTGGTAGAATGCCGCGACTTTGATTTTGGCTGAACGGCGAAGTCGAACACCTCTTTTTATTACCATCAACTTAACTTAAGGAAATTTAATATGAAATTATCTGCTCTCGTTGCTGCTCTGTTGGCTCTTGCTTTGACTGCTTGTGGCGAAAAAGCTGCTGCTC
>Ga0208863_1000330_pt1 | contig 55208 bp, 38 predicted proteins | sample RifOxyD3_FD_184040 | JGI IMG/M metagenome (GOLD analysis project Ga0208863, IMG submission 184040) | Soil microbial communities from Rifle, Colorado - Rifle Oxygen_injection D3 (SPAdes) | ecosystem: Environmental > Terrestrial > Deep subsurface > Rock core/Sediment | place: Rifle, Colorado... | reverse complement strand
CTCTGATCCTCATTGTTGGCGCCTTTATTCTGCCGTTTCTGCCGCAATGGCTCAAACGGCCCTATCTGGTGATTGTTCCTACCCTGGCCTTTCTCTCTGTATTGTCCATGCAGGGACAGCACGGCACTTTCGGGGTGATCAGTTTTCTCGACCAGAATCTCATTTTTGGCCGGGTTGATTCCCTGAGTATGGTTTTTGCCTACATCATGACCCTGATGTGCATCATCGGCACTATCTACGGTCTGCATGTGGAGGAGGATTTTCAGCATGTCGCGGCCTGGCTCTATGTGGCTGGCTCGCTGGGGGTTATCTTCTGCGGCGATTATCTGGTGCTTTTTCTCTTCTGGGAGCTGATGGCCTTTGCTTCGGTCTTCCTGGTCTGGTTTCGCAGACGGCCCGAATCTCTGGCGGTGGGCTACCGCTACCTGCTGGTGCATACCGCTGGTGGCCTTGCTCTGCTGGCAGGGCTCGTGCTTCGTTATCAGGCCACCGGCGGTGATCTCTCCTTCGGCCCTATCGGCGTGGGCAGCCCGAGTCTGTCCACCTACCTGATTCTGATCGGCTTTCTCTTGAACGCCGCAGTGCCGCCTTTTCATGCCTGGCTGCCGGACGCCTACGGGGAAGCAACGGTGAGCGGCGCGGTCTTCATGTGCGCTTTCACCACCAAAACCGCTGTTTACGCCCTGGCCCGGGCCTTTGCCGGGATGGAGATCCTGGTGCCGCTCGGCGTCTGCATGGCCCTCTACGGGGTGGTTTACGCGGTGCTTGAAAACGATGCCCGCAGGCTTTTAGCCTATCATATCATCAGTCAGGTCGGCTACATGGTGGCCGGGGTGGGGATCGGCACCGAGCTTGCCATCAACGGCACCTGTGCCCATGCCTTTGCCCACATCCTCTATAAGGGGTTGTTGTTCATGGGTTGTGGTTCGGTGCTGCACATGACCGGGAAAAGCAAGTTCAGCGAACTGGGTGGTCTCTATAAAAAAATGCCTATGGCCTTTGTCTTCACCATGATCGGGGGGCTTTCCATCTCCGCCTTTCCGCTCTTTTCCGGGTTTGTCAGCAAGGCGATGATTGTGGCGTCTGGCTTTGAGGTCCATAACTACTGGGCCGCATTCTTGTTGACCCTGGCCTCGGCAGGTACCTTTCTCCACACCGGACTCAAGGTGCCGTATTTTATCTGGTTTGGCAAAAACAACTGCAGCCAGGAGACCTGGGACAAGGCCGCTGATCCGCCCTGGAACATGCAGCTGGGCATGGGGATTGCCGCCTTTCTCTGCATACTGATCGGCAGCTACACCCCGTATCTCTATCAGATGCTGCCCTATCCCCAGGTTGCCGCAGGCTACCATCCATATACCGCCTACCATCTTTCAGAGACCTTGCAGATTCTTCTCTTTACCGCGCTGGGTTTCTTCCTGCTCATCAAGAAGCTGGCCCCGGAGCCCACGATCAGCATTGATCTGGACTGGTTCTATCGCTTGGGTGGGCGCGGTTTTCTCTGGCTTGCCCAGAAGCCTATTCAGTGGGCGGACAGTTGTGTCAGTGAGGGATACCGCTATGTTGGTCTGATTCCCTTGATGACCATGGCCCGGTTCTGGTCCTGGTTTGACTGGCATGCCATCGACGGGGTGGTTGACGGCCTGGCAAAATCGGTGCGCGGCATAGGCTCCCTGGCCAGACGGACGCAGAGCGGTAAGTTGCAGTACAACATTTTTTATACGGTATCCCTGGTCGCTGTTGCGCTCGTTTTATACGTATTTGCCTAATTTTTATTATTGCCGAGGATAATGGGAATGGATTTTTTGATAATGAATGAGATGGGGTTTCCCATTCTGAGTGCCCTGATTTTTATGCCCTTGGTCGGTGCCCTGATCTTATTATGTATTCCCGGAGATACAGCGGCCAAGAACTGGACGCTGCTGGTGACCGTGGCCACGGCGCTGCTTTCCCTGTCTCTTTACAGAAATTTTGATGCGACCACCGCTCAATATCAGTTTGGCGAGCACGCCTCCTGGATATCTGCTCTCAATATCAACTATACTTTGGGGATCGACGGAATTTCCCTGCTGCTGGTTCTGCTGACGACCTGCATCATGCCCCTCTGCGTTCTTGGGTCATGGCGGTACATCGACAAGCGGGTCAAGGAATTCATGATCTGCCTGTTGCTCATGGAAACCTCAATGCTTGGGGTGTTCATGGCATTAGATTTCATCCTTTTTTACCTGTTGTGGGAGGCGATGCTTATCCCCATGTACCTGTTGATCGCGGTTTGGGGTGGCCCTCGCAAGGTGTATGCTTCGACCAAGTTTTTTCTCTATACCCTGGCTGGTTCGGTGTTGCTTCTGGTGGCGATTATCGGCCTCTATCTCGACCAGGGGACCTTTAGTATTCCCACCTTGATGGGGCAGGATTATTCCATCACCTTCCAGGTTGTGGTTTTCCTCGCCTTCTTTCTGGCCTTTGCCATCAAGGTGCCGATGTTTCCCTTCCATACCTGGCTGCCCGCCGCCCATGTTGAGGCGCCTACCGCCGGTAGCGTCATTCTGGCCTCGATTCTGCTGAAAATGGGAACCTACGGTTTTTTGCGCTTTTGCCTGCCCATAACCCCGGAAGCCACCTTGATCTTCGTGCCCTATATCCTGTGGCTCTCGGTGGTTGGCATTCTGTACGGGGGCTTTACCGCCCTGGCCCAGCAGGATATGAAAAAACTTATCGCCTATTCCAGCGTCGGGCATATGGGCTTTGTCACCCTTGGTATCTTCGTCCTTAACCAGCAGGGGATTGAAGGGGCGCTCCTGCAGATGATCAATCACGGCGTCACCACCGGCGCGCTTTTTTTCTGTGTGGGGATGATCTATGAGCGAACCCATAGCCGGGAATTGGACGCCGCTGCTGGGCTGGGCAAATTCATGCCTATTTATGTGACCTTTCTGGCATTTTTCTCGCTTTCCTCCCTGGCCTTCCCTGGCACCAACAGCTTTGTCGGGGAATTTCTGATCCTGGTCGGCGGCTTTGCCAACAACAAGATCGTGACGGCCTTTGCTATTCCTGGCGCGGTGCTGGCTGCTGCTTATATGTTTCGTATGTTGCAGCGGGTGGTTTGGGGCAGGCCAGTGAATCCGGATCATTCCGGGTTGTCTGATCTTAATCTCCGGGAAATGGCGACCCTTGCTCCCTTGCTCGTTTTTGTTTTCTGGATAGGTCTGTCTCCGGGGCCGTTTTTAAAGGTGATGCATGTGAGCGTTACTCATTTAATTGAGCAGGTCGGGGGTGGGTCGGGTGGTGCGGTTTCTATAGCAAGGCTGATGATTCCGTAAAGGCAATTTTCTTAGGGTTTTAAGTACCTTATCTAAAGGATATAAAATGAAGCTTATGTTGTTTGCTCCGGAATTAGTTCTTCTCTTAGGGAGTTTGTTCCTTTTCCTGCTCAGCACCGGTAAGGCGGGTAGCAAGAAGGCTCGCGCTGTAACCCTGGGGCTGGCCTTGTTTAATGTCCTGGTTTGTCTGGTCTGTCTGCCGTTGGCAGGCAGCCTGTTTTACGAGGCGTATCGGATTGATTTCTTCTCGCAGTTGATCAAGCTTGTTATGGCTATGGGCTTTGCGGTGGTGCTGCTGTTCAGCACCGAGCTGAAAGGGATTGATGACGAGATTCGCCCCGAGTATTATTTATTTTTAACCTTGAGCATGCTGGGCCTCACCATGCTGGTAAGCAGCGTTGAGCTGCTCACCATGTTCATTGCCCTGGAGCTTTCTTCTTACTCCCTCTATATCCTGGTGCCCATGCGCGATGACCGTACGGGCCTGCGGATGCAGATGGAATCGGCGATCAAGTACATCCTGTTCGGAGTGGTCGCCACCGGGGTGATGCTTTTTGGTATGAGTTATCTCTTTGGCCTTACCGGTACCACCTATCTTATCTATCTTCTGCCAATACTTCATCAAATGATGGGCAACCCCGCGGCCCTTGTTGCCATAGCCATGGTTCTGGGAGGTTTCTTTTTCAAGCTGGCGGTATTTCCCTTTCACTCCTGGGTACCTGATGTCTATCAGGGGGCTTCCAATGAAACCACCGCTTTTATCGCCTCGGTTCCCAAGGTCGCGGCCGTGGCCATGCTCATTCGTCTCACGGCTATGGCTACCGCGGAGGGACAGGGCCTGGTGACCCTGCTCATCGTGCTCTCGGTTTGTTCGATGTTTTACGGCAATCTGGTCGCCCTGCAACAGACCGATATGAAAAGGATGCTTGGTTTCTCCGGCATCGCCCATGCCGGTTATGTTCTCCTTGGTCTGGTCACCATGCAGGAGGTGGGTTTTGCTACCTCGCTTTATTACATCATCGGTTATCTGCTGATGAATCTGGCCGCTTTTCTGGTTATCTGCAAGGTGTCAGCGAAAGGTGAGAACTTGGAGGTGAATGATCTGAGCGGTTTGCATCAGCGTTCCCCTTTGCTTGCCCTGACTCTGGCAATCAGTATGTTTTCTATGGCTGGGATTCCCCCGTTTGTCGGATTTATGGGTAAATTCATGCTGCTGACCGGAGCTTTCCAGACAGGGCATCTTTCCCTGGTCATCCTGGCAGCCATCAATACCGCGATCTCCATCTATTACTATCTTTCCGTGGTACGAGTGACCTATTCTACCAGTCCGGAAGACCGTCCTGCCGTGGTGGTCGGTGGGGTCGCCAAGGCGGTAAGCGTTGCCCTGGTAATGATCATCATCGCCATGGGGCTTTTCCCCGACCCGATCCTGCAACTGGCTACCTACGCGGTGCGCGCCATTCTCTAAGCTCAGGCCTGCCTGTTGAGATTCAGGAATAGTTTTTGAAGTGTTTTTCCGAACGTTTGTTCATTGGATCATCATGGGATGATTTTTAGAAAAGACGCCAGCATTGTACAACTACCATGATATTTGACCGCAAATGAAGAAAAAACTCACTCTTACCTTAGCCACTGTTTTTTGGGCTGTGCAGTTGCTGGCCTTGCTGCACATGGCAGAGTGCGGCTTTGGGAAACATGAGCATGACGGCCAGACCTGCGGCATTTATCTCTCGACCGAGCAATCTAAATACTGCGCTATCGAAAAACCGGTCTCTGTATCCCGCCTTGAGTTTGCTCAGGGTTTTGTAGTTTTTCCGACCCAGACATGCACATCCTGCCAAACCTTTATCCCTTCTTCTCCCCGCGCTCCACCTGCCTTTCTCCTGAGCTGACAAACACCCCTGTCTTTTATCGCCTTCTTGAATGACCCGGAGAGTTCCTCGGTCATGGGGATCAGTGCGTCTTTTTGCAAAATTTAAGGAGAAAACCCATGCGCAAATTTTATCTTGCCGCCTCAATAATGCTGCTCGCTTTTCCGTTTACTTCTCCGGCTCTGGCTACTGCCAATCATGATCTCGAAGAGTTGAAAGCGGAGATTCACAATATGAAACAATCTTATGAAAACCGAATTTCCGAACTGGAGAGCAAGCTCAAAAAACTGGAAACCGCAAAAGCGGCGCCCTCCGGCCTGGCCCCGGCAGCGCCCGGCGATCCTTCCGACCGCAAGGTTTACGGCAATGAATTTAACCCGTCGATAAGTGTCATCCTCAATGGCAAGTATTCCGGTCTTTCCGCCGACAGCTTGGAGCTTGCCGGTTTCGGCGTGGGCGAAGAAGGCGAGCGCGGCCGGGAAGGGTTGGCTCTTGACGAGTCGGAGCTGACCTTCAGCGCCAGTATCGACGACAAGTTTTACGGCAGCCTGACCGCCGCCATTGTCCGGGAAGGGGGCGAGGATAAGGTCGAGCTGGAAGAAGCCTATGTGCAAACCCTGGCCTGAGCTGGCTTGCCGAGCGGCCTGGGCGTGAAAGCCGGCCGCGCCTTCTGGACTTTTGGGTACCTAAACGAGCACCACACGCATGCGGATGACTTTGCCGATCGTCCCCTGCCTTATCGTGCCTTTTTAAATAAGGCCTTCAATGATGACGGCCTCGAAGTCTCTTATGTGCTGCCCACCGACTTGTATGCCGAGATCGGCGGCGGCCTATTCCGGGGGGATGATTTCCCCTTCGGCGGGGCCACCGGTGACGGCGGCGGCGCCTGGTCGGCCTTTGCCAGGATCGGAGGAGATATCGGGGCCGACAAGAGCTGGCGCCTCGGCGGCTACGTGCTTTTCGGCAAGGCCGATGCGGGACGGAATTCCAATGAAGACGCCGTAACTTTTATCGGGGACAGCGACCTCTATGCCGCTGATCTCCGCTTCACCTGGGCGCCCACCGGCAACGCCCGAGAACGTGAAGTGATCCTCCAAGGCGAGTATTTCCGGCGGGTAGAAGACGGCAGCTATGAGGACAGCGAGGCCGTCACCGGGGCAATCGCCTTTGACGGCAAGGCGAGCGGCTGGTACGCCCAGGCGGTGTATAAATTTTTGCCGCAATGGCGCCTTGGCACCCGGTACAGCCGGCTGGAAGCAGCGGAGATTCCGGCAGGACTGGCGGGTAGTGCTCTGGATTCGCAAGGGCATGACCCGGAAGCCACCGCGGTCATGCTTGATTGGACCAACAGTGAATTCAGTCGGGTCCGGTTGCAATACAATCATGAGGAACTCAGCCGCGACCAGCATGATGATCAGATCATGCTGCAATACATCATGAGCCTCGGCGCCCACGGCGCCCACAAATACTAAAAAAGGAGGCGTTATGAAATATCTTCTTGCTGCAATAACTTTTGTGGCAGGTCTGGGGCTGTTGCTGACAGCCCCAGACCCTGCTTCGGCAAAGATGAGCGTCTTTGCCTGCGAACCGGAATGGGCTTCGCTTGCCGAGGAAATCGGTGGGGAGCTGGTCGAGACCTTTGCCGCCACCAACGCAGGCCAGGATCCTCATTACATCCGAGCCCGGCCCAGCCTGATCGCCAAGATGAGAAAAGCCGATCTGGTTGTCTGTTCAGGCGCGGGCCTGGAGGTAGGCTGGCTTCCCGTGTTATTTCAAAAGGCCGGGAGCATCAAGGTGCAGCCCGGCGGACCTGGCAACCTCATGGCCGCCGAGCTGGTGCCGATGCTGGAAAAACCGGTTGCTCTCGATCGGAGCATGGGTGACGTGCATCCGGAAGGCAACCCGCATGTCCACTTAAATCCCCATAACATCCTCCTGGTCGCCAAGGAGCTGACCAGCCGTTTAAAAACGCTTGACCCTGCTAATGCCGGCAGCTACCAGGCCCGGTATGCGAACTTTGCCGCGACCTGGTAAAAATCAATAAGTCGTTGGGAGGCGACGGCGGCGAAACTGAAAGGGAAGCGAATCATCACCCACCACCGGGCCTGGAGTTACCTGATCGACTGGCTCGGCCTTGAACTGGTCAACACCCTGGAGCCCAAGCCGGGCATCCCGGCCACGACTGGGCATCTGGAATCTCTTCTGCGGCAGGTGCGCGGGACTTCCGTGCTGGCAATAATCCGTACCCCGTATGCGCCGGGCAATGCCAGCGAATGGCTCTCAGCAAAAAGCGGGGTTCCGGCGGTCGTTCTGCCCTACACCATCGGCGGCGCACCAGGGGTGAGCAATCTGTTCAGTCTGTTTGACCGTAGTCTCTCGCTGCTCGGGGAGCTTGCCGATGCCAAGCGTTGAACTGCTCGAAATAGTGGGGCCGGCGCTTGCCGCCGGCGCTTGCCGCCGGCCTTATCGTTGCCCTTACCCATGCCCCGCTCGGCCTTGAAGTGCTGCGGCGGGGGATCATCTTTATCGATCTGGCCATCGCCCAGATTGCCGGGCTTGGTCTGGTGGCCGCGGCCTTGTTTTTACCCGAGTCGGCCTGGTGGGTGATGCAATGCGCCGCCCTCGGCTGCTCGCTGCTCGCCGCCTTTTTCTTTCGCTGGGTCGAGCATAAATGTCCGGAACAGCAGGAAGCCATTATCGGCTCCAGCTTTGTGCTGGCGGCCTCCATGGCCTTATTGCTGCTGGCCGATCATCCGCATGGGGGCGAAGAAATCCAGCATCTGCTTTCCGGGCAGATCTTGTTTGTCACTTGGCAGGAGGTGCTGGCGCATGCCCCGATTTATGCCCTGATTCTGGGGCTATGGTTTGCAATCCCGAAGGTAAGGAGCGGCACGGGTTTTTATGCTCTTTTTGCCCTGGCCATTACCTCTTCAGTGCAACTTGTCGGGGTGTATGTTGTCTTTACCAGCCTTATCCTGCCCGCCCTGGCCTCCAGCAAGGTTGACAAAAAACTGCTGACCGCCTGGACGGTGGGGATTTTTTCTGTGCTGGCCGGCGTATTGTTTGCAACCTTGCTGGATCTGCCGGCAGGTCCGGTCATTGTCCTCTCTTATATACTCGTGGCCGTTGCTGCGAGATTATTATGGCCGAAATAATTTCCGGATCCCCCGTGAGGGGGGCCAAGCCTTACTATATCTTACGCCGTTCGATTCAATACAGGCCCTTCGGGCACCCTTGCCACGTCCAGTGGGGTTCAGTCTGCGTCTTCTGCGCCCATTCGTGGCATCAAAGCAATGAATCGCCTCCGGCTCTGCGTAGGTGCACCGGAGTTGTCATCAATTTCGTGTAAGTCGTAGGCTGAGGCAGCAGGGTTCATTCTGCGTAGCCTCCCACAAGGTGCGCCTCTGGCCCGTTTCGTCACTCTGCCGCTGGCAGGGTGACAGACCTTCGTCCCATTGCGCTGGGTTGTAGTGGGGCTTTTATCGGCCAAGGCCGGGGCCAGCGCTCAAAGGCACTTTTTGAAAAAAATGTATGGAAATCGGGGTCAGAGCACGTTTATCCGTGACCTGACTTCTTTTTTTTACGGGCGAATGTTCGCAACCCTAACCTGATCCCCGGGGTTTCCTGCCGATCCACTACTAAGACAGGATAGCTTTGTATGCTGTCCAGGGAATACCGTATCTTCAAGCCACAACCTCGCTTATCATCATCTGTAGTTCCGAGGAAGCAAAATCTTCCGCCTTAAGCTTTTCTTCATACTCCTTGAGCATTGTTTTTGCCTTAACCAGTTCTCCCCTCCCGCGGTGGAGATGATATATCAGCCTGACCAGACTGGCCTCGGTTGGATCAAGTTTAAGCCCCTTCTGTAAAATAACCAAGGCTTGTTCTTCGCGGGATGCTGAAGCCAGATGTTTACCCCACGTTGAGACGAGCTTAATCATCTGGTGCTTAAGTCCCCCGATAAAATCATATACCTGATCATCTTCAATCGCCTCAGCACTTATATCGCTATGCCAGAGATCCACCGCAGGATGAAAACAGTTTGCCGCCTGCCACCATTCATTTCTTTTTACATGCTCGAAGCCTTTTTGGGTCATCTGTTGAAATAGGTGGGCATCCAGCACGCAGTTTTGCAAACAGAGAATGCCTTGGTGAAGAATAAGATAATCCTTGATCAACAACTGTCCCATCACACTTTGCAGACTTTTACGTAAACGTGACAAAAGGGTGTCAAAATTTGATCTGGCTTTCTCTGGCGAACTTTCCGGCCAAAAGGCAAGCTGTATGACCTCCTGCCCCATTTTCATATTATGGGAAGTGGCAAGAAGTTTTAGCAGACGGCATTGCAGAGGAGTCACCTCATCTGCCGTCAGGATAACCTGCCCCTCAATCTCAAGCTGAAATTCGCCAAGCATACGAACAAAGAGCAGCGGCACAACCCGCCCGCCCTTGACGAAGGTACTTTTTAACCGCTCCTGCGCAATGCCACGGACATATTCAATTTCAATATCGTGCTGTACCGCTATCCGCAGGATATTCTCCAGTTTCTCCGGGGTCAAACCCAGCACGTAATAATAGCCATTATCCCGCATACAGCCGAGACCTTCGCCAAGATCCCGCACTGCCTCCTCGATTTTCCCGACAAGACTGTATGCGTTTGCCCGGTGCAACAAACAGCCCGCCTTTAAATAGAGCATCCTGTATTTTATTGCCTCGGACAAAGCCTGGCTCAATACTTCTTCTGCTTTATCATGCATACCGAGACGAGCAAACACCGTTCCCAGTAAAATACGGTTGAGGATTTCGTGAAAAGGCCCCCCGGCGAACTCTCTGAGAAGCAAAGACTTTTGGGCTGCTTTCAGAGCAGCCTCCGGTTCGTCAAGATGGGCAAGAATATATGCTTTCCAGTGTAAGAATTGACTCAGGATATGCGGAGTCTCAGCCACAGGCCCGCTGCGTCTCCCCTCATCCACTTTCGCAAGCGCCTCCTTAAATTTGCCCTGAGAGATAATAATCCCGATGTCCCATAAATAGAGAAAAGGTCCTACTATGGTCTGGGATAGTTTTTCCTGGGGTATCAAAGCAAGCAATTGTTCTTTCTGGATAAAATAATTTGCAAAATTTCCATGGAGCTGCAGGTCATCAATGTGCGTGGTACAGAGGGCCATCTTGTAAACCGAGGCCACGTGCGGGTCCAACAGTAACTCGTAGGCCTTTTCCAGCTCCAGCTGATTTAGATTCCTATGTCCCATGAGCATGTTCTCGTAACTCTGCACCAGAATCACAGAGGCTTCAAGCCCTTTGCTTTTAAGCGTTTTGGCAAGCTCGCGGGCCAAGGAAGAATACCGGTGGGCAGTAAGCATGTCACCGTGAAAATAGCAATATCCGGCCGCAATGTTTTTAGCGACAACCACCTTGGCAAAGAGAGGCAAATAAGTCTTATGGCGATGGTAGAGTTCTTCCGTCCGGGGAAGCAGTTGAGCCCCAGTTTTTAGCGCACCAGCTACAACCCAGTAGAAAAAAACCAGTTGGCTCAAGGATAGAAGCTCCCCCATCTCTTCCTGGCGGTCTACAAAAATCTTGCGCGCCTGCTCAAGATAGTCATAACAATTCTCTGGCGAAATTTCGCAGAAGGCAATGCCAGTAAGCAGAGCAATCCAGCCATGATTTAACTGAACCTCACTGGGTACTGCCAACAACACACATTACGGTGTTGCCCCCCGGTTCATGGACAGAAAACTTAAGCCCTCGGTCATCAAAATCTGTTCCATGGCCTCATAGTTTTCAGCGGACAAGCAATACCGTAATGCTTCTGCCATCCGCTTCTTAGCAAAGCTGTACTCAATTGCTATTTGGTATATTTGCTTTTTTTCCTGGGGGGTGAGCTCTTCGTTGGCTTTTTCCTGTAAAAAATCCCTGAAAAGTTGATGAAATCCACAAATCTGATCGTCCTTGTCACAGGTCATGGCAAAATAATTTCCATCCACCAGGATGGATAACTTTGCTCCGATATCGTTGTCACCGGTGATTTTCATCGCAAGGTCGAGATGCACCTCTTCAAGCAGTGAAAGCTTCATGAGCGAATGTCGATAGGCCAAAGGTATCTGGGCGAAAATCTCCTGACGAAAAAAATCCAGGATGTTGCGGTTTTTAAAGCATTTCCTGACATCTTCCAGATTATGAAGCTGTTGTTTATGCAAAAATAAGGTTTTGGTGGCCATCAATACACCCATAACCCATCCGTCAGAGATTCGATTGATCTCCCCGATGACATCTTTCTGAAAATTCAAATCAAGAATATCAGTCATTAACGTGTCTGCTTCATCGACGGTAAGAGCAAGATCCCTGTTGTACAACTGCAGTATTCCCTTGCCATAACGAAACTGCTGAGTTTGCAGAACTACTGGTCGACGCGACAATAAAATAAAGCGAAGCTGAGGCGGAGAAAAATCCAGTAAAAAACCCAAGAGGTTCAAACTTTGCTCGCAGTGTTCCAAGAGGTGGAGATCATCAAAAACCATAAAGAAATCACGGCTCAGTTTCTTGCTCAGGTCTGTCGCCATGATATTGATCAGTCTGGACAGATCCATGGCATTCAGCTCACCGTTTATCACCATATCTTCCAAAAGGGGGGAGGAAAAGGATGGCATAGCCTGTTTCAGACATAATAGAATTGCCGTCAGGAAAAAAAATTGGATCGCCGTCTTCCGGCCCTACCTGATACCAGGCAAAATTGTGGTTGGAGTCGTACAGATACTGGGCAGCAAGGGTTGTTTTTCCCTGGCCTCCCTGGGCTTCAAATAAAAATAATTTTGCCCCATGCCCCTGTTTCTGAAGAATTTCACGAATCAGGTGGGCACGAAATAAATAGGACGATGAGGCCAAGCGGGGGGGAATAAATTTGTTAACTGGGACTTCATAGCGAAAGCGCGATAAGAAATCATCCGGCCTTTCATCACCAATTTCGTATATACCCATAAATATCTCTCCTGGAGACCTTAGAGCCACAACATAATGTTACCATCATACAGGAAACACGTGCACTTAATTAAATGAAAAAAGCAATCAAGAGATGATTAAATTTTTCCGTATTAATCTATAAAAAAATTCACCCAAAAGAGTTCATGTGAGAGAAAAGTAAGATTTGAGAAGATATATTAAAGTCTCTGATAAAATATTCAGCCGAGGTCAATGCAATTAACCAATGGAAATCATTTGGTTTAATGATGTTTTGTGCCGTTGTTTTATGTCAAACAAAATAAATTGAGGAGGAAACTAAAGATGACCAGATTAACAATAGGTAAAAAAATCAGCTACGGATTCGGGATGATGTTGGTTATATTCGGCCTCCTTTCATTAAGCAGCTTCGTCGGGGTCAGTGGGCTTGCAGGCAACGCCAAAGAGACAATCGAGCTTGGTCGGCTCAACACCGAACTGGCGCAGAGGGAAATTGACCATCTTCTTTGGGCGGGAAAGGTTTCTGAAGTATTGCTCAGTAATGGCACAGAGTTAAACGTGGAGATTGACCCCCATAAATGTGGATTTGGCAAATGGTATTACGGCGAAGGCCGTGAGCAGGCAGAAAAGCAGTTTCCTGCGCTCAAGCCTCTTCTTGCCGAAATTGAGGAATCGCATAAAAAACTTCATGAATCTGCGGTTGTCATCAAGCAAAGCCTGGTTAATGACGGGGCCAAGGAAGTGTTGTCCCTGTACACCACGCAAACCCTTCCGGCGTTGCATTCCGTACGAAACCTGCTGAACAAGATTCGGAAAGATTCCAATGAGCAGGTACTCACCAATCAAAGCCTACTCATAAATAACGCAGACAGAACTCAGGTGCTGATTGGCGTAACTGCCATTATGGCAGGGCTCTGTGGCGTAGCGCTGGCTTTTTTCATTGGTCGGGGAATTTCCACCCCCCTCCATCAAGTCAGCCAGACATTAAATGAAGGGGCTGATCTGGTAGCCTTAGCGGCGGAGGAGATCGCCTCTACCAGCCAGTCTCTGGCAGACGGAGCCTCACTCCAGGCCGTGGCATTGGAAAAAACCACTGCTTCTTTGGAAGAGGTCGGGGCTATGATCAAGCAGGAGGCCGAGCATGCCAGGCAGGCGGATAAAATGATGAAGGAGGCGAATCAGGTTATCCAGACCGCCGATGACTCTATGAAAAAGCTCACCGCCTCAATGCAGGAAATCTCGAGCGCCAGTGCCCAGACTCAGAAAATCGTAAAAACCATTGATGAGATCGCCTTCCAGACCAATCTGCTGGCTTTGAATGCCGCCGTTGAGGCAGCCAGAGCCGGTGAGGCTGGAGCCGGGTTTGCGGTGGTTGCCGACGAGGTTCGCAATCTTTCCATGCGGGCGGCGGAGGCGGCAAGAAACACCTCGGACCTCATCGAAAGCACGGTTCATAGGGTAAACACCGGCAGCACTCTGGTCAATGAAGCCAGCGAATCCTTCAATAGCGCCGCCGAATCCACCACCCGGATCGGCATAATTATTACCGATATGGCCGGGGCTGCAACTCAGCAGGCCAGCGCCATTATCCAGGTTACCAAGGCTATTCACGAGATCGATGCCGTGACTCAGAATAATGCGGCGGCCTCGGAAGAATCAGCGGCTGCTTCTGAAGAGCTTTACGCGCAGGCGGAGATGATGAAGGGCTCGGTGGGGCAGCTGCTGGAAATGGTAGGCGGGGTGGAAGATCACAAATACAGGGCAGAAGAAAACAAACTGGTTGCTCACGTGGCTCAACCCATAATAAGACCGGCTGCATATGCGTAATCTCTAACGATCAACACAGTTTTTCCCATTAGAGCAACTTACCTGGAATCAAGCGACGATTCCGGTAGTTCGCGACAGGCGGGGGAGATTTTGTGGGAGAGACGCTTTCGGTAATTATGGGGGATGAGATTTTCGGCCTTTTTCCATCCTGGCGGCGCAGATTTATTATTCCCGGTAATTTGCCGATAATAAATGATAACCTTTGTGCGAAACCACCAATGCCGGGAGGGATATATGACCTCATTAATTGTCAGCAAGCCTTTTGCTCAAACTCACATTAATCAGGGGAATCACTCTCTCGCTGCCCGAGTTGGTCGTTCGGCTCTGGACACTTCCTCTCGGCAGGAGATAACTGACAGAGTGAGCATTGGTGGCGAACGGCCAGTGGCGCAGGCAGAGACGCCCCAGCAGGCACAAGCCAAGGAATTGCGGGTCTATTATGAGACAATGACTTCCCCTGGCGGGTATCCGGGGTGGGCCAGGAGAGGATATAACTACGACCTGGCCCGCATTAAACGAAATACCCCCTATGATTGGGCAACTGTTTCTCCGCAGGAACAAAAAGAACAGATTGAACGAATCAATCTGACCATTGACCGTCAAGAACAATGCGTTGCCAGGTTGCAGGAGCAACTGGACAGGATATTGGCCAGCGACACTTTCCTGGAAGAAAAAAATTATGCCCGACAGGCCATGAACGAAAACATTAAGTTTCTTCAGGGGAAAATCAAGAAATACCAGGAGGCGCGCGATAGAGTTTTACACCCCGACCGCCAGACAAAGCCTGTGTTTAAACGCGTTTAAGCATCTGTGATCACTGGATTCAGCCTACAGCGGTGGTCACCCCTCCCTCACTTCCTGCTGGTTCACAGACGCTCTTTGAGAAACGGCCGCCAGGCAATGGGGTCCCGGAAAAAATACAGAAATTGTATCCAAGATGGCTGCGATTTTACCTGGACTATTGCCGAAAATATGCCGTGCCTCCCGACCAACTGGAAAGCTCACTACTTTTTCTTTAGAACTTCCCAACTGCCTCCCCTCTACGCCAGGATAAAGATGGTGCGCCAGTAGCACTGGTGCATTATTGTGGATGTATGTTTTTCAACCCTTGGAACCGCTACCTTGTCGGAATCGATCCCGTTTTTATCCTTGCCGGGCGCAGTTGGCAGGAGTCAGGCTATACGAAGGCCGGGCTGAAAGGCGACAAACCATCAGATAACCCCAACGGCTGCCAGGGGTTATCGGGCAACAGAATTTATTTTAGCCTCTCACTCATCCGTCAGGTGCGACAATTTGTCGCATTGACTATCGCCAATACTTTACTTTATTTTAATAAGTTGCATTGTAAGATGAATAATAATACAAATAGATAGCTGACACTGAAGTTATTCCTTTAATTTAAAGGCATTAGCGTCTTCCCGAGCAAAATGCGCACGACAGAAAAATGACACTCAGAAAATTTCTCATCATCGGCGCCGCGCTGCTCTCCTTGTTCCTTATGATCGCCCTTTTCTTTTCCATCCAATATGTGGCGGTGGAAGTCTATGCCAAATCGACCTTTGCTAACTCCCGGCAAACAGCGGATCGTACCTCCCGGACCCTCTTGCAGATCATGCGGCGAGGCTGGAGCAAGGAAGAGATGGACCTTTTCTCCCGACAGATCACTGGGGAAAATGCCGCCCATGAAGTGGTCTCTATCTTCCGGGGCGAAACGGTAAACGCACGCTACGGTGCCATCGACCAGCCGCCGATTACCATGCCGGTGCTCCAGGCCTTCCGCGACGGCGGCAAAGTCGAGGTGCGCGGCGACGGCTTTCTCCAGTCCAGCTATCCGATCATCGCCGCCGATGAATGCCTCGGTTGCCATGACAATGCCAGGGTCGGCGAAGTGCTGGGGGTGATCGACATACGTAAGGATACCCGGGCGGAGATCAACAGCTTCCGCAGCAAGATGTTTTACACCATCATCCCCATCGCCTTTTTCCCCCTGCTGGGTTCCATCTTCCTTGGAATCCTGCTGCACCGGAAAATCGGCCACTCTATCAGGCGTTTCCATAACGATGTCCACGACCTCAACACCTTTTCCGATCTGGCCAAGGTAAAAACCAACGAGGCCCCTTTTCCTTTGGAGGACTTCAATCTTCTCAAGCAGGAAACCAATCTTCTGATCGACAAGATCAAAAAGGTAGCCATCGACCGCGAGACCATGGAGTTCGAGATCAGACTGCTGGAAAAGCTCCTCATCACCTCAGAAGTGGTGCGTGACTGGCGCGAGCACATCAAGTCGCTGCTGATCGAGTTGAATCGGATCATGGATATGCCCTTTATCTTTTCCATGTTCTATGTGGAGGAGAATGTCTACGAGCTGGAGGTCTTCTGGCTGCGGGCACCATCCGCCAGCATCCGCCAGCATTTCGAAGTAGTGATCGACACCTGCCTGCGTCGTGAATTCCCGGCCTTGCGCAGTTGTGCCGTGGAACATCACACCGCCATTTCTCTGGGCAGCTTGACTGACCTCTACGAAGACGACATCGACATCCATACCAAGAAGATTTTCCTTGATGCCCCGCGCATCGGCGGCATCGTCGGCGTAGGTCTCCTGACCCGTGAACCTGTTGATCAGACCAAGGCATTGGTGGTGGAGAGCATCCTTACCACCCTGCTCAATGTTATCGGTTCGGTGAAGGCGATGAACAAATATACCCAGGAGGTGGAATACTACGCCACCCGCGATCCCCAAACCGGCCTCTATAACCAGCGTTTTTTCCGCGACCTCTTTGAGCAGGAGGTGCTGCGCTCCCAACGCAGTGATCGGCCTTTCGCCATCATCCTCCTGGACCTCGACAACTTTAAGACTGTCAATGACACTTATGGGCATTCCTTCGGCGACCGTTTCTTGCAATGCATCGCGGGAAGGCTCAAAGAAGCGGAACGGGCCGGCGATATCCTCGCCCGTTTCGGCGGTGACGAATTCGCAGTCTTCATGCCGGACACTGATGAGACACAGGCTTACAGCATCGCCTGCCGCCTGATCGGCGTCATAAAAGATGTTTGGCTTGAAGGGCCTAACGGCGTCAATGTCAGCACCTCGGTCTCAGCCGGGGTAGTTTCCTGCCCGGCCCACGGCGCCACCTCCACCGATCTGGTACTGATGGTGGAAAAACTTCTGGAAAAGGCCAAATACTCGGGCAAGGACCGAGCGCTTCTCCCTTCTGAGGACGACATCATCGAAATTTTCCGGGAAAAGAGCGAAAAATCCCATTTCCTCAAGCGGGCCCTGGATGAAAACCGGATTATCCCCCATTTCCAGCCGATCTACGATTTCAAGCGGCAGAAAGTCGTGGGCCACGAGGTACTCATGCGGATCAAGGCCGAGGACGGTCACTTGATCGTGGCCCAGGACTTTATCGAAATCGCCGAGGAAATGGGAATCATCAACCGCATGGACTTGAACTTGATCGAAAAGGTTTTTGAGAAGGTACGTATGGAGCGTTACCAGGGCATGCTTTTCTTGAATGTTTCGCCCAAGGATCTGACCCACGTCGAGTTTATGAAATCCATCGACCGGCTGGTGGCGGCCTACGGTATTGATTGCGCCAATATCGTCTTCGAACTAACCGAGCGGGAGGCGGTTCGCAATCTGGCCATGGTGGAAAAATTCGTGCTGGATCTTAAGATTAAGGGCTTTCGTTTTGCCTTGGACGATTTCGGCTCCGGCTTTTCCTCATATTTTTACATCAAGAAATTCCCCATAGATTTTATCAAGATCGAAGGCGATTTTGTCCGCGGCATGCTGAGCAGTGAGGTGGACATGGCGGTGGTGGCAAGCATCTGTGTACTGGCCAAGAGGATTAACGTCAAGATCATCGCCGAATCCGTGGAAAACGCCGCCCTCTGCCGGGAAGTTCAGAAAATCGGCGCAGACTACGGACAGGGATATTTTCTTAAAACACCAGGCCTGGATTTCACGCAGGAGATTCAACTCTGCGTGTAGCGCGTTTACCTCGCCCGTCGTCACAAGAGACCATACGGTATCCGGTATGACCAAGCGCATCTTTGAAGACTGTCTGTCAAAAAACATCTGGCTGGTGATCACCCTGCTCCTCTGGACGGTTGTCGTTACTGTCTCGGCTGGCCTCAACTACCTGAGTTTCCGCCATAACTTCACCGACATGGCCCGGCACTATGCCCAGGGCACCCTGCGGCTCATCATCGACGCCCGGCTCTGGAACGCAAACCACGGCGGGGTATATGTGCTGGTTAGTGAAAGCACCAAGCCCAATCCCTATCTCAAGCATCCGCGTCGGGAGCTATTCACCACTGGCGGGCAGACGCTCACCATGGTCAACCCGGCGTTCATGACCAGACAAATCGCCGAAATCACCAACCGCAGCACCGGACTACTGGTCCACATCACCAGCCTGCGGCCACTGAATCCTGCCAACACCCCGGATGATTGGGAACGGTTTGCCCTGGAAGAATTCGGACGGGGAAATAAGGAAAAACTGGAATTAATCAACGACGATCAGGGTGGCGTCTTTCGTTACATGGTACCTCTGGTCACGACACAGGCCTGCCTTGCCTGTCATGCCAAAGACGGCGCCAGGATCGGAGAAATCCGCGGCGGCATAAGCGTCGCTTTCTCCGCCTCCCCCCACTTTGCCATGCTGCATGGGTCGTTACGCAACATGCTCGCTGGCCACCTGCTCGCCTTTTTCCTGGTCGGAGGCATAATCATCCTGCTTATCCGGGGGCTGCGCGGGCAATGGCTGACCAACAGGTGCCTGTTGGTCGAGCAGGAGACCGCCATTAAAAGCCGAACCGAGGCGCTGGTGGAAAATACCCAGCGCCTGGAAGAGGAAGTCGCGATCCGCAAAAACGCTGAAAACACCCTCAGGCAAACCCATGAGGTGCTGGTTGTGGTGCTGGACAGCATGCCCTTTTCCGTCTATGTAACGGACATGCGCACTCATCGCATTATTTACGCCAACCGTTTCCTGCGTGCCCGCCACGGAGAAGAGATTATCGGTCAGCCCTGCTGGCGGGTGATTCAGCAGGCCGACGGCCCCTGCTTCTTCTGTCTGCGCCAGGAGAATAAGGGGAAAGAGCCGGAAAAAAACCACGCCTGGGAGTTTAAAAATCAGACGAACGATGAATGGTACAGCCTTCAGGAAACGGATATCCGCTGGCACGACGGTCGTCAGGTGCGTCTGGGCACGGCCACTGAAATCACCGAACAGCGGCAAACTGCCGATCGCCTGCGGGAACAGATGGCCAAATACCACACCATTCTCAGTACCACCACAGAGGGCTTCTGGGAGTTGGATGTCGAGGGCCGCACGGTGGCGGTTAATGAAGCCCTCTGCGCCATGCTTGGATATGGCCGTGAAGATATTATGGGCAAGCGCCCAGATGCGTTCACCGATGAAGCAAACGGGGCCATCTTCGCCGAGCAACTCGCCATGCGTAGCGTGAGCATGAACCGAGCCTATAACATATGTCTGCGGACCAGAGCCGGAGAGGAGTTGCCCTGTCGCTTCCACACCACCTCCCTCCGGGATCATCAGGGAAATCTCAGCGGCTCCTTCGCCTTTGTTTCCGATTTAAGCGAGCTTTTGCAGATGCGGGGCTCGGCGGCGCGCTACGCCATGGAACTGGAGCGCAGCAACCGGGAGCTTCAGGACTTCGCCTACATCGCCTCCCACGATCTGCAAGAACCGCTGCGCAAGGTGGTGGCCTTTTCTGACCGTTTGCTGGCAGGATACGCAGCCGTCCTGGATGATCGTGGCCGGGACTACATGGAGCGTATGCAGCGAGCCGCCCTGCGCATGCAGCGCCTGATCGAGGAGCTGCTCAACTATTCGCGGGTAACCAGCAAGGCCCTGCCTTTCCTGCCGGTTAACCTTGACGAATTGATGGCCGAAGTGCACGAAGACCTGGAGCGCCGTATCCACGAAACCGGTGGCGAGGTGGTCTGGGAGGGCCTGCCGGTGATTGAGGCCGACCGCCTCCAGATGAAGAGCCTGCTGCAGAACCTGGTGGCTAATGCCTTAAAGTTCCACCGGCCGGACGAACCGCCGCGCGTGTTGGTCAGCGGCAATATCTGCGCCGATGATCAGGTGGAAATCCGGGTTACCGATAATGGTATCGGCTTTGACGAGAAATACAGCAACCGTATCTTCCGACCTTTTCAGCGTCTGCATGGCCGGGAAGAGTATGAAGGCACCGGCATGGGCCTTGCCATTTGCCGAAAAATCGTGGACCGGCACCGGGGCCGGATCACGGTGACCAGCACCTCCGGCCAGGGCACGACCTTCACTGTCGTGCTGCCGGAAAAACATAATGGAGAATAACCTCATGACCTCAAGAAAACAGACGGCCATCATCCTCATCGCTGAAGACGACGAGGATGACTATCTGCTTATCACCGATACCTTGAAGGAGTATCGTATCGCCAACGCCATCCACTGGGTGCGGGACGGGGAAGAACTCATGGAATATCTGCTGAGGCATGGACGCTACAGCGACCCGCTGCTCTCGCCCCGGCCCACCCTTATCCTGCTCGATCTCAACATGCCGCGCAAGGATGGCCGCGAGGCCCTGCGCGAGATCAAGACCCATCCGCTGCTGCGGCGCATCCCGGTAGTGGTGCTGACCACCTCCCAGTCCGAGGAGGATGTGATCCGCTCCTACGACCTGGGGGTAAATTCCTATGTGCGTAAACCCATGCGTTTCAACGACTTCGTCGAGGAGGTCAGGGCCATCGGCCGCTACTGGTTTGAAATCGTCGAACTGCCGGCAGAGGAGGGAGGCAATGGCTGAAAAAACGAACATTATTAAACCGTGGAACATTCTGCTGGTGGATGATGACAGCGACGACATCCTTCTGGTGCGCGAGATGTTGCGCGAGGCGCGCCCGAACGAAGGCGTAAACGTCGTAGCCGCCAATTGCCGGGACGAGGCCCTGGCCTGCATCGAGCGGGGCCGTTTTGACCTCTGCCTGTTCGATTATCGTCTTGGCCGTGACAACGGTCTCTCTCTCTTGCAGACAGTGCGGGAACGAGGAGTGACGACCCCGGTGATCATCCTGACCGGCCAGGGAGATGAAGACATCGCCGTGAGCGCCATGAAGCTCGGGGCGGCCGACTACATCCCCAAACGGCGGTTGACCGCAGAGCTATTGCAGCATGCCGTGCGTTACGTCATCGAACTCTCCCGAACCAAACTCCTGCGGGAGAAGGCGGAGGAGGCCCTGCGGGAATCGGAGGAACGTTATCGTGAGCTGGTGACCAACATTCCGGCCGCGGTCTGCGAGATGACCCTGGAGGGAACCCTTATTTTTGCCAACCCGGCGACAGGCGAGATCACCGGCTACGACCCCGAAGGGCTTACCGGGAGCAACTGGTGGGAACTGCTGCGGGTAGAGGAAGAGACCTGGGCTATGCTCCTTCCCGAACCAGGCCAAACCTGCCGCACAGAACTGCCAATCGTGGCCAGAGACGGCACGGCCAGAATCCTCAACTGGACCGTCACCCGACGCCCGGTAAAGGCCACGGCCGGCTGCCTGATCTGCGTCGGGGTGGACATCACCGAGCTGGTGCGCTTGAAGGAAGAGCTAAAAGAAATGGCCGTCACCGACGAGCTGACCGGTCTGCTGAACCGGCGGGGTTTCCTTTCTCTGGCTGAACACCAACTGAAAACGGCTGAGCGCGAGGCAAAAGACCTCTTTTTGCTCTACGCCGATCTGGACGACATGAAAAAGATCAATGACAGCCTGGGGCACGAGGCCGGAGACCAGGCGCTTCGGGATACCGCCGCCGTCTTGCGCGAGACCTTTCGGGAAAGTGATATTATCGGCCGCATGGGCGGAGACGAATTCGCCGCCCTGCTGACCAATGCCCATAGCCGGGAATGCGACCAGATTACCGCTCGGCTCGAGGAAAAACTGGCCCGGCACAATCAGAAGGCCACTATCCATTTGGCCCTGAGCTGCGGTGTGGTCCACCGGGAACCAGCGGAAGGTATGAACTTGGACGAGATGCTATCCGTCAGCGACAACCTGATGTACGAGAACAAAAAATTGCGGAAAATAACCCGCGGCTGCAATCCTGATCTGCCATGAACATCCGGACTGGAAAAATATAGTGTACGTTGATTTTCTCGCCCCTCAACGATTTTTTTAATGATTTCCTGGTGCTCATTGGTCTATCCTCCAGTATGGTTATCTGGTAAGCGTTCAGTATACCACATCTGCGTTATCGGCACTGCTGCCGATGATGATCGGGCGTTACCGCCGATGATTGTCCGCACTTCTGCAGACGATTGACAGACAGACACGCGCATCTGCGGCACTGTTGAACGCTTACAGTCCCGGGTTTACCTGAAATTGGGTGCCCTTGGTGAACGATTACGTTGTCTGGCATAATCGGAAAGGGAACTGTCGGCTTAGAGTTTTTTGGGTGCCCGAGTATTCAGACGCTGCCGCACATTGCCTGATAATTTTCACACTCCCGTAAACAGAGAAATGGGCATGGCTCTTTGTTGAACCATTTTTTTTTCGGGCACCAGTAACGGTCCTTGTACGGTTCGTTGCAACCGTTGCTGGTGAGCTTCTGTCGTTGTTTGGCGCCGAAATGAACTGTATTGCCGAGAATCGAAAACTGAATGATTGCCATTTCGATACCTCCTGCCCGCAAGGCTGATCATGAGCCTTTCTGCCCATCTGTTACCTTCTTTATCGGCAATGTTTGATTTCTGATAAAGGACTTATGTTGACAAAGGGCTTAAGAGCCGTTACGAAATAGCCATTCCATTTCATGATGGCCCTAAATACAGTATGATTTTTTGTAACTATCCAGCTCGGAGCCGGAAAGAAATGTAAACCACGAAATGTAACTGTTCAGCAGTGCCGATAACGCAGATGCGGTGCTGCTGGGCGGTCACGATTTTTTCAAGGGAGATTAAGTGTATGCGTACTGATATCCTGCATAGCGGCGCAGGGGAATTGACCTATGAGATTCGCAATATCGTCATTGTGGGCGAGAAATTGCAGAAGCTGGGAACCAAGGTGTATTGGGAAAATATCGGCGACCCCGTGGCTAAAGGGGAAAAGATTCCCCTGTGGATGAAACAGGTTGTTGCTGACCTGGTCATGGAGGACGCCACTTACGGCTATTGCCCGACCAGAGGGATGCTGGCGACCAGGGAATTTATTGCCGAAAGGACCAACAAGCGTGGTGGGGCGCAGATTGGCCCCGATGACATTATTTTTTTTAACGGCCTTGGCGATGCGATCAGCAAGGTTTTTGGCTTCCTGCGTTCAACCGCCCGGGTGGTGGTGCCCTCGCCCAGCTATACGACTCACTCTTCGGCGGAAGCAGCCCACGCTGGAGATCGTCCGGTAACCTACTGGCTGAATCCCAATAATTACTGGTATCCGGATCTCGATGATCTGGAAAAACGGATCAAGTACAACCCGGCTGTGGCAGGCATCCTGATCATTAACCCGGACAACCCAACCGGCGCGGTCTATCCCGAGGAGATCCTGCGAGGTATGGTGGCGCTGGCCAGAAAATATGACCTGTTCGTGATCTGCGACGAGGTTTATCAGGCCATTATTTATAACGGGCAGAAGACTCTGCCTCTGGCCGAGGTGATCGGGGATGTGCCGGCCATCTGTATGCGGGGCATCTCCAAGGAAATGCCCTGGCCTGGTTCCCGCTGTGGCTGGATTGAGGTCTACAACGGTGATCGAGATCCCATGTTTGCCAAGTATGTGACCTCGATCTTGAACGCCAAGATGGTGGAGGTCTGCTCCACCACCCTGCCGCAAAGGGCGATTCCGGCTATCCTCAGCCATCCGCAGTATGCCTCCTATTTGCAGGAAAGGATCAATCGCTACGAGAATTTTTCCAATATCGCCTATGATGCCCTGAAAGACATTGACGGCGTATTGGTGAATCGGACTAACGGTGCATTTTACATGAGTGTGGTTTTCAAGGAAGGCCGCCTGAACAGTCGGCAGACCCTGTCCATTGGCAACAAAGAGGTTCGTGCTCAGGTGGAAAGTTTGGTGGGTGGGCCGAATGTGGCTTTTGACAAGCGGTTTGTATATTATCTGCTGGGGGCCACTGGCGTCTGTGTGGTGCCGTTGTCCTCATTTGCTACCGAGCTGCAGGGCTTCCGGATTACCTTGCTTGAACGCAACGAAGAGCGGTTCACTGAAATTTTTCAGATCATTGCTGATGGGATCAGGCAGTACCTGAATTCATAATCCAGAGGCTGCGCTGCCAAGCCGCCTGTCCTCAATCACAAGAGGTAAGCAATGAGAATTTTATCCGGGATTCAGCCTTCTGGTCAGCTTCATATCGGCAACTACTTCGGCATGATGCGCTCTATGATCGCCAGCATGGATTCCAGCGAGCTGTATGCCTTTATCGTAGATCTCCATGCCCTTACCTCGGTGCAGGATCGGGAACGTCTGGCGCGCGGCACCCTTGAGGCGGCCACTGATTTTCTTGCCTTGGGGCTTGACCCGGAACGCTGCATCTTCTGGGTGCAGTCCGATGTGCCAGAGGTTACCGAGCTGGCCTGGATTCTTTCTGTGCTTACTCCAATGGGGCTGCTGGAGCGCTGCCATTCATACAAGGATAAGGTTGCCAAGGGTGTTGCTTCAAGTCACGGCCTGTTTTCCTATCCGGTGCTTATGGCTGCTGATATCTTGCTCTATCAGGCGCAGCGGGTGCCGGTGGGCAAGGATCAGAAGCAGCATCTGGAGGTGGCCCGCGACATCGCCATCAAGTTCAACAATACCTTTGGCGAGACCTTTGTTGTGCCCGAGCCGGTCATTGATGATAATCTGGCCACCATCCCAGGTCTGGATGGCCAGAAGATGTCCAAATCCTATGGCAACACCATCCCCATTTTCGCCAGCGAAAAAGAGCTGAAGAAAAAGGTCATGGCCATTGTCACCGATGCTACCCCGGTGGAAGCGCCCAAGGATCCCGAGAAATGCAACCTTTTCAGCCTCTACAGGCTGTTCGCCCCGGCGGATCGGCTGGCTGAGGTGCATGGCCTTTATGTGAACGGCGGGGCCATGTACGGTAAGATCAAGTTGGAGTTGCTTGATCTGCTTTGGGAGTATTTCCGTGAGGCACGGGAGAAGCGGGAGAGGTTGCTGGCTGATCCCGGCCAGGTGCGGGATATTCTTCACCGTGGGGCGAACAAGGCCAGGGAAAAGGCGGTTGTCACCCTTGATCTGGTGCGGGACCGGGTTGGCCTGAAGTATTGAGGATTTTTACTCCTCTTGTTCTTTATCCCATTTTCCGTAATCGTTTATCAAGGACACCAAAATTTAAGATAAACCCACTGTAAGCGTTCAGCAGTGCCGCAGATGCGCGTGTCAATCGTCGGCAGAAGTGCCGACCAAGAGGTCTGCGAAGTGTGCTATTGCACATGAGCAGGCCGATGACAAAGCAGATGTGGTGCTGCTGAACGCTTACATTTTTTCCACCAATGTAGCAGGCACAATGCTGCCGCTGCCATATCTGGCGCTGATAGTATCGATTGCCTTGTAAAGACGGCAATTTTTTATCCTGTTTGGGTCTTGGCTGAAGAGGGTCAACTGGCCTGAAGCCTTGGTAGGGATCAGATTGGCAAGCGATATCCCCAGCAAGCGGATGGGAAGCAGGCCAATTTCGGTCTTGGTAAGGAGTTGCAGGCCCGTCTGGTAGAGTGCCTTGTCGTCAGCTACTGGCTCGGGCAGGGTGAGCGAGCGAGTAACCTGCACGAAATCCCGATATTTTACCTTGATCGTTACGGTTCGGCCACCCAGGTCTTTGTCTCGGGCGCGCTTGCCGACTTTGAGGCATAGGGCCAACAGCTCTTTTTCGATTCTCTTCTTGTCGCGCAAATCCTCGGTGAAGGTTTCTTCGTGGCCGATGGATTTTGCCTCCTGTGCCGGTTCCACCGGGCGCGGATCAATCCCGGCAGCGAATTTTTGCATCATTATTCCGGCCTTGCCGAATTTGGCTATGAGGATAGCTGGAGGTATGCGGCTCAGGTCGCCGATGGTTTGCACCCCGATCAGGGCCAGAGCCTTTTGGGTGGTGCTGCCTACTCCCCACAGGCGATTGATGGGCAGGGGCGAGAGAAAGGCTTCTTCTTGGCCAACCGGGACAATGGTTAACCCATCTGGTTTGTTGAGATCAGAGGCGATCTTGGCCACCAGTTTCGAGGAGGCAACTCCGGCCGAAACAGTGAGGCCGATGCCCTTTCGCACCAGTGCCCTGATTTCTATGGCAATCTTTTCTGCCGGGCCCATCAGACTCTGGCTGGTGGTGACATCCAGAAAGGCCTCGTCCAGCGAAAGTGGTTCCACCAGTGGGGTGAAGCGTTGGAAGATGTCCATGATCTGCCCGGAAATCTCCTGATACCTGGCCATGCGTACCGGGAGAAATACTCCGTGCGGGCAGAGTTTTCTGGCTGTGAGCAAGGGCAGGGCGGAATGAACCCCAAACTTCCGGGCTTCGTAAGAGGCAGCGCAAACCACCCCACGGTTGCAGTTGCCGCCCACCACCACGGGTCGTCCCCTGAGGGTCGGGTTATCCAGCGTCTCGACCGAAGCGTAAAAGGCATCCATGTCGAGATGGATTATACGGCGGTTTTCCGGCATCGGCATATTTTATAGCCTGTCCAGTGGGTTGATCACTTCTTGGCCACCACGGAAATTTTGTTTTGAGTGAGGATTTCTATATGGCGGTTCCACGAAGGGCTGTTGCTCCTTATTATTGTTGGGTCTGCTGTGGGCATAATGTAATCCTCAATGGTGTTGGCTGCAACTTGTTGCCGGAATATTCCATAGTGGCAAGAGTTTCTATAATGATCGCATAAAGCTGAGTTGAGCAGCTTGCCTGCTCAAACGAAACTTATACCCGCTGGGTGCAATAATGTTTGAGTCAACAGGAGAAAGGGAGAGGCCTCTGTTTGCGATGGCATTATATCTTATCTGTGTGGTCATTTTATCGCGGAAAGAAATGTCATGAAAATAGCGGCAAAAAGCTGTTGTCAACAGATTGACATGTAGTGCAGGAAAAATTTTCCGCCTGTGCCAACGGAGAGGGGTTGGACAATATGAGATGTTCCTTTTTTTGCATTTATTTTATTTAATAATTCCAAATTGATACTGTATTTTTTTGGCGGATGCTCTTGTTGGGCAAGCCTTTGGTAAAGGATGTTCCGTTGCTTTGGCATGAAAATGGCAATGATGACGGTTCACTGATCTTTTCAACTAAAGGAGCCGTTGCTATGAACGCCGCAATATCTTTTTCTGACATGGAAATAACCGCACCGATTAACTTGGATCATCTGATGGTGGAGCTTGATCGTTACCGCCGACAATCGGAATGGTTGAAACAGGTTAACGAGCTACACGCCAGACTGGCATGCGCTACCGATCTGCAGGGCATGATTGAGGCTTTTTCTGTGTGGCTGACGCCTTTGGTCGAGCATGATTTGATTGCTTACCGCAGCCGAGATCGGAGCCGGATGCATATTATTTGCTCTTGTCACGGGCCGGACCGACGCCTTGCCATGCAGACCGCCGAAGAGGTTTTTGAAAAGAGAGATTGTCAGATGGATGACATTTGTTGTGAATGGGGGCCTTTTTTTGTGCAGCAATGGCAGATGTCCTTTGCCGGTGACACTGCTGCTGATCACCAGGGCTGTCTGATGCTACTGCGTCGGGGAACCTGCATTGAAGTTGAGGCAAACCAAATCCTGCGGGATGCGCAGGAAATTTTGGGGGATTCCTTGCAACGCGCTCTTATGTATGAAGATTTATTTGCTCAGGCCAGGCGTGATATTCTTACCGGCCTTGATAATCGGCGGGTTTTTGAGGAACGCATCGGATCTTTGCTGGAAAGCGCCCGTCGCCAAGACCGACCTATAACCGTGGCCAGCATGGATTTGGACCATTTTAAGCAGGTTAATGATAACCTGGGGCATGCCGCAGGGGATATCGCCTTGCAGAGGGTGGCCAAAGTAATGACCGAAATGGTGCGCAATAGTGATCTTCTGGTACGCATGGGCGGTGATGAATTTGTGCTGGTTTTGCCTGATACCGCACTTGATGCGGCTAGACTGTTGGCCGAGCGACTCTGTGCCGCTGTCGATGGTCTTGATATCAATGCCGGGAATGGTAGTAAGTTGGGAATGAGTATCGGTATTGTGCAATGGAAGCCGGCAATGAGCAAGGATGATTGGTTGCAACGAACTGATGAGGTACTCTACCAGGCAAAAAAGACCGGGCGTTGTCGGGTGTGTGTGGAGGAAGCGTAGTACGAATCCGTAAGGTATTTTTGTAAATCAGCGTTTGTGAAAAATGTGACTACCCCCAGCTTGATGCTGGAATAGTTACAAAAAAAGGCCATGATCTGGTTGAGGGCAGAAAAATCTGCTACAATCAGGCATGGCCTTTTTTTATTGTTGGTGCAGGGGGGGAACGGCTACAGCCAGAAAACGGCAAAGGAATAGTGGGACTATGAAACTGACTTTCCACGGCGCGGCGAAAACCGTTACCGGTTCACAACATCTGCTCGAGGTTAACGGCAAGAGTATCCTTCTTGATTGCGGCTTGTTCCAGGGCAAGCGTAAGGATGCTTTTGAACTTAACCGTAACGGCTTTTGTGCCGGCAAGGATCTTGATTGTCTGATTCTTTCCCATGCCCATATCGATCATTCCGGCAATATCCCCTGTCTGGTCAAAAAAGGATTTCGTGGCGATATCATCTGCACCTCGGCCACCCGCGACCTCTGCGCGGTCATGCTCATGGACAGTGCTCATATTCAGGAACAGGATGTGTTGTTTACCAACAAGTTGCGGAAGCGCAACAAACAAAAGGAATTCGAGCCTCTTTATACCAAGGAGGATGTGGTCGCGGCCATGGATCAGTTCGTTGGTATCAGCTACAACCGCAAGCGGGAGATTCTTCCCGGGGTGCACCTTACTCTGGTAGATGCCGGGCATATGCTGGGCAGTGCCAATGTGATTCTCGATATCCATGATCAGGAGCAGGGCCGCGATATCCGGCTGGTTTTCAGTGGGGATATCGGGCGGGTCGGGATCCCCATTATCAAGGATCCGGCGGTTTTAAGCGAGGGCGCGGATATCCTTATCATGGAGAGCACCTACGGAAACCGGCAGCATCCTCCTTACCCGGAATCAGAAAAGGAGCTGGAGCGGATTGTCAACGAGACCTACCGACGGGGTGGGGTACTTCTGATCCCAGCCTTTGCTGTGGGGAGGACTCAGCAGTTGGTTTATGCGCTGCACAAACTGTTTTTGGCCCGTGATATTCCCAATCTTCCCATCTATGTAGACAGCCCGCTGGCTACCAGGGTTACGGATATCTTCCGGCTACATCCGGAAACCTATGATAGCGAGATCCTGGAATTTTTATTGAAGGACAATAATAGTAATCCCTTTGGTTTTGATACTCTGCGTTATACCCAAAGCGTGGAGGAGTCCAAGGAGCTGAATTTTTTACGGGAACCCGCCATCATTATCAGCGCCAGCGGGATGATGGAGGGTGGTCGCATCCTCCATCATCTGCGCAAGCGCATTGGCGACAAGAAAAATACCATTCTGGTTACTGGCTGGCAGGCACCCAACACTATGGGCCGCAAGATTATTGACGGGGCAGAAACGGTAAGGATCTTTGGCGAGGAGTTCCCATTGCGGGCCACGGTAGAAACAATGACGGGCTTCAGTGGCCATGCTGACCGGGATGAGCTGCTGGCCTGGGCCGGGGCCATGCAAAAAAAACCGGATCGTACCTTCGTGGTGCATGGCGAGGAGGAGGCGGCCATCGCCCTGGCCGAGAGCCTGCGCCAGGAGCTTGGCTTTGCCCAGGTTGAGATTCCTGAGCCCCATCAGGCCTTTGAGTTGTAGGAAATAGCTGTCACTTGTCAGCGTGCCGCTTACTGCTATCAGCGATTATTGGCATGTTTTTAATGTGAATCTCCCGCTGCGGAAAGGGGATCTCCACGCCCTGTTCCTGAAATGTCTCCCAGATCTTTAACAGCACATCACTCTTCACATTCTTGACCCCGTTGACCGGATCGCTGATCCAGGCGCCAAGTTCAAGATCAATGGAACTTTCGCCAAAGGCAACGAGCAGACAGCGGGGCGGCGGGTCTTGAATAATCCTGTCTGTCTGTTTGGCGGCCTCTTCGCAGAGGGTCATGGCCTTGTGCACATCCGAGCTGTAGGCAATGCCTACTGAGATTTTTAAGCAGACCGTGCTGTTGCTGAACGACCAGTTTTCTACCTGCTGGGTGATCAGGTCCTCATTGGGGATCAAAAATTCCTTGCCGTCCGGGGCAATGAGCGAGGTATAGCGTGCGCCCAGGGAGTTTACCCAGCCATAGGTCTCGCCTACGGTGATGACGTCGCCTGGCTTGATGGATTTGTCCAGCAGGAGGATGATGCCGCTGATCAGGTTGGAGAAGATCTTCTGCAGACCGAAGCCAATGCCCACCCCAACCGCGCCGGTAAAGATGGTAAAGCCGGTGAGGTCGAGACCGACGATGCGCAACCCTGTCAGGATCGCCGCGGTAATAAGCGTAATTTTTGACAGTTTTATGAAAAGTACCTGGATGGAAGGGGAAAGGGTTGTGTTTCCCCGGATCCTTTTTTCAAGCTGATGGGAGAGTAGGCGAGCCCCCCACAGCAGCAGGGCTATGGTCAAAAGACCTGAGAGTACGGTGAGGATGGAGATGCGTACCGTGCCAAACGTGAGGGCCAGACGGTCGAGCATCTTGACGGTTGGTCCCAGCAGGTTCAAAATATTGAGGGCGGCAATGCTCCAGGCGATGATCGCAATCATCCTGATCCAGGCGGTGTTGTTGAAAAGCGAGGAGGTAATCTGGATTATAATCCATACCGTCAGCAGATTAACGACAATGGTGAGCAGGTCGTGTGGCCATTCGGCTTCCATGGCGATCAGCAATGAGATTAGTTGCAGTAAAAGCCAGCACAAATGCGAAGCAAGAGGCAACACGACAACTATGAGGCCGAAACGTCTTTGCTCAAGTCCGGGTGCGGAAAACCTTTGTTTGATTCTGTTGCCCACCAACACGGCGATTAGCCAGGCGCAGGCTATAAGCAGTGCTTGGCTGAGATGGTCGTAGGTCAGAACATTTTCGAACAGCCAATCGTTTATAAACACAAGTTTTTTTGGGCTGACTGCAGAAAGCCAGAAGCTTTTTATAAGAGAGGTTTCCATGGAAGCGATGGCTCCGGTCTGGGTTTTATCATTACAGAACAGCAGAGGTTATTTCGTAACAATTTTGGAGTATAGCAGTAAAATAAGAACAAGCAGAGAAAAAAGCGTTATCGGGATGCCGACTCTGGCGTGTTCTTTAAAGCTGATCTCGATATGAAACTTCCTGGCTTGCTCAATGACGATGAGATTGGCGATGCTGCCGATAATGATCAGATTTCCGGCAAAGGTGCTTGACAGGGCCAGGACATACCATTGTTCCGGCACAGCAGGATCAAGGAAGCGGACAAGAAACATGGCGGCAGGCACATTGCTGACCAGGTTGCTCAGTATGGTGGAGATCCCGGTGAGGGTAAAAAGGTTGGTGATGCTCAGCCCTTGATGGGCCATGGTCTCCATGAGCAGGCTGGGAATATTGCGGGTGGTTATACCGTGGATCACGATGAACAGGGCACAAAACAGGGTGAGCAGGTGCCAGTCTACCAGCTCCATAATCTGGCGGGAATGCATCTTTCTGCTGCATAACAGGATGCCAGCGACGGTGATGGCGGACAACTCCCTGGGAATGGGAGTAAAGAAAAGGCCGATCAGGATCAGCATGGCGATGAGGCCCTTGGCGCTTTGCCAGCGATCGAACTCGGGCCATTCGGGTGGGTGCTTTATGGTCTGAGGAAGAGAGGGCAAGGTAAAGCGCCCACGGTAGGTGCGGCAGAGAATGCCGTAAGCGCCTGCCAGAGCGAGCAGCGTGGGCGGGCCACACCAGAGCAGGAATCTGCCGAAGTGCAGTTGGCCGACCTGACCGATCAGCATGTTTTGCGGGTTGCCGATGATAGTGGCGGCGGAGCCGATATTGCTGGCTGCCGCCAGGCCTAAGAGGAAGGGCAGGGGGTTGAGTCCTTTCTTGAGCAGGGCGAGGCAGAGAACCGGGGTGAAGGCCAGGCAGACAATATCGTTGGCCAGCAGGGCGGAAAGCAGGGCGGCCACCAACATGCTGGTCAGCAGAAAAAGGCGGGGTCGATCCAGGAGGCTGGTGGTGCGGCTGGCGATCCAGGTGTAAAAGCCCCCCAGTCTAAGCCGGGCGGAAAGCACCATCAGGGCATAGAGCAGGATGATGGTGGGCAGGTCGATGGCAGCCATGGCCTCGGTAAGGGGCACTGCGCCGCTGGCGATCATGGCGATTGCCCCCAACAGGGCGATGCCGGTCCGATCCAGCATCAGGCCGGGAATCCGGCCAATGGCCACCCCGAGATAGGTTATAATAAAAATGAGTATGGCAAGATCTGGCATGTGCTATCCTTAGGTAGAGGTGACAAACTCTATATATCCCCGAGATCTTCGGTAAGGCAAAGGTTATGTGTGTCAACCTTGGAAAAATCTGTATCCGGTCTTGAAGCACCTGGTCTGTCAAAATATTGACCTCCTCTCTTGACAGTGGTTGGGGGCGCGCTTACGATATTCGCAGTGCTCAGTGGAGCGTTTGGAATCTCATCATTTTTTGCTTAGGGAGCAACGGCTATGCAATTTGATAAATTCACGGTTAAATCGCAGGAAGCGGTGCAGGCCGCTCAGAATCTGGCTCAGACCAAGGGCCATCAGGAGATACAGCCCGAACATCTGATGAAGGTTCTCCTTGAGCAACCCGAAGGGGTTGTGACGCCAATCTTGCAAAAGATGGGGGTGAATCCGGCCCTGCTCCGGCAGGAGATGGAGGATCTGCTAACAAAGATGCCCCAGGTGAGTGGTGGCGGCTACACTCAGGCTTATGCCGGAAAACGATTTCAGGTCCTGCTGGATCGGGCCTTCAAGGTAGCCGGGGAGATGCAGGATGAGTATGTCAGTCTGGAGCATCTGGTGCTGGCGGTGCTTGATGACCGGGATTCCCCGGCGGCCCAGGCCTTTAAGCGCAAAGGGGTGAGCCGGGAGGCTTTTTTGCAGGCTCTGGTCGCCATCCGTGGCAATCAGCGGGTTACTGATCCTAACCCGGAGGAGAAGTATCAGGCCCTGGAAAAATATGCCCGTAATCTTACCGATGTTGCCCGGCAGGGCAAGCTCGACCCGGTAATCGGTCGGGATGACGAGGTGCGCCGGGTGATTCAGGTGTTGTCCCGTCGGACCAAGAACAACCCAGTCCTGATCGGCGAACCTGGGGTGGGTAAGACCGCCATTGTCGAGGGTCTGGCCCAGCGGATCGTCAACGGGGACGTGCCGGAAACTCTGCGCAACAAGCAGGTGCTTTCTCTCGATCTGGGCGCGCTGGTGGCGGGGGCCAAGTATCGGGGCGAGTTTGAGGATCGGCTCAAGGCGGTGCTTAAAGAGGTTGAGAAACGGGCCGGAGAGGTCATTCTCTTTATCGACGAGATTCACACCCTGGTCGGGGCCGGGGCTGCGGAAGGGGCCATGGACGCTTCCAATATGCTGAAACCCGCCTTGGCTCGGGGAGAGCTGCACTGTGTTGGCGCCACAACCTTAAATGAGTATCGCAAATACATCGAAAAGGATGCCGCCTTTGAGCGTCGCTTCCAGCAGGTTCTGGTGCAGGAGCCAACACTTGACGACACTATCGCCATCCTGCGTGGAATCAAGGAAAAATATGAGGTTCATCACGGGGTGCGGATCAAGGATTCGGCCACGGTGGCGGCGGCTACCCTGTCCAACCGCTACATTACCGACCGCTTCCTGCCGGACAAGGCCATAGACCTTATCGACGAGGCGGCTTCCCGGTTGCGGATCGAGATCGATTCCATGCCCACAGAGATTGACGAGGTGGAGCGCAAGAAGATCATGCTGGTGATCGAGCGGGAGGCTCTGAAAAAGGAAAGCGATGCCGCCTCTAAAGAGCGGTTGACCAAGATCGAGGCGGAGCTGGCCGAGCTCAACGAAACCCTGACCGGTATGAAGGGCCATTGGCATCTGGAGCGGGACATCATTCAGAAGATCCGCACCATCAAGAGCGGTATTGACGAGGCCAGGGTTGCCGAGCAGCAGGCCGAACGCCAGGGCGATCTCAGCCGGGTGGCCGAGATCCGCTACGGCAAGATCGTGGAGCTTGAAAAACAGCTTGCCGCAGAGAATGCCCATTTGGCCGAGATCCAGAAGGATCGCAAGATGCTGAAAGAAGAAGTGGACGAGGAGGATGTGGCCCAGGTGGTGGCCAAGTGGACCGGAATTCCGGTTGATCGATTGCTTTCTGGGGAAAAAGACAAGCTGGTCCATGCCGATACCGAACTGGCCCGGCGGGTGGTGGGCCAGCAGGAGGCGATCACCGCCGTGGCTAACGCGGTGCGTCGGGCGCGGGCCGGGCTGCAAGACCCCAATCGGCCTCTGGGTTCTTTTATTTTTTTAGGCCCCACCGGGGTTGGCAAGACCGAGCTGGCCCGGAGTCTGGCTCATTTTCTTTTTGACACCGAAAAGGCCATGATCCGGATTGATATGTCCGAGTACATGGAGAAACATTCGGTCTCCCGCCTGATCGGCGCGCCTCCGGGCTATGTGGGCTATGAGGAAGGGGGCTATCTCACCGAGGCGGTGCGGCGCAGGCCTTATTCGGTCATTCTTTTTGACGAGATTGAAAAGGCCCACCCGGATGTGTTTAACGTCCTGCTCCAGATCCTCGACGACGGTCGGATGACTGATGGCAAGGGTCGGACGGTTGATTTCAAGAACACTATCCTGATCATGACTTCGAATCTGGGCAGTCAGATGATCATGGAGCTGGGTGAGAGTCGTCGGGCCGAGATGCAGATCCAGATCGATGCCATCCTTCATGCCCATTTCCGGCCTGAGTTTTTGAACCGGATCGATGAGATCATCATCTTCCACTCCTTGGGTAGGGAACATCTTGCCCGGATCATTGACATCCAGGTGGCCTTGCTCACTAAGCGGCTGGCCGAGCAGAAATATAGCGTCAGTCTGACCGAGGCAGGCAAGGAGTACCTGATTGAGGTGGGCTATGACCCGAGCTTTGGCGCCAGGCCGCTCAAACGCGCTATCCAGCGTCATGTGCAGGACGGCCTGGCCATGAAGATTCTCGATGGCACCTTTGTTGAGGGTGATACGATTGTGGTGGATCGTGGCGAGGCAGGGCTTGTTTTTACAAAGGGGTGACAGACAGGCGCAAGGTTAAAGGTTAAAGGCCGGCCGGGATTGTAGGTGATCCGGCCGACCTTTTGTGTTATATGAGGTGACGATTTTTTTTGTAACGTCCATCATCTTTTGTTGTGGGATAGAACATGAAAAGTAAGGAAAGTGCGGCCGACCTCGTGGCTTTGTTCGGCCAGCGGGCAGGCAATATCTATGAGGCGCGGGGCTATTGCTGCTCCGAAACGGTTGTTTATCTGTTCAATCAGGCGCTGGGCGGCCCCTTGAGCGAGGAGGTGGCAGCCAGCCTTGGCTCGGGGTTTTGCCATGGCATGGGCGGGGCCGGCTGCGTTTGCGGTGGGCTGGCCGGGGCGGGCATAGGCCTGGGTTTGTTTCTTGGCCCGCGCCGGGCAGGGGGCATGAAGAAAAAAGAGTTTCAGTCTCTGGTCAAGGAGGCGCACGATCGCTTCAAGGCTCGTTTCGGGGTCACCTGCTGCCGGACCCTGTTGAAACGCCGGAAGGAAAACAAGGGGGCAAGCTGTCAGGAACTGACCATGGGCGGCGCGGAAATCGGCATAGCCATAATCCTCGAACAGCGGCCGGAGCTGGCCGGGCAGGTTGATCTCGATTTTCTGCGTGAGCGCGAGTCGAAAGTTGCTGGACTGGCCAAGCGATTGCTGGGTAGATGAACAGCTCAATTAGTTTGCGCGGGCTGGAGATTTCTCCGCCGCTTTTTCTGGCGCCCATGGCTGGCTTGACCCACTCGGCCCTGCGCCGTCTCATTCTGGAGCTGGGGGGCATCGGTCTGTTGTCCACCGAAATGCTCTCCGCTGCTCGTCTGCCCTCGGAAAATCCGCGTCTCTCGCCCTATCTGGTGCGCCATGCCCAGGAAACTCCCCTTTCTTATCAACTGCTGGTCAGCCGGGAGGCGGAGATTGCCCCGGCCATTACCAAACTCCATGCCCTGGGGGCCGAGGCCATTGATCTCAATCTGGGCTGTCCGGCTCCCACCGTGCGCCGCATGGGAGCGGGCAGTAGTCTCATGGAGGAGCCCGCTATGGTTCGGGCCTTGGTGGCGACGGCTAGAAGGCAGACCGATCTGCCGCTTACCGCCAAGATCAGGCTCGGCGAGACCTTGGATGAGGATAGGTTGCGTGATTTCTGCCTGATGCTGGAGGGTGAGGGGATCGACCTGCTTTCGGTGCATGCCCGGCTCCGGGGTGAGTCGTTTGTCCGCAAGCCGCACTGGCCTTGGGTCGGCAAGGTGAAGGGTTGGCTGAAAATCCCGGTTATCGCCAACGGTGGAATTTTTTCGCTGGAAGACGCCAAAAATTGCCTGGCCCAATCAGGGGCGGACGGTCTTATGCTGGGCCGGGCTGCCGCCGTCCGACCTTGGCTTTTCGCCGAGCTTGCTCATAGTTTGTACGGCGTTGGTTCGGAGGTCGGGGCGGTGAACAGGCCGGCCACCTATCTGCGCTTCATCGAGTTGCTTGAGGAAAGTTTCCTGCCGGAGCGGCGCCTGGGCCGTCTCAAGGAGTTCAGCCATTATTTTGCCAAAAATTATCCCTTCGGCCATCATCTGGCCTCGGCCGTGCAATCCAGCGCTTCCCTGAACGAGGCCAGGGAAAAGGCTTTAGTCTTTCTCGCTGTTAACGAGGCAGTGATTGAGGATCATTGAGCGGAGAGCCGCCTGAAAAGCCCGCTCGTCACCATGATCTTGCTTACCCGTGTTTCGATATCCTGGCTGGCAGCGTGCTCTTCGCGTTTCTGTCGCCGGCCCTATGACCATCCATCAACTCGGTCAGGGTCTGGATATTGTCGCGCAGCATAATGGCCTGTGACATTACTGAATCGGCGATCACGGCCAGTTCCTGAGCGCTGGCTGCCAGCTGCTGGGTGCCGGTGTCCATCTCCGACACCGACTTGTTGATCTGGACGATGCCCAGGGTTTGTTCCCGAGAAGCGGTGGAAATCTCCCCGATGAGCACGCTGACCTTTCTGCTCCCCTCGCTCACATCGCTTGACTGCGCCACCACGCTGTCCACCTTGCCCAAGCCGTCGTCGACATTCTTGATTGCCCTTTCGATCAGGGTAGAAGAATTTCTCGCTGCTTCCGCCGCGCGCATGGCCAGGTTGCGCACCTCGTCCGCTACCACCGCGAAACCGGCCCCTTGCTGCCCGGCTCTGGCCGCCTCAACCGCCGCGTTCAGCGCCAGCAGGTTGGTCTGGAAGGCGATACCCTCGATTCCCTTGATGATGCTGGATATCTCGTCGCTATCCTTCTTGATGTGTTGCATGCTGGTTTGCATCTCACCGATGTCCAGGTTTGCCAGGGTACTCACCTCGGCATTACGCCGCATGGCCCCGTCCGCCTCGGAGGAATTGGCGTCGTTTTGCTGGATCATGGCGGTGACCTCCTCCAACGAGGCGCTGGTCTCCTCAAGAGAGGCCGCCATCTCTGAGGCCATTTCCGCCAGCTGCTGAGTCGCCTCCGAGGTATGGCGCGCCTCGTCGGTGATGCTGTTGGTGGCCTGATCCAGGTCGACGACAATGGCATTGAGGGTGCGGACGATTATGCCCACGAAAAGCACGGAAAGCAGGCTCACCACCAATACCGAGATCGCTCCGCCCACAATAAAGAAAAGCGACCAATTGCGCACCTCCGCTATCGAGACATCCTTCAGTTGTTCCCGGGCGGCGCGCAGTTCATCCGTGGCCGCCTCGGTGCTGCGCATCAGTTTTTCATGTATCGGCACGAATTCAGCGGTCAGCACCTGCATCGCCTCCTCCCCTTTCCCTGCCTTGGCCAAGGGGATTAATCGTTCTTCGATTACCTTCCGCAACAGTACCGCCGAATTTTCCATCTCCTTATAGGCGGTCACCACGGCGGAATCCTCGGCCACGGCATGACATGCCCCGCAGTAGGGCCGGCTGGGGTCGTCTGATTTATAGACGATGGCGTGCATGTCCGCGGCCAGTTCCTGCTGATGGCTTATCAGTTGCACGGCTTTCTTAGCCAGGGATTCGTCGAAAGTATGGGCCTGGACCCGAAGCAGGTTGTTGAGCAGCAGCAGATCGACCCGGGCTTGGCTGAAATCGTCGATGAACTGGGCCTTGAGCTCTATGCCCCGGAAGGTCCACCCTCCAACCTTGATCCGGGTGATGATGAACTGGCTGATGACCATGCTGGAAACCAGTGATACTACCGCAAACCCCACCAGCAGAAACAGTTTTTTTCTCAGACTTAAGTTGTTCAGCCATTTCATATCGTCACCTATTTTTTCGTTAAAAGGTTCGTCCCCCCAAAAATAGCTATTTTATTATACTGATTTTACAAGAATATACAAAAAATAAGTAGTGTCAGGCTCAGTGTTGTCCGGTTAAAACCTTGCAGGTTGGCAATAGTTTTGCAGAAACGCCATGCTTTATGCAATGTGTTTTCTTTTAAAATCAAACAGTTAGTCTTTGGCATGGTTTGTGCTTTGGAAGAGAGCAAAGACAACGAAACTACGAAGTTTCAGGTAACAGTTAAATAGACCAGGAGGAACAAGCCATGAAAACGAATGAAACCGCAAAAAAAGGTCTGTATGTGGGTGTTGGTGTTGGTCTGGTGCTTTTCGTGCTGGCCGGTTTGCTACCAGGATCATTGTTGGGCGGAGTTGTAGGATTGAAAATTGTCGGTGCCCTGTACGGCGGCCCGATGACCACAGCGATCCTGCCAAAGATTATCCTTGCCGTATCCATGCTCATCGGCGTCATGCTCTCCGCAGTGGTATATGTGCTCGGCCCTGGTATGATCGGCTGGAGCGTGGGCTACATGTTTGAGGCGGCCAGAAAGCGGGCCGAGGTCGGGGATGCCGCGCTGAGCCAGGTCGGGGCCGAGTAAGACGCACGAAAAAAAATAGCTGCATGCTAAAGGTTGCCCGTGGATTCACTCTCCGCGGGCAGCCTTTTTAATTTTCTGTCGGTTGGATCAGAGGCAGGTTGGCGGTTTGAGACCCGGCCATGGGTTGAGTTGTAATTCCCGCCAGCGTTGGTCTGTGGTATGGAGGATAGTTTCCACCTCATTGCCTGGGATCGGCTTCCAGAAGAGAAAACCCTGGCCGGTGGAGCAGCCGTTGTCGAGCAGAAAATAGCGATGGATTTCGTGTTCGATTCCTTCCGCCACCATATCCAGTCCCAGAGATTGGGCCAAGGCGATGACGCTGCGGACAATCGCTTCGTCTTCGGAATCCCGGCCGATATCGCGGATAAAGGAGCGATCTATTTTCAGGGTATCGATCGGAAAGCGGCGCAGGTAGGTGAGCGAGGAATAGCCGGTGCCGAAGTCGTCGAGGGAGATGTGCAGCCCCATCTCCTTAAGCCGGGTCAAGGCCCAGGCCGCCCCTTCCGCTTCTTTTAAAACGCTGGTTTCAGTTATTTCTAATTCCAGCATGGCCGGGTTCAGGTTCCAGCTTTGCAGGGCCTTGGATATTTGATCCACCAGCCGTTGGGGCGCAGCCAGTTGCCGCACCGAAAGGTTGATGGCAACCCTGAATGGCGACTTTACCATATTGGCCAGGCGGACGGCCAGAGCGCAGGCCTCGTTCAAAACCCATTCGCTAAGGGGAAGAATGATCCCTGTCTCTTCGGCCACCGGAATGAAGTGATCCGGGCCGATGATTTCGCCGTTGTGGCGCCAGCGCAGGAGGGCTTCCACCCCGACGATCCGGCCGGCGCAGAGATTGACCTTGGGCTGGTAGAGGAGGAAGAACTCCCCCCTTTGCATGGCCTGGTGCAGGGCCTGCTCCATACAAGAGCGTGCCTGAGAGCGGGCGTGGATCTCGGCGGAATAAAACTGGTAATTGTGACGCCCCTTGTCCTTAGCGTTGTACATGGCGGCATCGGCATGTTTGACCAGTGCATCCAGGGTTGCTCCGTCCTGAGGGGAGATGGCGATGCCGATGCTGGTGGTCACGGTCAGCAGGTGATCGTGGATTTCCATCGGCTCGTCCAGGGCTTCGATGATCTGTTCGGCCACCTTGGTGGCGCTTTTAGCCGCTTGTTCGGTGGACTGGAAGTCGGCCAGGAGAATGATGAATTCATCTCCGCCCAAGCGAGCCAGGGTGTCGCTGGCCCGCACCGCCCGGCCCAGGCGCTGGGCCACCTGTTGCAGCAAAATATCACCGGCCGCATGGCCGTGGTTGTCGTTGACCGCCTTGAAGCGATCCAGGTCGAGCATCAGGACCACCAGCGAAGTTTCGTAACGCTTGCTCTTGATCAGGGCCTGCTTGAGGCGATCATAAAAAAGCACCCGGTTGGGCAAATTGGTCAGGGAGTCGAAGTGGGCCAGGCGCTCCATCTGGTTTTCGGCTTGCTTCTGCTCGGAAATATCGCTGAAGATACTAATGTAATTGGTGATCTTGTCACTCTGGTTGCGGACTGCCGAGATGTGCAACCATTCCGGGTAAACCTCGTCGTTTTTTCTTTTGTTCCATATTTCGCCCTGCCAGCGCCCTTCGGTAGCGATCATTTCCCACATATTTTTAAAGAACCCGGCGGGATGGCGACCTGATTTAAGGATGCGTGGAGTCTTGCCCAACACCTCTTCTTGCCGGTATCCGGTGACCACCGTAAAGGCATGATTGACCCGCAGGATACGGCCTTCAGAGTCGGTGATCATGATCCCTTCAGTGCTGTGCTCAAAGACTTGGGCCGCAAGCCCCAGTTCCGCCTCCAGTTTTTTGCGTTCCCGGAGATCGTGGATGATCATCAGCAACTGGTTTTCGACGTAAGGAGCCGAAGTTCGGGAAGAGTACCAGGAGACAATGCGGCCGGTGATCTCTACCCAGAGGTCGGTTTCCTTGGCATGGCGCAGGCGCAGTTCGATACGTTTATGATTGGGTTTGTCGAAAAAGGCCGGAAAACGAGCCCGGAAAATCGGTTCGTCGTCGGGATGGATCAGGGAGGCAAAGGCGGTTTGGTTGAGGGAGATTTTGGGATTGAGTTGCGTCATATCCCGCAGGGTCTGATTGGCCGAATGGATCATCCCGGCTTGATCTACCGAGGCGTAGCCCACCGGCGCTTCGTGAAAAAGGCGCATGAAACGGTCGCGAACCTCCTCGGCCTTGGCTTTGGCCGCTTCGGTCATCTGTTGGGCGTCGCGTAGTTCTTCGTTCTGAATTTCCAGCTCGATTTGGTGCACCCGCAGTTCATGCAGGACGGCTTGGATGTCAGACGGCTGCCGCTCGGCGATTTCCTCTCCGTCTTTCCGTTGCCCGATGACTTCTTCCGCCTGCCGACGGAGAGCGGCGATGGGCCGGGGTCTGCTGTCCGGGCCTTTCAATGATTTCCTGCCGTCTGGTTAAGGACAAAAACTATGCCGGCTTCGGGGTCACCAGGATCAATGGGAACCGTAGTCATGGTGCAGCAAACCTGTTGTCCGTTCCGGTGCCGCAAGTCCGTGATAACGCTGTCCAGGCGGGCTTCCCGCAACAATTCGAGGCAGAATGTTTTTCCCTCTTTGCATGGGGTCAGCAGGGCGCAGATTTCCCGGCCTCGCAGAACCTCGGGCTCGTAGCCGAGCAGTTCGGTCAGTTGGTTGTTGCCCCATTCGATGATAGTGTCCCGGGCCAGCCCTACAGCCACCGGCATCAGTTGCAAAAATTCCCGAAACATCTGATCCCGCCGGCTTACCTCACGCTGCATGGTGGTCAGCAATTGATGGGTTTCCTGCAGGCGGATCGCCTTTTCCTCCAGCATCCGAAGGGCGGTTTTTTCCATATCCATCCCCCGTATCATGCCCATCATCCGAAACGAAGCTCCGTCGCTGTCGGTGTATACCTGACCGCTTTCCTCGACGTGATGGATGCTGCCGTCCGGCCAGATCACCCGGTGGATGAGACGATATGGGCGTTGCCCGGCCAGAGCGGCCTTGATCTCCCCTTCAACCAGGGAGCGGTCGTCGGGATGGATGCATTGAAGGAAATCATCGTAAGTACCGCCAAAACAACCAGCCTCCATGCCAAAAAGTGGTTCAATACTGGCGGTCCACTGCATTTTGCCGCTGGCAATATCCCAATCCCAGATGCCCAGGCCGACCGATTTGGTCAAGAAGTTGTTTTGCGCCTGGTTCCAGCGCAGGGCTTCATCTCCCTCCTTGGTATGTTGGATATCGATAAAGAGCAGCACCACCCCGGAATAGACATCGCCCCCCACCCGGTAAGGCATAAGTCGCAGCAGATACCAGTGGCCGGTGTTGTCTCTGATTTCGAGTTCGATTCGCCGCTGCTTGAGCAGCACCTCATCAATCATCCCCTCGAGGTCAAGGTTGGCAAAGCGTGGGTTGCGCACAATAAACGGCCGTTCCAGGTCGTTGTCGCTGATCCCCAGCAATGCGGTCAGGGGCGGGGAGATACGCCGCACCTTCTTGTTCTCGTCCAGGAACATGATCGGCATTTCCAGGCTGTAAAGAAGGTTGTCGTAATCGTTGTTGACCTGGGTCAGTTCATTGATCTTGCTCTGGTATTCCGAGTTTACCGTGAAGAGTTCCTCGTTTACCGACTGTAGCTCCTCGTTGGTGCTTTGCAGTTCTTCGTTGCTGGCCAACAGCTCTTCATTGGTGGCCTGCAATTCTTCGTTTGAGGTTTCCAGTTCCTCGATGGTGGCCTGAAGATTTTCCCGGGTGAACTGCAACTCCTGTTCGAGATCACCGATACGTTGTTCCGCCTCTTTATCCAGATCGTAATGTTCCCCCTTGCCGTCCGTTAAAACACAGGGAACTTTGGCAGCAGGGTCGATAATCACCGCTATTAAAGGTTCCTGGCCCTTACGCTGAGGCAGGCGCCGCATCCGCATGTTGACCAGGATGGTTTCGGTGCCGGCCGGCACCCGGATGTTGGAAAAGGAGATATCCTGTTCTTGTTTGCACACCTTGAGCATGCCGGTGGTCAGCGGAATCACCAGCTCATCGGCAATGCATTTGCTGAGATCGTTGACCGACTTGCCACTGGGAAAGCGAAGAAAGGGGTGGGCTTCCCCCACCACATGTAATAGTTCCAGATGTTCATTGACCAGTAGTACCAGGGGTAGCAGGTCGCCACTTAAGCCTTGGAGCAGACGATCAAGCGCCCGCTCTTCCTCATGGGCGCGCCAGGCGCCGGTGCGTCGGCCCAGGGGGGTCAAGGTCCGTACGGCCTGGGCAGCAATCATGGGTTCCCGCAACATTCCGGTCATATGACGCTTGCCGCGGCCTTCATAAATCCGCCATTTTTGCTGCAAGGGGCGGAAGAAATCGGCCATTTCGCCCACGGTTTCGCTGGAGCCGAGAAAGAGTAAGCCTTGCGGTTTCAGGGAAAAATTGAAGTATTCAAGTGCCTTACGTTGCAAGATCGGTTGCAGATAAATTAGTAGATTACGGCAACTAACCAGATCAATATTGGTGAAGGGGGGGTCCTTGATCAGGTTGTGGTGGGCAAAGACCACCATTTGCCTGATTTGGCGGGATATTTGCAGCATATCACCCTGGCGGAGGAAATACTTGTTGAGAACATAGCCCGGCATGTCGGCGGCGATGCTTTCAGGATAAACCCCGATACTGGCGTGTTCGATCGCCTCTCGGTCGACATCTGTGGCAAAAATACGGACATTTTGAGCGCTTCCGGTTTTATCCATGATCTCCCGGCAGAGAATGGCCAGGCTGTAAGCCTCTTCACCGGTTGAGCAACCAGCCACCCAGAGCCGCAGTTCCAACTGATTGCTGCGCTGGAAAAGTTCGGGCAGGAATTTATGCCGCAGTTCGTCAAACGCCTCGTTGTCACGAAAGAAATTGGTTACCCCGATCAGCAGTTCCCGGTAAAGAGCTGTCACCTCGACCGGATTTTCCTCCATGTAAGCAACATAGTCTTGCAATTCGTGAATCTGGTGAATACTCATTCGTCGCTCGATTCGGCGAATCATGGTATTTGGTTTGTAAAAGGTGAAATCCACCTTGCAGGATTCGCGCAGGAGCACGAAGATGCGGGATAGGCCGTCTTCGTCGTTGGTAATGGTTTTGCCGCCCGTGCTTTTGTTGATAAAGGGATGGATCGAATAGGATTGAATCTGGGTCGCCATTTCCTGGGGGGGTAGAACGAAATCGGCGAGGCCGGTGGCAATGGCGTTTCTGGGCATACCGTCAAAACGGGCGGTCTCCGGATCCTGGACCACCACCATCCCGCCGGCCCCTTTGATGGCGCTGATCCCCCGGGTGCCGTCGCTGCCGGTGCCGGAGAGGATAACCCCGATGCTTTTCTCCCCTTGATCTTCGGCCAGGGAGCGGAAGAAAATATCGACCGGCAGGTTTAATCCCTGGTTGGGGCCGTGCCGGTGGTCCTGATCGTTTAAAATCAGTTTGCCGTGGAAGATACGGAGATTTTTCTTGGGCGGGATCAGATAAACATGGTTGGCCAGCACCTCCATGCCTTCTTCCGCCCGGCATACCGGCATCGAGGTGCGCTTGGAGAGCAGTTCGGCCATCAGGCTTTTGTAGTCCGGGGAAAGGTGCTGAATGATGATCAGGGCCAAGCCGCTGTCAACCGGCATGGTTTCAAAAAAAGCTTCAATCGCCTCCAACCCGCCGGCGGAAGCGCCGATTCCGACATAATGACTTGGCAAATTGTGGTTTTCTTCTGTGGCTTCCATAAACGCGTCCCCATGCATTTTATTCATTGCCGATTACAGGCATACCCTTTTGCATGGGCGGATTTTAACATTTGAACGAAAAAAAATAAATGGTTAAAAAATGCGACAAAATTTTATTGAACGACTTGTCAAATAGTGGGCTGGTCTTTAAAAGTTATAGTAACTTTCCCCATCGTTAAGATGGATTTATGAGCATTTGTAGGGATAATCGTGCTCAGACCACTTTGAGGTAGGGATAAGTAGTCTGAAAAAGGTTTGTATCTTGATAATCACAGCCTGAAGGAAAGGGGCTTATTGTCCCCGGTCATCTGCCGGCAGGCATCGATGCAGGCCCCGCAGTTATGGCATTGGGGGGCAAGGTTGCCGGTCATGGGGTTCAGACCCAACTGGCAGGCCCTGGCGCACTCGCGGCAGCCGATGCAGGCGCGGCCCGCCTCTTCACTCATGATTACCCGCAGGGTTCTTTTCCAGCGAAACAAGCCAAGCATGGCGCCCACCGGGCAAAGATTGCCGCACCAGATCCGGCGGGCCACAAAGAATTCTGCCAGAAGGATAAGGCCGATAAAGGATAGCTCCAGGCCGACGACGCCTTCGTAGATGAGACGGGCCGTTTGGGTCGAGATGATCCCCGGGGCTGAGAGCAGGCTGGCCAAGGGGAAGCCAAACAGCAGGGTGATGGCCAGAATCAGACCCAGCAGCGAGTAACGAATCAGCGTTCCAGGGCCAGGCGTTAAAAAATGGCTAAGGCCCAGTTTGCCGCCGATGACATCGAATAATTCGGACAGGGTATTCTGGGGGCATACCCAGCTACAGAAGACCCTGCCCAGGACCAGGGCGAGTCCGGCAGGAATGAAGGCTGTGGCCAGCAGGCCCCAGTCAAGATTCAGAGTGGCCAGCAGGGGCTGGAGGGCGATAATCGGGTCGGTCATGGTCAGCGGCCCGATGGTCAGAGAATAGAAACTGCCGCTTACCACGCTGATTCCGCGGCTGTTGGCAAGGGGCACCGCCACCATGGCGGCTATAGAGAGCATCTGGGCGGCTTTCCGGATTGGGGATATTTTCATCCTTGCCCTCCGGGTATTACGCTGATTGCGGCTGGATCTGCGGGGCAGACATGCTCGCAGACCCCGCAACCGACACATTTTTTTTCATTCACCACCGGTCGCAGTTCATGATCCATAGTGATCGCTTCGTTGAAGAGTGGGCAGTGGTCGTAGCAGCTCCGGCAGAAGGTGCCCTGCCAGTTAAGGCACGTTTTTTTATTAAGCCGCGCGGTTCCCATCCGCACCTGTGCGCGCTTTTTCACTCGACTGTCCAAGGCGCCGGACGGGCAGACCGGCACGCATTTCATGCAGAGATAGCAGGGATTTTTCCGGGCATTGATCACCGGGGTGCCCATGATCGCCAGGCCGTCGAGTAGACCGGCAAAGCGAATCGCCCGGTGGGGGCAGATCTGGACGCATCTACCGCAACGGATGCAGCGACCGAGGAATTCAACTTCCGCCGCCGCCCCTGGTGGACGGAGAGGAATGTTATTCATCGTTTGCCGCATAGACCGGATAGACCCCGATTACATGTTCCACCGCCGCCAGCCGTTGCATACCTTCGCTCAGAGCTGCCATTGAGGCGGCTTCGATTACGGTCACGATCTGATTCTCCTTGCTGCCATGCACTTCCGTGTTTGGTAAACCAGCCAGTTCGGCCAGCACCGCTTCCGCCTCTCCTATTTCTGTTGCCACTACCACGCTTGCAATCGCCATTTTTTCCACCTTTCGTAATTAAAAACCTTCCTTCCGGCGACAGACCGGAGTCTGCCACCGGAAGAAAGGAGGAGAGCGTTTTAAACTTTTTCGTAACTATCCAATTTGGAGCCGAAAAAGAATATATCCCACAAGCGTAACTGTTCAGCAGTGCCGCAAATGCGCGAAAGAGGTCTGCGAAGTGTGCTTTTGCACATGAGCAGGCCGATGACAAAGCAGGTGCGGTGCTGCTGGGCGGTTACTACACTTTTTCCAGTTTCACCGCGCAAATCTTGAACTCCGGTTGCTTTGACAGGGCGTCAAAGGCGTCGGTGGTCAGCGAGTTGATCATCCGCTCCGGGTAGTGCATGGGCACAAAGACCAGCCCATCCCGGGGCACGTCCACCACCTTGGCTTCCAGGATAATGGAGCCGCGTCGGGAAGTAACCTTCACCTTTTCCTTGTTTTTGACCCCGACCCTGGCCGCATCCCTGGGGTTGATCTCCAGATAGGCATCCGGGGCCGAGCGTTTCAGCTCCGGCACCTTGAGAGTCATGGTGCCGGTGTGCCAGTGTTCAATCTGGCGGCCAGTGGTCAGGGCGAAGGGGTATTCGGCATCGGGCGGTTCGGCTGGTCCCTTGTGGGGACGCAGCCAGATGCTCACCCGGTTGTTATCCGCCTTGGCACTGTAGAACAGCACCCCCTCGGCCTTGGGATCCGCTTGTTTGACCAGGACATCGTATTCCGAGGTATAACGCCGGACCGTACCGGGATGGTTCTCAGTGGGACAGGGCCACTGCAGGCCATGGGCTTTTTTCATCCTGGCCCGGGTCATACCCATAAAATCGTAGGCCGTGCCCTTGGAGCAGAGACGGATCTCGTTCCAGACATCCTCCGAAGTTTTGTAGGGGAAGAGTTTTTTTGCCTCTTCCGTGCGGCCCATGGCGGCAAAGAGCCTTCTCGCGAAGTCGATCATCACCGTCAGGTCGGGCCGGGCCTCGTCCGGCGGCTCGATGGCCTTTTCCACATACTGGTAACGCCGCTCCGACTGACCGTAGGTGCCGTCTTTCTCTACCCAGAGAGCGGCGGGCAGAACCAGATCGGCCAGCTCTGAGGTTTTGGTCGGGTGATAGGTCTCGGAGACCACCAGAAAGGTGTCCTCGCCTGCCATGCCCTTGCGGTAGGGATCCACATTGGGCAGACTCTGGCCGGGGTTAGTGCAGGCAACCCAGAGGCAACGGGTAGTGCCGTTATTTACGGACTTGAACATCTCCATCGCGGTGAGGCCAGGTTTAGGCTTGATCCGGCCCGCGGGCAGGCCCCAGAACTGCTCCATTTCCGCCCGGTGCGCAGCATTGGCGACCAGCCGGCCATAGGGCAGGAGGTGGCTGAGCAGGCCGCCGTCACGGACTCCGCCACAGGCGTTGGGCTGGCCGGTAAGGGAGAAGGAGGTGGCGCCGGGCCGGCAGATCTGGCCGGTGAGCAGATGGAGGTTATGAACCAGATTGTTGACCCAGACCCCGCGGGTCCGCTGGTTGAGACCCATGCACCAGAAACTCATGGTCGCCTTGGAGGAGGCAAACCAGCGGGCCGCCTTGACGATTTCTGCTGCCGGGCAGCCGGAGATTTTCTCTGCTGCTTCGGGGGTGTAGTCGTTGAGGAACTTGACGTAATCGTCCCAGACCACCTTTTTGATCTTGGGCGGTGGCCCAGGATCGGTCATGGTTTTAAAGATCGTGTGTTTATCGACAAAGGCCTTGTCGTAGAGCTTCTCCTTGACGATGACATGGGCCATGGCATTCAAAATCGCCAGATCGGTGCCGGGGGTGAAACTCATGTGCAGATCAGCGATCCTGGCAGATAAGGTCTTGCGCGGATCGGCCATGATGATCTTCACGTCCTTGCCCTTCTGCTTGCGCTCGTTTACCAGGCGGAAGATTACTGGATGGGCCTCGGCCATGTTGGAGCCGATGATGAAGAAGCAATCGGCATGGTTGATGTCGTCATAGGCGCCCATGGGTTCGTCCTTGCCGAAGGTCGAGACATAGCCGACCGCGGCCGAAGCCATGCACAGACGTGGGTTGCCGTCGATGTTGTTGGTGCCGAGGCCTCCCTTGAACAGCTTGTTGATGAAGTAGGATTCTTCGGTGTAGGCCTGGCCGGAGCCATAGAAGGCTACCCCGTCAGGGCCGTTTTTGCGGATGGCGTCGTGAAACTTGTCCACCATTACCTGCATGGCCTCATCCCAGGAGATGCGAACGAACTTGTCGCCGCGGCGCAGGAGCGGGTACTGGAGCCGGTCCGGGGCATAATGGATGGCTGGCAGAAAGTTGCCCTTGAGGCAGAGAAAGCCTTTGTTCCAGTTGTCCTTGTCGCCTTTGACCGCCACGACCTTGCCGCCTTTCACGCCGGTATAGACGCCGCAGCCAGCGCCGCAGTAGCGGCAGACCCCTTTCACCCATTTGTCCGGTTCCCCGGCCGCGGCGGCCAGCACGCCCTTGGGCATGGGCAGATCAAGGCCGATGGCCGAGGCTGCGGCCAGGGCCGCGGAATATTTCATTAATTCTCTTCTGGTCATCTTCATGGTTATTTGCCTCCCTTTGCGTGATACGATCCGGTCGCGCTGCCTTTGGCCGTCAACGCATGACCTTCATGACAAGTGAAGCAGCTTTTACCTTCTTTATTTTTGCTTTTCTGCGCTTGAGTTACCTGCTCGGCATGACAGCCGCGGCAGGCGGCAAGCCCCGGTTTGTTCGCAAAATTTTTGTCTGTTGCTCCATGACAGGCAATACACTTGACATTCATCAGTCCGTGTTTGCCGTCAAACCAGACCTTTTCCTGATCTCCGTGACATTCGGCGCAGTCCTGTTCGACCGGCACGACCGGATGTAGCTTTGCGGCCGCAGCGACCTGCGCCTGGAACAACAGGCAGCATCCAGTTAATATTATGGGTAGTAATCGATTCATATGATCTCCTTATTGTTAACCCCGAGACAGAAACGGCCGGGGTGTTTCCACCCCGGCCATCGATGCTATGCTTCTATTTTACTCATCCTGCCCTTACTTTGCCGCAGCCTTCGGTGCCATAGCCTCGGTGAGCAGCTTGATGCCAGCCAGGGATTCGTTCATGGATTTACCAAGCGCTTCTTTGGCCATTTCCGGGTTGTGGAAGCCATCTGAGTTTTCGGCGGTCCAGTACTCCCAAAGGATATGGGCCTTCAAGTGTTGGTCCTGGGCCTTTTTGATGGTCTCTTCAGCTACGCCTGCCTTCTTTGCCTCGACGATCTTGTCGATCAGGTTGGAAAGGTGGAACTCCGCCTTGCGCAACTTGCCGCGGATGTGGGCCTTGATCGAGTCGATGGAGTACTTGGCCTGCTCTTCGGTCCATTGCGGATGGCATTTAAGGCAGGTTTCCTTGAGCATCACCTTGGGGGTGGCGGCAAAATGCGAGGTGTAGACCTTGCCGGCCTTGTTCTTCATTTTTGGGGTGTGGCAGGAATCGCAGCCGACTCCGGCCTTGGCGTGCTTGGAGTTGTAGTAGGACTCCGCTTCAGGATGCTGTGCCTTCCAGAGCAGGCCGCCGGTGATGGCGTGCTTGAAGTCGAGGAAGTTGATCTGGTTCACATAATGATCGTAGAGACCGAAGACATCCTTGAACGGGAAGTGGTTGGTGCGGCGGTCGTCCATCTTGACCGGTTTGCCGGTCTTGGTGTCGGTGCCGGGGTTGCAATTATACTCCACATGGCACTGACCGCACTGGAGACGGGAATCATACTTGTCGAGCAGGGCGATTTTGCGGGTAAAGCCCCGGACTCCCATGTCGATGACCTTGATCCCGGTCCGCTTCGGATCCTTGTGCCAAAGGGTGTCGCCTTCTGGCCGGGTAAGGGCCTCGATCAGGCCGTCCCGGACGATCCGGGGTTTGGCTGCGTGAGGATCATGACAGGTGAAGCAACTCAGGCCATGCTCGACATCCTTGGCCACCTCCACCACGTTGGATTGCCGTGACCACTGGACGCCCTCCACCTTGTCGCCCATGTAGGCCCACTTGAGAATCTGGTCTTGAGTTTTGCACTGGAGACAGACCGGATTGGCCGCCGCCGCGGTTTGAGGCCGGAACGCCTTATGCTCCTTGGTTTCGGGGTGGGTATCAACCAGAATGTCCCAGGTCTTGCCCTTTTCAAGCACATAATTCCAGCCGTTTTGGGCTGGAAGCGGCCACCGAAGGAACGATCTACAACAAGCTGATCTGTAAGCATATTGACGTGACTGCGGGTGAGGTTATGCTCCTTGGTGAAGCCGTGCCCGGCCATCAGCTTGTCCCAGTAGGGGTTGGGCGAACGACCGGTGAGTTGGGATTTCTCGTCGCGGGCCGGACGGTGGTAAGCCTCTTTCATAAAGCTTTCGTATTGATCCTTATGGCAGCTGCCGCAGGTCTCCCAACTCATCCTGGTTTCCGGCCGGGTTTCCTTGCCGGGGTTGGCGAGATGCTGGGCCAGGCCGCCATGACAGCTCACGCAGTTTACCTTGCTGTGCTTGCCCATGAGGTGAAGTTCCTTGACCGTGCCATGACATTCATAGCAGGCCGCGGCATTAACCGGCTTTTCCTGGGCCGGTTTGACGATTGCCGCCTTTTTTGCCTCGGCCTCGGTATTGCCGGCGAACATCACGACCATGGGCGCCAGGGCGAACATGGCCATTGCCGTTACGACTGTTTTCTTGCGCATTTTTTCTCCTCCACTTTGATTTTCAGCTGGACACAAGAAGCAAAAAAATGTGTCCCCCTCTCTGAATCCCGTTTTTCATGAAAACTGAAATCATCCACAGGAAACAGGCTACAGCAAAAGCTGGTAAAGGTGCTGTTAATGTCGGTAAAGATTCGGTAAAGATGTGGAGGACAAAAAAAGGGGAGGGGGAGCTTTGGTTTTTTCTTAATGGAGTCTGGTTCGCCGGCCTAAGGCAGAATAAGTATCGGCTGACATGATTCGATAATGGCTGAGGACTGTGCGCACATACTCTCTGGTCTCGGGGATGGCAGGGATGTCGCGGTCAGCTTCAACCCGATTTGGACCGGCATTGTAAGCGGCAAGAGCCAGGGAGGTGTTGCCCCCGAAACGGCTGAGCATCTGCCGCAGGTAGTTGGTGCCCCCGAGGATATTTTCTAACGGGTTAAAGGGGTTTTGTACCTTGAGATCGGCGGCGGTGCCGGGCATGAGTTGCATGAGACCTTGGGCACCCTTGGGGGAAATCGCCTGATGGTCGAAGTTTGATTCGGCTTTGATCACCGCCTTGATAAGATTCGGATCAACATTATAGGTGTTGGCCGCCATCCGGATATGCTCCTCGTATATCTTCGGGTCAACCGACGAGCCCTTGCGTGCCGCAAGTCTGAGAAAACGGGGCGGGACGCCGAGAGAACGGACCACGACTTGGTATTTTTGCCGGGGATCGCTCGGGGTATTGGTGTAATGAAGAGTGCCGTTACTGTCGATAAAAGAATAGATATCCGCCTGGCCTTCGCTTGGGAGCAGCAAGGCACAGATCAGCAATATCTGTAACAGTATGACCGTTCGTTTCACAGTTTCTTCTTATCCATGGTTGATTTTATTGAGAAAATCTGGGCATTACTACCCGATCAATCGGCATCATACCATAAAATTGCTTAAAATCGCAAAAAACTGCAATTTAAACGGGTATTAGTTGGTAACTCATTGATTTTGTGTCACGATTGGGGTAGCTTTTTTCTTTTATGCGAGGGCATAAAAATTGATAGATAAAAAACCGTTTATGTCACGGGTTCGGCAAGCTAAGCTGGATGGATGAGGCTTCAATTTATCTTTCGGCGCCGCCGCCATTTGTAGCCCTCATGGCTAAGAAAAAGCACCACCGGAAAGGGCAATAATATCCAGAGTTCCCCGAGAGGCACATGGGCGGTGTTGAATATTTTCTGCATCGCGGCCACATTGAGGAGGCTCCAGACCCATACCAGTTCGACCGCTATGGCCCAGAGCATCAGCCGGTTGGAGAAAAAGCCGAGGCTGAAGGTGGAAAATTCCCAACTGCGCATGGTCCAGCTGTTGAAGATCTGGCAGGTGACGGCTCCCAGCAGGGTCATGGTCATGGCCTGCCGGTGCAGCAACGGGTCGGCCAGGGTCACGGTCCCGTATTGCCAGCCATGCAGGTGCAGGAAGAAGAGAAAGGCGACCATGGCTGCTGTGGCCTCGATAATACCTAAGAAAAAATAGCCCCGCAGAAAAACTTCTCGGTCGAGGATCTTTTCTGTTCTGCTTACCGGTGGGCGATTCATGATGTTTTTTTCTGGCCTTTCACTGCCCAAAGCCACGCCTGGTAGGATGTCCGTGCCGAGATCGATGGAAAGGATCTGGATTACCGAGAGTGGCAGGGGGATTTTCAGGAAGAACTGCAGGATGTAGGGCACGATCTCCGGCATATTTGAGGCGAGAACATAGGTGACGAACTTCTTGACGTTGAAATAGACAGTTCGGCCTTCCTCAATAGCGATGACGATGGAGGAGAAATTGTCATCAAGCAGCACCATGTCTGCTGCTTCCTTGGCGACCTCGGAGCCGGAAACACCCATGGCGATGCCGATGTCCGCTTTTTTGAGGGCGGGCGCATCGTTGACCCCGTCGCCGGTCATGGCTACTACCTCGCCCGAATTTTGCAGGTAAGTGGCGATACGCAGCTTCTGGCTACTGGCCATGCGGGCAAAGAGTACGGTTTCTTTGACAAGTATTTCCTCAAGTTGGTCATCACCCATGCCCTCCAGCTCGGGGCCGGTGATAACCCGGTCGAAGTCCATGCCGATTTGTCTGGCAATGGCTGCGGCGGTGCGGGGATTATCGCCGGTGATCATCATAGTCCGAATGCCTGCGGCTTTACAGGTCGCCACGGCCTCGGGTACGCCTTGGCGCGGCAGGTCCATAATGGCAAGGAGTCCCAACATGCTCAGGTTTTCTTCTTCCGCCTTTGTGCCGCGGGCAATGAGCAGGACACGAAAAGCCTGGTTTTCGAAAGTGTCGGCCCTGGTTATGGCTGTCTGCCGGTCTGCCTCGCTGAGAGGATGTTCTGTTCCATCTGATGCCAGAAAAGTTGTGCATCTTGGCAGCAGCGCCTCCACTGCACCCTTGGCAAAGAGCCAGGTTGTCTCGCCCTCCTGATAGACGCTGGACATCATTTTGCGCTCGCTGGTGAAGATAAATTCTTGCACCTTTTTCATTTCAGTGGGCTTTATCCCCTTTTTGCGGGCGGCCGTGACAATGGCCAGTTCGGTTGGATCCCCGTGCAAGCTCTCCTCGTCGATGCTCGCCCTGCAGTTGAGGAGTCCGGCAGTGAGCAGGGCGGCAAGGCGATTTTCGCTGCTTTCATTCTGCTGGTCAAAGGAGAATTCTCCTGATTCGCGATAACCTTCTCCAGAGATGCTGACCTCCTCGCCCCCTGCAAGCCAGAGCAGTTTGAGAGTCATTTCATTTCTGGTCAGGGTGCCGGTTTTGTCGGTGCAGATGACCGTGACGCTGCCCAGGGTCTCAACCGAATCGAGATTTTTGATCAGGGCATTGCGGCGGGCCATGCGCTGGCTGGCCAAAGAGAGCGACAGGCTGATGGTAGGCAGCAATCCTTCTGGTATGTTGGCGACAATCAGGGCCAGGGCGAAGATCGAGGCGAGCATGATTCCCTTGCCGGAGAACAGGCCAAGGGCAAAAAAGATGCAGCCCATGAGCAGGGCAATAATCGTAAAAGTGCGGGTGATGTGAATGATCTCCCGTTGCATGGGGGTGATGGACTTGCGCACATTTTTGGTTAGGCTGGCGATCTTGCCGAACTCCGTGGCATTGCCCGTAGCGCTGGCCACCGCGACCCCGCTGCCGGAAAGCACCGTGGTCCCGGCAAAGACCATATTTTTTGCATCCAAGGCCCGGTTTGTCTCGCCAGGCATGAGATCTCGGGCAACCGGGGCTGATTCGCCGTTGAGTGAGGAGAGGTTGAGGTAGAGAGAATTTGCCTCAAGGATAATTCCGTCCGCCGCGACCTTGTCTCCCTCTTCCAGAAGCATGATGTCGCCGGGGACAATCTCGTGCGCCGTGATTGAAGCAATCTTACCCTCCCGGCGTAAGGAAACATTGGTGGGCATCAGCTTGAGCAACTCTTCCATGGCCTTGTCCGCCCGGTATTCCTGCCAGAAGGTAAAGGTGGCATTGATGATTACTGCGCCGAAAATGGCATAGCCCAGGATATCGCTGCCTTCGTTTGGCGCATAATGATCGGCAATAAAGGAGAGGAGGGCAGCCACCTCCAGGACAATGGCGAAAAAATTGATGTATTGAATCGGCTCCTCGCTGTTTCAAGTGGGTAATGGTATGACAATGGTTCATCCCACTCTGGAGGTTTAATCGTTTGAATTCTGAATCATTGTTCGCCGTGGCCCTTGGTATCACTCCTCCTTTGGAGGTAGAG
>Ga0208863_1000328_pt1 | contig 55483 bp, 48 predicted proteins | sample RifOxyD3_FD_184040 | JGI IMG/M metagenome (GOLD analysis project Ga0208863, IMG submission 184040) | Soil microbial communities from Rifle, Colorado - Rifle Oxygen_injection D3 (SPAdes) | ecosystem: Environmental > Terrestrial > Deep subsurface > Rock core/Sediment | place: Rifle, Colorado... | reverse complement strand
TTCCGATCTCTGGTGATCAATGCCGGCGACGGCCGGGAAGATGCGCTGGAATATCATAACCTGCTAGCGGAACTCGTAAAAGACTTGGTCCCGGTGGGGCGTATGGAAATGCTGCTGGTCGAAAAGATTGCCGTCAACTACTGGCGGTTGCGGCGGCTTGTCAGATATGAGACCGGCGAGATCCGAGTACGGTTGGATGACTTCCGAAATACTGCTCTCCAATCATACTACAGCAGCTCATATAACTCCCGACAGCGGCCAGAACTGAAATATTATAGCTACAATGATGAGATTCCGGATACCGAGTACCAAGAGCAGCTCTACAAGGTGGCCTCCATGATGAATTCCGACTTTAACCTGGCGGAAGACAAGGCGGCTCTGGAATATGTGCTTTATGCTCGGCTGGACAGGGAGGAAACCGAGTTCTGCGATAAAGACTACAAGGCGGCAAAAAAATACGTGGCCGGCCTGTCTCCGCAGTTGCTCGGAAAACTCCGCAAAGAAATGCTAGAAGAAGCCGAGCAGATGCTGGTGGAGATGGATGAAGTGCGATCTTGGAGCGTCAAATTCGACCGCATCCAGAAGAGCAAGTCATTACCTGAGGCGCTTAATCTGGTGAAAATAATCAAATACGAAAATTCACTGGAGCGGTCCATTTTTCGGAATCTGGCCGCCTTGAAGACTTTGCAGGAGCACAGAGCGAAAACCTGCAACCCGAACGATGATCTTCTTGAATTGCCGGCCTCCGGTGGGTAACTGGGTTTGTTTTGGAAAAAAACGCTGATGTTATCTGCCCACGAGGGGATAATATTGCGCTTGCCGTAGCACGAGAGCCGTGATACTGTGAGTATGCCAGATGATATTAAAAACAGTCCAATGAGGTCACAGAATGGTTCGAGTGCCTACAGATAGCGACCCCACCCATCCAGGGGAGATGCTCCGCGAAGAGTTTCTCCTGCCAATGGGAATCACCCAGCAACAGCTTGCCGATGGCATCCATGTGCCATTCCAGCGTATCAATGAACTTGTAAACGGGAAACGTGGCGTGACGCCGAGTACATCCTTACGACTGGCCAAGTTCTTCGGGGTATCGGAAGATTTCTGGATAATTTTGCAGATACGTTGGGATCTATACAGGACGAAAAAGAAAGAGCGGGAAATACTTGAGAAAATAAAACCGGTCAAAATGGAGCCGACCGGCAAACAATCATAAAACAACGATGGTGGCGAGGAGGCCCGACTGCCATGATTAACAATCAGCAAACACCATCCCTACAGAAAGCCGTCCTCTATGCCAGGGTATCCTCCAAGGAACAGGAGAAGGAAGGCTTTTCCATCCCGGCCCAACTCAAACTTCTCAACAAATATGCCGCCGACAACAGGCTCCAGGTTGTCCATGAGTACGTGGACGTGGAGACCGCCAAGAAGTCTGGTCGGACGGACTTCACCAACATGGTCAAATTCCTGCGGGGCGAGGCGCAAGGGAAGCCGCTTGGAACTTCATGCCATATTATTCTTGTAGAAAAAACTGACCGACTTTATCGGAACCTGAAAGACTGGGTGATAATCGATGAACTGAACCTGGAAATTCATTTCGTCAAAGAGAATGTTGTTCTTTCCCGTGAGTCGCGCTCATCCGAAAAATTCATGCACGGAATCAAGGTGCTGATGGCCAAGAATTACATTGATAACCTTTCCGAAGAAACCAGGAAGGGAATGATTGAAAAGGCCGAGCAGGGGATTTTCCCCTCCTGTGCACCCATGGGCTATATCAATGTTGAATGCGACGGGAAAAGATTCATACAGCCTGATCCTGCCATTGCCCCGGAAATACGCAAACTGTTCGAGTTGTATGCGACCGGCAATTATTCCTTGCTGGAGTTGTCGAGGAAAATCTTTGCCGAGGGGTTTACGATCTGCAAAAACGGCAAGAAAATCCCCAAAAGTGTCGTTCACAGGATATTCAACAATTCGATATATTATGGTGAGTTTTCCTGGGCAGGAAAAATGTACCGGGGAACCCACGAGCCGATTATTTCAAAAGAGTTGTACGAACGGGTTCAGAATATCATGGATGAGAAAGGGAATCGGCGGACCCGAGTGCAGAAATACAACTGGGCCTTTCAGGGGTTGCTGACCTGCGGCCATTGCGGTTGTGCACTGTCCGCCGAAATAAAGAAGCAGAGATACGTTTATTACCATTGCACGGGGAATAAAGGGAAATGCCCCGAGAAGTGGGTCCGTGAGGAAGTGGTAGCCAAGCAGTTCGGCCAAATTATCGACGCCCTCAAAATGGACAGCGGCGTGCTGGACTGGGTTGTGGCCGCTCTCAGGGAGAGCCACCAGGATGAAAAGAGATATCACGATGAACGCGTGGCGGCTCTGCAGGACAACTACAAAAAACTGCAGCACCGTCTTGACGCGATGTATGTGGATAAGCTGGACGGCAGGATTGATCCGAATTTTCACGACCAGAAAAATGCTGAATGGAAGCAGGAGCAGGATGCTGTTCTCAAAAAAATCGAAAGCCACCAGGGTGCGAACCGGACCTATTTTGATGAGGGACTAAAATTATTAGAACTGGCGCAACGCGCCGTCTTTCTTTACGAAAAGCAAGACATGCAGGAAAAAAGGCGGATTATCAATTTCGTGTGTTCGAACTCGATCTGGAAGGATGGCAGGCTCTACCCGAACTACAGACAACCGTTTGATATGCTGGCTGAAACAAGCAAAAGTTGGGCGCAGATAAAAACGGTTTCAGGCGGGAAAAAGGCGAAAATTGAAAATTGGCTGGGGGACAGGGATTCGAACCCCAATAAGCAGAGTCAGAGTCTGCTGTCCTGCCGTTAGACGATCCCCCAGCGCATTCTGCCATGTCCGGCAAGCGGCTCCAGAGTAGAGAAAGTTGAAAAACATGTCAAGTTTTTTTACAACTGCTCCGACTATTAGTCGCTCACTCCTTCAACGGCAGCATCTCCTGCTCCACGGCCACTGCGCGAAATTCGGGATCCTTATGAACCAAGACAGCACCCTGCTCCAAGGCAGTTGCGGCAATCCACGCATCCGCCAGAGAAAGAGGATGGGACGCCTTGAGTGCTGCCGCCCTCAGGAGCAAAGCCGTCGACTCATGTATCCAGACGATAGGAAGCGCCAGGCACTGTTCATAGGCCAACCTGCCGGCGACCTCGCCTTCGTCCTTCCACACGCGATACAATATTTCCATCAAGGTGATAAAACATCCAACGCAACGCGTCGAACCCTGTTGCGCCAGCTCCAGTATCTCGGCAACCCGGCCTGCCCCTGGCTCGTCGTCGCGCAAGGTTAAAAGCGCCGAGGTATCAAGAAGATATTGGCTCATTCCTTTTCCAGCTCTTCCTGGCGATCAACCAACAGACGTTGCGCCCCCCCTCCCTTACCTTGGCCGCGGAACGCCTGCACTGGATTGGCCCGCACCGGAACAACACGGATTCCCTGCGATTCAACAATCCATTCGAGCCGATCGGCCGGGCTCAGGTGGAACTGCCGGCGGATTTCCACCGGGATGACCGTTTGTCCACGCTCTGTAATCGTGCTTCTCATAATCAGCCTCCGTGAAAACGATGCCAGCGAATTACTCTTTCCTGATAAATATAATTCACAAAGAGGGAAATGTGAAGCCAAAATTATGGGACGGCGCGACGGCGCCCACCACTTTGCTACGACACAATAATCCCGGCATAGCCGACCACCTGCCGCGTATCGCCGCTGGCCTCGCCGGAATCCGTGTAGCGGACCAGATCCGCCTGACGGGCGCCCAACTCCAGGGCAACAACCAGAGCAACAGTGGTCGGCATGATGCCACACATGGTGATCCGGTTGGCGAGGACAAACCGGTGCAACCCTTCGGGGTCGAGTTTTTCGATGAATTCGATGGCCCGCAGATCCTTTGCCGAGGCCGCCTCCCTGGTTTCATAATGGGTCATGTCGGTGCTGGCCACGATGAGTGCGGGTAAGCCATATTCCCTGATCGCGGCGGCGATGGCCAGGCCGACCTCTCGGCAGGCGGCAAAGGAAAGGTGCGAGATGACCAGAGGGACAATAGCGAGGCGCTTTTGAGCAAACTGCAGAAAGGGCACCTGAACCTCCAGGGAATGTTCGAACTGGTGGGCCTGTTCGTCCCGGGTAATCAGCGTCGATTTCCCGGCCACGAGCCCGGCCAGCGTAACGTCGATAGGAACGTCGCCCATGGGCATCTGCCAGGCGCCCGCCGCCATCAGAGCCACCGGCGCGCCGCGCCCATGATGGTTCGGGCCCAGGATCACCACGGATTCCGGCACCCGGACCCTGGCAATGGTCTCGCCAGCCACGGCGCCGGAATAAAAATATCCGGCATGTGGCGAGACCACGGCGATTGCTTGCTGTTTCTTCTCCGGCGGGATATCAGGAAATAATTTCGCCACCTCGGCGGCCAGGGCCGCCGGCTCGCCCGGATAAAACTTGCCCGCCACTGCGGGACGTCTTTTCATGGTCTCCTCCTTAGTTCTACTTTGTCACATTAAATTTCGCATTAACTTCTTGAAATAATTATTGTTATGTGCTATAAGGCGCTCATTGTTTTCAACAATGCAAAGCGAGGTCATGATGAGCCGCAGTCCGCGCCCAAAAAACCCAGAATGAAAGGAGAACAAATGATTGCCAAAGTCCACTCGTGGGCTTGGCGTCGTCGTTTTGTCTTTTTCACGAACGCTATAAAAAGTTTTTCGCCACCAGGACTCGATCTGTTGTTGAACAGTCATTACACTACCTGAGCGGACTTGTGCTGGCTGTCCGCAAGAATGTCGAGCGGATGACCGAGGTTGTGCCGGACACGGAGTATCAGGCCTTGCAACACTTCACTTCACATTCTCCCTGGGCGCACCGTCCCGTGATGGATCAGGTGGCGCAGGACAGTGACCGTCTTCTTGGGGGAAGCCCTGATACCGGTCTGATCATCGATGAGACCGGCATTCCCAAGAAGGGGAAAATGTCTGTCGGGACCGCCCGCCAATGGTGCGGACGCCTCGGCAAGGTCGACAACTGCCAGGTCGGCGTTTTCGCCTCGCTGGTTCGCGGAGCCGCTGCAACACTCATCGACGGACGGCTCTATCTCCCGAAGGAGTGGACGGATAACCGCGCGCGTTGCAAACGCGCCGGCGTTCCAGGCGACGTAGTGTTCAAAACCAAATCGCAACTTGCTCTCGATATCGTACGCCACGCCCGCTTCCTGGGGATACGGTATGCCTGGATCGGGGTTGACGGTGGGTATGGCAAGGAGCCACAATTCCTCAACACCCTTGACGCTGAGGGTGAGCTGTTTGTTGCCGATGTCCACAAAGATCAGGCCATCTACCTTGAAGCCCCCGCGCCATACATCCCGCAACGGCACACATCCAAGGGAAGAGCCCCTTCGCGGCACAAGACCGATGTCCCCAAGATCACCGTGGCAGATTGGGCCGCCAGTCAACCTGAAGAGGCGTGGCAGCGCATAACAATCCGTGATTCCACCAAAGGACGGCTGGAGGTTGACCTCCTCACCCAGCGAGTCTGGGTCTGGCTCGACACGGAACAAACCGTCCGCCAGTGGCACCTTGTGGTCAGACGAGAAGTCTCTGCCAGGGATACCATCAAGTACAGCCTTTCCAATGCCCCGGCAGAGACTCCACTTGAGAGACTCGCCTTCATGCAGGGGCAGCGCTATTTTGTTGAACGTTCCTTCCAGGACGCCAAAGGGTCTGCCGGCATGGACCATTATCAGGTCCGCGGCTGGCGAGCATGGAATCACCATATGGCCATGGTGATGATGGCCATGCTCTTCATGCTGGAAACCCGGCTGGAGCAGAAGAAGCCGTACCCATTGCTCAGTTGTCCCGATATTGCCACACTGCTTGCCCACTTTCTTCCGCGCCGGGATGTGAAGCCGCAGGAAGTGCTTCGACAGATGGAAGTCCGGCACCGGCAAAGGCAGGCATCCATTGACTCAGCCTATGCCCGACAGGGGGCTGGGTAATGTGACAAAGTAGAATTAGGGACTCGAAAAATACTAAGCTACCATAACGCATCCCGTCTTAGGGCCACCTTTGGTCGCGCCTCAATCGCAGAATCCTCGACGTAACGCTGCTACGCCCGCGGTTTAGCGCAATCGGCCCAGCCAAATCTGACCCCAATCCGGGCGCGATCCAGGCATATTACTATTTTCCGAGTCCCTTAGAGCCAGCCCGACCGACCAGGCAGTTATCGCCGGACCTGCCAGGTAGTGCCGTCCGGGCCGTCTTTCAGTTCGATATGGGCGGCCAGCAACTGATCGCGGATGGCATCGCTGCGAGCCCAATCCTTCTGCTGTCGCGCCGCCACCCTTTCCCGGATCATGGATTCAATGGTTGCCCGATCAATCCCCAGGCCCTTTAATAAAGCGTTCTGCTTGGTCTCGATATAGACTGCCGGCTCCTCGGCAAGCAGCCCCATGATCTCGGCAAGCTCCAGCAAGGTCTTGGCGCCCTGCCGCAACAGGGCCAGATCAGCAGCAGCCGGTGCCTCCGGCATGGCGCTCTGGATCTTGTTCATAGTCTTGACCGCATCGAACAGATGCCCCAGGGCCTGGGCCGTATTGAAATCATTGTCCATGGACTGCTGGAAACGATCGGCTAACGTGTCGAGCGTGCGGATATCCTTGGCCGTGGCCACAGCCACGGCCTGGTCATTGCCACCGGCAGGCAGCCGGCCGATAACGGCCAGACATGCATAGAGCCGGTCCAGACCGGCGGCCGCCTCCTGCATGGCCGCGTCGGAGTAATCCAAGGGGGTACGGTAGTGCGAGGAGAAGACAAAAAGCCGCAGGGCCTCGGGATGATAGTCGGCCAGCACCTCGCGGATGGTCAGAAAATTGCCAAGGGACTTGGACATCTTTTCGTCCTTGATGGTGACAAAGCCGTGATGGATCCAGATATTCACAAAAGGTTCACCCGAGGCGCCTTGGCTCTGGGCGATTTCGTTCTCATGATGGGGAAAGATGAGATCCTTGCCGCCGCCGTGGATATCAAAGGAATCGCCCAAGTACTTGCGGCTCATGGCCGAGCATTCGATGTGCCAGCCGGGCCGTCCCGGCCCCCATGGGCTGTCCCAGGCCGGCTCCCCGGGCTTGCTCGCCTTCCAGAGGGCGAAGTCCATGGGATTTGCCTTGCTTTCGTTGATCGAGATCCTGGCCCCGGCCAGCATGTCGTCGAGACTGCGGCCAGCCAACTGGCCATAGCCGGGAAAGCTGGCCACGGCAAAATAGACATCACCGCCCGCCTGATAGGCCAGCCCTTTGCCAATAAGTTCGCGGATCATTTCGATGATCTCCGGAACATGCTCGGTGGCCTTTGGTTCACAGGTAGGCGGCAGAACGCGCAGACTTTCCATGTCTTCGTGAAAGGCCCGAATAAAGCGGGCGGCCAGCTCCTCGGTCGTGGTATTGAGTTCGTTCGCCCGGTTGATTATTTTGTCGTCGATATCGGTGAAGTTGCGGACATAGGTGACGACAAAGCCTCGATACCGCAGGTAACGGACGATCATATCAAAGGCGAGGGCCGACCGGCCATGACCGATATGGCAGTAATCGTAAGCAGTGATCCCGCAGACGTAGAGTTTGACCTCACCAGGCGTCAGGGGTGCAAACGGACCCTTCTTACCGGTTCTGGTATTATATATTCTGATAGACATTTCCCTCTCCAATCGCACACAACTACAACAAAAAAACAACGCACCCTTTCGACAGACAGCCTCAATACGGCAACCATCCGCCGTTCAACGAACATATACCAATTTCCAGCCAACCCGGCAACCAGACCGACAGGCGATCGGTCAACCGTTACTCTGACCAAGCCAGCCCTGCAGAATATTGATAATCTTTTCCGCCTGGTCCCGGCTTGAAATATTGAATTTGGACTGCTGGGAATATTCCTGATTGATCTTGCGATAGCGCCGGATGGTATAGCGGTCCTGGCTGTATTCCTTCTTGCGCGGATCCCATTCCTGATAGCGGAACAGCAGGGTCGCCCAGGCCCCCTTGGTCAGAACCGCCTTATCCAGTTCCTTGACAACCAGCACGTCATCTTCCGTGTAGTTGATAGTCAACGCCTCGACGTCCGTGGCCATGATTCCTCCAATGCGCGGCCTATTGGCCGCAGTAAAGAGTAAAAAAGGTTGTAGGCGGTTAGACTATTAGGCTGTAGGTGAGAGAGGCAAACACATCCTTGTCTTTTCTCTACAGTCTAATTAGCTACAGCCTGTAGCCTAATCCACCTTGCAGTAATTCCTGCCCGCAGTAAAGCAACAATTAAAGAAAAATGAGATACACCAGAAAGCCGAAAAGAAAAAGTTTTTTTATCCGCCAAGCCGTTCCCCCGACATCCCAGACACAGCCCTTTTACGCCAGCAACCGGCCACGACAACACTGCTGCCTGAACGATTAAACACTCCAGACAGATTCATTACGTCGGCCTTTTTTAAAAAATATATCACCTTACTGATTTTCTTTCTTGATTCCGTTGCGAATAATCATTTTAATGCCTTTTGTTAACGGATGGATATGTGTTGACATGGCATACCACGTTGTGGTACAAACTTTAATCCTTTAACAACACCGCCATGCCACCAGTGGAGACAACGTAAATGAACAGCAAGGAATTCCTGCGTGCCCGCAAAGCACTTGAGAAGACTCAGAAACAACTCGCCGAGCTGCTGGGCACATCGATCAAAGCAATTCACAGTTACGAGCAGGGCTGGCGATCAGTCCCGGGCCATGTGGAACGGCAGATATTCTTTCTGCTGTCCAGAAGAAGAGGCCAGAACAAAATTCCTAAACTCTGCTGGGTCATGAAAAAATGCCCGCCGGATCGGAAAAAACAATGCCCTGCCTGGGAGTTTCAGGCCGGCCGGCTCTGCTGGTTTATCAATGGCACAATCTGCGAGGGCTCCGTCCAGAAAGACTGGAAGACGAAAATGGAGATCTGCCGCACCTGCGAGATGCTCAGCTCCCTGCTGCCGCCGGACGCTGCTGCTGAGTAACTGTTCAGCAGCACCTCATCTGCTTTGGCATAGGCTTGCGCACATAAGCTGGCTATAGCTCGCAGGCCTATTTCGCGCATCTGTGGAACTGCTGAACAGTTACGATACTGAAAAAACCTACAGCGCAGATCCTTAACTCCCATACTGCCCATTAACCAGATATGTTCCATTGAAACGCGGCGCGGCGCGCATCGTGCTTTCCGGCATGATCTCCAGCGCCGGATTCCAAGGGACTTAAGGCGTTCCAACTTTTCACCATCCACCCAGGAGCCCTGTTATGACACGCAACAATACTCTCCGTTTTCACAGCAGAGTCATCCACGCCGGCCAGACCCCGGACAGATGGGAGGGCGCCACCCTGCCACCCATATGCCAGTCAGCCTCCCACCTCCACCCTACCGCGGAGAACCTGAGCCAGACCTTCGGCGGCAAGACTTCCGATCATATCTACATGCGGCTCACCAACCCCACCAACCGGGTTCTGGAAGAGAAACTGACCGCGCTTGAAAGCGGCAGGGGCGCGGTGGCAATGTCCTCGGGCATGGCGGCGATCACCAATGCCTGCATGGCCCTTTTGCGGACCGGCGACGAGTTTGTCACGGGCAATTCCCTGTTCATGTCCACCTATGTACTCTTTGCCAATATTTTCAAAAAATACGGCATCACGGCGCGCCTAGTCGAGTCCACCGACCTGGCGGCCCTGGAAAACGCCATCTCCGAGAAAACCCGCTTCATCTACCTGGAGACCATCGGCAACCCCAAGATGGATGTGCCGGACCTGGCAGCCGCCGCTGAAATCGCCCACCGGCATGGCCTGCCCCTACTGGTCGACAACACCCTGGCCACCCCCTATCTCTGCCGGCCCCTGGAACTGGGGGCCGACGTGGTGATCCACTCCACCACCAAGTACCTGAGCGGCCATGGCGACGCCACCGGCGGCGTGGTCATTGACAGCGGCGCCTTTCCCTGGGCGGGCAACGACAGATTTCCCGACTTCAAGCCATTCATCGACCGCAAGGGGCCACTGGCCTTTCTGGACAAGGTCTGGCGCGAGCACCACATCAACTTCGGCACCACCCAGGCGCCGTTGCACTCCTACCTGACCATGGTCGGCCTCGACACCCTGGCCCTGCGCATGGAAAGACATCTGGCCAATGCCCAGCAGGTTGCGGCATATCTCCAGAGCCGATCCGAGGTGGCCTGGATCAACTATCCCGGCCTGTTGGACAATCCCAGCCACGCCGTGGCCGACCGCCAGTTCGGCGGTTTAGGATTCGGCGGCGTTCTCGCTTTCGGCCTGGCGGATCAGGCTGCCTGCTTCCGTTTCATCAACAGCCTGCAGATGGTCTATCATCTGGCCAATCTCGGCGACTGTAAAACCCTGGTAATTCATCCCTATTCTTCCCAGTATCTTTCCTTTGACGAACCGACCAGGCAGGCGCTCGCCATCTCGGCTGATCTGGTCCGCCTCTCGGTAGGGATCGAGGCGGTGGAGGATATCTGCGCCGATCTGGGTCAGGCCTTGGACAGCATATGACATTACGCCACAACCGCATCATCTCGCCATGAGCGAATACGCCTCGCATGATAAAAGCGGCGTCTCCGTCGGCCTGGTCGAAAAAAAACATCTGACCTTTGCGACCGAACCACCCGGCCTTGTCCTGGAAAGCGGCGCCAGCCTGTCGCCGGTGACCATTGCCTATGAAACCCTGGGCCGCCTGAACCCCGAACGCAGCAATGCCGTGCTCATCCTCCATGCCCTGTCCGGGGACTCCCATGTGGCTGGCTATTACAGTACTGATGATGCCAAGCCCGGCTGGTGGGACAACATGGTCGGCCCTGGCAAGGGCATCGACACTGATAAATATTTTGTCATCTGCTCCAATATCCTTGGCAGCTGCATGGGCTCCACCGGCCCTTCTTCGGTAAATCCCGGAACCGGCAGCCCCTACGGCCTCGACTTTCCGGTGGTGACCATCGCTGACATGGTCCGCGCCCAAAAGGCCCTGATCGATCATCTGGGCATCCCGAAACTGTTGGCGGTCGTCGGCGGCTCCATCGGCGGCATGCAGGTTCTCGAATGGTGCATATCCTATCCGGAGATGGTGGCCGCCGCCATCCCGCTCGCCACCACCACCCGGCATTCGGCCCTGGCCATCGCCTTCAACGAGGTGGCCCGCCAATCGATCATGGCTGACCCCAACTGGCGCAATGGCATGTACTATGACGGCCGCAAGCCGGATCTCGGCCTGGCAGTGGCGCGGATGATCGGCCACATCACCTACCTGTCCGACGAGGCCATGCGCCTGAAATTCGGCCGGCGGCTCCAGGACCGGGACGCCTTCTCCTTCAACTTCAACGTCGACTTCCAGGTGGAAAACTATCTCCGTTACCAGGGCACCAAATTCGTGGAACGGTTCGACGCCAACTCTTTTCTGTACATTACCAAGGCTGCCGACTATTTTGATCTCGAAGAGCGCAACGGCTGTTGCTCGGCAGTCGACGCCTTTGCCCGGACCCGGGCCAAGTTCCTGGTGGTCTCCTTTACCTCGGACTGGCTCTACCCCACCTACCAGTCGCGGGCCATGGTCAAGGCCATGAAAAAAAACAACCTTGATGTCAGCTTCTGCGAGATTGAAGCGGACTGGGGGCACGACGCCTTTCTGCTGCCCAGCGAACGGCTCACTTCCCTGATCCGGGGCTTTCTTGAGCGGGTTGCCAGCGAGGCCGGGGTGAAAAGCCATGCGCTTTGATCTGCAGATAATCGCCTCCTGGATCACGGCCGGCGCCCGGGTGCTGGACCTGGGCTGCGGCAACGGCGATTTGCTCGACTATCTCCGCCAGCACAAAAAAGTGAGCGGCACCGGCATCGAACGGCAGGAGGCCAGGGTAGCGGAGGCCATTGCCAGGGGCCTGTCGGTCTTGCAGGGCGACATCAGCGTCGAGGTCCTTGACTACCAGGACAACTCCTTTGACTATGTGATCCTGAGCCAGACCCTGCAGCAGGTCTATGCGCCAGCCGAGTTGATCCGGGCAATGCTCAGAATCGGCCGCAAGGTGATTGTCAGTTTCCCCAATTTCGGCCACTGGCTCATCCGGATGCAGATCCTGACGACCGGCCATACCCCGATCACCAGGGAACTGCCCTATCAATGGCACGACACCCCCAATATCCGGATTTTGAGCATCAAGGACTTTGAACGATTTGCCGATGAAATCGGCTTTGCCATCATCAAACAGGTGGCGATCAACACCCATCACCATGAGGAGCGTGGCAACATCATCCGTTTTCTCCCCAACCTCCGCGCCACCTATGGCATCATTCTCATCGGAAAAGGTGACAAAGCATGATCAACAACCCCTTTGAACCCAAGGAATGCCTGAGCGAGGTGAGCACCATCACCGGCATCTACAAAGATATGCAGCGTGTCGTCCGCGATCTGGCAAAGTCCTGGGGAAAAACCGACTGCTTCAACCACGGCGCCTCCATCCCCCATCCCTCCCACGAGGCCGTGGTGGAGATCATCGCCCGGCTCCGGCGCATCCTGTTCCCCGGTTATTTCACCAGCAACACGATCAATCCCGGCAACCTCGAATATTTTCTCGGCCAGGAAACCACCGAGCTGTTCGAGCGCCTCTCCGAGCAGATCAATCTGGCTATTCAGCACGACTGTTTCCGCTTCGACCAGCCCTGCTCCCACTGCAACCAGCGGGGCCACACCCTGGCCCTGCAGTGCATCCGTGCCCTGCCCGCCATCCAGTCCACCCTGGTCAAGGACATCCAGGCCGCCCTGGAGGGGGACCCGGCGGCCAAGGGCTATGACGAGGTCATCTTCAGCTACCCCGGCCTGCTGGCGATCACGGTCTTCCGGGTCGCGCACGAACTGCACCGGCTCGGGGTGCCGGTCATCCCGCGGATCATGACCGAACACGCCCACAGCCTGACCGGCATCGACATCCACCCGGGCGCCACCATCGGCGAAAGTTTCTTTATCGACCACGGCACCGGCGTCGTGGTCGGCGAGACCACCGAGATCGGCCGCCGGGTGCGGCTCTACCAGGGCGTGACCCTCGGGGCGTTGTCGCTGCCCCGGGATGCCGGAGCCCTCTACCGGAACAAAAAACGCCATCCCACCATCGAGGACGACGTGATTGTCTACGCCAACACCACCATCCTGGGCGGCGAAACGGTGATCGGCGCCCGATCGGTGATCGGCGGCAACATCTGGCTCACCGAAAGCGTGCCGCCCGATACCAAGGTCCTGCTGAAACGTCCCGAACTGATCTACGCCGGCCGTGCCGGATCGGCAAAGAAACGAACAAAACAGGAGGGAAACAAATGAACGCCATTCTGTCCGATATCACCAAAGTCGTGGGCAACACCCCCATGGTCAAACTGAACCGGATCGCCAGGGAGGTTGAGGCCGTCATCTCCGCCAAGCTGGAATTCCAGAACCCGCTCTCAAGCGTCAAGGACCGGATCGGCATTGCCATGATCGAGGCGGCCGAGACCAAGGGGCTGATCAACACCAAGAGCACCATTGTCGAGCCGACCAGCGGCAACACCGGCATTGCACTCGCCTTTGTTTGCGCCGCCCGAAAATACCGGCTGATTCTGACCATGCCCGAAACAATGAGCGTGGAGCGGCGCGCCCTCTTAACCCATCTGGGCGCCGAGGTGGTACTGACCCCGGGTAGCGAGGGCATGAAGGGCGCCATTGCCAAGGCCAACGAAATCCTGGCCCACAACCCCAATGCCTATATGCCCAACCAGTTCGCCAACCCGGCCAATCCGGAGATCCACCGCCGGACCACGGCGGAAGAAATCTGGGAGGCAACGGGTGGTGCGGTTGACATCCTGGTTTCCGGAGTCGGCACCGGCGGCACCATCACCGGGGTTGCCGAGGTGATCAAATCCAGAAAGCCCTCGTTCAAGGCGGTGGCGGTCGAACCGGCCGACTCGCCGGTGCTGTCGGGCGGCAAACCCGGCCCCCACAAGATTCAGGGCATCGGCGCCGGTTTTGTGCCGGAGGTGCTGAATAAAGCAATTATCGATGAAATCGTCACCGTCACCAACGAACAGGCCATTGAAACCGGCCGCCGGCTCGCCAAATTGGAAGGCATCCTCTGCGGCATCTCGTCGGGCGCCGCAGTCTGGGCGGCCCTGCAGGTCGCGGCCCGGCCGGAAAATAACGGCAAACATATCGTGGTGGTTTTACCGAGTACTGGCGAGCGCTACCTGAGCACCGACCTTTTTGTGAAATAGTTTCACCGGGGCCTTGTCCGGCGGGTTTCTTTGGCGTATCATGGCGCAACCTTTGGACACAATGAGAAGTGAGGAGTGAAAAGTAAGGAGTAAGGAGTGAATAGAAAAACTCGTCAAACATGCGCGCGAAGCTGCTGCCTGGCATGAAGTAACACAACACCGGCAATGGGCACCATACTCTCAATCAATATCAGCACAACCAAGGGCACCAGCAAGGAGCCGGTCGAAACGGTGGAAGTCCGTCCGGAGCATGGCCTGGAAGGCGACGCCCATGCCGGCGACTGGCACCGGCAGGTCAGCCTCCTGGCTCAGGAAAGCATCGACAAGATGCGGGCAAAAGGACTCGATCTGGCGCCAGGCGCCTTTGCGGAAAACCTCACCACCAGCGGCCTTGACCTGACCGCACTGCCCATCGGCACTCGGCTTGTGTCCGGGGCCGTGGAACTGGAGATCACCCAGATCGGCAAAAAATGCCACACCAAATGCAACATCTACAGCCAGGTCGGCGACTGCATCATGCCGAAGGAAGGGGTGTTCGCCCGGGTGATCACGGCCGGCCTGCTGCACAAAGGGGCGGAGATCATTGTTAAAGAACGCCCCTGAACCAGGCCGGCGTCCGTTTATTGTGCGCCGCCATCCAGGGAACCCCGCTAACGGATCTCCGCCTGCGCGACCGCCACGGTGACCGGTTGCTTGTCGGCCCGGTCAAACTGGCGGACAAACGACGTCACCTCGGCCAGACCAGCATCACGCCGCAGATCCTCCATGAAGTTGACGGAAATCACGCTGTAAAGCAGGGCCGCCCGCACGATGAACGGCCCGTGCATATCGCCGGTCTTGATTCTGTAAGTCACCAAATCGGAACCGCCGCCGAAATTGTCATCCTGGGCGGCCTCCCCATACACACCAATCTCCGGCGCGGCATTCTTCTTGTCAAAACCCCTGGGCAGCAGCCGGTTGTCCTTGAGGTAGCGGGCTGTCCGCAACAGGGTATAGGTCACCGCGCCATCGGTGTCCGCCATGATCGTCTCATAGATCTGGACCTGATCCGGCTTGCTGATCGCATCGTAATGGGGCTCGAAGGTGCCGGGCTTTTCATCGGCATCATTGCCAGCTATGCGGCCGTCTGCCAGAGGCCGTCCCGACTCGAAGACGACGCCGGCCGGCGACTGCACGGCCAGATGAATCCAGGCGTTGCGGGACGGAAAGCCGGTGGGAAATTTATGGCCCACCCTGTTATCTACCCGCACCACCACGGTCAACTCATCACCGGCCCGCCGGGACTCAATAGCCAGATCAGCTGTGTCGTTCTGCAGCTGCCGCACTGTCCGCTGCTTGGTGTCTTCAAGTTTCTCAAAGGAGGCGGCAAGATTGAGGCTGGCGGAATTGTCCTGCAGTACGTTCAGCATGAAGACATTGCCGCCCACGAAATGATGCTGTGAGAAGTGATCCTTGGGCTGCAACTCGGGCGGCGCATAGCGGGCAATGTTTACGCCGCCTTCCTTGGAATGCGGCATGTGGCACTCCTGGCAGTTCATGCCCTGGCCCGGATTCTCGCCGATGTCGTAACGCCGGTCGGCATTGACCCCAAAGTCGCTGTGCCGCCACTCAAGATAGGGAGTCTGCTCGGGAAACTCACCGGCCACGTTGCCAGCCGCATCCACAAAGGGGGTGAAGAGGGTATGGCAGGTGGCGCAGAGGGCCGAATCGTTGGTCTGGCTGCCGTAGACCGGCGTATAGCCGACACTGCCCTGCATGGTTCTGGCCACCGGCTCCCGATATGGCCCGAAAATCGGCCGGCCGGGCGCGGGCTGGGCGGTAGCAACTGTGTATTTGCCGCTGAAGCTTGCGGCCGTGCCCAGCTTCTCATCCTGAATCTGATGACAAAGGCTGCAGGAAACCCCGTCCATGGCCGAAGCATGCAGCTTGGCGGCTGCCGACAGGAAACCATCATCAAACATGGCAACCACGCCATGACCGGCCTTGGTCTCGGTGGCCGCCATGGGCATGTGGCAGGTGGCGCATTTTTCCTCGATCACCTTCTTGATCGCCGGATTGCGGGCCACCTCGGAACGAACCTTGGCCAGCCAGAACGGATCCTTGGCGGCATTGGCCATCATGGTGGAACGCCAGTGGTTGCTGATCGACATGTCATTGCCGGCTTTATCCCGCAGGAGGTCGTGACAGACACCGCACCGGGCGGACCCGACAAAATTGCCCGAAATAAAATCAGTCAGCCCAGCTCCCGCTCTCGCGGCGCGGGTATTTTTCGGATACGACCAGGCCTGGGAGGTGACCGGTGGCGGTCCGGCCGCCGCCGCATCCTGCCGCTCGCCACTGACCGCAGAAACACAGGAAGTTAGCCCAAGAAAAACCACGCCGCCCGCAAAAACAGCAGAAAACATCCCGATTACCCTTAACCACTCTGTTTTTCCTGCCGACATCAACCCCACCTCCCTTATGAAATATAAAAAAACCGTGGCCCCGGAGGACCCATAGCCGCTGTTTATTCATATTTCCTCGAAACACCTTCACAGCAGTTTTGCCAACATCGCCATTCTTTGTCAATTGATTAGGCTCTTGGCTGCTGTTTTCTCCCTGATTTCCCTTGAAACCACTCACCATTTATCCTATACTCGCACCAGCGTTACAGAATGCTCAGCCAGCGGTTCCCCATCAACAAAAAACATTGGCATGCAGACAGACATCCTCCGCCCCTTTCTTTCACGTAAAAACGACATGCACCAAGTCTGCCCGGAGAGTTGGCTGTTTGTCGGCATGTTAGAATCCGATACCAGTCCGTCATTGTCCGCCACAAACAGTTTACCGCCTTACCGGCCAGACCGGAAAATTCCATGAAACCAGCGATAAGACTCCTGCTCGGGCTGACGGCGACCTCCTTCTTCCCCGTGTCGATGGCCATACTTCTGCTCCGGCCGGACAGACAGGCGCTGACCATCCTCATCGGCTGCGGCATCCTGGCGGTGCTCTCTGCCTGGCGCCTGCTCGAAAGCTCCCTGCCGGCGACCTTCCGGGAATGGCGACAGCGGCGCGGTACCGCCGATGCCTTTGTCAAGCGCCTCCTCTCGCCCCTTGAGGAGTTCATCGCCGGCATCCAGGCCAGCACCAATCCGAAGCAAGACGACGTTCTGCGACAAAGACTGCACGATCGGCTGGACGGTCTCGCCAGGCGGCGGAATCTCCTGCCGGCCGGCGGCGAGATCAAGGAAGTCACCGTGCTCATCTCCGATCTGAGGGGGTTCACCACCATCTCCGACGCCTACGCGGCAGCTGACGTCGTTCTGCTGCTGAACCGCTATTTCACCCGGATGACTGAGATCATCAGCCGTTACGGCGGCAAGGTGGATAAATTCATCGGCGACTCGATCATGGCCTTGTTTGTCGCGCCCATGGAAAACCCGAAAGACACTGAGCGGGCCGTCTGCTGCGCCGCTGAAATGCAGATCGCCATGGACTCCATCAACAAAGAAAATATCGAACTCGGCATGCCGGCCATCTACATGGGCATCGGCCTGAACACCGGCCGGGTGGTCGCCGGTAAGATCGGCTCGGATCTACACAGCGAATACACGGTAATCGGCGCCGAGGTCAACCTGGCTTCGCGGATCGAATCCTCCACCCTGCGGGGCCAGATACTGCTCAGTGAAAACACCTATACCCAGACCGCCCATATCACCCAGGTGAAGGAACCTTTTTCCCTGGCGGTCAAGGGCAAGCAGGAGGCAATCCGCCTCTACGAACTCGTAGCCGTGGGCCCGCCCTATGATCTGGTGGTCCCGGAACGGGAGGCCCGCCGCACGCCGCGGGCCTCCGTTGACATCCCGTTTGAGTTCCAATTCTGCGACGGCAAAATCGTCATCTCCGATTTCTTCCAGGGCAGGATCATGGATCTCAGCTCCGGCGGCCTGTTCGCCTCCACGACCTCCAAAATCGACCCCCACTGCCACATCCGCTTCCGGCTCAAGACCGACGAACTGGGGGTCATCAGCCACGACATCTATGGCAAGGTTCTTAAGGTCGACCGCGACCAGGGCCTGTATCTCATGAATGTCGAATTCACCATCATCGATCCCCAGGACAGCGTCACCCTCAGATCACTGGTAAAAAGACTGCTGGGCATCACCCCGCCGTGAACAGCGGCACCACAAGATGATCGACCCATAGCCCACTCTGCCCGGCTTTTGGTCCTGCGAAAAACGCTCCCGCATTATTACTTAAAACAATATCAAACTGTTGCCCGCACGACCGGCGCCGCGCTACACTTATTTGCGGAATCGCCACAAAAATCTATCATGAATTGTCGATCGGCAATAGCATTACGAATGCCTATAGGTTAATATCCCATCATTCTGCCGGCATGTTTCCGCCGTAAAAACAAAGGGCTGCCACTGTTTCCGACAACAAATCATCGAGGAGGTGCTCTCATGCTTACCGGTTTTACCGAGATCATCGGCCGCCACACCGCCATCCTGCTCACCGCTGTCCTGCTCTGGGCCGGCTGTCCTGCCGGCGCCTGGGCCGAGGAGGCGACGATCGTCATCGGCCTGCTGCCGGAAATGAATGTCTTTAAGCAGCAGCAACGTTACACGTCCTTAGCCGACCATCTGAGCAAAGCAGTCGGCCGGCCGGTCCAATTCACCATGTTGAGCCGCTACGGCAACATCGTGCAACGCTTCAAGGAGCAAAAGGTGGATGGCGCCTTTCTAGGCTCTTTTACCGGCGCTTTATGCGTTATCCAATTGGGGGCGGAACCGCTCGCCCGACCGGTCAACATGGATGACACCTCAACCTACAAAGGCTATATTTTTGCCAGGAGAGACAGTGGCATCAAAACAACGGCCGACATGAAAAACAAGGTGCTGGTTCTGGTAGAACGGGCAACTACGGCCGGCTACGTTTTTCCAGTAGCCTATCTCCATCAGGCCGGCATTGCTGACCCAAAAACCTATTTCAAGGAAATGTATTTTGCCGGCAGCCATGATGCGACCATCGACGCGGTACTCAATGGCAAGGCAGATGTCGGGGCCTGCAAGAATACGGTCTACGACATGATCCGCCAGCAGGACCCAAGGGTGGAGGCGGAGCTCGAGATTCTCGCCACCTCCCCCCCGGTGCCGTCCAATGGCCTCTGCGTCCGCGGCAACCTGGACACGAACCTGAAGCAGCAACTCAAAAAGGCCCTGCTTGAGCTTGATCGCACTCCTGAAGGGCTGAAAATTCTCGAGAAGCTCAACGCCAAACGCTTCGTCGAGACCAAGAGAGAAGATTACCAGCCGGTCATTGAACTCGCCAAGGACGCCGGACTCAACCTTGAAGAGTACCAGTATCAAAATCAATAGTAATCTCTTCGTGGCGTTGCTGCCCCCTAAACCTCGCTGTCGCTGGCCCATGAAAAAAAACGTCCTCATTGCTTTTGCCCTGTTATTCGCTCTCTTCACCGTGGGGATGGCGGTTGACATCTTTTATCTGCTCCACACCACCACCAATCTGAGACATCTGATCAAGCTGCACGAGATCGAGGACCTCCGCCAGGACCTGAGTTTCAGCATCCAGAGAATCCAGAATTACACCTACGCGACCCCGGAGGAGTTTGCCAAAAACCTGGATGAGGTCATTGGCAACGCCTCGCTGGTGGACAAGACCATCACCAACTGTCACGCCTGCCACCACAACCCCGACGTCCAGAACGAACTCGACGAGACGGAACAGCTGATTCTGGAGTATCAGAAAAATCTCAGTTATCTGATCACCACGGTTACCGAAGGGCCGCGGCGCAAGGAAATCCAGCACCAGGTTTCGATGCTCAGCAATACCATTCTCTCCAAAGTGCAGGACATGGTCAACCGGGCCGCCGCCACCATCACCCGCCGGACCGACGAGGCCATGCATTCGATCAGCCACTCGTACTGGATCATGGCAATGGCGCTGGTCGCCACCTTTGTGGTTGCCGTTTTTATCGCCAGATTCCTGATACGACGCATCACCGCTCCCATCGACGAGATGCTGATCGCCACCCAGAAAATCGCGGCCGGCGATCTCGGATACCAGTCCAACTATCGCGGTGATTCCGAATTCGCCGCCCTCATCGAAACCTTCAACAAAATGAGCCAATCGTTGGCCGACAAGGAACAGATGATAAAAAACAACCTGGACCGCCTGAACCAGCTCAACACGATCACCCTGCCCCTGCACACCACCCAGGACATGCGAGTGGTCATCAACTACCTGCGAACCTGCATGACGACCCTGGTGGACGTAGAGATGACCGGCATCCTTCTGCCGGCGCAGGAAAACAACGATCGCCTGGTCCTGCACATTGCCGACACGATCCTTCGCGACGCGACACCGCTCACCGTCGATTTCACCAAGGAGGAAGTCCAACGGATATTTGAAGAACACAAGGAGATGCCTGTCCTGTACAAAGATTCTGCGGACCCCCAGCCCTTCACCAGGCTGCCGGCCGCGATCTCCCTGCGGAACCTCCTGGTCATCTGGCTGCTGAACGACAAAGAACTGCGGGGCGCTCTCTTCTTCATCAACAAAAAAAGCGGCGGCTTTCTGGATGAAGACCTCAAAATACTTGGCATTCTGGCCAACAATATTTCCGTGGCTCTCGAAAACATCCGCCTCTATATCGACCTGCAGCACCAGATGGAAGAACTCCGAAAAACCCAGCGCCAGTTGATCGAGGCCGAAAAGCTTACAGCCCTGGGCACTCTGGCCGGCGGTGTGGCCCATGACTTCAACAATATTCTCTGCGGGATAATCGGCTATGTGGCGCTGCTGAAAAGGAATCACCAGCCCGAGGACCGCGACTATAAAATGCTGGAGACTATTGAGAAGGCGGGCTTTCGGGCTGCGGCGCTCACCAAGCAGCTCCTGACCTTTGCCCGTCAGGAGATGACCGCGCAACAGCCGGTGAATTTCAATGACCATGTCAGAAATGTCATCAGCCTGCTGGAAAACACGATCAGCAAAATGATCTGCATCAAGCCACGACTGGCCGACCCGCTGCCGCAGGTCCTGGGCGATCCGACCCAGTTGGAGCAGGTGGTCATGAATCTCTGCGTCAATGCCCGGGACGCCATGCCCAACGGCGGCGACCTGACGATCAGGACGGAGGTCGTCACCCTGAATAAGGAATCCTGCAAGGAGCAGCCCGATGCAAAACCGGGCCGTTACGCGAAGCTTACCGTGGAGGATCAGGGGCAGGGCATTGATGCGCAGGTTCTACCGAGGATATTCGAACCCTTCTTCACCACCAAGGAGTTCGGCAAGGGAACCGGGCTGGGCCTGGCCCTGGTGTACGGCATCACCAAGAACCACCGGGGCTTCTGCAAGGTGACAAGCCAACCCGGCCGAGGGAGCATCTTCGAGGTTTACCTGCCGATCATCCCGCATCCGGAGATGAGCCCGCCTGAGATTGGGCCGCACAACATCAGCCTGCCGGCCGACGCCACCGTGCTTGTCGTTGACGATGAGGAAATCATCTGTAACACCCTGGCCCAGCATCTGGAGGATCTCGGTTGCCGGACGCTGCAGGCGGCCAACGGCGCGGAGGCGGTCGATCTCTTCGCCAGACACCGGGATGAGATCAACCTGGTGATCCTCGACGTCAACATGCCGGTAATGGACGGCAAGGAGGCCTTCCGACAGTTACGCCAACTGAAGCCAGACCTGAAGGTGCTGGTCTCCACCGGCTACGCGATCGACGGCGCCAGCCGGGAAATTATTGAAAACGGCGCCCTTGGCTATATCCAGAAACCTTACAGCCTGGATGAGATTGCCAGCCGGATCGCCAGCGCCCTGAAACAATAGAAAAGAACGTAATCGTTCAGCAGCACCCCATCTGCTTTGTCATCGGCCTGCTCACGTAGCACCAGTACAGTTCGCAGACCTCTTTCGCGCATCTGGGGCACTGCTGAACGATTACAATGCCGACAGATGTGGACCTTTTTGGCTCACCCGGTGAACGGTTACAAAAGAACAATCAGGGGATGGGCGCGAAATTCCTGGCCGGCCGGTCTTCGGTTTCACTCAACCGGAGCAAAAGTTCCCGCACCTCTCTGGGCATCTCGGCGCCATTGCCGGCCATGGCCCGCATCTGACCGGCCAGGTAGGAATTGTTGATCAGAATCTTGAAGACCGCCAGCATGAACTCCTGCTTCCAGGGCGAAAGCTGGAGCAGATTCCCGAACTTGTGCATGTAGAACCGCTGGGCCGCCCGGCCCAGCTCCAGTTCCACCTCCTCCAGGGTCATGGCCACCGGTTTGATCACCGGCGCCACCAGGTTGTAGCGGCGAAAGTCGAAGGTGGCCACATAGTCCTTCAATTCAGGGTAGAGGTCGGCATAGGGCCAGGGGGCAATGGCCAGGAAAAATGCCATGTCCGGATCGTAGTGGATGGCCAGCTCGACCGTGGCGGCAATGGACTCGGGCGTCTCCTCGGGCATGCCCAGCACGAACGAGGTCTCGGAGACGATGTCGGCCGCGTTGATCAGATCGATGGCCCGTTTGGACTGCTCCACCTTGGTGCCTTTCTTGAAAATATCCAGGGTAGCCTGGGAGCCGGCCTCGACGCCGACATAGATATGCTCCACCCCGGCCGCCCGGTAGCGCTCCATGATATCGTGATCCCGGAGGATATCATCCACCCGGGTCTCCATCAGCAGATCCACCCCGACCCGTTGCTCGATCATCAGCGCCAAAATCCGCTCCCAGCGGGCTCGATCCCGGGTGGGGATCTCGTCGGCCAGCATGGCGACATTGACCCCGTATTTCTCATGAAGCATCGCCAGCTCGGCCACGAAATTCTCCGGGCTCCTGGCCCGCCAGGTCCGCTGCCAGAAGAGCTGCTGGGAGCAGAACGAACAGTTCATCAGGCAGCCGCGAGACGACGAGACAATAGCCAGCCGCGAATCCTTTTTGGCATGGTAGGAGTAAATCGGCCATTCCACCAAGTCCCAGGCGGCCGGCAGGCTGTCGAGATTCTCGATAAAGGAAGCTTGGTTGGTGGCCACCACACCGCCGGCTCGATAAAAGGCAATCCCCCGCACCTTAGCCGGATCGTCGCCGGCGTTCAGGCAGTCGAGCAGGGCCGGCAGGGTGATCTCGCCCTCGCCCCGCACCACATAGTCGATCGGCGTGCCGGCCTCGCGCAGAAGATCATCATAACAAAACGTCGCATGGACATTGCCGATCACCGTGACGATCTCGGGATCGATCTCCTTGGTCAGTTGCAGCAGCTTGACCGCATCGACCACGGCAGCGGTAAAGGCGGTGGTTGCCACCGCGTCCGGCGAGAAATCCGTAATGCGTTTGCGGATCTCGGGCCAGTCGTGCCAGAGGCTCATGGCGTCGTAGTAGTCCACCTCATAGCCCGCCGCCCGCAACGCCCCGGCAATATAGACAAAGCCCAGATTCAGCCAGGTGCCGGCCGACTCCACCACGCCGGAATGATACGGCGTGGTAATCAGCGCTATTTTTTTTATCTTTTTCAATAGAACTCTCTTTGCCGGCCCCTGAGTCATCATGATGAGGCCTTGATGGACAGCCATGGCGCAATGGCCCATGTGGGCTAATCACCAAAATTTAATAGTACCACACTCAGTGACAGCTCTGCCACTGGGCATAGGCTTTCTGCATCGCCCGCCTGACCGGCAACTGCTTCATGAGCGACAGGAGATGGGTCATGGGTAAACCGGCCAGCGGTATTTCGAAAAGATGCCGCAGGATTCTCGGAAGACTGAGCAGTTCAAGCGATGTTTCGTAGAATTTCCGCTCGCGGACCGCCGGGGTCATTGCCGGATCAGGATGCTCAAACACGGCATGCACCCCGGTGTAATACTCCCAACCCCGCTCTTTGAGCAAATAGGGCCGATACTCGTCATAAAGCTCCGTGCCGGGCAACGGGGTCAGCAATACCGGATGCACCCCCACCCCGAGCCGCGCGGCAGTCTCCAACGCCCGCTCAAAGTCGGCCAGGGAATCCTGCCGACCGCCAAGCACCATGAACAGGACAACATCAATGCCATGGTGTTTGAGCCGTTTGATGGCATCTTCCCGGTTCGCACCCTGCTTGGCGGCCGCCTGGTATCTCCTGAGGCCATCAGGCGATGAGGTTTCCCAGCCGGCCCAGACCGAAAAGAGTCCGGCCGCCCGAGCCGTTGCCAGCAGCCGCTCCCCTTCCCGCCCCTGCGGCGCCTTGAGATCGCCAAAGCCATACCAGTATTTTTTGCTGCCCCTGGCAAGTTCTGAAAAAAGCTCGATGGAGCGCTGCGAATCGCCGCCCCAGATATTATCGTCGCCGTTGAAATAAACCCGGCCGCAGCAGGTCTCCACCTCTTTAACCACCTGGTCGATGGGCCGATAGCGGATGGAATCGCCGAAGAACTTCCTGACCGAGCAGAAGCTGCACCGGTACGGGCAGCCCCTGGCGGTAAACACCGCCCTGAACTTATACGGCCCGGTCACATGGCCGGCCAGCGGCATGGGGATGTCGGCCAGGCCGAGTCGCGCCCCATGATAAAATTTCCGCAGCGCGTTCCGTTGCGCGTCTTTCAGCACATCGGCCCAGATTGATTCCGCCTCTCCTGTCACCACGGCATCGGCATGCGCAGCAGCCTCTTCGGGCAGGGCGGTCGGGTGGATGCCGCCTAGCACCACCTTTACCCCCATTGCCCGGAGCCGGTCGGCAAACCGATAGGCCCAGGTGACGGTGGCGGTCATGCAGCTTATCCCCACCAGATCGGCGTTTATTCCCTCCGGCTGTAGTACCCGGACATTGGCGTCGATCAACTGCAGTTCAATATCCGGCCTGGTTTGAAGCGTCAAGGCGCCGAGATACTCAAGAATTGGCGGCACCATGGGCACCCGACCGGAAAAGGGAAAGGGCGGCGAGATGAGGCAGACCTTCATGAAAACACCAGAGAGTACTGCCACCAGGTGCCAAGTCCGAAGAGAACAAAGAGAACGACATGTTTGACGAGAAGCATTCTGCGGCGTACCTTCTCGGCATCCTCACCGTAGACATTGCCCACGTAAGTGAAGGACCGGCCGGCGCCGGTAGCCATGACCAAAAAGACGCAGAACAGTCCAAGATAAAAAAAATTCTTCTGCAGCCCGACAACGAGCGCGACCGCCTCGGCCGCCACCACCTGCCGTTCAAGCCACCAGACGGCAAAGACCGTGGCGGCCCAGCCGCCCGCCGCAAAATCATGGACAAAGCCGATGAGGATGGTGAGCAGCTTCTTCACTCTTTTACCCGGTCTTTGTTTTTTGCTGGCGGGGGATGAGCGCCTGTGGCGTGACCCGACGGCCTGGTCATAAAGAACAGATCCCCTTGCCCCGGCCCCTCTTCGGTTTTCTGTATGGTTATCTCATCGACCAGCCAGCGGTTCGCATCCTTTGCGAGCCGATACGCCAAGAGGTAGAACACGTCATTCTCATACACCTTCTCGCCGGTCTTAATTTTGTAATACGCACAGTGCCACTTTTCCTCGGTGCGGGCCACGACGCTCTCCGGCGAGTCGAAACCGACCGAAACAAACTCGATTCCCTTCAACTCGGAAAGCATTTTAACGCCGGCCTCGCCCAGGGCCGCCATATGAAAATAGACCTTGGTTGCCTGTTCGGAAGCAGCCGCTCTGGTCAATACGTTCATGTTCAACGAGGCATACCCTGCGGCCAGCAGCCTGGTATACAGCATGACCGCCCCCTTGACCTCGGCAAGCTGGCCCGACGGCATAACGACCGGCGGCGCTGCCGTCTCCATCGACGCCGGCGCGTTCGTTCCGGCCTTCTGAACCTTCCCGGACGAAGCATCGTCACACCCGGCCGCAAGCAGACTGGCGAACGCCAGCAAAACAAGACTGCGCATAAAAGGATGCATGTTCACCGGTTGCTCAGCCGACCATTTTTTGATTTTCAGCGTCGAAACAGATATCCACCGCCGTGTGTCCGAATATCTGGTACCGATTGGTTTTTACCTTGACATCACAGGGATTGCAATGGCCAAAAAAGCTGCAGGGCCGGGGAACATCCTCCACCACGAAACGGGAGTCGCCAAGATTACCCAGACCGGGCCGCCCGGCATAAAGATCGCCATGACAGCGATAGACGTCTCCAGCCGGCCCCACAAGCACCTCGGTGGTCCGGCAGCGTACCTGCCTTGTCGCCTGGCAATCGCAGGCGCCCGGATATTTGAAGGTGCCGTGCAGCCAGCCCCGGTATGTCCCGAGAAACTCCTTAAAACGGAAATCCACGCCGCGGGCCGCCGCATAGGCCTGGGCCTCCCGCATCGCCGCTTCCCAGGCCGGATGAAGAATCCCCCAGATGCCAACCGAATAGCCGGCCCGCTGCAGCACCAGTACTTTTTCGACCAACGGCGCCAGCTCCATAACTTCCGGATGGTAACTCACCCGGATGGATGCGTACGGGGCCGGCCGCGCAAACCGCTCCGGCCGCACCGTGCGCATGAATGCGGTAAGATCGAACGTGAGGTTGGTGAGCAGATCAATCCGCAGTTCCGGCTTGATCTTGTTCAGAATGTAAAAGAAATCCGGATGCAGGCCGGGCTCGCCGCCCTGCAGGGTCACCGGCAGGTCATCCCGGCTGACCAGCCGGTTGATGGCCGTGGCCCACTCTTTGCCGGTCAGCTGCCCCGCGACGCGCCCCACGCCACCAAATCGGTTGATGCAGTAGCTGCAGTTGAAATTGCAGGCCAGCGTCAAAAAAACGCCGATGTAGTTAAAGGTATCCGGTATGCGTATCGGCTTCACGAGAAGAGGCCCTCAGAGAGTCAAATAAAATTCACATGCGCCGGCGGGTGGCGGAGCGACCAGAGGTACTCGTTGATGGCATGGGTCCGGCAATTTGCATAACAGACTTTATGTACGTCAATCTGCTGTACCTTATCAACCACCTGCCAATATGCCGGACTCGCCACGATTTCGGCAAGGGAAGCCTTTGTCAGATCCCCCATGCAGTATTCCTCGTGTTTGCCGTCAAAGAACATGCCGCAGGGGTAGAGTTTCCCCGCGCCGCTCGAATAGAGCAGAAACGGCGCCCCCAGACAGGCGTCGTAGCGCCGCTTTCCCAGGTTGGTCAATTTGTGCCATTTAACGATCACATTGTACCCGCCGCTGCTCAAGTCTTCCGCCTCTGCCAGGCACTGGGCGAAGCGGTCATAATCGTTGAGTCGCGCAAAGACGCCGAGGGTGTTTTCCACTGAATCGCTGCACTGCTTGATCACCAGATAATCGACACCAAGCTCCAAGCCCAGCCGGGCCAGCGGCAGTATCTGATCACTGTTTGACAGGGTCAGCACCATCTGCAGGCCAATGGTCACTGGAAGATTTTTCCTGCGTTTCGCGGCAACGCAGAACCTGATCTTCTCCAGGGCGACCGCGAAATCTCCACTGCGATGGATCTGCCGGTAGGCCGCATCGGTGGCGGCGCTGATGTTGAAACGCAGCCAGCTCAGATGTTCGAGCGCCGCCTCGCCGTCTTTCCCGGTATCGAACAGAATGCCGTTGGTAGCCAGCGCCATGTCAACCCCGGCCTGTTTCCCGCGGACAATCGCCTCGTAGACATGCGGATTCAGCAGCGGCTCGGCCTCGCCGATCAAGGCCATGGAGCGAACGCCGATCTCGCCAGCCTCCCTGACATAGCGCAACAAAGGTTCCCGTGGAAAATAGAGCGCCGTGCCCTTTTCATACAAATTCCCCTGCATGGCCCCAAAGCAGTATTCACAGCGGATATTGCAGCCCCGGCTTAAGCCGACATCGATGTGCAGCGGCGCGATCCGCTCACCGTCCAGCCAGTCGCGCACCCGTGCCGGATGAAGATGCAGCTTGTGACCGTCCATGGCATACTTATCCGCCATGTTTTCCTCCCGGCGCCAGAATCCGGCAATAGTCGCCGACTGCTTCCCGCCATGGACGGAGCAGCGCAATTTTCTCGGAGGCAAGCGGGGTGTGGGTGTTCTTGATGCCGGCTCCTGGAAAATCCCGATAAGAAGCCCGCTCCAGCGCTACTTCCAAACCAAGCCCGGCGCTCACCGCCTCCAGCAACTCATAGAGTGAGCCTTGTCCCTCATTCGCCAGGTGATAGAGACCAAAGGGGGCTGCCGCCTCGATAAGCCTTCGTATCTCCCAGCCGACATCCTGGGAAAAAGTCGGCGACAGAACAATATCGTCGGCGACCCGCAGCACCACCTTGCCCTGCCTGGCCCGCAACAGCATCTTTTCAACAAACTGGTTGCTGCCCTGCGTCTCGCCGAAAAGGACGGAAACCCTGACCAAAAAAAACCGCTCGGCAATGGCCGCCACCAGGCAGTCGCCGCCGTACTTGGTCGCGCCATAGATATTCAGGGGCCGCGGCGCATCGCTTTCCACATAGCTTTTGTTCTGGCGGCCGTCAAAGACCGCATCGGTGCTGAAGTGCACGAGTACAAAGCCCATCGCGAGAGAGAGTTCGGCAAGCAGTTTCGGATACAGGGTATTGAGCCGGAAGGCCTTTTCCGGATTTTTTTCACAGTGGTCGATCCCGAGCAGGGCCACGGTGTTCAGCACAATCGCCGGCCTGGCCGCCCGCACCAGTGCCTCGACCTGCGCGAAGTCGGCCGCGTTGAAATCTCGGCTATTTTTGCAGAGCAGACGGTGGCCGGAGCCAAAAGCGGCCCGCAAGGCGCAGCCCATCTTACCGGTGCTGCCGAGCAGCAATACCGTCTCAACCATGGTCCAACCCCGTGCGCAACTCCAGAACCGCCCGCCGGATATCAACCGCCGAAATGCCGAAATGTTGCCGCAACCGATTGCAGTCGCCGATCTTGGTTATCGAGCCATCCGGAATCCCCATAATCCGCAGGACCCAGGCACCTTGCCCGGCCAGCCGCAGCCCGGCCAGCAGGCTGCCCAGCCCGGTCCCGGCAAAATGCTCCTCCACGCAGAGCACCGCCCGCATATCGGCAAGCAGTGCATAAAGCCTCTCCTTATCCAGCGGCTGCAGCATGGGGATTGAAACCAGCAGCGGCTGCACGCCAAGAGCGGCCAGCGCATCGCTGGCAGCGATCACCTCGTCGGCAATGGCGCCGTGAAAAAGAACGGCAATGTCGGCGCCCGGTCGGATAACCCGCGGCCCGGTGATATCCAGCGCACCCTCCCCTTCCCGGCCGATCGGTCGCTCGCCGCTCTTGGCCAGCCGGACATAGACGGGAGCCTCGGCCGTCAAGGCGTAGCAGGCCGCGGCCCGAGCCTCCTCCGGGTCGGCCGGCGAAATCACGATCAACTGCGGCAGGGTCCGGGCCAGACCGACATCCTCAACCGCGTAATGGGAAATTCCGGCCGGCGCATAGGTGACGCCGCTGCCGGTTCCCACCAGGACTACCGGCAGATGCTGATGGCAGATGGAGTTCCGCACCTGCTCGTAACAGCGGTACAAAAGAAACGGGATGATGTTGTAGACAAAAACCTTGTAGCCGGCCATGGCAAGGCCGGCGGCAAAACCGGCCATGTTCTGCTCGGCGACCCCGAGATTCAGGAAGCGGTCGGGAAAATCCCGTTGCAGGGTGTCGAAAACCCCGAGCCCGGCATCGCCGCTTACAATCATCAGATCCTGTCGATGGCCACACTCGGCAACGATGGTATCAACAAAGGAATTTCTCATTGCAGCACCCGCAATGCCTTCTCTTTATGGGCGGCAGTGACAACATAGTAATGCCAGATCAACGCATCTTCCATAAAGGAGACCCCCTTGCCCTTTATGGTGCGGGCAATGATCATCCGGGGTTTACCAACGGCCGGCTGGCGGAGAGCTCGGCTCAGAAGGGCCAGATCATGGCCGTCTATCTCAAAAACCTGCCAGCCGAAGGCCTGCCACTTTTCCCGCACCGATTCAAAGGCGCAGATTTCGTTGGGCCGGCCGTAGCCCTGCAGATCGTTGCGGTCCATGATCGCGGTAAAATTGTCCAGACCGAGACGCGGCGCAAAAAGCGCCCCCTCCCAGACAGAGCCCTCCTGGGACTCGCCGTCGCCGATCAGAGTGAACACCTGCCGGGCCACGGCCTTTTTCTTGAAACCATACGCCATGCCCAGCCCCATGCTGAAACCATGCCCCAACGAGCCGGTCGACGCCTCGATTCCCGGCGCTGAAAACCGCTCGAGATGGGCCGGCAGGGTTCCGTCGTCCACATAATAGCCAGCGAGTAACTCCCGGCTCATAATCCCCCGTGCCGCCAGGGTGCTGTAAAGCGCCATGGCAGCGTGCGCCTTGCTCATGATGAAGATATCCCTCTCCGGCCAGGGATCAAGCCGCAGCCGGTCGAAATAGAGGGCGATAAGGATATCGACGCACGACAGGGCCGAACCAACGTGCGGGCTTTTCGACCGGTGGGCCAGCTCGATGATATCCCGCCGGATGGTTCGGGCAATAGCCGGCAGATCAGGCGGTGCAGGACAATCGGACATGTGACGGCTCTCCATGCCGGAATTTTTTTAGCTATCTGGCCAGATAGACTTCCGAAAAAATGGCCAGGTAGGCGCGCATCACATGGCCGAAAGAACTCCAGGTCACGGCCTTGGATTGCCCGGCCCGGCGCTGTTGCAACCGGCAGGGCACCTCAACGTACCGCGCCCCCTGCCGGATGGTCTTGATGAGCAGTTCGGCCTGATAGAAAAAACCGCTGCTCCGCAATTCAAGACCGTGCAGAAGCTCTGTCCGGTACATCACCGTGCCGTTCAGATATCGCAGCGACAGCCCGAAGGAGAGGTTGATGATTCTGCCGTACAGCAGGGAAAGCAGCCGCCGTTTCAGGCTCCGCACCTCCGGATTGACCACAAAGGGCACGACCACGTCGGCCTGCTCCATCCGGGGCAAATGTTTAAGGATCTCGCCGGCGTCGTTTTCCCCGTCGCCCGGCACCATCACCACCACTTCACCCGCGGCCATCCCCACCCCGCCCCAGAAGGCGCCGCCAATGCCTTGCGGAATCTGATGGTGAATGACGGCAATCGCCGGCTGCGCGACCGCCAGCCGGTCGGCCAACGCGCCGGTGCCGTCAATGCTGCCGTCGTTAACAATGATCAACTGACCGTCGATGGCAAGCCCGGTGAAACTCGCCAGCACATTGGCAACGCTGGCAGCGAGGCATTTCTCCTCGTTATACGCCGGCATGACAACGGTCACCCGGTACGGAGCAATTTTATTGTGCGCGGTCATATGAAATTGACATGGGCTCCCGGGTGGGTGAGTTCCCAGAGGTAGTGGTTCACTGCATCCATCCGGCAGTTCAGCCGACAGTCGGCTGGATCGAGTTCGGTCGCCGCCCGCTGCATCAACTGACGGCGTTGCGCACCCTGCCATATATCTTGGAACCGGTTTTCAGCAATATTGCCATAGCGGAAATCATGGTTGCCAAGATAGGAGCTGCACCCCCAGACATCGCCAGCGGCATCGATATAAGACCAGAAAGGCAGGGCCAGACAGCGGCCATAGCCCCGCTCCTGCTCGCACGTCCTGCGCAGGGCATTCTCGCGGATAACGATGCTGAAATCCTCGGCCGCCAAAGACGCCAGCTCTTCCCTGATGGCCGGCCAGTCAGTGTAATCAACCTGCGCATAATGACGGTTCAAACTTTTTGGATGCTGCGAATAGGGTTTGATCACCAAATACCGGGCGCCCGCCTCTTTCACCAGGGCAGCGAGTGTTGCCGCTTCCGCCGTGTTTTTCGGCAGCAGCACCATCTGGACGCCGAGGATGCAGGATGAGACACCCGTGCGGCGCAGCAGGGCGGCGGCCGTTGCAATATTGTTGAGTACCAGGTCGAAATCAGCCGGGTCTGTCCGGTGCAACGCGGCATAGGTCGCGGCCGTGCCACCATTGAGACTCACCCTGATCCAACTGACCGACGCCGCGATTTCTTCAACCAGCCCGGCAGTAAGGCGGGTGCCGTTGGTGGTGATCGCCACGTCGAGCCCGACCCGCTTTGTATGGTTGACAATCGTTGCGATGTCAGGATGAAGTAAGGGCTCCCCTTCCCCGCCGTACATGATGCTCTTCACCCCCAGACCGACCAGTTCCGTGAGCCGCTCCAAAAGGATGGCGGTGTCGAGAAAGCGGGGCTTATAGCCGAGATAGTCCAAGGCGCAGAGGGTGCAGCGATGGTTGCAGGTGCCCGACGGAGAGATTTCCAAATAGATGGGATAGACCTCGCCGTTGGCGAGCCATCGGGCCACCTCGCGGGGATGGAAGAGCAGCTTATGGCTGTCCATCCGGTATGCATCGTTGTCATTCTTCATCCGTCAATTCTTTCAGCCCCCCGGTCAGCAGCCGGTCAACCCGCTCTTTCACTTCCGTGGCGGCGATAAAATCCATGCAGTTTCTCTCTTGGTCGCATACCGGCGCAAGACACGGGATGCAAGAATACTCGACGTCCGGATAGAGCACCTCGGCCCGGTTGTAAAAAAAAGTCTCGTTGGGGTTGGTCGGCCCGTAGAGCACCACCGCTTTTTTGCGCAAGGCCATGGCAATGTGGAGGCCGAGGCTGTCGTTGGTCACCAGACAACGGCAGGAGTTGACCCATTCTATGTAGTTGTAGAGATTATCCAGACCCTGCTGCAGCGAATAGCTGTAACAGCCGGCCAGCAGCCCGGCAAGCTCCTCCCACTTCCCGGCCGGCCAGGCCTTGTTCGGCCATTTCGCCCCCACGGCCCGATTCAACCCCACATCGTGAGCTACCCTGCTCTGCGGCCGATAGCCAAGGATATATTCCTGGCCCGTCCAGCAGGCGCCGATCACCTGCAAGAGTGACTCCTGCCAGCTCTTGCCGTTGGCCCGCTTAAGGGCCGGCGACTTGCATAAAGAAAAAATATCTGCGCAGCCATCACCGGCCTCAGCCTCACCGGTGCGTTCGTTGAATCGGAAACCGTACCGGCTTCGGGCATCAATCGAATCGGCCAGGGCGCAGATGCCCGGTGTCTTTTCCAGATTGATCACCGTGTCAAACTTCTCCCGCTGGAGCTGCAGCACGGAATCCAGGTTGTAGGGCAGAATCCTGCTGATGAGCGGATTGCCCGCCAGCAGGGGATAGGCCGCCCCGTCAACCAGCCAGGTCACCTGCTCAGCGGCCAGGGGATGCAGAAGCACGGTGGTGCGCAACACATCGCCGAGGCTGGGAATCCTGCTGATCCCGGCGTCAATCGTTTCGGAATATCCGAGTTTTATGATGAGTACCTTGGCCATGCAACCTGTCCGGAATATTTCCCGATTGTTCCAACCTACTGAAAATACGCCGAATGGATCGAAGATTCAAGCAGCGGCGTAAAGAAGATGGCGACAATCGACACAAAAAAACAAAAAAGATAAAACCAGGCCGCCCGTTCCCCCTGCCAGCCATGGAAGCGGCGCAGGTGCAGATACATGCCGAACAGAAACCAGGTGACCAGCGACCAGATTTCCACCGGATCCCAGCCCCAGAATCTCCCCCAGGACTGGTAGGCCCAGATGGAGCCGGCCAGCATGGCAATGGCCCAGAAGACAAAACCGAAACCAACGAAGCGGTAGGCGTAGAGATCCAGACTGGCCTGCTCGGGCAGTTTCCGGAGCCAGTCGGCCGCCGTTCGCCTGCGCAACAAATAAAAGACCGAAAATCCCAGGGCGATGAGCAGGGTGCCCAGGGCGATCTTATAAAAAGTGACATGCAGAACCAGCCAGACACTGCGAAGGCTCGGCGGCAGCTTCTTAATGCCCGGCTCCATGAACAGCCCCAGGGCGGTGAGCAGAAACACGGCCGGAAACACCACCATGCTCGTCACCCGGACCCGCGGAAAAATTCTGACAAAAACCGAAAACAGGAAAAGGCCAACCCAGGCGTTGGAGGAGAGAACCTCGTAGCGGGTCATGTAGGGCCCGTGTCCGGAGTATTGCCACCGGTAAACCAATGCGGTCCCGTGCACGACAAGGCCGGCGAACATCACCGCATAGCTGGTCCGCTCCGCCTTCTCTTTATTGAAGATGAGGCCGTAGACGTTCATGATGGTCGCCACCACGTAAAAACCGATCGCGAGCCAGAGAACCACCGTTTCGACAAGCAATGGATTACTCATTGTTCCCCTTTGCGGAATGATTGCGGCCAGCCTCGCCCAATGCCCGGATCAATTCCTGCATTTCCCCTTGGTAAAACCCGGCAAACCGCGCGGCAGTCCAGCCGATCAAACAACCATCCCCTGACCTGCGCAGCACGACATCCCGCGGTGGTGTACAATAAATCAACGTAGCGCCCAGAATGATGACAAAAAAACCGAAAAAAACTCCAGCCATGCCGGATTCTTCAACAAAGATGACCCCGGCCCAGTTTTCTGTCCGGCTAAGACGGACCTGGTACGGCCCCAACGTGCCGCTTGCCCCCGGCGCCAGAGACAACTCCGCCGGCTTTTCATCGTCGGCTGCCAGCCGCAGGACAAAAAGCGGCCTCTCGCTGTCCAAGGATTCCTTGCCAACATCGGCATAATATTTGGTCTGAAGCCGGGACAGCAGCCAGGGAAAGACAAAATCCCGATAGCCGGCCGCGTCTTTCTTAAGCGGCCTGGGCAGCATGAGTATCTCCCGGTGCCGCTTGCCATTGGCCTCGACGAATTCCAGAAAAAACGCCCGGCCGGCCGTCGGGCTCTGATACACCTGCAGGCCCTTGTACCGGATTGTCTCATTTATGGCAAGCCGTTGTTCCCGGATCGCGCCACCGGATTCCCCGAATTCTAAAACCGTGGCCAGCTGCTTCAGATCACCGGTCTCCCAGAACTCCGTAACGATCGAGGCCATGCGCACCGCCACGGGCAGGCGGAGCCGTTCGGCCAGCAGGCCGGTTTCCGCCACGGCCAGGGCATCGGCCGGCGTAAAGACCTGCCCCTCGTACAACTCCACAAGCCCCCGCTTCATGGTCAGAAAAACCGTCAGCGCAGCAACGATCACCAGCACCATGCCGAGATGCAGGAGGAAGCGGCCCCAGTATCCCCACGGATGCCGGACAAAGCGTTGAACCTGCTCATCTCCGAACATCCGCCAATAGCCCTTGGCCCGCATCAGGGAAGAGACAGCCGCCTCCCCATGACGGACGGCCAGGAAGTCGCCGGCCGTGGCGGCCGGCGGCCCGAAGGTCAGACGCCATGCTTTACCGAACTGATCGTAACTCGAAACCGCCAGCGATATGGAAAACAGCAATATGGTCAGGCTAAAAAGCGGCGAGGTATAGAGATGATCGAGCCCCAGCGGACCGGCCAACCGTTCCAGAAAGGGATGGGCCGCATACCAGGCGGCCAGGGTTGCCGGCGGGGTCAGAAACCGCTGGGGAAAGAACACCCCGACCAGCAACTCCAGGACCGCCACCCCGATCAGGGAAATAACCACCCGCCGGGATGTGATAAAGCGCTTCAGCCTGTTCATGTCAGTCCGCTCCTTGTTGCCGCACGACTCAAACCTTTCGGCTGAGCAGCCTAAACAGATCCCATTCAAAGGCAAAACCAAAAAACCGCCAATGCCAGCGCAGCAGGGCGCAGACTCGCAGAAACCAGAAAAAAGGATAGTGGTACGTCTTCAGAAACCGCTGCCGGATGGATATTTCCCAGAAAACGAAGCGGGAGAGAAACGAAATATTTTCCAGGGTTCGATTCTCCTGTTTCGTGTACCACGGCAGGTTGCTGCGGTTGAAGACAAAGCCGGTCCAGCCGGCCAGATCACCGGACGCGACCAGGCCATGCATCCTGGCCTCTTCAAAGAGGTCCGTGCCCGGATAGGGCGTGTAGACATTGACCCCTTCAAAGCTCATTGCCGGGTTGATCTCCTTCATCTTATCCATCAGATCGTAGGTCATCTCGCGGTCCTCGTCGGTCTCGAAGAAAAAACCGGCCATGAAGGAAACCGAGACCGGCAGCTCGTACTGTCGTGACAGCCGGGCCGTTGCCAGCAGATCCTCGACCCGGATCTGCTTGTTGATCCGGACAAGAACCGTGGGTGAGCCCGACTCGCCCCCGACAAACAGCAGGGCCAGGCCGCTTTGTTTCAGGAGATCGACCAATTCCGGGGTCAGCCGCTTGAAATAATCCGCCCGGCAGGAACTCTTCCAGCGGAGTTGCAGACCGTGATCGATGATCAGCCGGCAGATGGCAGCCACCCGCTCGAAATCGGTAAAAAAATTGTCGTCGATGAAATGAAAGTCCCTGACCCCGAATTGCCGGTATAAAAGGCACAGCTCCTCAACCACGGCCGCCGGGCTCCTGGCCCGCCACCTGCCGCGGTTGAACCGCTGGTTGTAGCAGAAAGAGCAGGCATGCGGACAGCCGCGGCCGGCCTGCACGGTAAAATCGGTGTATCTGGCCGGTTTAATCAGATGCCAGGCCGGCATCTTCAGGCTGGCAATATCTAAGAGGTCCCGGGCTGGCGTCCGCACCAGCCTCTCCCCATCCCGGTAGCAGATACCTCTGATGGCCGAGAGCGCTGTTTTCCCCTGGCACCAGTCAACGATCTCCCCGATCACCGCCTCGCCCTCGCCCACCACCACCAGATCGATGCCCGGCGCGGCCGCGGCCTGTTTCGGCAAGAGCGAGGCATGAATCCCGCCGAAAACCACCGGCGTCGCCGGCGACAAGAACTTCACCAATTCGATCGCCTCCACGGCGTGGCCCAGCTGCTCGCCAGTCATGGAGGTGATGCCGACAAACAGCGCCGCCGGCAGAAGCGCCGCAAGCCTTGCCGCCCAGTCCTGCTCGACCCGCTGGTCGATGATCACCGGCACCAGCCCCCTTGCCTCGATGCCGGGGGCAATGGCCAGCAGGGACAGAGGCGGCTGCGGCCGGCGGGGATCGAGGCCGGTCCTGGGAAATATGAGGGGGACTACTGTCTTGATGGCCTGTTTCTTCCCTTGTTCTATTTACTGTCCGCCGGGAACTTCCTGTAGCCGTTGCAGATTCCTTTGCGCCATGACAAGTTTGGGATTAAGCCGCAGCGCAGTCCGAAACGCCTGAACAGCCTCCCTTGTTTTGCCTAGCTGCGCGTACACTTCACCAAGACTGTTGTGAGCCTCTGCATACTCCGGATTGATGCGAACCGCTTCCAAAAGCGGCGCCAGGGCATCTTCGAACCGCCCGAGATCCTGGTAAATCAGGCCCAGATATTTATGGGCCTCTGCATAATTCGGCTGGATATGCAAAGCTGACTGCAACTCGGCTATGCCCTTCTCATACCGGCCTAACTGGGCATACACACCGCCAAGATTGGTCCGGGCCGGGACAAAATCCGGTTCGAATTTCAACGTCTCGCCATACTCCCTGATCGCCTGGTCATAGTGCCCCTGTTCATGGTGGATCAAACCTGAATAATAATGTGCGCCACTATGATCGGGTGCGAACTCAATAGCCTTCTGCAGCGCCTCCAGACTGTCCTGATATTGACCTGCTCGGTAATATGCCACAGCCAGTCTATAGTAGGAATCTCCATCTCCGGGCCGAAGCGATCTCTTTAATAGGGCAATCCCGCCAGCGGCCGAATTATCTGTTTCCGCTCTGGGTTGCGCGGCCATCCTCTCTTCATCCAACCTGTAGGCGATTTCATATTCCTCCCGGGCCTCGGCAACCATTCCCGCCCGTTTATACGCCAAGCCGAACATCAAGTGTGCCTGGGGGCTGTCGGGAGAATGCTGCACCGCATCCCTGCTCAGGGTTATCTCGGTCCGCCATATTGCATTGCGCCCGTAACACGTATAGGCCAGAAAGAGTATGAGGACAAGGGAACATCCAAAAGCCGCTCGCCTGCCCATCATGCTCACCTGTGCCGTGATCAGGCAAACGGTTGTCACCATCGATAAAATAATCCCAATGGCCGGCAGGTATGCCCGGTAATTGGCAATGACCACCGTGAAGGGGACGATGCTCGATTCCACTGCATTAGTCACAAAAAACCAGAGTATGCCAAACCCGACCAAAACCAGGTCCGGTTGCCTTGTCTTGAACCGCATGATCAGATAGAGGCTCAAGGCAAAAAGGGCCGCCACAAAGAAAAAAGAAAGCAGAACGGGCATTCGGAAAAATGACCCAACAATAGGATATGCCTCATAGAAAGGGATGTCAAAGGGCAGAAAAATTCGCCGGAGATAGGAGACCAAGACCGTGAACTGGGTAAAGAGGTACTCCAGTCGCGTCACCTCCATTCCGGTCGGGTTGATATACCCCTTGGTAAACCCCGCATAAGAAAAGCCCATGGAAAAAAGATAGGCATAGGGAATAATGAACAGGGTCAGGAGATACGGCATGAGTCGCATGATCCGGGGTTTCAGGGAGTCCCGGAAAAAAACAAACTCATAAAGCACGATCATGATCGGCACGGTAAAGACGTTCTGCTTGGATTTCATGCCAAGAATCACCGCCAGGATCGAGAGCAGGTAAAAACTGCTTCGCAGCCATCCCCTTTTCTTTTCCAGACGGGCCCGGACATAGGCGGCCAGGGATGCCAGATAGAAAAAAGCGGCCATAACCGCAGCCCGCTGCCAGATCCAGTTGACCGCCTCGGTCATCAGCGGATGAACGGTAAAAATGAGCGCCGTAAAAAAGGCCAGAAAGAACCGCTGGTTCTTGAGGCGGGATTCCGCCAGCAGGGGAGTACTGAATGTCAAAACCACAAAGGCATAGAGGGTCAGGGCCGTCATGAGGTGAAAAAAAATATTGACCACATGGTAGCCCAAAACATCAAAGCCGTGCAGGCGATAGTTCAGGGCAAAGGTCAGAAAAGGCACATAGCGATGGTTGGTATGGCTGTAAAAATCAAGATTCAGATTTTTGAGCTGTTCCACCGGAAAATGGATATCACGGACAAAAGGGTTTTCCGTTATGTAGTTCGCATCGATGAAAAAAGGGACCTGAAAGGTGTTTGAATAGACGAGCAGCCCCGCAATAAGGATCAGCAGGACATGGAAAGCGGAACGGGCCATGCCGGAAGTCGGCCGGCTTTGACACTGGAGGTTCTTCTCTTTCAACAGGGAGTCCTTTTTCGGTCATGGTTCATGAAAAGATATCCCTTCGGCATAACTGCCACAGTCCGCTCCAGGTTACATCTTTCTGAACAGATGGCTCGTCTGGCCGATCTGGACAAAAAAATGCTCCAAGGAGACGGTTCGTTTCAGTCTTCTGCGCAGAGAGGAAGAGCGCAGATAAAATCTTCGTACCGCAGAGTTGCGCAGTTGTCTGATTCTCTCATAGCCGACCGGGCTGAGACCAAGATCACCGGCCTGTGAAAGCGAGTCATAACCCTCCCTGCCGAATATCATTTGCCCGGCCTCCCGGGCCTTTTTCCGTATGGAGGTTCCGGGAAAGGGCGCCGCAATATTGAACGAGGCGAAATCAATAGGCAACTGCAGAGCGTACTCAATGGTGGCAATGATATCCGCTTCGCTTTCATGTTCCAGGCCAAGAATGAAATCGGCGCAGACGTTCATCCCCAATCGGTTGGCATGGGCGATGAGATCATCTATGTTCTTCTTATCCACCTGCCGCTGGTAGCGCTCCAACCCTACAGGCTTTGCGGAATCGACCCCGATAATAACGGTATGGCAGCCTGCCGCGGACATCAGGTCGAAAAGATCTTCCCGATAGAGCTGGGGATGGAAATAGCAACTCCAGGAAAAATCAAAAGATTCGGCCATCTCCTGAAGTAAGGAGCAGGCATTCCGCACCGGATAACCAAACGTTTTGTCGGCAAAAAAAAGTTCCTTGATGCCCATGGTCTGCAGATGGCGGAGCTCTGCCAGCACACTGTCAACGGCACGAATCACCGGTTTGAAAAGAGAATCCGGGCAATAGGAGCAAGAAAAGGGACAGCCCCACATGGTGGTGACCGTGGCATGTCTGAAATATCTGGCAAAGGGAAAACAATAACCGCTCTTCTGAAAGAGCTCATGGCGGGGAATGCCGTTTTGTATAGTCCTGGTTTCTCCAGCCGGATGTATGGAGTCAGCAAGCGCAATCCTCACCCCCGGTATGGGTGATAAAGTTTGTCTCCCTTTTGCGGCCATTTTTCGTAAATCAAGAAGATAGGGATTGCAGATAACCCCGTCGCATTTTTTAAGAATAAAAGCCAGGTACTCCTCTTCGAGAAAGATGTCGCCGATAACATACAGGGCAACAGAAGGATGGAGTTTTTTTACCTGCAGAAAAAATTGATAGTCGCTCGCCCAGCAGACACTGGAGAGGGCAAAAAAGATACTGTCCGGCGCAACCGCTGCGACACGTTCCAAAAATTCCTTTTCAGTCAGCCGATCAGCGGTGCCGTCAATCAGCACGGCGCCATCCTCGGGCAACAGCAGGGAAGAGATGATCATGAAATCGTTTGGCTGCCAGAGATAGTTCCCCTTGGCCTCGTGACTGCAATCAATCAGCCGAATGATCTGCCGTTTCGCCGGTGACGGCGGGATAATAAAGGCAATATTTAAGATATCCGGTCCCTTTTCGCATGCTGGTGGAACCGGATGGGAGACATACTTCATGGATAGAACTCAGCTCACTCGCTCGACCGTCATGCTTGAGAATAATTATATGATTACGCGATGTTTCGAAAATGACGCAACCGTAATCTGCCGGCTATCCGTCGTTCTCGTCAAACAATAAAAAAAGCCGGGGCGTGAGGCCCCGGCTGCTTGTTATTTATTCAATTTTCCTACCACTTCTGAGTCCTAACCGTGCTATGTTCACTGGCACACGACGCTTGACAAGTGTTTATCCCCGTGCCGAGCTCAACGGCAGTCAGGCTCGTGGTCCCGGTGCCGTCGCCATTAGGTTTATATCTGGCCGGTATATTGGTAGTTGCAATCAACCGCTTGACCTTCCCGCCATGGGGAACCCGGATATGGCAGTCGGCACAGGCGAGAGCCTTGTGTTGACTCGTATTGAGATGAGGGGGGTTGCTGAGCGAGGTATGGCAGTTCAGGCAAAAAAGGCCCGTCGCGCCACTGCCGGTCGTATAGTTATTAGGCGTAAAAAAGGTGCCGGCGTTGGTCCCATTGTTTGCCGCGCTGGTATAAGGCCATGCCGTGTTGGTGCCAGTGAGCAGCCACTTGGTTGCCGAGCCGTGCGGCCCGGCAACCGCTGAATCGCTCTTGTGGCAATCCGAACAGTACATGGTCTGGGTTCCAAGGCCACCGTTCGCATTCCATGGCGCAACTAACTTTGCTGCAGCAATCGCCCCTGCTTTCCAGGCAGAAGTAGAATTGGCAATCCCGGTAATAATGGGGTGAAAGGAGGCGTTGGCCGGATTAAACTCCAGGCCGACATCGGTCCATTCCTTGGCGGCGTTGGCGCCGGCAGGGTTGCCGTCCCAGTCGTCGGTGTTGCTGTTGGAGCTGGCATGGCACTTGAAACAAATACGGTACTCCTTGGTGGCGGTGGCATAGGCAGTGGCGCCAGCCGCGCTCCAACTGGTTACATTCGCCCAGGTGGACGGGTATGGGGAGAAATCAACGCCACTCACCCCCTCCAGCGGGCTCGGCCCGGTGATGGCGTTGCCGTTGACTCCGGCGGCGGTATGATTGCCGGTCCTTGCCACATGCGGGTTGTGGCAGTCGGTGCATTCCACATGCGCCGAGGTTGAAACGCCGGTCACCGAGGTCTCGTTGGCCCGGTGCCGGGCGGAAATCCCCAGGATATTCAAGGTGGTGCCGGTGCCGTGGCCGTAGGCCTTGTCCGTGTCGGTCTTGATCTTGTCGGTGGCGCTACCCACCGGCACAGCAACATTATGACAGCCGAAACAGAGATTTTCCTCCACCGAAAAACCAAGATAAACCGATGGCGAGCCGGTAGCGGCGGCCGGCGGGATGCCTTCGGCGCCGCCCATGCTGGCGTGCTCCTCATGGCAATGGGCACAGTTGCCCCGGGAATAGGAATAAGGCGCGTTCAGCCAGTTGACGCCGCCGGCATTCCGGTACAAACCGGTGGTATTGCTGCCGTGCGCCGAGGATTTATAGGTGCCGGCCGCAGCCGGCATCGGCAGACAAAGAGCGGCCGCGCCCAGCAGGGCGAGACCGACGGCAGAGCATGCCCAGCCGCTTTTCCCGATCGGCAACAAGGACAGATTCCGTTTTCTGCGTGTCTTCCCTTTTTCCATCTTCGTCAAACCAATTTGTTGTCGACACCCGGTTTGCATCAAACTCTACCAGACGTTTCTACCAGAATATCAACCGGGATGCCAAGCTCCAGAATAGTAAAAAAGGCACGGCCATCCGGCCTTGTTTCTCACTTGCTCGGGCGGCGGGCCTGAACGTGACAACTGCCGCAGTCGGTGATCGGCTGTCTGGCCGCCGCCAACAGCCTCTGGTACTGCCCGGGCCGCTCCTTTTTCATCTGCTCGATATGTTTTTCCATGAATCCGGCAGGCAGACTCGGGGGACCGCCTTGAACCTCTTTCGCTGTGGAAGCGATAAGCAGCAGGCTGAAACAGGCAAAGGCCAGAATTGATGTACAACGCCCCATACTGAAATCCCTCCGGAGAGAATCAACTAACCCAGCGGAGCTGGATAAGTCCTTTAGCAGCGGTTACTTCCTGAATGTCTACGTGGCGCATGGTTTGTGCAATTTTTGATCGCAACTTGTTAACAATCAACGCATAAGGGCCTAAAAAGTCCTGGTTTGCAGGTTTGCATTGGGAGCCGCGCTGAAGACGCCGGTGGTCGAACCGTGGTAGTGGCAATCCATGCACGGCTTGTTCGAGCCGCCGACCGGTGAATAATCGTGACACTTGGCAAAACACTCCCCAAAGTCACCATACGATTGATCGGCCGAGTGATGGAGGGCGGAACTACCGGCGCTCATGTCGTGGCACCTTTCGCAGAGGGCCTTCCACTGGACTGCGGTGGCATCGCCAACGCCCGGGTTGTAGGTGGTTATGGCGTTAGCCAGATCGCCGCCGTTCACCCGCCGCCTGATGAGCCGGATGTTCGATGAACCATGCGGTTCATGACAGTCCAGGCAGGAGAGAACATAGTTGATCCCGGACGGGGGTGGGGAGGCGACATAGGGGGCTCGGATAGTCAGCGTGTCGACATAGCCGACCGGATACATGTTGGAGTCCAGAAAAACGCGACCGCCATGCTTGTCGCCGTTGACCGACCAGTCGATGAACCTGAGATTGCCGCCCTTGCGGGTACTGTAGATGGTATTGGTGGCGTTGTGGCAATCCGTGCAGAATCCCACATAGTCGGGCATGTCCGAGCCGGTGCCGGTGCCGGCGCCGGCGGGTTCCCGGCCGGCACCAAAGGTGCTGTACGGCGCGGCATAGGTGGTGTTCTGCGACATGCGTTCGGCCGGCGTGGCGGGCCCGAACAGATTGCCGTGGTCCGATGGTTTGGAAATGGCGGATAAGGTCGGATCAGCGGGCGCCGACTGGTTTCTTTTGGCCAGGTGCGGATTGTGGCAGCCGGCACAAGGGTTGGAAAGCGGGTTTGAGGCTCCATCTTTCTTGAACCAGGTCCAGGCCGCCACTGACTTAGCATAGTTGGCAATGTCGGTGAGATCGTGGTATGAGGTCTGATTAAAGGCGGCCAGGATGGAGGTCACGCCAATGGTGCCGCCGCCGAAGACCCGGCTGTAATCGTAGTTGGTCACTGCCTGGCCGCTGCCAAGGGAATTATGGCAGTAAAAACAGAAGTTGTCAGCCTGGACATAGGAGCCCGGCACGGCAGCGGTATTATGGTTGGGCGCGAAAAGGGCGAACACGGCAGCCCCGCCTGTCTCGGGACCGGGCTCGCCGCCGGCTATGGAGGCATGCTGTTCATGGCAATGGGCACAGTTTCCCATCGCATAGCCGTCCAGCCGGGCATCGGTACGGTCTACTCCCGTGGTGCTGCTGCCGTGGGCGGAACTGAGATAGGTTCCAGCCTGCGCCTGCAGAGGCAGGCAGAAAACGGTCACACCCAGCAGGGCGAACCCGGCGGCAGAGCATGCCCATCTGCTTTTCCAACCCCCGACAAACGGGACAAATACCTTCACGAAACAATATGCTGCCAAAACCGCGCAGCATATTGTTTCTAATTTTCTACTAGTCTTCCCATTCTTCATCTTTGTCAAACCAATTGAATGTGGTTTTCCCTGAAACCTTTCCAGAAACCGGTTGTCAATGCCCGCATGGCAGCAAACTCATCCGGCGTGTAAACCAGAATATCGGCCGGGATGCCAATCTCCAGAATATTGAAAAAGGCGCGGGCTCGTTCAATGAACGGCTCTGCCGTCCGCGCCACGATAATCAGGTCGAGATCCGACCAGGCCCCTGCCCGCCCGCCTGCCACCGAACCATGCAGAAAGGCCTGCACAACATCAGGGTGCGCTGCGAGCTTTTCACGGAGAAGCGCGACGAGCTCTTCCCGGCTGTAATCGAGAACGCTTGTTTGCGGACGGCTCTTCTCAAGTATTTTTGCCTGCGAACCCTTCATCTTCCGGTAACCGTTCGTTGATGATGCTGTAAATACCATTTGCCGCGGTCAGCGCACGTGTCGCCTGCTCTTCGGTAAGCAGTTCAAACGGTGCCCCACCTGGAAAGGCGTCCGGATATCTGCCGGAAATATAGTACAGATCCAGTTCCCTGGCGTATTTTTCCAGTTCGCCGTTTTCGCCAAGCGCCCGGATAATCTGAAAAAGGGAATGGGACCGGATCACATCATACTCTTTAAAAAAACAATAGGCTTTCAAGGCCTTTTCACCGGCCTGCTGGCAACAGAAGCAGGTCTGCGAAAAAAAACCGCCGGCAAAGGAATGTTGCGCCCATTGCAGGTCATTTTCTGCCTGGCGCAGCCAATCGAGATAGCGAGTCATTGTTGATAAATTCCTTGCAGGTGGTTAGCCCGAGGCCTTCAACCTACTGCAGCACCGCCATGCCCAGGGGCGGCGCGCCCAGTTCGATAAAGCCGGCCGGCCGATTGGTGGTGTTGTCGATCACGGTCAGCCCGGCCGGGTTGTCGCCGGCCGCATAAATCCAGCGCCGCCGGTCGGCAGCCGCCATTTCCAGGGGTTTGCCGGTCGTGGCAATCTCGGCCGTGGTGCTGAGCTGGCCGACCAGCAGCACACCAATCGCCGGATTGCTGCTGGCAACGTAAATCTGATTGTTGCTCACCAGTATCCGCCGCGGCCCGAAGCCGACGTGCAACCGGTCGCGGATGCGGCCGGTTTTCAGATCATAGAGCATCACTGTGTTGGCGGCCCGTTCGGCAATATACAGTATCCCGTTGACCCCGGCCATACCCTCCGGGCTGTTGCCGGCCGTGATTGTCTGGACCGTAGCCAGATTCGTGGTGTTCAGCAACGAAACCGTGCTGGCCATGGCTGAGGAGACCGCGAGCAGGCCCTGCTCGGCAAGAAAGGCGGCGTACTCCGGCCGCTCGCCCAGCCGAACCTGGGCCGCCAGCCGGCCGGATGGCAGCTCTAAACGAACAACGTTGCCGCTGCGGCTGTCAAGGATGTAGGCCGACCCTCCGTCCGGACTGACAGTCATGAAGCCGGGCTCCATCACCATCGGGATGCGGAGCTTGTCAACGATCCGGTTGGTGGCGGACTCGATGACATTGATCACCGCCTCGCCGCTGGCCAGGACATAAAGCCGTTTGCCAACCGCATCCGCCCCCAGGTAAGTCGGCCGGCCGCTGATTCCGATCGACCCGGACACCCAGTTCTTGTCACAACGCACCAGATAGACCGTGTTAATCGACGGGCAGGCGACATAAAGCAGGTCGGCGACCAACGGCGGGGTCTGAACCACAGCCGACAGGACCGGCGTCAGGGTATCGCCGCCGAGCAGGGATGCCACCGTGTCCAGGGTGATAAAAAGCGATTTGCTGTCGCCTTTCGCCAGATCGAGGTCAACGGCCAGGGGTAACTCGACCTGGGTCGACGCAAGCGTTAGCGGGATACTCCGGCCGACGCGGAAAACGCCGGCTTCGGCCAAGGTCAGGCGCAGGGCCTGGTAGCGACCCGGCTCCACAACATTGCGGCAGAGCAAAAGCTGACCGGCGGCAAGCTTGGCGGCATCGACGCGTCGGGGTTCGACGGACAATTCCGTCCAGATACCGTTCGCCAAGATCTCCACCCGGGAGATCGACAGTTGCAGAGATGGTCCGGCCGGCTCCTTGAGCTGCAGGAAGGCGGAAACCTGGGCAGCATTGCCGACCGGCTGCTGCGCCTTGCCGACGGCCGCGCCGCCCCTTGATCCATCCTCGGCCAGACAGCCGCTCAATAAAACCAGGATAATAACGACCGCGCCCAAAAAATAAGCAGGAAAACAGTGACGCAATGCAATGCTCTGACCGCCTACTCCCCTGATTCCCATCATGCGCTTCCTCCGTTGTGGCCGGCTTCTTTTCTGCCTGGCAGCGAGGCCGATTGCATGAAACGACCCGGGCAATCGCTCAGTTCTTGACCGAATGGCAGGTATAGCAGCCGTCCGTACCGGGTGTGCCTGGCCAGGCTTTGTAGTCCCACCGCAGGATATCGTCATAGGCGCTACCGTGGGCCCGGTGGCAGGTCAGACACATGATGATGGCATCAGTGGTGCCGGCGCCGGTGACGCTTGCCGAGCTAGCGGCCGGCACGGTGGTACGGGCCACCGGCACGGTGACATTGTAGCCGGCCGTATAGTAGGCAGTATACTCGCCGCTGTTGGGAACCCGGAAGTCGGTGGGATGGCGCAGCCATGGACTGGCAAAATTGCTCGCACCGTTGGCCAGTGGCTGACCGCCGCTGTCATTGTGAAAATTCGGGTGGCACTTGGCACAGAGGTAGGAGATGGTCGCGGTGCTGGAAGCGCTGTCATTCACACGCGCCTCGCCATAGTATTCATTGTGGAGCGCCGTGGTCACGCTGCCGGCGTATTCACGGTCCGGATCCTCATAGCCGGCCACGCCTTTCAAAAAACGATAACTGGCGCCGGGCGTGGTGGCGCCGGCCACCGAAATCTGGCCGCTCTTGTTGCTGTGATGGGCGCGGCCCATGTCTTCAAACTGATTGAGGCTCGCCACATCCCGCTTGCCATGACAGCCCGTGGCCCCGGCGCAGGTGATGTTGCCCGTCAGCGCAGTGCCGCCCGGCGGTGTATCGGCCAGTGTTTCATCGTTGTTGTTGACCGTGAGCGAAGTCACGTTGTGCGCCTTGGCATCAAAGGTGGCGGTGGCACCCTGCTCGGTCCAGTAGAAATTGCCGCCGGCCAATTGGGTGGCGGTAGGAACCGCAGCGGTCGTCAGCACATAATACTTAATGGTGGCGCTGTTGGTGCCGGTATGGCAGGCAGTGACGCCCAGGCAGGTATTGTACATCAGCAACATGGGAATGTTAGCCCCAGTAACGGCCAAGCCGCCCTGGCTGTTATGCATGGTGTGGCATTTCCAGCACTCCGTGCCGGCGGCTGCGGCCAACGACGGCGCCAGATACGACAGCAGAACGACAAGCCCCCAGGATATCAGTCGACCACGCATGCCCATGACTCCTTGATTAATAACGGCCGAAAATCTGCACCCGGCCGTTGCCTTCATCCACGACACACAACTGGCCCCAGGGATCGATCTGCAGCTCCACCGGAAAATAGAGCTGCCCCCGGGTCTGCCCGGGCTCAAGAAAACGATATTTCAATTCGCCGGTCGCGTCAAAGGCGGCAATCCCGCCCTGATGCCGTTCCAATACATAGATGGGGCCGGCCGGGTCAACCGCCAGGGAGACAGGGAACCGGGCCGCGTCGCCCAGGGATATTTTCGCGGCCAGACGGCCATCCGCCCCGAAACGGTAGATGGTGCGATTCAGCATGCTGAGCGCCCAGAGCTCGCCGCCCTGCAGCTTGAAATCCACAAAGCCGCCGTCTCCGCAGTCCGGACAGTCGAAGGACTGTTTGCCCTGCAAGTCCTGATCAAAGACCAGAATCCCGCCACTCGCCCGATCCAGCACATAGAACTGCCCTGCCGCATAGGCCAGCCGGTCGGCATAAACTGTCCTGCCCTGGTAACTCAGGGTGTGGGGAACAGTGGTCTTGCCGCTCAAATCGATACTGGTTAAACTGTTGCGGCCCTTTTCCACCACCCAGAGGACACCCTTTTCGTCCCGCACCATATCATAAGGGGCCTGCAGGCTGTCGCCGGCATTGAAGGCGGACAGCAGTTTGCCTTCCCGGTCAAAGGACATGAGGCGGTTGTTGCCGGAATCCACCACATAGTAACGGTCCTTGGCCGTGTCGAACTCCAGCGCCGATGGCATGATCATGGCGTCGGGCGGTGTCTGACCCTGCAGGTTGATCTTCCACTGCCAGGGGCCGGCAACGGCCGCCGGAACCCAGGTCGATAGCAACAGAATACAAAGCACCCAGGGGACGGCCCGGCGCAATAATCTTTCGATCAGCATGTAACTTTCCTCCTGGTTTTATAACTACTCAGGTTGGTTAGCCTGTTAGACTGTAGTCTGTTAGACAAAAAAAGGTCGAATCCGCAGGGCCAAAGCAGGCCTCATCTTGTAATTCCCCACAACTAATAGACTAAACACCTACAGACTATCAACCTGCGTTGTTACCTGGTTTTTCATAATATCCTGTCCGTGCCGGCCCGGCTGCCACCCGCGATCAATAGCCTTGATGACACTGGTTGCAAAGCTCCTTCTCCGGATTCAGCCGCATCTGGCCCTTATATTCGCTACCGTGCGGATTATGACAGTTCACGCAGGTCATGGGCTGACCGGTCCGCTGGTCGCGGGCCTTGTCGCCGACCGGATGGGTGAACTTGCCCTGGGTCTCATGGCAGCGCGAGCAGACCCCGTTGCCATCGCCGCGCAGCATGGCCATATGGTTCGAGCCGTGCACCGCGTGACATTCGTTGCATTCCTTCACGGATTCGGTGTGGACGTAGGTGCTTTTTTCAAAACGTCTGTAGGTATCCTCATGACAGGTCCGACAGATCTGCATCTGCCGGCCCCGCAGCAGCCGCTTCTCATCGCCGGCATGCGGCGAATGGCAGTTCGTGCAGCTGTTGCCGCCGATCAAATGGCTGTGGATGGTCCGAAGCTGGCCGCTGATCTCCTTGTGGCAGCCCAGGCAGGTCTCGACGGGCACCGTGCTTTGACCGGCCACATGACAGCCGGTGCAGCCCTTGGCATATGGGGCGTGCAGTGTGTTGCGCACCAGATTGGCCCGGCTGCTGCCGTGCGGATTGTGACAGGTCAGACACCCCTTGACCGCGACCGGATAATTCGGATGGGCCTGGCGGACTTTGTCCTGATTATGGCAGGAGGAACAGAGCCGATCCGGGTCGTCATCCCTAAGCAGCATGGTGTTGCCCGCATTGTGCGGCTGGTGGCAGGCTTCGCACTGGCCGCGCGCGTACGGGGCGTGGGTCACCTGATACTGGGCGGTCAGAGTCTTGTGGCAGGCCAGACAGCGGTCGCGCAGACGACCGTTGATCAACCCCTTGGCATCCGCCTTATGCGGCTCGTGACAGGCCAGGCATTTGCCCTGGCTCACCGGGATATGCATGATTCCCTTGGTAAAGGCCTTGGCCTCCTTGGTATGGCAGGAGTAGCAAAGGTCGGCGACTGACTGCGACAGAAGGCCGTCGTAACGTGCCACATGCGGGTTGTGGCACGTTACGCACTCTCCGCTGGCCACCGGCTGGTGCACGACCGGCCCGGAAAAGGCCGACTTCTCGTGACAGGAGAAACAGACGGCCGAGCCGGCATCGGCCCGACTCCACCACAGTACGATTCCAACAAAAAGGAGCATGAAGAGTTGCGTCGGTTTCCGCATCATTTTCCGCCCTCCTTATGGCAGGGCTTGCAGGACCCCTCGCCGAACGGGGTATGCACCACGGGATAGAGTAGATTCTTCCGGGGACCGCCATGCGGATCATGGCAGCTCAGGCATGACTGCGGCCCCGGCTTGATGCCCTGGTGTGCTTTGAGGAATCCACTGCTGCCGGTCTGATGACACTTGGCGCACAGGGCGCCGAGTTCGGTGTGGAGCATGCCCTTGTTCCCGGACCCATGGGGGGCATGACACAGGGAACAATCCTTGGCAGCCGGCTCATGGGCGACGCCATCTACCCAGAACTGACCGACCTGCTTATGACAGTCAAGACAGAGGGCCGGCTGGCCCTTGGTCAGATTGTTGGCCCTGGTCGAACCGTGCGGCAGATGGCAGACTGCGCATTTCAACTCGTCCACCGGCGGATGTTTGACCTTCTGCCGGGGCAGGGCGGTCTGCAGGTCGATATGACAGGCAAAACAGAGTTCGCCAGTCCGAGCCTTTGTAACCCCGACAAAATCGCCACCATGGGACGCGTGGCAGGTCGTGCAGTTGCCGTCGGCAAAGGGTTTATGAACCTTGTACTCCGCTGGCTGCCCCTCATATAGCTTCCGGTGGCACTCCTGACAAAGTTCGCCCTTCGCCGCCGTCTTCCGCAACAATCCCTTCTGGACCGACTGATGCGGCAGATGGCAGCCGGTGCAATCACCACTGACAAAAGGTCGGTGCAGACTGAATCGGCCCAGTTCGTCTCTGGTCTTCTGATGACAGGAGAGGCAGAGTTCCAGTTGCGGTTTGATGAGGAGCTTCTGCTCGGCCGACTCGTGCGCCACATGGCAGGCATCGCAGCGGCCCTTGGCAGCCGGACCATGGGTCACCGGACCGCTGCCGAACTCCTTTTTATCGTGGCAGGTGATGCAGAGCGTCTCGACCTTGCTGCGCAGCAGCTTCTCTTCCTGGCCACCGTGCCCGTAATGGCAGGCCAGACACTTGCCCTGCTTGGCCGGCGCGTGGCGGCTGACCTTGGTCGCATCGTCGCCCTGGGCCTGCTTGTGGCACTTGAGACAGACCGTCTCCGGGGATTTTGCCAGCATGTGTGCATAGTTGCTGGCATGGGTGGCGTGACATTCGGTACACTCACCCTTGACCAAAGGTGCATGCTGGCTGGCCTGACCCTTACTGATCTCATGGCAGGAAAGACAAATCTGGCCAATGTCCTTTGCCGCGGCAAAGGAGCCCTGGCCGGCCTGCGGATGGCAGGTCGTGCAGTCGCCGGACTTGATCGGCGCGTGCACCACGGTTTTCAGGAGGCCGGGGAGGTCGGAGCTGTGAGGCGAATGGCAGAGGACGCAGCCGGTTGCCACCGGGTACCCGGCGTGGCTCTTCTTGAATTCAGCCGTGTCCGTCTTGTGGCAGGTCTGGCAGAGTCCGGCCTTCTTCAGTAAGGTCGGCTGGTCAGCGGCATGGGGATCATGACAGGTTGCGCATCCGTCCTTCATGGGCGGATGGATGACCTTCCTGGTAAAAGCGACGCGGTCGTGGCAGGCAAAACAGGATTCCTGGCCAACCGCCTTCAGGAGGCCGGCGTTGGGGCTGTTGTGTATCTCATGACAGGAGCTGCAGGTGCCGTCAACCAACGGCTTATGCGCCGACCGACTTTCGCGGGCATTCTTCATCTCCTTGTGGCAGGTAAAGCAGAGATTCGGTTCGGTCATGCGAAGCTGAGTGCCGCCGATCAGGCCGTGCCGGAGATGACAGGCATCACAGTTTTCCTCCTTGACCGGTGCATGCATAGTGCCCTGCATATACTTCGCCCGCATCTCCGGGTGACAATCCAGGCAACTCTTCTTGCCGCCGCCGCCCGCTGGCTGTTTAGTTTTGGCCAACAACGGCGCCGGCAGTGCCAGCACCAGCAGCGCCAGGATGAGACACATCGCAAGCCCTGCTCTGTCCGACAATTTTCCTGATATCTCCGACCAGTGCATCATTTTTCTTCCTTTTGGGAGAGTTCCTTCCGCACGGCATTCCAGACACTTCTATTCATCTTGATCTGTGATTTGCCCTTAAGCTCGGCCACATACGCCGCGCGCAGTTTCGTGAGTTTTCCTTCCTGCAACCGGGAGCTGATTCCACCTCCGGCCTGTTCTAGCGGCTGCGTTTCACCGGGCTGTCGGTTGACCAGTTTCACCACGGCTGATTTTCCACCCGTCTTAAAGATCGCACTCAACTCGCCTTTGGCCAGATTGGCAACCACATCCCTGACCTCAGGCGCCAGTTCATTTACCCGCAGATCTTGGATCTGTTCCTTGCTGCCGGTGTATTTCTCCACGGCTGCCAGAAAATCCGCGCCAAGCGACACCGCGCTCCATATCTTTTTCGCCTGGTCGGGTTCTCCGATATAAAGGCCGAGGCTCACCACGTCGGGCGCGGAATAATCCTGTCGGTGTTCATCATAATAGGCAGCAACCTCCGCCGGGCTTACCCGGGCCTGAGCCATGAAAAGCCGGGCCTCAAGCTCCTTGATCAGCCGATGCTGGGTATAAAAGGTATAAATCGACTTGAATGGCGGCTCCTCTTCAAAATGCCGATCCAGGGCCGCCCAGTTGGTAAGGTTCTGGGATAGCATGCTGTCCAGCAGCCACTGTTTTATTTCGGCCGGGTTCCTCTCCTCTTTGATGCCGTAAGACTGCCGCCGGGCCAATTCCTGGCGGTACAGCTCGGCAAACTGTTTTTCAGTGACAGGAACCTTATTGGTCTGCACCATGGGCCGATCGGTTAACGACTCGGGTGGTTTTTCCGGATCAAATTTCGCCAGCAGCTCTTCATCAACCTTAACCTGATAGCGCTTCTTCAGATCCTCGAGCATGGCTCTGGTCAACTCGGCCTGTTGCTCCTTCCAGATCTCGGTGCGCAGTCCGTCTCGCAGCTTGTCGAAATCCTCCTGTTCAAAACCGATCTGTCCGGCGTTTACGACTATAACATATCCCTCCTGCAACGGGGAAGGAGAAGTGATATCCCCCTCGGCTAAGCCGGCGACCAACCCCTGCCAAGGCTCGGCTATTGCCTGGGGCCGGAACGTCTTTTCCTGAAAATAGACATCCGAACCCTGCAGGGTGGTCCGCCCTCGGAAATCATTGATCGTGAGCACGCCGCCCTTCAGGGCCTTGTGGGTTGCGGCCGCCTTCTCCGGATCATTGAAATAAAGAATCTGAATCCTGGTTCGCGGGCTGTACCGGGCATTGTAGCGGGTCCGCAGATCATCTTCACTGATTTTAATCCTGGAGTCAACGACCTCGTTCTTTAACAGCAGTAATGTCCTTGATTTGAGAAAAATATCTACCTTGTGCTGAAAGCTCGGCTCGCGAAAGAGCTCCATGGTCTTTGCTTCACCTACCAAGAGCTGCCACTCGATGAAATCGTCCGGATTTTCAGGCAGAGTGGTTTCCGGTTCACGCCAGTTTTGCCACCAGGATATGAAATCCTCAGCAGTATGATTCTGCCCGTTGATCGTTACCAACGACTTATCGGCAATGGCGCCAACCGCATGCGGGGCGGAGGTGAAACCTGAAAGCAGAATGAGAACGATGAAAGCAATTCTGATTATTCCGAACACGGCTTAAGACCTCCGGCGGAAAACCATTGTTCCAGAATTTCCTGAGAAACCCGCCGGGCAAGCTCCGAGATGGTATTGATCAGGCCGAAATGCATAAATGTGCGGTACTGGGCACCCTCACGCCGATGGTAGGTGGTCCAGATGATGTTGCCGGATTTAGGATCGAGCAGTTGAAGATTCAAGGCGAGTACCGGATTCGCCGTATAACCGTCGGTCGTCCGCTCTTCCATGTCATAGATATTCCCTACCACGATCAGTTGTGCCTCCATTTGATTGCCGAGAATCTGAATCTGTTCCACATCGGGCATCTTGCCGGGCGGAATCCGCAGATGCCGATAGACATTTCGCACATCGCCCTCGGGCAGGACCATATAATTGCCGCGCCGGGCAAATTCGGCCGTGAAAACCCGCGTGACCACAAGCCCGCCCTGGTCAAATTCGGAATTATCGATAAAGGGCAGCACCGCCACCCGGCATATCTTGCCAGCCGGCAGCGGCGTCAGACGCTGCAGATTCGGTTTGTTTGCCGCACAGCCGCTGAACAAAACAATAAAACCCAGCAGCATGGCACAGATGGACATTTTCATGCTTATTTCCAGAAGATAGACTGTAGGTGTTTAGGTGTTTAGAATGTAGCGGATTAGGGACTCAGATTGTTAATCTGTTAGGTTTTTAGTCTTTACGCTAACAGTCTAACAGACTACAGTCTAACAACCTATCCCTTAAAATTCACTCACCCATTCGTCGACGACCGGCTGATCCCCTTTGGCTTTTTCAGCCTCCTGGGCGGCAGCCTTGGCCGAGTAGGCCACCAGATCGGGAATCCGACTGGAAGTCTTGCCGCCCAGAATATTCTTGAACAACACCGAGCATTCAAGTTTTCTGTCCTCAAGATCAGCGGGCAGAGGTATCTCAACCTGGGCCGGGAACTTATTTCCTTCGACGAATTTGTAAAATTTGCCGTTCTGGTAACGCAATTCCAGGCGCCAGAAGTCAACTGGTACAAAACCCTTCTGCTCCAGATCGATGGTGACATTCTCTTCACTGTTTGAGACATTAAGAACCATTTCCGGCGGACTGGCCCGAAAGGCCACCTTCTCTCTGGCCGTGGCCTCATTACGAGCCCGGTCCCAAACCTGCAGGACGACCTCGTAAACGCCATCCGGCAACGCCAGCCCGTCAGACCCTTTACCCCGCCAGTATAAAGAGGGAGGCAGAGAGTCCTCGCCACCCTGATCGACAACGGTCTCCCCCTTTTCGTTGAGAACGGTTATCCGCCATTTGCTGATCGGTTCGGCCTGTAACAAGCGCGGCACAATGACGATCTGGTCCCTGAAGGTGGCAAGCCCGTCAATCTTGTGGCCTTTCATCTCAAGGGCAACCGGCGGCGCCTTGCTGTCCACATGGTAGTATCCCAGAAACGCTGTCTGTTGCAGACCGGAAGGATAACTGAGCACGAGGCTGACCGGATACCGATCATCCTGGTCCATGCCTTCCCATAACGATTGCAGGATCTTGACATCATTGCTGAGCGCCGCCACCCGGATGGTGGGATCAAGGGTGGAAGCCACGCCACCGCGATCATCAGAACCGACCCAGGTCGCCTCATAGGTTAAGGTATCAGCGTTGTTCGCCTCGTTGTACGGCACCTCAACCTGCTTCGCCTCGTTGTACGGCACCTCAACCTGCTTCGCCTCGTTGTACGGCACCTCAACCTGCTTCGCCTCGTTGTACGGCACC
>Ga0208863_1000323_pt1 | contig 56131 bp, 47 predicted proteins | sample RifOxyD3_FD_184040 | JGI IMG/M metagenome (GOLD analysis project Ga0208863, IMG submission 184040) | Soil microbial communities from Rifle, Colorado - Rifle Oxygen_injection D3 (SPAdes) | ecosystem: Environmental > Terrestrial > Deep subsurface > Rock core/Sediment | place: Rifle, Colorado... | reverse complement strand
ACTGTCTGGTCGCAATTTCAGATACAACTCCCTCCCCACCCAGGCATCGGTGGCGGCGTATTGGATCTGAATCGGGTCAAGGACATCCCTGGCCCAGTTCGAGGTCTGCGCCCCCTTGGCGATGCGAAAACCAAGCATTACCGCAGCCAGGCCTCGCAGGCCGTGATTTTTTATCTCGGCCTGCTTGGCGAGATTGCCAAGATCCACGAAGCCTGCCGACCTGAACGGGGCCAGATGGTGCAGTTCCTGAAGATCATAGGCCAGGGAAACCCCAGCCTTGACCACCTTGGGATTGGCCAGGATTTCCCTTAAGGGCTCGGGCAGCCCGAGATGTTTCAACTGAAAGAGATAGACCTCTTTTTCCCCGGCCAGTTGCACAAGCGAGGGCAGGTAGCTTTCGCCCTTGTGGTAGGCGGGCCGGGTTTCCGTGTCAAAGCCGAGGATGGTCTCATCCGCCAGGGCGCGGACAGCCTGGCTCAACTCCGCTGCCGTGCGAACCACATGGGTCGGCCCCTCCCATCTCCGCACCGGGCAGGTGTTGATTTCTTCCTTGGTCATCCGCTGGGCAAAGCCAGGGCGAGAGTCGTTGGCAGGCATGGCATCTATATACGGGAAGCAGCGCTGGTTTGGGAAGGATTTTTATTCCCTCCTCGGCAATGATCCAGGCTCTCTTCAACATAAATTGCCTGCTCGTCCGCGCAAAGATCCCCATATTTTCCTTGACTTCATTTTTGAAACAGCCGTAGTCTCTTAGTAACCACATTAGAATTCAGGCGTCAGGATTCAGGAGCATGTTATTGCTGGCTTTTTCCTGTTGGCGCTTGAATTCTAAAGTCCAATTTCTGAGCAGTTACGTCTTTTTAAAGCTGAGTTGAGCAGCTTGCCGGATTTTATGCCCTTTAGGGTGCAAACGAAACTTATGCCCTTTGGGTGTAAGAGAAGCAGGATGAGCTGGGTTGTTCCTTTGAAAAAGTCTGCAAAATTCAAGGAGAAAAAAATGCAACCATGTGATTTTGTTTTATTCGGAGCCCATGGCGATCTGGCCACCCATAAGCTGGTGCCTTCGCTCTACCAGCTGGACAAAGCCGGTCTCCTTGAGCCAGGCCTGCGGATTGTCGGGGTGGCGCGCCGGGAGCTGACCCTTGAGGCGTATATCGATCTGGCCAGGGACAGTCTGGACTCTTTTATGAAAGAGGCGGTTGATGACACGGTCTGGGAGCGGTTTTCCGAGCGGCTGTACTATGTGCAGCTCGATCTTGCCAGCTACGACCAGTACAGCAAGCTCTGCGAGGTTATTGATCCGGCCCGGCGGGTGATGGTCAACTACTGCGCCGTGCCGCCCTCCATCTATGGCGAAATCTGCAAGGGGCTGTCTCAGGCCGGGCTGATCACCGAACAGACCAGGGTGGTGCTGGAAAAACCCCTGGGCACCGATCTTGCCTCCTCAAAGGTCATCAACGACGCGGTAGCGCGCTTCTTCAAGGAAGAACAGGTCTACCGGATCGATCATTACCTGGGCAAGGAAACCGTGCTCAATCTGGTGGCGCTCCGTTTTGCCAACTCCATCTTTACCACCAACTGGGACAACACCACCATCGACCATGTGCAGATCACTGTGGCCGAGGAGGTGGGAATCGAGGGCCGTTGGGGATATTTCGACAAGTCCGGCCAGTTGCGCGACATGGTGCAGAACCACCTGTTGCAGATCCTCACCCTGGTGGCCATGGAGCCGCCGGTCACCCTGGGCAGTGAGAGCATCCGCAATGAAAAACTTAAAGTTCTTAAGGCCCTGCGCCCTATCACTCACGACAATGTTGAGGAAAAAACGGTTCGAGGCCAGTACAGCGCCGGATTTCTCAAGGGCGGGCCGGTGCCGGGCTATCACGAGGAAGAGGCTGGCAACCCTAAAAGTTTCACAGAAACCTTTGTCGCCCTCCGGGTGGATATCGACAACTGGCGCTGGGCGGGGGTGCCTTTCTATCTGCGCACCGGCAAGCGTATGACCAGCAAGCTCTCCGAGGTCGTGATCTATTTTAAAAGGCTGCCGCACAACATCTTCCGGGAAAGTTATAAAAACTTGCCGTCCAACAAGCTGATTATTCGCCTCCAGCCAAACGAGGGGGTGGAGATCGAAATGCTGAACAAGGTTCCTGGTATTGGCGCGGGAGTCAAGCTGCAACGAACCACCCTTGATTTGAGTTTTGGCGAAGCCTTCCAGGCCGAACATGTTGCCGATGCCTACGAACGCTTGCTGCTTGCGGCCCTGGAGGGAAGCCAGTCTCTCTTCATCCGGCGGGATGAGGTGGAGCAGGCCTGGATCTGGGTTGATTCCATTCAGGACGCCTGGCGCACCAGCAACGACGCGCCCATGGCTTATCCGGCCGGCACCTGGGGGCCAGTGGCCTCGGTGGCCCTTATGGCCCGCGATGGCAGAGCCTGGGATGAGTAAACGTCCAGCAGCACCACATCTGCGCTATCGGCACTGCTGCCGATGATGATCGGGCGCTACCGCCGATGATTGTCCGCACTTCTGCAGACGATTGACAGACAGACAGTTATCGGCCTGCTCGTGTGCAACAGCACACTTCGCAGACCTCGAAGTTTATGCCCCGCAGGGGTACGCATCTGCGGCACTGCTGGGCGTTTACGATAAATAATGGAGCAGATAATGCCTGAATTCAGGGAATTCAAGGATTCAGCCACCTTGGTGGCGGCCCTGGCCGGGCAGATTGCCGATCTGCTGCGGGCTGGAATCAGGGAGCGGGGCCGGGCCAGTCTGGTGGTGTCCGGCGGTTCCACTCCGACCCCGGTTTTCGCGGCTCTTTCGGAGTTGACCCTTGCTTGGGAACAGGTAACAATCACCCTGGCGGATGAACGCTGGCTGGACCCGGCTGCGGCTGACAGTAATGAACATCTGGTGCGGCAGCATCTTTTGCAAAACCGGGCGGCAGCGGCCCATTTTGTGGGCCTCAAGACCGGGTCGGCCACGGCCAGGCAAGGGGAGAAAGAGTGCGCCGCCCGGCTTGCTCTGCTGCCAAGGCCTTTTGATGTGCTGCTCCTGGGTCTGGGCAACGATGGGCATACCGCCTCGCTGTTTCCGCAGGCTTCGCGGCTTGGCGAGGCGCTGGCTCTGGACTCCGGCCAGCTCTGTCTGGCGATTATCCCGCCAGTTGCCCCTTATGAGCGAATGACCCTTACCCTGTCTGCCCTGCTGCAAAGCCGTCAGATCATTCTCCATCTTGCCGGGTCAGCCAAGCGCGCGGTGTACGAAAAGGCGCGGGCCAATGGGCCGGTTGCAGAGATGCCCATCCGGGCGGTATTAAATCAGACAATCTCGCCGGTTATGGTTTTCTGGTGCCCATGAAAAAGGAGCAGTCATGAACAGTATTGTCGAAAAAGTCACTGAGCGGATCATCAAGCGCAGTCTGACCCATCGCGAAAGCTATTTAGGCCATATGGAGGAGGCCAGGGTGAGCGGGCCGTTTCGGCACCGGCAGCCCAGCAGCAATCTGGCCCATGCCCTGGCGGTGTGCCAGGGCGGGGAATGCCAGGCCCTGCGCGGGGGAGAGGCGCCCAATATCGGGATCATCACCTCGTACAACGACATGCTCTCGGCGCATCATACCTACGAGCACTACCCGGCCATAATCAAAAAGGCGGTGGCTGCGGCAGGCGGCACCGCCCAGGTGGCTGGCGGGGTGCCTGCCATGTGCGACGGGGTAACGCAGGGTGAGCCGGGTATGGATCTCAGCCTGATCAGCCGGGATGTAATCGCCCTGTCCACGGTGATCGGCCTCTCCCATAACGTGTTTGACGGGGCCCTGCTTCTGGGGATCTGCGACAAAATTCTGCCCGGCCTTTTAATGGGGGCCTTGCAGTTCGGGCACCTGCCCATGCTCCTGGTGCCAGGCGGGCCCATGCGTTCAGGGCTTTCCAACCGGGAAAAGGCCCAAGCCAGGGAGCAATTTGCCCAGGGCGAGATCAGCAAGGCGGAGATGCTGGCGGTGGAGTGCGCCTCCTATCACGGGGCCGGAACCTGCACCTTTTACGGCACGGCCAACAGCAACCAGTTGATCGCCGAGATCATGGGTCTACACCTGCCCGGCGCCTCCTTTGTCAACCCGGACGATCCCCTGCGCGAGGCCCTGACCAATGCCGCTTCGGCCAGGGTGTGCGAGCTGACCCATCTGGGCGGCAACTATACCCCTCTCAGTCAAGTGGTGAGCGAAAGGTCGGTAATCAACGGGATTGTCGGTTTGCTGGCCACCGGCGGCTCCACCAATCAGACCATGCATCTGGTGTCCATTGCCAGGGCTGCCGGGATCCGAATCAACTGGGACGATTTTTCCGAGCTTTCCGAGGTAGTGCCTTTTCTGGTGCGGATTTACCCCAACGGCCCCGGCGATATCAACAGCTTTCAGGAGGCTGGCGGTATGGCGGTGCTGATTGGCGAGCTGCTGGCCGGGGGTTTTCTCCACAACGAGGTGCTGACCGTGGCCGGGCCGGGCCTTGCGCGCTACACCCAAAGCCCCGCGCTGGTGGCTGGCAAGGCCCAGTGGGTCGCGGGGCCGGGGCACTCGCTTGCGCCTGAGGTTATCTCTTCGGTGACCCAGCCGTTTTCCCCCACCGGCGGGCTCAAGGTGCTGTCCGGCAATCTTGGTCGGGCGGTGATCAAGGTCTCGGCCCTGGCGGACGGGGCGGCCACCAAGATAGAGGCGCCGGCCCTGGTGTTTCATACCCAGGCCGCCCTGGAAGAGGCCTTCCGGGCAGGCAGGCTGGATCAGGATCTCGTGGCGGTCGTCCGCTTTCAGGGGCCCCAGGCCACCGGCATGCCCGAGCTGCATAAGCTGATTACCCCGTTGTCCGTAATCATGAGCCGGGGCTATCAAGTGGCCATGGTCACCGACGGCAGGCTCTCCGGGGCCTCCGGCAAGGTGCCGGCCGCCATCCACATAACCCCGGAGGCCTTGTGTGGCGGGTTGCTGGCCAAGGTACAGGACGGGGATCTGATTCGGATTGATGTCGGAGCCGGAACCCTGGAATTACTGGTGGATAAAGCGGAGCTTGCCAAACGGGAATACACCGAGGCCGAGCTTGGCAAACAGCGCTACGGCGTAGGCCGCCAGATATTTGCCGCCCTGCGCAGCGATATGCTGGGGGCCGAGGAGGGTGCGAGTTCGCTGTTTACCTATGTGCATGAAAAATGTAAGGTGAACTTTGCGGTGGAGTCCTGATGATTAAGGCAAAGACCCAAGCGGGGCCATGCAGATTGTTTGCCTGCTGATAGCTTTTCTATCTTAAGCTGATTTTTGAAAAATCGCGAAAATCTAAACTTCAGTTTGGAGTTTGAATGCTATTTAATTCTTACGGCTTTATATTTTTATTTTTTCCCGTTGTTTTTTATGTCTATTTTTATCTGCATGATAAAAAATTCTTCAGGACTGGGAAAGCCTGGCTGACAGGAAGCAGTTTTTTCTTCTATGCCTGGTGGAATCCGATATATTTGCCCCTGCTTTTATTCTCAATTTCAGTAAATTATTTTATAGGCCTCAGGTTTGCCCAAGATACCAACAGCAAAACCAGAAACCTGTTTCTGACCACAGGCATCATCTTCAATCTCGTTCTTTTAGGTTATTTCAAATACACCAACTTCTTCATCTCCAATATTAATTCTCTGCTTGGCTCAGAGATATCCCTGGTGCATCTCATCCTGCCTCTTGGCATAAGCTTTTTCACTTTTTCTCAGATAGCCTATCTTGCAGACTGTTACAAAGGGAGATCAGCCGAGACAGATTTCCTGAATTATGCGCTGTTTGTGAGTTTTTTCCCGAAAATGATTCAGGGCCCCATTGCTCGATATGAGGAGATAGCGCCACAGTTCATAAACCCTAAGAATAATGGCAAAGATTACACAAATATGGCAACCGCCCTGTTTGTCTTTGCCATGGGTCTGTTTAAAAAGGTCTTTATTGCCGACAATCTTGCCGATTGGGCCAACCATGGCTTCGATACCGCAAAACACCTTTCTTTCCTGGCCGCATGGGCAACAAGCCTTTCTTACACGCTACAGCTTTATTTCGACTTCAGCGGATATACTGACATGGCAATAGGTATCGCTCTGATGTTTAACATCAGCTTGCCGGCAAACTTTAATTCGCCATATCAGGCTGTAAGCATTCAAGATTTCTGGCGCAGGTGGCATATAACGCTGTCATGTTTTTTGCGAGACTATATCTATATCCCGCTCGGCGGAAACAGAAGAGGAAAACTCAGAACCTATCTGAACATCCTTATAACTTTCTTGCTTGGCGGGATCTGGCACGGCGCAGGCTGGACCTTCATCTTCTGGGGAATCCTGCATGGACTTGCCCTTTCTGTTAACAGAATCTGGCAGAATCTCGGCTTTAAAATAAATACGGCCCTGTCATGGTTTATCACCTTCAATTTTGTTAACCTCGCCTGGGTCTTTTTCAGGGCAAAAGAATGGAAAGATGCGCTGAAAGTGCTTAAGGGCATGTTCGGCCTGACCGGTATTGTCCTGCCCCCAGCCCTGCAGACCAGGCTGGCCTTTCTCGCTGATTCTGGCGTGGTCTTTGGCGATATGTTTCCTGACTTCAATAATTGGCGACACATGATCCTGTATTTATCAATATGTATTCCTGTTGTTTTTCTGGCAAAAAACTCCGGGCAATTCAAGGAAAGATTTCAGCCTACCTTGCAAACTGCCATCATTACTGCGGTACTGTTGTCGGCAGGACTTCTGAGTTTTTTTCATGCCAAACAGTTTATATATGAGTATTTCTAAATGATGACCCCCAGGAGATGGTATTTTCTCAGCCTGTTTTTTTCTGCTGTTTTAGTTTTGCTGGCGGGAGCCTTGATCTTTATAATTGATCCTTTGGCGCACTACAGATATCCTTCTTTCTACAAGCCGGGCTTTATTGCGCAAGAGCGGTTTCTGGCTCCGGGGATAGCCAGGAATTTTACCTATGATTGTCCTGTCCTGGGCGATTCAATACTTGAGAATTTCATCCCCTCATATCTTGATAACAAGATGGCTGTAAATTCTATCCGGTTGCTCTTGCCCTCCGGGTCATCATACGAACTCGGCAAGCTGCTTGATATAGTTATCAAGACAGGGCGGGCAAAAAAAATAATATATGAGCTTGATGTTGATTCGTTTCTGGGGGAGGTTGACCGCAAACACAAGATCTGGGAGTTGCCTCTTTATCTCTACGATGACAATCCTTTTAATGACCTGCCGTACCTTTTAAACATCTCTTATCTTACGGTGCTTGTGCCCAAGGTTATGTTGGCGAATCTTTTTAACACAAATGAACTCAGCAAAAATACGGCCTACCGTGATAACAGGGCTTTATACAGCCGAAAAAAAATAATAGCGAAGTTTCTGCAAGTGCAGAGGTCTGACCCTAACCTCGATGTAGAAACATCTACGCTTGAGAAAATGAAAAAATCGTTTGCGGTAAATCTGCTCTCTAAAATAGAAGGCGACCGGAACACCGCCTATATCATATATTTCCCGCCAACCTCCATCCTGGCCTGGAAGTATGCGGAACATAAGGGTGTTTTAGAAAGTTATCTCCGGTTTAAAAAATATGTCTTTGCAAAAACCAGCCAGCTTGGCAATGTCCAGATTTACGATTTTCAAGATGATGAAAAGATTACTCACAACCTTGACAACTATGCAGATCTGACCCACTACTCCTCAGATATTGACAAGCTTATCATTAATGCCATGGCAAGCAGGGATAACAGGTATCTGCTAACTGAAAATACGGTGGAAGAGAGACTGGACAACCTTCGCAGGCAGGTTGTCAGGCTTGATATCTCGCAACTGGAATAGGCCCATCTCTCGTATGCCGCCAAGTTTAAAAACCGCGCTTTAAGCTGGGCGCGATTCTTGCCTCAGGTTCTCCCGACCCCGAAATAACGAAAACCAGCCTTCGTTATCCGCTCCGGTTCGTACACATTCCGCAGATCCACAAAAACAGGGGAAAGCATCAGTTGTTTTATCCTTGCCAGATCCAGGGCCCGGTACTGGTTCCACTCGGTCATCAGTACCAGGGCATCGGCTCCCTGGCAGGCATCATAGGCATTCTCCGCATAAACGCAGTCCGGTAGCATTTTAGCTGCCTCGCCCATGCCTTGCGGGTCGTGAACCCGGAGCCTGGCCCCTTTTTCGTGCAGGGCAGGCAGGATGGTCAGGGCCGGGGCATCGCGCATGTCGTCGGTCTCCGGCTTGAAGGTGAGGCCCAGCACGGCGATGGTCTTGCCTGCCTCGCTTCCCCCCAGGGCGTCGCGAATTTTCTTGATCATCCGGGCCTTCTGGGCGGCATTCACCTCTACGGCCGCCTCGACAAGGCGGGAGGGGGTGCCATATTCCTGAGCGGTGCGCAGCAGGGCCAGGGTGTCTTTCGGAAAGCAGGAGCCGCCGTAGCCGGGGCCGGGGTGGAGAAATTTTTTGCCGATGCGGCCATCGAGGCCGATTCCTCTGGCAAGATCGATGACATTGGCCCCTACCGCCTCGCAGAGGTTGGCCATCTCGTTGATAAAGCTGATCTTTACCGCCAGAAAGGCGTTGGCCGCATACTTGGTCAGTTCGGCGGTTTCCGGGGTGGTGATCACTACCGGGGTGGCGACAAGATAGAGCGGGTCATAGAGTTCGCGCATGACTGCGGCGGCCCGTTCCGAATCGGTGCCGATCACCACCCGGTCAGGGCGCATGAAATCGCTGATCGCCGCGCCTTCCCGCAGGAATTCCGGGTTGGAGACCACATCGAATTCGGCCTGCGGGTTTTCCTCGGCGATGATCCGGGCCACCTGCCGGGCCGTTCCCACCGGCACTGTACTCTTGTCGATGATCACCGCGTAGCTTTTGAGATGCGGCGCCAGGTCGCGGGCGGCGGCGTAGAGATAGGAGAGGTCGGCATAACCGTTGCCATGCCGGTGGCTCGGGGTGCCCACCGCCAGGAAGATCGCCTGGGCCTTGCTTGCGGCCTGGGCCATGTCGGTGGTGAAGGTGAGGTGGCCATCCGCCACGTTTTTTCGCACCAGATCATGGAGCCCTGGCTCATAGATCGGGATCTCGCCGCGCTCAAGCGCCGCAATCTTCTCTTCATCCTTGTCCATGCAGACTACATGGTGGCCGAATTCGGAAAAACAGGCGCCAGAGACAAGCCCTACATAGCCGGTGCCGATCATCGTGATGTGCATGAGGAGCTCCTTTCACCCAGAGGGCATAAGTTTCGTTTGCACCCTAAAGGGCATAAAATCCGGCCAGCTGCTCAACTCAGCTATATCGTAATCAGACGCCGTAGTAGGCGCGGTACCAGGTGACGAACCTGCTCAAGCCCTCGGCCAGGGAGGTGGAGGGCTTGAAGCCCACATCTCTGCTGAGGTCATCAACATCGGCGTATGTGGCAGGGACATCGCCAGCCTGCATGGGCAGATATTCACGCACCGCCTTTTTGCCAAGCAGCCCTTCCAGGGTTTCAATAAAGTGAAGCAGTTCCTCGGGCTGATTGTTGCCAAGGTTGTAAATCCGGTAGGGGCAATAGCTGGTGGCCGGGTCAGGCTGGTCGGTACGGAAGGCCGGGTCTGCCTCGGGCCGCCGGTGCAGAACCCGGAAGACTCCCTCGATAATGTCGTCGATGTAGGTGAAATCGCGCCGCATCTGGCCGTGGTTGAAAACCTTGATTGGTTTGCCGGCGAGAATCGCCTTGGTGAAGAGGAAATAAGCCATGTCCGGCCGGCCCCACGGGCCATAGACCGTGAAGAAGCGCAGGCCGGTTACCGGCAGGCCATAAAGATGGCTGTAGGTATGGGCCAGCAGCTCGTTGGCTTTCTTGGTGGCGGCGTAGAGTGAGACCGGGTGATCGACGTTGTCGTGTACGGAAAAGGGAAACTTGGTATTGGCGCCGTAAACCGAACTCGACGAGGCGAAGACCAGATGCTGCACCCCGGTGTGGCGGCACCCTTCGAGGATGTTGACGAAGCCGACCAGGTTGGCGTCCACATAGGCGTTGGGGTTTTCAAGGGAGTAGCGCACCCCGGCCTGGGCCGCGAGGTTTACCACTGCCTCGAAATGATGTTCGGCAAAGAGCGCCGCCATGCCGGGCCGGTCGGCCAAGTCGAGCTGACGGAAGGTAAAGCGGGCTTGGCCGTGCAGCTGGGCGAGCCGCGCCTGTTTGAGGCCAGGATCGTAGTAGTCGTTAAGATTGTCGATGCCGACCACTCGTTTACCCTCTGCCAGCAGCCGCTGACAGAGGAAGGTGCCGATAAACCCGGCGGCGCCGGTGACGAGAACGGTGTCGATTTTCATTTAATACCTGTTGCATTGCAAAGAAAGGATTAACGGATTGGGTGCTGCCGAATGAACGCTGCTTTGCCTTCACCCCCGGTGAAGGGCGGTCTCAGCCTCAACAGCCCTTGTTCCCGATGGCGCAGGCCGCGCCCTCTTTTTTCTCGCCGCCTTCCATGGTCGCCACTGAGCCAAGAATATAAGGACGGGCAATCTTCACCCGTACATTCTCGGCAATCTCCAGGGTCGCCACGCGCTCGGTCAGGCCGGTGATCTTGCCCTGAAGGCCACCGCTGGTTAAAACCTCGTCGCCCTTCTTGAGATTGGCGATAAATTCCTGATGATCCTTGGCCTTTTTCTGTTGGGGCCGAATCAACAAAAAATAGAACACGACAAAGATCAACACCAGCGGCAAAAAGCTCATCAAGCCTTGCGCTCCACCTGTACCAGCCGCAGCCTCTGCGGCAAAAGCTACACCTTCCATAATCTCCTCCAATTCATTTTAAGTTTTTCAGACAGGCCACAATCCGCCTGCTTCCTTGTTACTCTACCGCCCGCTTGGCATAAAACTCCCGCCGAAACTGGCCAAAACGGTCTTCTTCAATAGCCTTGCGCATCCGGGCCATAAGCCCCACATAATAATGCAGGTTATGGATGGTGTTCAGCTGCGAGGAAAGAATCTCCCTGGCCATGAACAGATGCCGCAGATAGGCCCGGGAATAATGACGGCAGGTGTAACAGTCGCACTCCTCATCCACGGGCCGCTGATCATCCTGATGGCGCGCATTTTTTATAACAAGCCTGCCGCTTGAAGTAAAGAGCATTCCATTTCTCGCATTTCTCGTGGGCATAACGCAATCGAACATGTCAATGCCGCGAGAGACCGCCTCCACCAGATTTTCCGGAGTCCCTACCCCCATGAGGTAGCGGGGATAATCGGCGGGCATGAGGGCGGCGATCTCGGCGGTGATCTCCATCATCAACTCGGCAGGTTCGCCCACGCTCAAGCCCCCCAGGGCATAGCCGTCAAAGCCGATCTCCACCAGTTCCGCCAGAGCCTTGGCCCTGAGATCGGGATACATACCGCCCTGGATGATGCCAAACAACAGCTGACCCCTTTCCTGATGCGCAGCCCGGGAACGTCTGGCCCAGCGGCCCGTGAGGTCGGTAGAGGCAATGGCCTCCTCGCGGGTGGCCGGGTAGGGGATGCAGGTGTCCAGACACATCATGATGTCGCTGCCCAGGGCCTCCTGAACAGCCACGGCATCCTCCGGGCTCAAAAAGAGGTTGCTGCCATCGAGATGCGATTTGAAGGCGGCGCCTTTTTCGCTGATCTTGGTGAGCTCCTTGAGACTGAAGATCTGAAAGCCGCCGCTGTCGGTAAGGATAGGCCGATCCCAGTTCATGAATTTATGCAAGCCGCCAAAAGAGCGGATCAGCTCATGGCCGGGCCGGATGTAGAGATGGTAGGTGTTGCCAAGGATAATCTCTGCGCCCAGCTCTTTGAGGTTTTCCGGGAGCACTCCCTTAACCGTGCCCTGGGTGCCCACCGGCATGAAAACCGGGGTCTGCACGGTGCCGTGCAGGGTGCGCACCTCGCCGCGCCGGGCGGCGCAGTCGCTGGCCTGACTATGCAGGGTATAAGGAGAGGTCATGGCCATCACAGGGCCCACAGGGCGAACAGCTCATCAATGCCCTGGCGGGCCAGAGCTGCCATCCGGCAGAAATCCTCGGGGCCAAAGGGCTTGCCTTCCGCAGTGCATTGAGTTTCCACCCAGCGGCCATCCCCGGTCATGACAAAGTTGGCGTCCACCTCGGCCCTGGAATCCTCCGCGTAATCAAGATCAAGCAGGGCCTCGCCGTCCACCATACCCACGCTGATGGCCGCCACCGGCAGAATCTCCGGCAGCGTGGCCAAAACGCCCTCCCGGTGCAGGCGGGCAAGTGCATCCCGCAAGGCAATGGCCGCGCCGGTGATCGAGGCCGTCCGGGTGCCGCCATCGGCCTTGAGCACATCGCAATCAACCCGGAGGGTCACCTCACCCAGGCTGGTGAGATCAACCATGCTCCTGAGCGAGCGGCCCAAAAGGCGTTGGATCTCATAGGTGCGCCCCGATCTGCCCTTAGCCGCCTCCCGCTGCATGCGGCTGTTGGTCGAACAGGGCAACATGCCATACTCCGCCGTGATCCAGCCCTGGCCGGTGCCCCGCAAAAAGGAAGGGACGCTGGCCTCCATGGTAATGGCGCAGCAAACCTGGGTGCCGCCCATGGTGATCAAGACCGAGGCATAGGCCTGGGGCTGAAAACCCTTTTCAATAGTGACCGGCCGCAGCGCATCCGCGGCCCGTTGCTCGTTTCGCATGATAAAGTTCCTGAAAAGTAAGAGAAAGTTTGCGGCTTATGGTCTGCCTGCGGTCTAGTTGACCCAATTGTTCGGCCGTTTTATTTATACTCTGACGAGCTTCATTAGGGGCTCAAAAGAATATAAAGCTGGTCTTCTGCCAGAGGCTTCTTCTCTTGTCCTTAAAAGACTCTTCTCCAATAATACTCTTGTGAATCTTGCGGCACTTGCGGCAGGGATGCCACTATGCGTTGTAAATTTGTTATTTCTAAATACTGGATTTGTAAACACAAAATCCAAGGCATTAACACTCCATTTGGAAGAAAGGGCATCTGAAAAAATAGTTTTCATTTCTTCGTAAAGAGATCGTATATTTTCAGCAATGGCAAGATTCTTAATAGCCTGCTGTTCAACCGCTTTCAGGAAAAAAGAGCACCAATTCTCCCACTCGCCAGACGCTGACACTCTTCTCATTGTCTCAATATAAAGGTCTTTATTGTCTTCCAGGTATCCACTTATATAGAAATGAGGCGCAGATATTGTTCCAGAAGCCCAGAGCATTAAGGTTATCAGCATTCGCCCAATTCTACCGTTACCATCTTTAAACGGATGTAGTGCCTCGAATTCAATATGGGTAATACCAGTTTTTATTAACGCTGGATGCATGCTTTGATCTATATATTGAAATAATTTATCTAATCCTTCCTGTAGTTTTTCTGGCGAAATTGGGACAAACAATATTTCTTTCTTGAATTTATCTGCTAAATAGTTTTGTTCGTTCTTTAACTCACCTGGAGATTTTGTAGCGCCTCGCCCAAACGATAACAGTCGCTGATGAATACCTTTTACCAGTGATTGGGACAAGGGATAGCCATCCTCCATCGCTTTTTGTGTTGCTATCAAAGCTCTTTGATAGAGAATTGTTTCGATAACTTCTGACCTTACACCTACTGTATTCCCGGTTTCAGTATCATAGTCAGCCTCATATTTAAGAATTTCATCCATGGTACTTATGGTGCCTTCCATTCTTGAGGAGATTACAGCTTCTTGATTACGCAAAGGCGCGAGCAATATTTCGCTATTATGCATATTTTTTAACATTTGATCATAACGAGCTACAGCATCAGTTGCTTTTATTAGTGGCTCTACGAACTGACCATAATCCAAGTTTTGCGGAGGAAATTTGTCATAATGATAGTTGACAGCGTTTGCAAAATTGAGGTCCATATTCTTAACTCTCTTGCCTGTTGTGGTTAATATTTTTATACACATTAACCACAACAGGGTTACAGGTCAATATTTTTATTTTTTTGAGAGACAAAGCTGGTAGGTGTGAAAAGAATCACCTCAAAATGGGTTGACTCTCATTTTTTACGTTGAGTGAATGACAAGGCGGACATTCCGGTAATTTGGGGACTTGAGAGCCCAACTTAACAATTCGGTTCACTGGTTGCAATGGCGCGCAATTGCAATCCATGTGTAACTGATTGTTGGCCAGTAGTTTTGCCCTCACTCCCGCGCCACCACAGTGTCATAGAGTCCGTAGTGGGTCAGGCCCTCGTGGCTCTCTATTCCCGTATAGCGGAGCGAGGCGTCTTCGTAGCGGCGGAAGGCGAAAACAGCCTGGTTCATCTGCTCGGTGTTAAACACCTTCAGCCGCACGAGCAGGTGGAAGTCCTTCACTGTCAGGCCGGTGACGGTCAAGAATAAGTCCGGTTCGAGCTTGGTGATAACATCCTGAAGGGTGTTTTCCCGGAAGTCAGTCAGGTACATAAAAGCCGGGATGCGCGTGGCAAATTTAATCAGCTTCTCCTGAACGAGCTTGCGCTTGGATTTGTATTCCTTCTCCTCGTCGGACAGCTCTTTCTTCTCCTTCGCCGTCAAGTCACCATCTTTGCCCTTTTTCTTGAGATCCTTGACCTTATCGCTCTTATTGATGATCGTCTCGATGATGTTGTCGCCCAAGCTCCGCCAGCCCTCGATACGCTCCACAGCAGCCATTGCTTCGGGATTGTCCAGGATACGGCGCAGGGTATCGTTATCCACGTTTACCAGCAGTGCGGACTCCCACTTGCGAGCCAACAGCGTGGCCGAGGTGCCTGCCATTGCGATATCGAGGATGCCGCCCGCGTCGATCTGGGTCATATTGGCGCCGTCGTAGGCCAGCACAGGCAGAAAGGATACAAGGTCTTTGACGGCGTTTTCCGGATTCGGCTCGCCTGGAGAGAGACCGATCCCATACTCGGACAGTTGTCTCAAGGCGCGGGTGGGCGCGAAGTCGAACACGAAGCAGACGGGCTTAAGGATTTCCTCTTCGTTCGGGTTATCGCCGTTGGGGTTTTTGATCGACCAGGGGGACTGCACCCGGAAGGCGGCCTGAAAATAGGTCTCGGGCGATTTGAGATTGCGGAGCATCAGGATCGAGGACCACTGCGGTACGGTCACGCCGGTCGTGAGCTTACCGCACGACAGGGTAATCGTCTTGGTCTCGAATCCGCTCCCGATGGCAGAACGCACGGGGGACAGCGCCTCAAGCCCGATGCCCGCCGCCGCACCCGCCGCGACGATAACCGTATAGCCGCGCCAGAAGGTATTGTGCTTTTCGGCCAGCAGGTTCGCCATCGCCTGACAGGCGGCAACGTTAGGCAAAAACCAGAACGCGTGCTGGAGGTACGGCAGAAGGCGCACATCCGAATACGGAAACGGCGGACGGGTTCCGGTTTTGAGGCTCTCCACCGTTTGTTGGGCATACGAGCCCCGGATGATCTCCAGCCACTTCTGCACATCGCTCTTGTGCTTGAACTGCGTGCCAGAATTCGCGGCAAAGAACTCGTTGAGGTCAAACTCGTCGAACTCTCCACCGCTCGCAACCGCCAGCAGTTCGTCCGGCATTTGATAGGTGAGCAGGCGTAACTGCGGGAGTGCACCGTATGGGTTCCATTTCCCTGGGTTTCTTTCAGCAAACTCTTCCTTTGCCCGCTGTTCATCGGTATAGGTCCAGTTGAAAATCTGTTCCTCGATGAACTCCCCCGTAGCCAGGGCCTTGAACGGCGTACCGGAAAGGTAAAGATAGGCCCTGGTCGTAATCGGCAGGAACTCGCTTTCCTTCTCCGAAAGCACACAGAGATCTTCGTTCACCCCTGCCAATCCGGCGGCATATTCAAGCTTGGCTTCCTTTTTAGCGACAGAATCATCCTCACCTTCGAATAGTTCTTTGGCGGTCTCCCGCCACGCCCCGAAATGGTATTCGTCGAAAACGACAAGATCCCAATTCACTGCATGAAGCCATTCGTTCTTCGGTTTGATATTCCCTGCGTCGTCACGACCGAGGAGGTCCTGGAAGGAGCCGAAATAGACGACCGGCTTATTGCTGTCAATCTGCGTCGGGTCGCTGCCGGTCGAGCGCGAGAGATACTGCCAGCCATTAAAGTCAGCATGCGACTCAAGATCCGTCTGCCAGGCATCCTCGACCGCAGGCTTGAAGGTCAGCACCAGCACCCGCCTGGCCTCAAGCTTCTTTGCCAACTGATAGGTGGTGAAGGTCTTACCGTAGCGCATTTTGGCATTCCAGAGAAAACGCGGGGCCGTCTGTATCTCCTCATCCCAGATGGAGTGGAAATAGTCGAATGTCTTGCTCACTGCCTCGGCCTGCTCCCAGCGCATCGGAAATGTTTCGTGATGGGTGCCGGTGAGTTTCTGGCCGGTGCAAAGTTCGGTGAGCACAGTCTTGACATCGGCGACCGAGCAGCGCATCCACTCCAGCGTCGAGTTCTCGAATCCCTTCTTAACGAGGCCGGCGCGCACGTGGTGATCGGAAAAGATCGTGCCATCGTCGCGCACGGCTGACTCGTCCAACTCGATTTTATAGTTCGTAATGGCGGCGGTTTTCACCTGTTCGGCAATTCGCTGCTTCACGTCGCGCGTCGTCTGCCCGACCTTCAGCAGCCCCTTGTGCGCCGGGTCATCAATGGAGTAGGCATAGATGCGCGGCCGGGCTTCCGGCTTGGGCGCGAGGATTTCTTCAATGGTTTTGCTCATTGCGCCCCCTCTATGACTTCCCAATGGCCGGTCTTGTCGGAGCCGATGCGTTTCAGCCGCCCCTGTTCCCGAAGCGCCTTGATGTGGCGTTCCACGGTGCGGGTGGTCTTGTTCAGCAAGGTTGCCAATTCCTTGGCTGATAAGGCCGGCTCTCGTTTAAGCAGCGCCAGAATCTCGTCTTTTACCCCGACATTTACACCGACATTTACCCCGACATCTGCTACGGTCTCAGTCGCCACATCGATGTACTTGTATAGCGAATTGCCAATGGCATCGAGCATGAAGTTGATGAACGGGCGGCAATCCAGCGTGCCAGTATGCGAATCCTGGAGCGCCTGGTAGTACAGCGCCTGGTTGTGATGGATCAGTGTTTCCACCGGCATCCAGGCAAACAGCGGATTCCATCGGGAAAGGATCAGCGTCTGCCACAGCCGTCCGATTCTGCCGTTGCCGTCGCGGAAGGGATGGATGTATTCCAGCAGGTAGTGGACGGCGGAACTCTTGATGAGCGGGTGCGCCTCGCTGGTCTTTCCCCAGTCGAGAAGCTGCTCGACGAGAATGGGAACCTGCTTTGCCGGAGCCCCCCGGTGCACCACCGTGCCGTCGCCGCGCACGACCGCCATGCCGACCGTGCGCAACAGGCCCGCTTCGGCGATGAGCGTGTCCGTCAGGTGCGCATGGGCCTTCAGCAAATCGCCCACCGACCAGGGATCGAGGTTGGCCATTTCGTCATAGGCGCGCCAGGCGTTTTGTACTTCCTTGATGTCCTTGGGTGGCCCCCAGACCGGTTTGCCGTTGATGACAGCCGTGACCTGCTCCAGGGTGAGCCGGTTGCCTTCGATGGCGGTGGAGGCATGAATCGAGAGAATGCGGCTCAGTTTGCGCAGATGTAACAGATCGCCGGACTGTTCCTCACTGATCTTGACGCGCTCAAGAAGGGCATGAATATCGCCGATTTTTTCGTGCCACCGGGGGTCTTCTGTATAAAACTTCTCAGGCAGCGTCACAGCATGACCTCCGGCCTGGGCGCGAGGATTTCTTCGATGGTCTTAGTCATCGGCGCTACCTTTCGGGTTCAGTACGAAAAATTTATTATTAAAACAGTCAAAACCACCCCCCCTCAATCCCCCAACCCTCCCCGGCCCTCCCTTATCAGGGAGGGAGTAATCAGGGGGGAAGTGTCTTGCTCCTCCCCTGACAAGGGGAGGCCGGGAGGGGTTAACATTGTGGTTTTGAGCAACCGTGACAAATCGTCATAAACACCTTCGAGGTTATGCAGCACTTCATCGTTGGTGTATCTGACTACCTGTAGACCAAGAGCATTGAGAAACCTGGTGCGTTCTTCATCATATGCAACTTGTTCCGCATGGCTATCTCCATCGATTTCAATAACAAGGCGCAATTCTGAACAGTAAAAATCTACGATGTAACCACCGAGTGGTTTCTGGCGGAGGAATTTGTAGTGCGCGAACTGCCGCATCCGCAGGATTTCCCGCCAGATTTTTGATTCGGCAGGCGTCGGATTACTTCGGTTTTGGCGGGAAAGTGCGGTGAGGTTATTGTTGTAGGGTAAGAAAGCAGAATCAGAGGCAACCCCCTCTCCGGGCGGCACTAACCCCTCCCCGACCCTCCCCTTGTCAGGGGAGGGAGATAAGCCGCAACTCGTGCTGGGAGATAAGCCTCCACCCGCAACGGGAGCTAAACCTCCCCCCTGACAAGGGGGGATTGAGGGGGGTTGTGGGTGGTGTCGGTTTCGATCCTGACTCATGACTGTTACACCCTCACTAATTCCGTTGTATGAAACACAGCACCATGTTGGTGTTCACAGCCCTGACGACATTGCCCTGCGCCTGTTCAAGGATGGACACGACGCGCCCAAAGAGCGCATCCGGATGGTCGGCGGGTACGTTCTTTTTTGGCTTACTCATACTCAGAGGCTCCATTGAATTTCCATCGAGCGGACAACCTTCTCGATAAACTCGATCTCACTGGCTGAGATGTCATATTTCGCGTAGAGCTCCTCGTCTGTCCATTTCCTGTTCCAATCCTGCGTCGGGACGAAGGTATAGACCTTGCGGGTGGTGTCTTGGGATGGCTTGTGTAGAAGAATCAGGAAGCGAGTTAACCGACAGGCGAGGTAGGACAAGACACTTTCTGCCTCTGCCTTTGAGTCAAGAACCCCAATGTACATATATGTCCACGACGAAATGCTTCCCGGCTCCCCGATAAATGGTGTACTGATGATTCTGTGCGGATAGGTGTCTTTGTTGCCAGTACCCGGAGCAGCGCGGCCAATGAAGACTTTCCACTTATCGAAGACAAATTGTTCCTTCGGAATTTCAGATCTTGCAACGTATCCAATCCCACCGTTCCGGTAGACCTAAAGGTCATCACCTGACCTCACTTCTTTTCCCCTGAAGGTGCTTTCGAGTCCAAATGAGCCAATCGAGCTAACAAGCTTCATGAACTTCTTCGCCTCGGGCAGTTCCAGAGACTCGCTGCTGCCCGTTTCGACGGCCATAACTTTCTTGAGTATCGACAGCCCTTCATTGAAGCGGATGAATACGTCCGCCCCATTTTCCAGAAGTGGACGGCTGGCGGTTGAGATTGGCCAGTCCTTGAAATGGGTTGTCACCTCGCAGAGGCCGGGATGGTCACGATTCCAGAGGAAATAGCAGACACCGCCTTTGAGTCCGACCCCTGGAAAAACGTCGGAGGCGGTGAGGAAATCGTCAATTGAGCGCAGGCGAGCATCGTTAAGCATCGACTCGCGGAATTCGTCCAGACCCATGCCGCCCGAGAACCATCGGGCCGGAATAATCATGCATAGGAATCGGGGATCAAGCGTTTTGGCCTGCTGCACGAACTGCTGGTAGATGGGGCGCGCCTGCGTGCCAAAACCGTCAGTGTTCAGTTGATACGGCGGATTGCCAATGATGACGTCAAACTGCATATTTCCTCCAAATAACTCGGCCACCCGAGTCTTGATGTCTTCGGTGTGGATGAACGCATAGGCGTGGGTCTCAAGTCCTTCGCCGCGATCCAACGCCTTCTGGCTCGCGCCACAGTACGTGCACTTACCATCACCCCAGGTGTGTTCGGTACGCTCAAACCAGATGTTGCCCTGGTCGCTGGAAAAAGATTTGGCGATAGAGTGCTCGCCTTTTGCGTGCTTCGAGCAATACAGACTCCGGCGTGCCAGCAGACTGGTGAGATGCGTGATGCCGATACCGAACACCTGCCTGGTGAGAATGTGATTGACGCGTTCTTCAAGGTTCGGAATTTCGGTCGCCAGACCTTTAGTGAGACGGCTGGTAATCTCCCGAAGAAAGACACCTGACTTTGTAAACGGGTCGAGGAACCGCACCGAACTATCCGCCCAGATATTCGCGCCGTTGTGAGCGGTCGCCCAGGCGCAGGCAAGGGTGTCCAGCATCCTGCCCGCAAACTCGGGGGGAGTGAACACCTCATCGTTCGAGAGGTTGGCAATGCAGGTCAGCACATCAGGATTTCGGCCACGGATCGAAAAGCTTACCTGACTACTCATACGCAATCCTTCTGGGCAACGGAGGCAATCTCACTCACCGACATCGGCGGGTAGGTTCTGATCGGCTTGAAAATTTCGTGCTTGCCGAGACACGCGAAGAGCGGGTTTTTCTCCATGTAGGTCGACATCTGAGTAAGCATTTCCAAGCGAAAATCACGACGTTGGAACTTCCCCTTGCCGAGGTAGCCCCACTCAGCGAAGGTGATCGGTTGGTCATCCCAGGTTCGCATCTTCAAGGCATCACCGTGGACGAGATTCTGCGAAAGCACGTAGAAAGCGGCGCAATAGAGGTCATCCGATTCCTCAAGATTTAAGTAGGCGGCAAAGATATCCAGCATGTTCGCGCGGCACTCGTCGATGTTGTCCGTCAGAAGTTCAATACCATAGGTACACATCAAAGCGAGAAGGGAGTAATGCTGCTTTTCAAAGCCGGATTTCCCGAACTTGAGTTCGACGGCGGCGAGCTTGCGCCGCAGCACCTGGGTGAGGAAGTGCCCGCTCCCACAGGCCGGCTCCAGGAAGCGGGAGTCAATCCGCTCGGTCTCTCCCTTGACGAGGTCGAGCATCGCCTCAACCATCCACACGGGGGTGAACACCTCCCCGTGGTCAGCGACTCGTTGCTTGGACTTGACCAAGTTCATGGGCCGGTGCATTTATGGCGATTCCTTAAAAGTAGATATTTCGCGTTGGGCCATTTCTCATATCTTTTATTCATTGTATCAATATAGTTGCCATAGTCCGACCCACAAGCCGAACGATTCCAAACTCCCCATCCCGCTTTTTACCAGACTCGCTCCACGCCATAACGATCAAACGTATCGTCGCTACTCACCACCGGCATTCCTTCCACCAGTGACTGGGCAATGATCAAACGATCGAATGGATCGCGGTGATGGAATGGCAAATCCACAACTCGTGCGGCATGAAACACCGAGATCGGCAAGAGCGAAAAGTCGTTGGTTTGCAACTGTTCCCCCCAAAACGTTGCAAAAGGGGCGGGAAGCGCATACTTGCCCAGACTGATCTTAATGGCGATTTCCCAAATGCTTGCCGGGCTGACGAAAATCGCCACCTCATTGGCAACTATGCTAGCCTGTGCCTAGCCGCTCAACCGGGGATCATCCAGGAGAAACCAGAGCAGTGCCTGCGTGTCCAGTCACAGACTCATGGCATATACTCCTTAAAGTCATTCAGATGCTCGTCGTCTTCAGATAGCAGCGAGAGTACTCCTTTGGCGCTTCCGGGGTGGCGTCTTTTTTTCAGGGGTTCCACCTGGTCTGGAAGAAGGACAACCAAGCGGGCACGTTTCCCATAGGCGTTGTGGAACTCCTCCGGCACGTAAATGTGACCGGTTTCATCAATCCGCGTTTCAAATTCTATGGCTTGCATAAGCACCTCCTCATCGAGTTTTCAATTACGTAGAAAAAAAGGGGTCAGATTTATTCCTACACCCTCGGGTTGGAAATTAACCCGTTCGGTAAACGCATAGGGCTGATATCTGCGACCTCAAGTTCTGATTATATCGCAGAGTAAAAATATTGAGCTCCTTTAATACTGCTGATTGAAATTTCCACTCATGCAGTTTCACTTTTGCAGAGTCCCACAATATCAACATCAACGCGTTCAGCTTTATCACTCATGCTCGCCCTCCAGCTCTGCCTCAATCTCTTCGATGCTGGGCAGGGAGGATTTCAGTTCGTCCGGCAAACTCCTGGTAATAATGTATTCGCTGACGCCGATTGGCTTGTGAATATCTTTCAACGCATATTCTACCACGGTATTATTTTTGGCTTTGCAGATCAGGATGCCGATGGTCGGGTTGTCATTCTCGGTTTTGAGGGTGCCATCGACTGCGGAGACATAAAAATTGAGTTTTCCGGCAAATTCGGGCTTGAACTTGACGGCCTTCAGCTCAACCACCACATAGCAGTGGAGCCGCACATGATAGAAAAGCAGATCAAGAAAGAACTCATCACCGGCGATCTCCAGGCGATATTGGCGGCCCAGATAGGAGAACCCGGCACCCAATTCCAGCAAAAAGCGCGTGACATGATTGACCAGCGCCCCCTCTAACTCCTGTTCATCATGTTTTTCGCGCAGGGTCAAAAAATCAAAGTTGTAGGGATCTTTGATGGTTTGCCGCGCAAGATCCGATTGTGGGGCAGGCAAGGTGGCGTGGAAGTTGGTAATGGCTTTGCCTTCACGCTGGTAGAGGCCGCTTTCAATATGGTGCGTCAAAACGGCGCGTGACCAGTTGTTTTGAATCGTTTTCTGAGCGTAGAAAACAGCTTGGCCCACATCTTTGATTTTACTGATGATAACGAGGTTGTGTCCCCAGGGAATTTGGGCAACAAGCTGTTGCCCAATTGACGGCTCCGCCGACCAGAACCGAAACCACTGGCGCATATATTTCAGGTTGCGCAGGGAAAAACCTCTTATCTCAGGAAACTCGGCTTGAAGATCACGGCTCATCTGCTCCAGAAAGCCGTCGCCCCAGGCCGATTCCTGTTGCTTGACAACGATACGTTCGGCCAAGCCCCAATAGAGGCGCAACAGCTCCTGATTGACCGCAATCGCCGCTTTGATCTGGGCCGTCCGGATACGCTGTTTGATATCCTGAATAAAAAGCCGGTAATCGTCGGTTTTAACCGTTTTATCGATCATACCTTCACCGTGACGCTCCAGGGGCCGCTGCTTTCTAATTTGCTATCATCACAATTAGAAAGATGGAAAGCAGCGCCCCTCGGATCAGCTCTGTCGTATTTTGTCCAACTCCTGTTATTCTCAGGCAAACCCTTAAAGATCAAGAAAGGTGGTGTCCCGATTCAACACCCGGCAGCCGTCTTGTTCAACCACCGCCATATTTTCCAGGCGGACTCCGCCCCAACCCGGAATATACACCCCCGGTTCCACCGTGACCACCATGCCCGCCGCAAGGGGCTTGCGGTTCCGGTAGTTGAGCGAGGGGCCTTCGTGGACGTTGAGGCCCACCCCATGGCCAAGGCCGTGGCCAAAGCGTTCGCCCTGCCCGGCCAGTTCTATTACGTTGCGGGCGATCTTGTCCACCGCCATCCCGCTGATCCCGGGCCGCAGGCTGTTAAGCCCGGCCAGTTGCGCCTTGCGCACCAGACGAAACAGGGCGACCGTTTTGGCGTCCGGGGTGCCCAGCACCACGGTTCGGGTCATGTCCGAACAGTAGCCGTCCAGGATAAGGCCCATGTCGATGACAATGGTTTCTCCCGCAGCCAGGGGCCGGTCGGAGGGAACCGCGTGGGGCAGGGCCGCGTTGGGCCCGCTGGCAACGATGGTCTCGAAACTTGGCCGCTCCGCGCCCTTGAGGCGCATGGCGTTTTCGATTGCCTGGGCCACCTCTTTTTCGGTCTGACCTGGGCGCAGGGTGGGGTAAATCTCCTGAAACACCTCTTCGTTAAGGAGAACCGCCCGTTCGATGATGGCCAGCTCCGCCGTGTCTTTTTCCAGCCGCAGCTCCTCGATAAAACCGGTAAGCGGCGCCAGCTCCACCTTGATTTCGGCAGCCAGCCTGGCCAGGATCAGAGAGGTGGAATGCAGGAAATAATGGCTCTCAAAGGCCAGCCGTTTGATGCCCAGCCTCTTGAGCAGCAAGCGCAACAGGGGGAACAAGCCGCGCGGGTAGAGCTTGACCGCAAAATCAGCGGCCTCCTCTTGGGCCTGCAAATGAAAGCGGGAATCGGTGAGCAGCCAGGGCTTGCCAGCACAGGGGATGAGCAGGACGCCCGCGCTTTCGTTGATGGCATGATCCCTGGCGGTATAGCCGCTCAGATATCTGCGGTTGTCCGGCTGGGTCACCAAAATGGCCTCAAGCTGCCGCCGCTTGAGGCTGTGCCTGATCCGCTCAAGGGCGCCTTGGCAGGGCAGGGGCTTAATGCATGAAGTGGACAAAAACCTTGACCCCGAAACGGTAGAGCTTGCCATGCAAGCCTTGAATAGCCTGAATGAGATCGGCCTGGCCGAAATCAACCTGGTAGCGAAACGGCTTGTCCAGTACCGCGAGGAAGGCAAGGCACGGCTTGTTGTAGCGCACTTCCGCCCCGGTTGCGTACCAGTCCTTAAATCTTTTCTCAATTTCGGGCAGATCCTTGGGATCGGCCTCGGCCACATCGAGCCAGATTTCTGCTTCCACGCCTCTCTCCTTGCCTCTGTTTTACGGTAACTATCCAGCTTAATGCCGGAATTGGATAAAAACCACGAAATGTAACTGTTCAGCAGTGCCGCAGATGCTAGAAAGAGGTCTGCGAAGTGTGCTATTGCACATGAGCAGGCCGATGACAAAGCAGATGTGGTGCTGCTGGATAGTTACGTTTACGAGACCAGCTCCACGACCAGATGCTGTTCAACCAGCTCTTTGAGCTGTTTTAAGGCCTGACCGTACTGCTCGTTGAGCTGGCCTTGAATCCGGGCCCATTCCTCCTGAAACTTGGGATGCTGGGCGGGTTGCAGCTTCATGGCCATGCCGGTCTGCTTGGCCAGGTTCTGTTCCATCAGGGCCATCTGCTGGCTGAACTGGGCTTCAAGCTGGGCTTTGAGCTGCTCGCCATGCTGCCGGTAGCCATCGAGAATCTTTTTCATTTCGCCTAAAATCTGGAGCAGCTCGCCATCATCCTGGCCGATTTCCACCAGGCCGTGCATGGCTTTTTCGGCCAATTCCTGCTTTTCCGCCTCGCGGGCCAGAAAGATATTGCGCAGCATGGCCTGCACCGCCCCTTTCCGCACCGGCCCCTGCTCCGCCAGCGGCAAGGCACCAAGCCGTTCTCCCAGGTGCGGCCCTTCATCCCGCATATAAGCGGCCCCAAGACGCATGCCTTCCTTGAGCTGTTCTTCGCCGAGATAATTGTTGTCCGCCGCCCCGGCCGCCATTCTTGCCGCCCGTTCCAACACCATCTCCATGGTGCTTTTTATTTCCGCCATGTTGAAACAGCCTCCTTGTTTTTTTGATTATTGGTGGACGTGGTGGACATCTTTTGGAGCAACCATACACCAAGGCCCGTGGCATTTCCAGCCCCGTATTTTTTCTCTATCTGGGGAAGGCCTCCATGATCCCGCCATCCACCGGCAGGGTGGCGCCAGTGGTGGGGGTCTGTTCGCTGGCGAAAAAAACCACCGCGTTGCCGACATGATCGGCATGCACCGTGGTTTTCAGGAGATTACGCTGGCGGTAATAATCCTTGAGCCCTTCCGGATCGAGATTACGTGAACGCATCCGCTCCGGCCCCACCACATCCCAGAGGCCGGAAGAAACCCCGGCGTCATCGAAAATCGCATCGGCATTGATCATGTTCACCCGCACCCCGAACTCGGCCAGTTCGAGGGCGGCAACCTTGCCCAACTGGTGCGCCCCCGCCTTGGAAGCGCTGTAAGCGCCAAAGGAGGCCCCTGGAGCGAAGACATTTTTCGAACTGTTGATCACGATGTTGCCGCCGGTGCCCTGCCGTCTAAAAATCGGGATCGCTCCCTTGATTACTTGAAACACCCCCAGGCAATTGACCTCCATAACCTGCCGGAAGGCCGCCTCGCTTAGATCGGCAAGCTTTGCCACATGGGCGATGCCAGCGTTGGGCACCAGGATGTCAAGGCCGCCGCTCTGCCTGATCAGCTGCTCCATGCCGACCTGCACCGATTCTTCGCTGGTCACGTCCATGAGCAGCGGGGAAACCAGGCGGCCAAAGGTGTTGGCCAACTTGTCGCAGACTGTTGCCAGCCGCTCCTGATTGATGTCAGTCATAAAGACCCTGGCTCCGGCCTCCAGCAGCTTGCGGCCGATCCCCATGGCAATGGCCCCGCCCCCGCCGGTTACCAGAGCGGTACGGCCCTCAAGAGGCCTGGGCTTTGCCTTGCCCAGCTTGGCCTGCTCCAGAGCCCAGTATTCCATGTCAAAGATTGCCTCCGGGCCAAGCTCCTGATACGGGTCAAGAACCGCGCCCCGCAACTTGGCCAGGATGGTATGCTCGGCGATATCTGCGGCAATCCCGGCGTCCTGCGGGGTGAAACCGGCCGCGATCAGGCCCAGGCCCGGCGCCAGCACAACCCGGGGCAGAGAATCAAGCCTGGCGCGGTTGACCTTTTTCGCCGCCACCTGGGTCGCGAAGTACTGCTCGTACTCCTCCTGGTATCGGGCAATGGCGCTCTTCACCGCCGCCAGGGTTTTGTCCTCGTCCAGCCCCGCCACCTCAAGCCACAGGGGGTAATTCTTGGTGCGGATCACATGATCCGGGGTAAGCACCCCGTTGACGAAAAGCTCTCGGGCGTCCGTCCGGGTGAGGGCGGCCAGAAGTTCCTGACTCCGCCGGACAGCCAGCTGCATGGTGCGGCGGCGGCCAGAGTCGACAAAACTCAAAGCCCCCCGCAGGATGGGCAGCGCCAGCGAGGCCTGCACCGGCTCTTGAGCGACAACGAGATCTGGCCTTGCGCCGGCATTGCGCTCGGCCTTGGCTAAGTACGCCTCGGCCCGGCTCACATAATCGATCATCTTATCGTAGGCTGTTTTCGCCTCATCGCCAAAGGTGAAGATGCCATGGTTTTCCAGAATGATACAGTCGATGCCGGGCCGGCTTTCATAAAGCTCGGCTATGGCTGCGGCTAGGGGCGCACCCGGCATGATAAAGGGCAGAATGGCGATATTGGCGCCCAGGGCCTCATGCAGATGCCTTTTAGCCTCGGCCCGGTTGGTCAGGGTGACAATGGCGTCGGCATGGGTATGATCGATGAACTTATGCGGCAAAAAGGCATGCACCAGGGTTTCGATGGAGGGGTTGGGCGAGGCGGCGTCAAGGAGATGGGTGCGAAACTGATTGACCATCTCCGCGTCATCCAAGCCCTCTACCTGCCGCAGCTTGCGCAGCCAGACCAGATCAAGGCCGGGGAAACCCTGGGGCTCGATGCTGCCCAGATCCCAGCCGCTGCCCTTGATATAAAGAATCTCCTGCTCTTCCCCGACCAGATTGGCGATGAGGCACTTTACCGAGGTATTGCCGCCGCCATGCAGAACCAGATCTTCTTCCGCGCCAAGCAGGCGCGAGGTATAAACCCTGAGGGCAAGTTCCGGCGGACACTGGGGACAGGCCCCGATAAAGGCCTGGGCCTCTTTTTCATCATAGCGGTTCTTCATGCAATAGCCTCTCCAGAAGATGTGGACTTAACAGCCCCTGCGCCGTTGTTCGCAATAATCTTGATTTAAAAATGACCTGAGCGGCATAAGGGGCTGTAAATGAATAAACCAAAAAGCATATTTTATTCATTAACAGCCCCTACGCCGTTGTTCATAACAACCTCGATTTGAAAATGACCTGAGCGGCATAAGGGGCTGTAAATGAATAAACCAAAAAGCATATTTTATTCATTAACAGCCCCTACGCCGTTGTTCATAACAACCTCGATTTGAAAATGACCTGAGCGGCATAAGGGGCTGTAAATGAATAAACCAAAAAGCATATTTTATTCATTAACAGCCCCTACGCCGTTGTTCATAACAACCTCGATTTGAAAATGACCTGAGCGGCATAAGGGGCTGTAAATGAATAAACCAAAAAGCATATTTTATTCATTAACAGCCCCTAAAAAGTTGACTTCTCTATGTTTTTTCTTGACACCCCCCGCAGATTGATTACACAGAAAGGTGCCTGTCATCATACAACAGTTGTCGCGTCTCGTGAATACCTTTCCTTTTGCTGATGGAGTCTTTTTGACGGTATGGCTGTATATCAGGGGGAAGATACAGTCCAGCTCATCAAGGACGCCGCCGACATCGCCGAGATCATCGGCGAACATGTCGCCCTCAAGCGCGCCGGAACCAACCTCAAGGGGCTCTGCCCCTTTCATGCCGAAAAAACCCCTTCCTTCACGGTCAACCCCGAGCGCAAAACATACCACTGCTTTGGTTGCGGCGAGGGGGGGGATGTCTTCAGCTTCATGATGAATTTTCACCGGCTGAGCTTTGCCGAGGCGCTGAAGGAACTTGCCCGCAAATACCAGATCGCCCTGCCGGAAAAGCCGCTCAATCCGCAGGAGCTGGAAAAATCCCGCAAGCGGGAGGCCTTGCAGGCCGCCAACGAAAAGGCGGCCGAACTTTTCCAGCAACTTCTGCTTACCGATCCCGGCGCGCAAAAGGCCCGCGAGTATCTTGCCCTCCGAGGCATCCCTGAGGAAATCACCCAGGAATTCCGGCTCGGCTTTGCCCCGGACAGCTGGAATTTTCTCGTCAACGCCCTGCCCAGGCAGAACATTACCCCCGAGGCGGCCAGGGAGGCCGGTCTGATCGTGGCCAGAGACAACGGCGGCTTTTACGACCGTTTCCGCAACCGGGTTATGTTTCCCATTACCGGGCTTACTGGCCGGATCATCGCCTTTGGCGGCCGTATTCTGGACGACGGCCAGCCCAAGTACATGAACTCGCCGGAATCCCCGGTTTTTGACAAAAGCCGAACCCTGTTCGGTCTCTATCAAAACCGGGAACACATCCGCCAGGCCAGAAACTGCCTGGTGGTGGAAGGCAACTTCGACCTGTTGTCCCTGGTCGTGCATGGCGTGCGCAATGTAGTCGCCCCTTTAGGCACCGCCCTGACCCAGGCCCATATCCGCTCCCTCAAGGGCTACACCGATGAGGTGATCCTGCTTTTTGACGGCGATCAAGCCGGAATCAAGGCTGCCATGCGCTCGATCCCGCTCTTTTTAAGCGAACAGGTAACGGCCCGGATCGCCGTGCTGCCTGAAGCCCATGACCCGGACACCTTTATCCGGGAGTTTGGCCGGGACGGCTTACACAAGCACCTGGAAAGCGCCTTGCCCCTGCCGGAGTTTGTCTTTGACCGGCTTGTGGCCCAATATGGCTTAAGTGTGGCCGGTAAAACCAAAATTGTTGCAGAGCTGCGCGAACTGATCAAGGCCATTGGCGATCAACATCTTCAGCGCACCCTTTTTGTTTCGCATTTCGCCAAAAAACTTGACCTTACTTCGGCGCAGCTTCTTGCCGGGGTCATCACCACCCCCAGCAACCAAGCCGTGAATCCCCTTGCCTCACAAGGAACAAGCAAGGCGCCGCTTCCTTTCAAACAACGGCAGCTGCTTGAATTCCTGGTGATCTATCCGGAATATCTGCCTGCCTTTCTGGCCGCCGGACTCGAAGAGATTATCGTGAATCCTTTCGGCTTGGCCCTTCTCCAGCTGTTTAAAACACAGGCTGACCTTTCTCGGGGGGCGGAACAGCTTTTGAAAATTGCCCCTGGCCCGGAACGCTCTTTTATTTCTAAAGTGCTTAACTCCCTGCCCTCCCATTCCGAAGAGATGAGGAATCAGATGGCCCAGGAGAAGCTGAATTGGCTCACCTCGGCCAGCCTGAAAGCAAAACAGGAACGACTCACCCAACGAGGCAGTGAGGCCAGGCAGACTCAAAATACCCAGCTGGAAATGGAACTGGCCATGCAAAAAGTACAGATGAACAAGGCGCTGCATTCTTAGAGCTTCGGCGCTAAAAAGTGAGTTGTTGCGAGCCCATCAAGGTTGTGGGGCGAATTAACTTATTGAGGGTGAACAAGTTATGGCAAGGCAAGAAAAGGACTCCAAACAAGCACTAACCACAGACAAGGAACTGGCCCACGTCCTGCTGACTGAAGAAGCCCTGCTTGAAAGCGGAGAGGAAGAAGAAGGCATCTGGTCGGTTGAACGGCCAAGCAATCTGACCGCTATTTTTGATCTGGATCTGGACAGTGAAGTTGACCTGGAAGACAGCCTGCCGCCAATCGACCAGGATGACGACAGCCCGGACGGCGGCTTGATCTCAAAGGCTCGTGATCTTTCTGGGAACCAGCTGGATCCGGTCAAGGCGTATCTCCAGGAAATGGGCTCTGTCGGCCTGCTTTCTTCGGACGCGGAAACTGAACTCGCCAAAAAAATTGAAGACGAGGAAAAACTTATCCAGGATACCCTCCTCACTACGCCACTGGCCATTGACTATCTGCGTGAAATGGCAGACAGGATGCTCGCCGGAAAACGAACCATAACCGATATTCTCCGTGGCCTGGATGAAACAGACAAACAGGCCAATGAAGAAATAAAGGAGCGCCTGCTCTGGCAGATCAGCGAAGCGCACCGGCTTAACGAGGAACTTTCCGCCTTTCGTCTCGACCTGATGGATCCCGCTATCACCAAGGCCGAAGCCCAGAAGATCAGAATCAGGATCAAACGTAACGGCAAGGCAATCGCCAAACTTTTTGAGTACGATCGCTTCAGCACCAAGCATCTCTCCGCCATCATCTGTCGGCTGCGCGAGCAGGGCGCCAAACTTGTCCCGCCCGCCCAGATCAGGGAGGACAAGGTCCGCTACAGCCTTTTTCAGCAAGGCTGCGTCAAAACTCATGGCATCGACCCTGAATCCCTGGCCAGCCTGTTGGCTGAAATCACCGCCGGGGAAAGAATCAGCCGCGAATCAAAAAACGCCCTGGTGCAGGCCAATCTGCGCCTTGTGGTCAGCGTGGCGAAAAAGTATGCCAATCGCGGGCTGCAGCTGCTCGATCTTATTCAGGAAGGCAATATCGGCCTGATGAAGGCCGTGGAAAAATTTGAATACCGCCGGGGCTACAAGTTCAGCACCTATGCCACCTGGTGGATCAGGCAGGCGGTTACCAGGGCCATTGCCGATCAGGGCCGCACCATCCGCATCCCCGTGCACATGATCGACACCATCAACCGCCTTATCAAGGGCAGCAAGGATTTTCTGCGGGAAACAGGCCGTGAGCCAACCCCCGAGGAAATGGCCGAACGGCTCGATGTTGATTTAAACAAGGTCAAGAATATCCTGAAGATAGCCAAGGAACCCCTGTCCCTGGATACCCCCATCGGCAGCAACGAAGACAGTTATCTTTCCGATTTTATCGAAGATGTGGATTCCCTGTCGCCAGACGAGGCCACTGCCACGGAAAGCCTGCGGGAAAACCTCCGCGATGTCCTGCATACCCTCTCCCCGAGGGAGGAGCTGGTTCTGCGCATGCGCTTTGGCCTTGATACCTCGATTGATCTGACCTTGGAGGAGGTTGGCGACAACTTCGCCGTAACCAGGGAGCGAATTCGTCAGATCGAAGCCAAGGCGCTGAAAAAACTCAAACACCCTACCCGGCGTAATCTGCTTTTTGCCTTTTATAATGATTAGGGGCTGTCACTAAACAACCTGAGTAATTACCCGGTCTTGCTCCTATGGACACCAGACAGCAGTGGCTCTCCCTTGCCTTTACCCCTGGGCTTGGCCCCGCCACCCTTAAAAAACTTGTCGAGCGGTTTGGCTCCGCCCGGCAGATTCTCGCGGCGACTCGCAAGGCCCTTGAGGAATGTCAGTTTCTACGCAAAGACAGCCTTGCCGCCCTGTGCGACCAGAAAACGGTTGCCGCAGCGGCTGCGGAAAGAGAGCTGCGCCTGGCGGAAAAAGCCGGGACAACCATCCTCTGCTGGGATGAGCCGCTCTTTCCTCCCCTGCTCAAGGAAATAAGCGACCCGCCGCCGTTTCTCCATGTTCTGGGTGCGCCGCAACTTCTCAGCGCGCCGGGAATCGCCATGGTCGGGGCGCGGGCCGCCTCCTCGTACGGGTTGCAGGTGGCTGGGCGGCTGGCTGCGGAACTGGCCCGCCACCATCTGGTCATCATCAGCGGCTTTGCCCTGGGAATAGACACCGCCGCCCATCGGGGGGCGCTGGCGGCAGGCGGCAAGACCGTTGCCGTCATGGGCTGCGGCCTGGATATTATCTATCCCGCGCAGAACAAAAAACTCCATGAACAGATAGCCGCGCACGGCGCGATAATCAGCGAAAACCCTCTGGGAACCCTGCCGGACGGTTTTCGTTTCCCCGCCAGAAACCGGATTATCAGCGGCCTGTCCCTGGGGGTGGTGGTCGTGGAAGCCGCTCACCGTTCCGGCACTCTGATTACCGCCCACCAGGCGCTGGAGCAGGGGCGGGATGTTTTTGCCATCCCTGGCCGGATCGATTCCCCGAAAAGCGAGGGCTGCCACCGCCTGATCCAGGAAGGCGCAAAGCTGGTGCATAACGCCGCCGACATCCTTGAGGAGCTGGCCCTAACCACCCAGGCCGCTCCTCCGGCAGCAAGGCCGCAGGCCCCGCCGCTGCCCCCGGAAGAGGAGAGGGTCTTCTCCCTGCTTGAGGTCTACCCCAGAAACATCGAAGCGCTTATCCAGGCGGCTGGGCTGCCTGCCCACCGGATAAGCGAGATTCTGCTCCACCTCGAACTCCGGGGTCTGGTGGCCTCTTTGCCGGGTAATCATTACCAAAGGCTTGCAGAACCATCTTCGTCCAGTGTATAAGGCCCCTATCAGAAGTCAGAAGTCAGAAGTCAGAAGTCAGGAGTCAGAATTCAGAATTCAGGAGTCAGAAGTTAGAAGTCAGGAGAATGTATTCACACCATATTCTGAATCCTGAATTCTGACTTCTTAAATAGGCCACTATGTTACAATCGCTTATCATCGTTGAGTCTCCGGCCAAGGCCCGGACCTTGCAGAAATATCTGGGCAAAAACTTTACCGTTAAGGCCTCGGTTGGCCATATCATCGATCTGCCGGTTAAAACCCTGGGCGTTGATATTGCCCATGATTTTGCCCCCCAATACGTCACGATCCGGGGCAAGGGGAAAATCATCAGCGACCTGAAAAGCGCGGCAGAAAAGGCAGACCAGATCTATCTGGCCCCTGATCCGGATCGCGAGGGGGAGGCCATTGCCCACCATATCGCCGAATTTTTACAAGCCACTCGCAAGCCCATCCGCCGGGTCCTCTTTCATGAACTCACCAAAAAAGCCATCCTCGCCGCCATCGATCAGGCAAGCGAGGTCAACCAGCAGCGCTTCGAGGCCCAGCAGACCCGCCGGATTCTGGATCGTCTCGTGGGCTACCAGATCTCTCCGCTATTGTGGGACAAGGTTCGCCGTGGCTTGAGCGCGGGCCGGGTGCAGTCCGTTGCGGTTCGCATGGTCTGTGAGCGGGAGCAGGCCATCGAGGCCTTTGTTTCAGAAGAGTACTGGAGCATTCACGCCAGCCTGGAAGGAAAAACGCCGCCGCCCTTTGTCGCCCAGCTCGACCAGGCATACGGCAAAAAGATCGATCACAAAAAAAACAAGATCAAAACCGCCGCCGAGGCGCAGGCCATTGTCGACGCAGTGCGGGACGCTTCTTTTCTGGTGGAAAGCCTGGAGAAGAAAAAGAAAAAACGCCACCCCAGCCCGCCCTTCATCACCAGCACCATGCAGATGGACGCCAACCGCAAGCTCCGTTTCTCCGCGAAAAAAACCATGACCCTGGCCCAGCGGCTCTATGAGGGCATCGAATTGGGCGCCGATGGCCCCACCGGCCTGATCACCTACATGCGGACTGACTCTACCCGGATCGGCAACGAGGCCCTGGCCGAGGCCCGCGAGTATATTACCGCCGCCTTTGGGAAACAATTTCTTCCCGCCCAGCCGAATATCTTCAAGACCAGCAAATCGGCCCAGGACGCCCACGAAGCCATCCGCCCCACCGATGTGCGCAACACCCCGGAAAAACTCGCCCCCTTTCTGGAAAAAGACATGCTTGCCCTCTACTCCCTGATCTGGAAACGCTTTGTCGCCTGCCAGATGACTCCGGCCGAGTATGATCAGACCACCATCACCCTGGTGGCGACCAAGGACTTTGTTTTCAAGACCGTGGGCTCCATCATGCGTTTTCAGGGCTTCATGGCCCTGTACGAAGAGGCGGTGGATGAAGGCGCTGCTGCGAATGGGGCTGGCGCGGAAGGCGAAAATGCCGCCCTGCCGGATCTGAAAAAGGGCGATCTCGTCGCCCTCCTGGCTATCGAGCCAAAGCAGCATTTCACTCAGCCGCTGCCCCGGTATACGGAGGCGACCCTGGTTAAGGCCCTGGAGGAAAACGGGGTGGGCCGTCCCAGCACCTATGCCGCCATCCTGTCCACGATTCAGGAGAAGGAATATGCCCTCCTGGTGCAGCGCAAATTCATGCCTACCGATCTGGGCAAGCTGGTCAACGAACTGCTTGTCGCCCATTTCCCTGACATTCTCGACATAGAATTTACCGCCTCCATGGAGGAAAAACTGGATGAGGTCGAGGCTGGCAACAGTCAGTGGCTGAAGGTTCTGCGGGATTTTTACGGGCCGTTCAGCAAGACGCTGGAGGCGGCCAGGGAGGAGATGAAATCGGTCAAGAAAACGGCCATTCCCACCGAACTGCCCTGTCCGCTCTGTGACGGAAAAATGGTCATCAAGTGGGGGAAAAACGGCGATTTCCTGGCCTGCGAAAAATATCCGGAGTGCAAGCACACCCAGGATTTCACCAGAAATGACGAGGGCAAAATCGTGCCCGTTGAGAGAGAGCAGGCCGCCGAATCAGGCGAGCTCTGTGAAAAATGCGGCAAGCCCATGGTCTTCAAGAATGGCCGCTATGGCAGGTTTTTGGCCTGCTCTGGCTATCCGGCCTGCAAAAATATCCGCGCCACCGGCACCGGGGTTCCCTGTCCGGAAGAGGCCTGCACCGGAGAACTCATCCAGAAGATCTCCAAGCGCGGCAAGGCCTTTTACAGCTGCAACCGCTATCCAAAATGCACCTTTGCCCTCTGGGACAGGCCGGTCAATGAACCGTGTCCGCAATGTGGGTCGGCCTATCTTCTCGAGCGGGAAACAAAAAAGAGCGGCCTGCAGTTGCACTGCCCCAACAAGGAATGCGGCTATAGCAAAAAAATCGGCGAGGAAGAATAGGGCAGGGGTTACAGATTGCCCTGGAGCAGATAGGCCAGGTAGCCCGCGATCTCATTGAACATCATATAGGTGTCTTCCAGGCCATCCTCGGAGGGGATAAAACTCTCCCAGGTTATGGGGGTATTGTCTCTGGAAACAGAGAGCAGATCCGGATTCAGCCCCTGATGGCGAAAAAGAGCCGCCGCCCGCCGCATGTGGTTGGCCGAGGTAATGAGCAGAAGGCTTTTAAGGCCATGGTTTTCGCAGTAGGCCTTGACGCTTTTTGCCTCGGCCAGGGTATGCCTGACCTTGCCATGCACCGCGATCTTTTGAGGTTCAACCCCTTGCCTTTCCAGGAAATCCAGAAGGATCCGGGTCTCGTTTACGCCCCTGATGCTTACCTTGCTGAGGAGCAAGGTGTCAGCCAGGCCGCTTTTTATCGCTGCGACCCCCGCAAGGATCCGCGCTGAACTCTGTCCCAGCTGCTGGTAGCCGGAGATATAGCCGAAGATCTCTTTGTCATTCTCCGCCGCATGTCGCACATACCATTTATAGTCAACCATCCCCCCTGGCACCACCGCAGCGTCATAGGTGTTTTGCCGATTCACCGTGTCCGCAACCGACCACCTGGCCATGATGACCCTGGAGGTATAAGGGATACTGACGCCATAGAGGTAGGCCAGAAGCAGAAACAGGCCGAGGCGTGTCCGCTGTTTCCGGCCCAACAGGATCAGCCCGATAAAAAATACCGGGAGGAGCGGATTCAGAAAAAATCTGGCCGCCTCCTGAGCGGTATAAAAAGGCATGACCCTCCCCCCACGAAAAAGCCGTAACTACTCAACGTTCTAACCGGACAAACCCAGCCATAAAAAGATACACCACGAAGAGCACAGAGAACACGAAGAAAATCTTTACTACGTTTTAAACTTCGTGATCTTCGTGATCTTCGTGGTGAAAAATATTTTTTATTACTTTAGATGTAGTGCTGCTGGGCAGTTATTACTACAATTTCGGCTTGTTTCCGGCCAGCTCTAAACGTTGCTCCAGAGCATAAGCGGCGCGAAAGATTTTTTCCTCGGCAAAATGATCAGCCTGAAGCTGGAGACCAATGGGCAGGCCAGCCGTGCTTATCCCGCAGGGCACCGACATGCCGGGCAGACCGGCCAGGTTGGTGCAGATGGTAAGGATATCGGAGAGATAGACGCTCAGCGGGTCGTCAACCTTTGCCCCGATCTTCCAGGCCGGGGCCGGGGTGACCGGAGAGACCAGCAGGTCGCACTGGGCAAAGGCTCTGGCGTAATCCTGCGCGATCAGGGCGCGAACCTGGGAGGCCTTTTTGTAATAGGCATCGTAGTAGCCAGAGGAAAGAGCGTAGGTGCCGATGATGATCCGCCGTTTCACCTCCTCGCCGAAACCCTTGGAGCGGCTTTGGCGGTACATCTCCAGAAGTTCATGCTGGTCATGGTCGCGAAAGCCGTACCTGACCCCGTCGTAACGGGCCAGATTGGAGCTGGCCTCGGCCGGAGCGATGATGTAATAGGCCGCCACCCCGTATTCGGTGTGGGGCAGAGAGATTTCCACGATTTTGGCCCCGGCCTTGGCAAGCAGAGAGATCCCCTTGCGCACCGCCTGTTCCACCTCCGGGTCAAGCCCTGCGCCAAAGTATTCCTTGGGGATGCCAATGGTGAGGCCGGTACAATCCGTGGCCAGGGCGGCGGTGTAATCCGGCACCGGCTGGTTGACCGAGGTGGAATCCCGGGGGTCGTAACCGCTGATAGCGTTAAGCATGATGGCGGCGTCGCGCACATCCTTGGCCAGCGGCCCGACCTGATCCAGGGAGGAGGCGTAAGCCAGCAGGCCGAAGCGGGAGACCCGGCCATAGGTGGGTTTGATCCCTACGATCCCGCAGTGGGAGGCAGGCTGACGGATGGAGCCGCCGGTGTCCGAACCCAGCGAGGCGATGCATTCGTCAGCCGCCACCGAGGCTGCCGAGCCGCCGCTGGAACCGCCACAGACATGGGTAAGAGCCCAGGGATTTTTTGGCACCCCGTAGGCGCAGTTTTCGTTGGCAGAGCCCATGGCGAACTCATCCATGCTCACCTTGCCAAGAATTACCGCGCCGGCAGCCCGTAGCTTTTCCACCACCGTGGCATCGTAGGGCGGGATAAAGGGTTCGAGGATTCTGGAGCCGGCGGTGGTGCGCAAGCCCTTGGTGCAAAGAACATCCTTGATGGATAGAGGGATGCCGCAGAGACTCCCTCCCTCGCCCCGCCTGCGCCTGTCATCCGCAGCCCCAGCCTGGGCCAGGGCTCCGTTACGATCCAGGGTAATATAGGCGTTGACCCTGGGCTCCACCGCATCGATCCGGTCGAGGACTGCCCGGGTCAGCTCCAGAGAGGAGATCTCCCCGGAGGAAAGCAGCTTTTGCAAGGCATGAATGGTTAAGGCGTGAAGTTCCATTAAGATCGGTCACCAGGGTCGCAAAATTTCCGGTTGCCCCGGAGTTGTAACCGTTCAGCAGTGCCGTAGATGCGCGAAAGAGGCCTGTCCGCTATACATATAGTATGCGGATCAGGTCGATGACAAAGCAGATGCGGTGCTGCTGAACGGTTACGTTTCATCAGATTACCCTGGGCACCGTGAAGGCCTCGCCGTTATGCGCGGGGCCGTTGGCCAGCGCCTCCCGCTGGGGCAGGGAAGCACTGGTCTCGTCTGCGCGAAAGGCATTGCGGATATCCAGGGCATGGGTCATGGGCAAAACACCGGTGGTATCCAGCTCGCCCAGTTTTTCCACATAGCTCAGAATGTCATCCAGCTGCAGGGTGGTTTTCTCCACCTCGGCCTCTGACAGCGAAAGCCTGGCCAGCCTGGCTACATGTCGTACTTCTTCAGGGGTGATTTTCATGCCTTGATTTTTAACGTATTCAGCTGGGCAAGTCAATCTCTGCGAGTCAGCCTGCGCCTGTTTTTATCCGGCGCTCAAGAACCTCGGCAAAGACCTGCACCACCTCAGGGTCAAACTGGCTCCTGGCGCAGCGGCGCAACTCGGCGATAGCCTCCGGTTCCTTCATGTTCTGCTTGTAGCTGCGCATGGAGGTCATGGCGTCATAGCTGTCTGCCACCGTGATAATTCTGGTCAACAGATCCAGCTCATCTCCGCCCAGGCCATCGGGATAGCCCCTGCCGTCCATGCGCTCGTGATGATGGCGGACGAGGAAAATCTCCCGCTGCATGAAGGCCAGGTGCTTAATGATATTGGCCCCGATCTCCGGGTGTTTTTTCATCAGCAGCCATTCTTCATCGGAGAGTGGCCCGGGTTTGCGGATGTAATTGACATCAATCACCAGCTTGCCGAGGTCGTGAACCTTGCAGGCCCGTTCCAGCACGGTCGTCTCTCCCTCGCCCAGACGGAAGGCCTGCCCGATGCTCATGGCATAAAAGGTGACCCGGTTGGTGTGGCCTGCGGTGTACATGTCCTTTTCTTCCAGGGCGGTCTGCAGGGTGAGCATGGTGTTTAAGGTGGAGACTTCCAGATCGTCGTTGTATTCTTCCAGCAGGCGATTTTTTTCCGCCAGTTCTCTGGTCTTGCTGCGCACCTCATTTTCGAGGTTTTCCTTGTAGGCTTTCTCCTGCAGGACATATCTTCGTTTTTCAATGGCCCGTTTGACCTTGATGTTAAAGATATCCAGATCTTCGATGGGCTTGGGAATGAAGTCGTAGGCCCCCAGGTTGATGGCCTTGACCGCGTACTCCATGGAGCCCGCGCCGGTAAGAAAGATTACCGGGATCCCATAATCCCTGGCGTTGATAAGTTTGAGGGTTTCAAAGCCGTCCAGGCCGGGCATGTTGATATCGAGGATGATGAGAGCGAAATCCCCGCTCAGAGCGGCCAGGGCCTCTTCACCGGTGGCGCAGGTCACTACCGTGTAGCCAAACATGGTAAGGATCTTGAAAACGGCCTCCCGAACCAGGGCATCGTCGTCAGCAATGAGAATCTTGATTTCTGCCATGATAAACAGTTCCCCGAAAAACATGGGTGATTACGAAAAGTCTAAACATATCTTGTCTATAACACCGGCTTTTTCTTAAAAAGTCCAGTATTTTTTTGCCCCAGTCAGGGCCGCGTCCAGGGCGGGCAGAGGCCTTTTTGCCTGGGGCAGGGCAGAGGGTGCGGCAAGCTCCGCGCCTTCCTCGCCGCTCATTTCTAAAAGACTGGCCAGCACGCCCTCGGCAAGGCCTTGCAGATAATAACCCCCTTCCAGCACCAGCACCAGCCGCCCGGCACAAAGCTCCTCCGCCAGCGCGACCATGCTTCTGCTCAGCCAGGCAAAACCGGCGGTGGTAACGGCCATGCCGCCCAGGGGATCCAGAACATGGGTGTCGTACCCGGCGGAAACCATGATGCAGTCGGGCCTGTACTGGCGGGCAACCGGGGCAACCAGTTCGTGCATGATCCGGGCAAAGTCCTGATCACCCTGACCGCCGGGCAGCGGCACATTGAGGGTGTAGCCCTCGCCCTTGCCCCTGCCGGTTTCCTGGAGACTGCCGGTTCCCGGATAATGCGGGTACTGGTGAGTGGAGCAGTAGAAAACCTGATCAGTGTCGTAAAAGGAGTGCTGGGTGCCATTGCCGTGGTGCAGATCCCAGTCGAGAATGAAGATCCGCTCCATGCCGAGATGTTTCAGCCCGTAGCGGGCGCCGATCGCGATATTGTTGAACAGACAGAAACCGCCGGAGTTATCGGCCTCAGCATGGTGGCCCGGAGGCCGGACCAGGGCGGCGGCGTTATCGGCCTGGCCAGAGGCAACCAGCTTGATCCCCGCAATCACCGCGCCAGCGGCCAGACAGGCGGCCTCGTAGGAATGCGGCGAGGTGCAGGTGTCGGGATCGAGGCTGGCAAAGGTTTGCCCGGCGGTCGCCGCCACCCGCGCAACATAAGCCGCGCCATGGTTTAAAAGCAGATCCTCGTGGCGGGCCGGGGTAAAATCCGGAAAAAACAGCCCGCCGGAAGAAGGCCTCATTTCCAGGGCGCGGTAAATGGCGGCCAGCCGGGCCGGGCTTTCGGGATGGCCGTAGCCAGGGTCATGCTCCAAAAAGAGCTGATCCTTCAAAACTGCAGTTTTTCTAGGCATGGCGTTTTTCTCTCCAGATGAATAACCCTGGTTTCGGTGACAAGATAATCAAGTTGTTGATCGTGGCTTTGCAGAGGCACGGCCTCAACAACCTGGAGATCAAAGGCCAGGCCGATCCGCAGGGCCAGCGGGGCCGCAGCCTGCAAGAAGCGGTCATAAAAGCCGCCGCCGTATCCCAGCCGCCCGCCCCGGCAGTCAAAAACACTGCCCGGCAGCACCACCACCTCGATGGAGCAGGGGTCAACCAGGGGCAGGGTTTGCCGTGGTTCTAAAATGCCGCAATAACCCGGAGCAAGATCCTGCCCCGGATCAGTAAGGGCATAGGCCAGCAGCCGGTGTTCCCCGGGCAGGGTCAGAGGCGCGCTTACTTTCACGCCCTTTTTCAGGCAGTGCGCGATAAGGGGCAGGGTCTCCACCTCGCTTCTGAAGCTGACATAGGCAAAAACACTGCGAGCGGCGGCAAACTCCGGCAGGGCCAGCAGGCGGCTGGTAAGGCTGCGGCTTTTTTGCTGCCGCTCTTCCGCAGACAGGCTATCGCGAACGGCCAGAATCCTGGCCCGCAGTATGCTTCGCTCTTCCGCCATTGCTTCTCCTTTTTTCAAAAATGCCTTTGCATTATAATGCCAAAACAGCTCGCGGCTATAGTATAATGCCGTTATCTGAACTCACGATCTAGATGTCAAGAATATTTCTGGCCTTAAGGCCTCGGCAAAGATATGACCACTGACCACCCCCTGCCGGAACTGGAATCAGATGCGCTCAAGGCCAATCTCCTTGAAACTGCGGTCGATTCGGTGACCATCGCTGCGGCGCTGCTGCCGCTCCTTGAGATCGTTGACAACTACAAGGGGATAAGCAAGAATATCGAGGCCCTGCTGTACGAGGTCAGCCATCCGTTCCGCAACTGGAAGATGATCCTGCCCCGGCTCCGCTCCTTTGTCCTTAAGAATATCGACCATTATTTCCGGCATGAGCAGGGGCCGGAGGCCTTCACTCTCTTCTGCGGGATCTTTCTGCAAGCGGTGGAGGATGCCCGCAAAAACGAGACCCTGCTGGCCACGGCCATGGAAGGCCTGTTGGCCTACCTGGACAGGCAGGCCGCCCTGCTCAGCGCCGACAGCCTGCCGCGTCACCAGACCGCCCTGGCCGAGTGTTTCGACCGGTTGCACGAACTGGATGACGAAATCCTGCTCTTTCTGGTGCAGGGCCACCATCCTTTGGGCAAGATCCTGACCAGACTGCACGAACTCTGCCTGGCCGCGCCAAACTGCCACGGTGAGACCAGCGCCGCCAGGCTCCTGCAAAGAGCCCTGACCCTCAATTACCAGTACTGGCTGGGCGAAGAAGATCCGCTGGCCTGGTTTACCGAACAATGCGGGCATCTCTGTATGGGCTGGCACGCCAGCTCCTTGTTTGGCGCCATCTCCCACCAGAGGCTGAATGAGCATCTGGCCACAGTCAGCCGAATCGAGCCGGTCGCTCCGAGCGCCTTGGCCGCCATGCTCGCCCTGCCCAACCACATGGATCTCGTCCGCCTCTACAAACAGGCGCCGGATCGGCTTGGGGAGGAGATCGCCAGCGACTCCCTGGCCGTGGATCGCTTTGCCGAAAACCGCAAATTGCTTTTCCTCTTCCGGATCATGGACACTGCGGGCCTGGCCCTGATCCACGAGGAGACCCTGCGCGAGATCAACCGAGGCCTGGTTCAGCTCATCCGTCAGCAGACCTTTGAAGAAATCGAGCGCTTCCTGCTCGCCACCCTGGCGCTCCTCAAGGCCAATGTCAAAAAATATCCGCACACCTCGCTACAATGCATCCAGGTTTTGGGCTCTGAAGTTTTCCAGCGCGGCAACAGCCGACTGGTGGAAACCTTCCTCTTTGAAACGGTGCGCTTCGGCTTTCAGTACGCCAATTTCCAGGGCCTAAACGACGACTGGCAGCCCATTACCAATCCGGCCCACCTGGACAACATCCGGGTCTGGCTCAGCCTGATCATGCAGGAGCCCAAATGGTGCTCCACCCTGTTTTCCGCCCTGATCATCAATCTCAAGCTCTCGGGCACCTGCGTCAAGGATACGGATCTTTTTCAGCGTGACATCACCCAGCTCTTGAATCACCCGATCGAACCCATCTACAATCTGGCCATGCAGTTTGCCAAGCTGATGCCGGTTTTCTTTAATGAAATCGGCGCGGAAGGGCGGCTCCGCGATGTGTCCACCGAACTCGACGAGATGCACAGGCGTCAGGATCGGCTCATCCATTTTCTGCGCAAACAGAGCCATGTGGAATCGAGCAACCTGATTGTCGAGTTCATCGAGGCGATCTTTCGTTTCTGGCAAACCCTGGACAAATCAGCCCTGGAAGGCTATCTGCCCGAGGAGGTTCTCCGGGAAGTGACAACCCAGGGGCCGTTGGTGGACGACCTCCACCTCCTGCTGCTTAAGGTGCTGGATCAAGATGGCCCCGTCACCCGGATCGAGGAGCTGCTGACCTGGGACGACCACCGCCGCGACATCTGGCTCGCCGCCCAGCAGGGGCTGAAACCCGAAGAGGTGCGCCGCTTTATCCTGCTCATCGAGATGTACCGGCTCTGCCACCAGAAATACAACCTGGGGGTGGAGGAGATCCGCCACCAGCTGCACCTGGCCGCCAACAGCGGCTTTCCGGAAATGGCGCTGCTGCTGGCCGATCTGGAGATCTGCGACCCTTTCCAGTGCCTGGAGGCCCTGCTCGACTCCCTGGAGCAGCTCAAGGAAACCATCCAGAGCCCGGAGGCCTTTGAGGCCAGGGAGGATATCTACTACAAACGCCACATCGCCGTGGACATTCCCTCGGTCTATGGCCGCTACCGGGAAAAGAAATTCGACGCCCTCGGCCTCACCTTCCGCCTGGAAAACCTGGCCAATGTTTATCTGGAAAAGCTGCCCGAGACCGTCAACCTCTCCTTTATCACCAGGGCCACCTTTATCCGCATTTTAAAATGCCTGCGTCTCTACCTGCGGGCCTTGAAAATCGACGGCATCACCAGTCGGCGGCTGGAGACCTACATCTCGCTCTTGACCAGCTCCTTTAACATCAAGCGCTTCTCCTACACCCAGTATCTCGACATCTTCCGGGGCTTTACCGAGGGGGTGAAGGACATCATCTACACCTATTACACCAATATCCACGAAAACAACCTCTCCATCATCATCCCCCAGATCGGCGAAACGAACCTGCTGCCCAAGCACCGCTCGCTTTGGGACCCGGCCGATCTGCCCGGCAATACCCTGCGGCTTTCCGAAACCTTCATGCGGGATCTGATCGCCACCACCTTCGGTCTCCAGCATCTGGACAATTTCATCACCCGCATCTACCAGACCCTTGAGCATCAAAAGGAGATCTTGAGCGAGGAGGATCTTGACCTCCTGATGACCTATAACCCGGATCGGGCGTTGAGCAGTCTGCACTTGAAAAACCATCACACCGACAACCTGATTCTGCTGGGCAACAAAGGCTTCAACCTGACCGTCCTGGCCACCGACCACAAACCTGTGCCGCCCGGCTTTATCATCACCACCGAGATCTTCCGCTGCTGGCCGGTAATCAAGGGCTTTCACAAGGCCCATGACGAGTTCATGACCCAGATCAAAAAAGCCCTGGCCGAGCTGGAAAAAAAGACTGGCCGCCGTTTCGGTGATCCCGCCGCCCCCCTGCTTCTTTCCGTGCGCAGCGGCGCGGCCATCTCCATGCCAGGAATGATGGCCACCATCCACAACGTGGGGCTGAACGAAGAACTAAGCATAGGCTTTGCCGAGTCTTCTGGCGAAGGCTACCCCTCATCCTGCCAGATCGACTATCTGGCCTGGGACAATTACCGGCGTTTTCTTCAGTCCTGGGCCATGGCCCAGGACATGGAGCGCGAGGTTTTTCAAGGCCTGATGAACGAGGCCAAAACGCGTTACGGCATCACGGTGAAAAAGGATTTTTCCGCTGCCCAGATGCGAGAGCTGGCCCTTGAATACCAGGAAAAGATCCGCCAGCTGGGGATCACTATCCCCGCCGAGCCATGGCAGCAGCTCACCGGGGCGGTGGAACTGGTGCTCAACTCGTGGTATGCCCAGAAAACCAAGGAATACCGCAGCCTGATGGATGTCTCCGAGGCCTGGGGCACAGCGGTCATCATCCAGGCCATGGTCTACGGCAATCTGGGGCCGGAATCAGGCAGCGGCGTACTTTTCACCGCCCACCCCTACCGCAAGGTGAGCCGGGTGGCCCTGTGGGGCGATTATGCCATCGGCGACCAGGGCGAGGACATCGTAAGCGGCCTGGTCAAGACCCAACCCATTTCGGTGGAACAGGCCCAACTGGATGGCCGCTCCGAGGAAAACAGCCTGGAAAGAAGGTTTCCCAGGGTCTATGCCCGGCTGCTCGCCATGGCCAGAGAGCTGGTCTATGAAAAGCGCTGGAACCCCCAGGAGATGGAGTTCACCTTTGAAGGCCCGGAAGAGGCGGATCTCTTTCTCCTTCAGACCAGGGACATGATCACCATCAAGAAACGGGAAAAATTCACGGTCTTTGCAGAAGGCCAGACTCTGGAAAAAGCCCTGCTTGGCTTTGGCATCGGCGTTTCCGGCAGCGCCCTCTCTGGACGCGCCGTGTTTACCGCCGACAATATCAGGCAGCTTAAGGAGGAAGACCCGACCACCCCGCTCATCCTGATCCGGCAAGACACCGTGCCGGAGGATATCAGGGAAATCGCCATGGCCGAAGGCCTGCTCACTGCGCGCGGCGGTCAGACCTCCCACGCGGCGGTGGTCACCGTCCGCCTGGAAAAAACCTGTGTGGTGGGCTGTAGCGCCCTGAAGGTATACGAGGCGGAAGAGCGCTGCGAGATCAACGGCCACGAGATCCGTTTCGGCGAGCTTATCAGCATTGACGGGCGCAAGGGCCTGTTTTTTCAGGGAGCCCACCCGGTGAGGGAAGAGGTGCAGATCCTGCCGCTATAAAGAAGAAGGCCTATTGGCCTTTTTTAGCTTTAAGGTGATACCCGACTACGGTTGCGGCCAGGGTCTTTACCTGAAAGGGCTTGAGCACATAGCCCTGGATACCGAGCTCGGCGCAGGCCATGATCTCCTGCCGGTCGCTGACCGAACTGGCCATGATTACCGTGGTGGTTGTGTCGCGCAGGGTCTGCCGGATGGTCTGCAAGGTGGTAAAGCCATTCATGTTCGGCATCATGATGTCCATCAAGACGATATCAGGCCGCCATTCCTTGAAGGCGACCAGGGCCTGTTCTCCATCGCTGGCCAGCCGGATTTCAAACTGTTCCCCGTCCTGAAAGGCTGCCTGGAGAAGCTGCCTGGTTACCGCTTCATCTTCGACCATCAGGATTTTTAGTTTTTCAGCCATGTTCCTGCAACCCCACTATCCGATACCCTGTTGAAAGAAGAGCTGTCTGCCCTTCTTTTTTTGCGGGAGCAACAGGAAAATCTAAAAAATTGTGCCACATTTTTTCGCAAAGGTAAACCGTATTTGTCTGCGCCAGCCGCAAAACCGGAAAACGATTACCGGGCAGCTGCCGCGCAAAAGGCTTCCCGCATCGCGCCATCCCCAGCGAACTTGCAGGCCAGAATCTCAGGGTCATGATAGAAGAGCAGCCAGGCATCCGCGCGACTCGCCTGCTGCAGAAACTGCTCCTTGGCGGCGATTGAATCCAGGGGAAAATTATCATAGGCCGTGATCCAAAGCGGATTGGCGAAAGCAGGCATGGGCAGGAGATCGCCCAGATGCAGGGCAGTCTCTCCTGCTGATTCGAGCCAGACCGCCTGATGCCCCCTGGTGTGACCACCGGTGCGCGCCAGGCGTATGCCCGGCGCCACCTCGCCTTCGCCCTCGATCAGACGCAGGTTTTTCCCCTCGACCAGACCAGCGAAATTCTCCGGCCAGTAGGCGCTGGCCGAGCGTCGGTTGGGAGCCAGCACGTCCTCCCACTCCTGACGCTGAAGGTAATGGGTGGCCAAAGGGAAGGTCAGTTCCAGGCCGCCGGTGCCGTTTTGCATGGTGATCCCAGCGGCATGGTCAAAATCAGCATGGGTAAGGATGACCTGGCTGATCGACTCGCGGGAAAGCCCAAGCCGGGCCAGGTCAGCCAGGAGAGCCCACGGTCGCCGCACCCGGAAGATGGCCTGCTGCTTTTCCGTCAGCTTGTTGCCAAGGCCCGTGTCGATAAGCACCCTGCCCTGGGGGGTTTGCACCAGCATGGGCGAATTTGCCAGCCGCAGATGGTTGTCCGGGGTGCTGGCGCATTTCTGCGCCCAGAGGATCTTGGGCACCACCCCGAACATGGAGCCGCCGTCAACCTCGAACTCCCCGCCTTGCAGCCAGTGGATGGTAAAGTCGCCAAGCCTGAACCCCTGAGACATCTTTTGTTCCCCCTGGTGTTTTTCCTGCTACAATACCTGCATGAACAGCCCAATCACCATCGGCATCAGCGCCTGCCTCTTCGGCAAAAATACCCGTTACGATGGTGGCCACCGGCACCAGCCCCAGCTGATTGAGGCCCTGCGCCAGTTCGTCACCCTGCTGCCGCTCTGCCCGGAGGTGGAATGCGGCCTGGGCATCCCCCGCGAGCCTATGCGCCTTGAGGGAGATCCCGAAGGCCCGAGGTTGCTGACCATTACCTCCCGCCGCGACCTTACCGCGCCAATGCTGGCCTGGGCAGCCCAACGACTGGAGGCCTTCGCCAAGGAGGGCCTTCAGGGCCTGATCCTCAAGAGCCGTTCCCCCTCCTGCGGCGCCCGGGTGGCAGTGCATGGCGAGGGGGAGGCCGCCTTCAGCCCCGGCCTCTTTGTCCGCGCCTGCCAGGAGCGCTTTCCCGACCTGCCCATCGCTAACGAGGAGGAGCTGTGCGACCCGGCCCGGCTGGCGGCTTTTCTTAAACGTGTTACGGATCATAAATGATGGACTCGTAACAACTAGAAAACATAACGCCAAAACGCAGAGGTGCAAAGACAACATCTTGCAATAAAAGGATTAAATCTTTGCGACTTTGCGCCTCTGCGTTAAACAATTAGTTGTTACAAGTTCATCATAAATAGAGACCGCCGAAGCTGTCGCCTTACCTCAACAATCCCGATTAACCCCGCGCCTTGTTCTCCAGATCGGCAAAATCACGACGGGTCTCCTCAAGATGGCGGCGGTAGCCCTCGGCATCGCCGTACTCAAAAAATTTTCCATAGCGGCTGTGCATGGCCGCCAACCGCCGGGCGTGTTTGATCGGACACCAGTACTGCTCGGTGCGGGCCGCCACCTCCTGCACATAGGCGATCAGCCCGTTAAAATAGCCACAGTAGAGGCAGTTGAGCTTTTCGATGAAGTTCAGATAGGCCAGAGCCTGATGGTCGATAACGATATAGCGCTGCCTTTTAACCCTGGGGATGCCGTAAACCCGGAAGCAGACGGCCTGAAAAACCGTGACCGTAAGATCCAGCAGCAGAGCCGGAATCAGGATGAGCCAGATGAGCGGCGCGGTAAGGATATTGAGCAGGGCGGCCTCGGAGAGATAGCGCGAAAGACGCTGGGCCAGGTTTCGGTGCCGTTTTCTGACCTCTGCTTCGAAGCGCACCTTTTTGCCGATGACCGTGTAATAAAACTCCGCCTCTTTTTTCTCGATCTCAAGCAGCAGCTCCTGTTCAAGCTTCTTCATCGCCTCAAGCAGGGCCGTGATTCTGGTAGCCATCCCTCTCTCCCTTGCCCCTCAGGGCCGTGCTTTTGTAACCGGGCTCAGGCCAGGCTCCCCGACGGATCACAAAAAAAAGCAGGTTGCGCCAAATTGGCTCAACCTGCTTTCATAACCTCTCGCCTTTCAGCGTTTCCGTAACCAACTCAATAACTTGGCCGGCGACGCTTCTTGTCTTTTTTCTTGACCTCAGCCTGATTAACCTTGAGATCCCGGCCCTTGAGCATGGTTTTGTTCAGGGCCTTGATCGCCTTGTCCGCCTCGGAGTTGTTGGGCATCTCGATAAAACCAAAACCCTTGGACTGCCCGGAAAACCGATCCTTGACCAGGCTGATGCTGGCGACCTCGCCATAGGCGGCAAAAAGTTCTTTCAGCTCTTCTTCGGTGACTCCAAAAGCAAGATTGCCGATATACATATTCATTGATCCATCCTCCCTCATGTGCATGCATAACAAACCGCTATCAAAAAACCCAACGCACAGAATTGGCGGATAGCGCCCCGGCCAACGATTGGCCCATCAGGAGAAGTGCAAAAAAATTAAGGGACCGGTGCGCGGCCCCTCTTCACACATCTTCTGGTAGTGTCGCACGGTTCCGGCCCCCCCATAAACGTGAAAACAACCGATTCCGTCTCCGCTCTATAGCATGGATCAGGAGGAACACTCAAGCTTTTTCACGATTTTACACATAATGACAAGCAGTTAAGAAACAGTCCCATTATGCGACAATCTCAATCGTTCCTGGCCTGCCCGCCACCACCTCGCCAATGATCCCGAAATCCAGCGAATAATCCCCCTTGCCCAGCCCCTCGGCAAGGGCGTTAATCCCTTCGGCGGAGGCGGCAATCAGCAGGCCGCCCGAGGTTTGCGGATCGAAAAGAACCATCTCCCTGGGATCCAGTTCAGCTAAAGCGCTTTTCAGATGCGGCGCATAGAAGGCCTTATTTTTGTAAGCGCCTTCCGGGATGATGCCCATGGCCGCATATTGCAGGGTCTCGGGCATCACCGGCACTGCCTGCGCCTCGATGCGGATAGCCACCCCCGAAGCAAGGGCCATTTCATACAGATGCCCAACCAGCCCGAAGCCGGTGATGTCGGTGCAGGCGTGGACGCCCACGGCCTGCATGAGCTGGGCCGCCTCCCGGTTCAGGGTGGCCATAACCTTGATAAGCATGGCCTCGGTGCCTTTTCCGGCCAGGCCGCCTTTAAGGGCGGTAGAGAGAATCCCGGTGCCCAGAGGCTTGGTGAGCAGCAGCCGGTCGCCCACCTTGGCCCCGGAATTGAGAACCACCCGCTGGGGATGAACCACTCCGGTAACGGACAGCCCGTATTTCAGCTCGGCGTCTTCGATGGAATGCCCACCCACCAGCAAGGCCCCGGCCTCCTTGATCTTGTCGAGCCCGCCGCGCAGAATCTCCTGCAAGACGGAGCGATTCAGCTCCTTGATGGGAAAGGCCACCAGGTTCATGGCCAGCAGCGGTTTTCCGCCCATGGCGTAAACGTCGGAGAGCGCGTTGGCTGCCGCCACCTGGCCGAACTGGTAGGGATCGTCAACAATGGGCGTGAAAAAATCCACCGTCTGGATGAGAGCGGTATCATCGTTGAGACGATACACCCCGGCATCCTCGCCCGTTGCCGCGCCCGCGATCAAGTTCGGATCGGTGGGCAGCTCAAGGCCGCACAAAATCTGGTCCAGGTCCCCCGGACTCAGTTTGGCGGCTCAACCAGCGGCTTTAACAGTGCTGGTCAGTTTAGGTCTGCTCATTGTTTCTTCCACTGTATTTCATGAAAAACCCCTTCCGCTTCTTTGTGAAAAATTTTGGCCAAAACGATGTTGGCTGCGTCCAGAATCGCCTGCACCTCCGCTAATTGCGTCGAGGCAAAGGTTATGGCCATGCCGCAATCCCCGCTGATTTCACGGGGCACCGGCACCACATCCAGAGAAATCCCCCTCTGCCTGAGCAATTGTTCCGCCTTGAGCACATAGTGGATGGAAAAAAGAATGGCCACATACAAGCCGCTCGGATGACAGTTATGATTTACTGACTTTATGGGGATGCAAAATTCTGAGGCGGCCAGTTCAGCCTCCTCGATTTCCTCTTTCTGATCCCGGCCAAGCAGGGACTGAACCGCCTCGCCGCACGGCTTATCCTCGTAGAGCATGGCATGAACCTCTTCTAAAATGGGCATCTCAACCCCTATTTTTAGAGCGAGAGCCCTGGCCGAACGGGTGGTTTTTATCCCCTCGGCCACCATCTCCATCTCGGCCAGGATCTGGGCCAGGGTCTTTCCCTGCCCAAGTTTAAGGCCAACCTGCCGGTTCCGGCTCAGATCACCGGTACAGGTGAGAACCAGATCGCCCATGCCTGCCAGGCCAGAAAAGGTGCGGGGTTTGGCGCCCATGGCCACCCCCAGCCGGGTGATCTCGGCAAGCCCCCTGGTGATGAGGGCGGCGCGGGTATTGGTGCCATAGCCCAGGCCATCGCAGATCCCTGCGGCAATGGCCACGATGTTCTTGAGCGCCCCGCCCAGCTCCAGGCCGATCACATCGGTGCCAGCATAGACCCGAAAGCGTTCGGTGTGAAAAATATTCTGAAAAAACCTGGCCCCCTCGATAGTGTTGGCGGCCACAGTCACCGCCGTGGGGATTCCGGCGGCCACCTCCCTGGCGAAACTCGGCCCGGCCAGCACCCCCAGTTGCCCTTTGAAACCAGGATTTTCCCTGGCCAGCACCTCAGCCATCACCTGGTTCATGGTGAGCAGGGTCTCGTTTTCGATCCCCTTGGTGGCGGAGATAATCGCGGCGTCTGGAGCCAGATGGGGCGCCAGCCGGGTAAACACCTCCCGGTAGACATGGGAGGGAACCACCATGACCACCACCGGCTTGCCGGAAACCGCCTCAAGCAGATCAGCGGTGGGCCGCACCTTGTCGGGCAACGGAAAGCCAGGAAGGTAGGTGGTGTTCTCCCTGGCGGAACGAAGCGCTTCCACCTGCTCAGGACGATGCCCGCAAAGATCCACCTCGAACCCTTTGTTAGCAAGCAGAATGGCCAGGGCTGTGCCCCAGCTGCCGGCGCCGATCACTGCTGTTTTTTCTGGTAGGGTCATGGGGTGATCCTATAGATATTTGCCGTGTAACTGTTTGTCGTCGACCATGCCAATAAAATTCCTTAATTTTACATCTGTCAGAATCTTTTTCTCACAATTTCTCACAAAACGACAAGGGCAACTTGACCGCGCCATTGAGTCGGATAGAAAACCTGGCAACTCCACGCGGTCAAGTTTACCTTATCAGACCACTGCCCCTTCAGCACAAATTAAAAAACACAACGTGAGCGATGGAATTTTCCCAACTATCAACGGCAATCTCGTTCGCAAGGCGAAGAATACGACCTGATTCTGTCACCCCTCGCGGCCTGTTTTGTTTTACGGTAAATATCAGCAGTTTGCGCAGACAGCCTCGGGCCTCTTACTCAGCCGAGCTGTCCTGCTCGGGCAAATCTCCTGCGGTCAGATAGTGAACGCTTGGCTACAACATAGGGCGGTCGCATCGATAATTTACAAAATCACCTTAACTCCCGCAAAAAAGCCAGCGCCCGGCGGATTGGGATATCGCCAGCCATCCTCTCCTGGCGGAGGTGACGCACCACTTGCACCGCTGGCAGATTGTACTTTTCATGAAAATACTTGAGCGCAGGGCTTAGTTCGCTGTCACTGAGCTTGACCTCGATGAGGGTAGTCGGCTGATCCTCCACCGCCAGGGCAAAATCCACCTCTTTCTTTTCCTTGGTGCGCAGATAGTGCAGCGTGGCCCGCTTGCCCTGGTAATCCTCAATGGCGTTTACATGTTTGAGCAGGCTTACGGCCATCATATTTTCAAAGCGGATACCGTTGTCGCCCTTGACCATGCCGGTATCGTAAAAATAGAGCTTGGGCTCTTTAAGCAACGACCTGGCGATGTTCTGGTGAAAGGGGGTCACCCGGAAGACGATAAAAAGGGCCTCGAATATTTCCAGGTATTTCTTGATGGTGTTGGGCGAACAGGCCACATCCTGCGCCAGGGAGGTAATGGAGATCGGCGAACCTGCCCGGCGGCGGAGTAGTTCCAAGGTGAGCTGGACAGCCTTTAGATCGTGAATACGTTCAAAATCCAGAATGTCGGTGCGGATGAGGCCATCAACATACTGCATCCGCCAGCGGTCAGCATCCTGGTCGGTTTCGGCCAAAAACGGTTCGGGAAAGCCGCCTCGAATCATGAGCGTGTCAAGAGTGGCTTCCGAAGCAGCGGGAATTTCGTCTACGGAAAGGGGGTTGAGCCGGTGACGGAAATAGCGGCCCGCCAGAGAATCGCCGCTGCTGCGGAAGGTGTCCAGCCTGGCGCTGCCGGTTACCAAGATTTTAAGCTGTGGCGGCCTGGTGTCGAAGATACCCTTCAGGTAATTTTTCCATTCCGCCATCTTGTGCAGTTCGTCCAGCACCAGAAGTTCCGTGCTGGGCAGCCAGGCAGCCTTGCTGATTATAGCCCGGTCTTCCAGGTTGTCATAATTAAGGTAGACCCCGTTAACCGCATCTTTGAGCAGGGCCAAGGCAAGCCAGGTCTTACCAACTTGGCGGGGGCCGGTAATAAAGACCAGTTTACGATCCAGGTCTTTTTTTATAAGGGGAAGCTGGAGGCGATTCATGCTAACTATTGTGCCTTACTTTGCAGAATAGTCAAGACTTTTACGCATTAGCGTGCGGAAAAGTCATTGAACGGCTGATAACAGTTGAACGAAAAAAGGGCTTACGATATTAGTCGTAAGCCCTTGCTATTTCTGGTGCGCCCGGCACGATTCGAACGTGCGACCTGCGGATTCGTAGTCCGACACTCTATCCAGCTGAGCTACGGGCGCATTAATGAGATGGGACTTATAACGCACATTGTCCTGTTCGGCAACAAATTTTGGGCCATTCATGAAAAAGCTGAACATCGGCAAGCCTCTTGCAAAAATCAATCTGAGATCCGCCTGCGCAGATCAGGCTCCGCCCTTCCCGGAGACCAGGGAAAGCTCCGCCAGGGAACTCCCCTGCTTAAGGGCCTGACCAATGGCCTCGCCACAGGCAAAGGCCTGATCCTGCTGCTCCCGGCTGTGCCCGTAACGAGGATAGTGGTGGCCAAGCCATTTGCTCCGTTCCGGCACCCGGCCGGCAAGTTTCAGAAATACCCCGATGGTCCGCCAGGGCTCCTTGTTGGGGTGGACAAAAATCATCCTGTTGACCACCTTGGCCCCGCAACGCTCAAGCTGCCAACGCAGACTCAGCCAATGCATCCGCCAGTAGCCCCGGCAGGAAATCAGCGGCAGAACCTGCTGGCCGGAAAAAAGCCTTTTCCCGTCACGGTCAAGCAAGGAGAGTACCGGGCCGCTGGGATTATAAGACCAGGTGGGCCCAGCCAGAACAAGCAGATCATAGCGTTCCCAGCAGAGAGGAGACAGCGGTTGGATGGGAAACCTCACCCGCAAAAAGGTGATGAACATCATGAACAGGGTGGCCGACACCGTGCCGATGGGAAATTTGCGCGGGGCAAGAGGCTGGAGGCGCTCACAGGCCAGCTGTACCCCCTGCGCCTCAAGACCGGCGCCAAGCCGATGCACAAGACCGCTGGTCTGGGCGCTGAACGAGTAATAAAGGATGAGAACCTTTGCGGGTCGGGAATCTGGGGGCTGCATTCTTTCTCTTGGCACCATTGATGACCAGGCCGGGCTCTTTTTCGCAGATCCCGGCTTTGCAGTTGCACTTTTTTAATCCCAGCCACGGACAAAATCGAGTAGAATTCTTTATACCATATATAATGACAAGCCTGAAGAGAGAAACCTGACCTGACGCCAGGTAAAATAATATTATTGCCATCCTCCTTATCCCTGGATAGACGACCATGCCTGAAACACACGAAATAATCATTGTCGGCGCAGGCCTTTCCGGCTTAAGCGCCGCTCATTTCCTGAGCAAAAGCGCGCCGACCCTGGATATCCTCATTCTTGAACAGGATAATCGCCCTGGCGGGGCGGTGCGCTCCTTCAAGGAACAAGGCTACCTGGCCGAATGGGGGCCGCACGGCTTTCTGGACAACAACCAGGCGAGCCGCGATCTGCTCCGCGAAACCGGCCTGGACAAAGTTGCCCAGAAAGCCCCTTTAGGCAACTTTGTCCGTTATGTCTGCCATGAGGGGCGACTGGTGCAGCTCCCGCAAAAACCCGCCGCCCTGCTGGCAACCCCGCTGTTATCCCCCTGGGGAAAATTGCGGCTGCTGGGCGATCTTTTCAAAAAGCCACGGGATGAAGAGCAAAGCGTCGGGCAGTGGGCGGCATACCGCTTCGGCCCCGAGATTCTGCCCCTGGTGGATGCCGCGCTCACCGGCACCTTTGCCGGAGATTATGAGCGCCTCAGCATTGATGCCGTAATGCCGGGAGTGCGGGCCCTGGAAAAAGAAGCGGGCTCCGTCCTCAAGGGGCTGCTCAAAAAAAAGGGCGGGGCAGGGGGAAAGATCCTGCCAGCCATGACCAGCTTTCCCTTGGGCATGGAACAGCTCATCACCACCCTGGCCGCCGGGCCGAACATCCTTTATCACAGCCCGGTGCAGGCCATCACCCGCGAAAACGATACCTGGGAGATAAGCACCGAGAGCAAAACCTACCGGGCAAACACCGTTATTATCGCTTTGCCGGTCAACCGCACCCTGGAGCTGCTGGCCGCTCATGCCCCGCCCCTGGCCGCCATCCCCACGGCAAGCATCGCCACCGTGGCCCTGGGCTTTACGGACAAGGCGCAGGTACCCTTTGGTTTCGGTTATCTAGCCCCGGAACGGGAAAACCGCTTTGCCATGGGCGCCCTTTTTTCCACCCAGATGTTTCCCGGCCGCGCGCCCCAGGGTGCGGTGCTGATGGAGGCCCTGGTCGGAGGCCGCCGGCATCCGGAACGGCTCCAGCTCTCCGATGAGGAGCTGGTCAGGCGCACCTATGACGATCTTAAGCAACTGATCCCTCTGCCAGAGCCCCCCACTTTCAGCCGGGTACTGCACGGCAACAACGCCATCCCCCAGCTGGAAATGGGCTACCCCGCGCTGCTGGCCTGGAAGGATGCTCTGGAACAGCGCCTGGACGGCTTGCATCTCTGTGGCTTTGGCTGGGAAGGGATCGGTATGAACGACATGATGAAAACGGCCAGGACGGTAGCCGACAGGATCCTGCACCAGGTTGGCGGCAAACGGCAAGAGCCAGAAGTCAGGCCGGTTTATTTTTGATGAACTCATAACAACTAACTGTTTAACGCAGAGGCGCAAAGTCGCAAAGTTTTAAAGTTGAGTTGAGCAGCTTGCCGGATTTTATGCCCTTCAGGGTGCAAACGAAATTTGATGCACTCGTAACAACCTGAAAAGTTAACAGGCCCACCACACGAAATCAAACACTTACACATTAATACCCGTTGTAATCGTGGCTTTTTACGATTTCAACAAACTTATGCCCTTTAGGGTACAAAGATGGGAACCAAAATCGGGCTCGGGGGGTGACCGATAAAGACCTAAAAAACCAAGTACTGCTTCCCGGATTAAAAAATTTTGGCTGTCGAAAACAAAGCACCGGAATCGATGGTTCATCCAAATCACCAATCTTGTCAAGCAATTGGTATCATTTACCGGGGAACTTGCTGACAAACTGGGTTTTTTGCGGTATATACGCGATTCCGTGGGCCGTATTCCGGTAAACGTTCAGCAACACAGCATCTGCTTTGTCATCGACCTGCTTACATAGGCAGGCTATAGCTCGCAGGCCTCTTGGTCGGCACTGCTGCCGACGATTGACACGCGCATCTGCGGCACTGCTAAACGTTTACAGTTCAGAGGTTTAGCCACGTTTTTCTGTTCCTGGTGAACGATTACAAATTCCGCCCCCGGAAAACACCGCGAAAAAGGATAACATGAGCAGTATACTGGAAAAAGAAGTCAACCGTCGCCGCACCTTTGGCATCATCAGCCACCCGGACGCAGGCAAAACCACCCTCACCGAAAAGCTCCTCCTTTTTGGCGGGGCCATCCAGCTGGCCGGGGCGGTCAAGTCGCGCAAGACCGACAACCACGCGGTGAGCGACTGGATGGCCATCGAGAAGGAGCGCGGCATCTCGGTGACCACCTCGGTGATGCAGTTCAACTATCGGGATTTTGAGGTCAACCTGCTGGACACCCCGGGGCACAAGGATTTTTCCGAGGATACCTATCGGGTGCTTACCGCAGTGGATAGCGCTCTG